>Ga0207874_1000040_pt1 | contig 187935 bp, 139 predicted proteins | sample HigsolmetaAR201D_FD_184833 | JGI IMG/M metagenome (GOLD analysis project Ga0207874, IMG submission 184833) | Ionic liquid and high solid enriched microbial communities from the Joint BioEnergy Institute, USA - AR20-1-D (SPAdes) (version 2) ... | reverse complement strand
TGGGCATTGGCGATCATCCTAGTCGTCCCCACGCACGTGGGGGTGAACCGTGGGTGAAGCCTACATTCACCGATTGGGATAAGTCGTCCCCACGCACGTGGGGGTGAACCGCCGCCCCATGCCGTTGCTGCAACCAATTACGTGTCGTCCCCACGCACGTGGGGGTGAACCGGTCGCGCCAAGCCTACGGCCTACGCCATGCATGTCGTCCCCACGCACGTGGGGGTGAACCGAATAGAAAACAACTGATCGTCGATACCAAAACGTCGTCCCCACGCACGTGGGGGTGAACCGGAACCAGCGTAGTTGCAGACTGGCGGCGCGGCGTCGTCCCCACGCACGTGGGGGTGAACCGTTCGGGTGGTGCGGGCGAGTTGCGAACTGGTAGTCGTCCCCACGCACGTGGGGGTGAACCGTGCTCGCCAAGGCCGGCTCGATGCGCGACGTGGTCGTCCCCACGCACGTGGGGGTGAACCGCTATTAAGAAGGTGTCTCAGTAGCTTCTTCTTGTCGTCCCCACGCACGTGGGGGTGAACCGCGTTCGGGGGGGATTATAACGAGGTCCTAAATGTCGTCCCCACGCACGTGGGGGTGAACCGCAAATCCACGGGATCAATACCTGGGGCTGGACGTCGTCCCCACGCACGTGGGGGTGAACCGCGCCGGCGCGTCCCAGGCCTGCCCTGGCCACCGTCGTCCCCACGCACGTGGGGGTGAACCGCGCCGGTGGGTGGCGATAGCGGCCACCCCAGTGTCGTCCCCACGCACGTGGGGGTGAACCGCGCGTTACTACCGGTCCCCTTCGTGTAGCGCAGTCGTCCCCACGCACGTGGGGGTGAACCGTTGATGAACTGGGTCATCTTGGGCTTCAGACAGTCGTCCCCACGCACGTGGGGGTGAACCGTCCTTAGCGTAGGTTCGGAGAAGCTGAACGAAGTCGTCCCCACGCACGTGGGGGTGAACCGGCCACACCACGCGCCACCACACTAGAACAATGGTCGTCCCCACGCACGTGGGGGTGAACCGCCGCGATCCTGCTGATCCTGGTCGGCGGAGTCGTCGTCCCCACGCACGTGGGGGTGAACCGCGACGAGGTGAGTTAGATGAATCCCGCAGCACGTCGTCCCCACGCACGTGGGGGTGAACCGACTCACTAATGGGAGTGGATAGAGAACGCGCCGTCGTCCCCACGCACGTGGGGGTGAACCGAACATCCATCTCGTTGTTGATGCCGAGTAGTCGTCGTCCCCACGCACGTGGGGGTGAACCGCATTATCGTTCGGTGATTTTTCGCCGTGTGTTGTCGTCCCCACGCACGTGGGGGTGAACCGTTACGCTGGAGCGCGCTGAATACGGCGTTTCAGTCGTCCCCACGCACGTGGGGGTGAATCGGTGACACCTGTCAGAACCGGCCACCTGCGGCGGTCGTCCCCACGCACGTGGGGGTGAACCGACGATGACAACTATCAGCATCTCGTGATGCCAGTCGTCCCCACGCACGTGGGGGTGAACCGGCCCTTGATCAGGCTGATAACCACACCGACGAGTCGTCCCCACGCACGTGGGGGTGAACCGCCTGCGCTGAGTTCGTTCATCGGCACGGTGAAGTCGTCCCCACGCACGTGGGGGTGAACCGTAACGATCGAGCACTGTCGATGTCGTGAGCCAGTCGTCCCCACGCACGTGGGGTGAACCGACACAGCGCACGGTGATTTTTGGCGGACATTCGTCGTCCCCACGCACGTGGGGGTGAACCGTCGGCGATCGGCACGTCGCGCAACCGCGTGAGGTCGTCCCCACGCACGTGGGGGTGAACCGGGGTTTCAGGGCTGAGTTTTGCGCGAAACCGCGTCGTCCCCACGCACGTGGGGGTGAACCGATCGATGTCTATGATCCTCGCGACGCGTGGATCGTCGTCCCCACGCACGTGGGGTGAACCGAGGTTTGTTCCCACGATCCTCTCATTCACGGAGTCGTCCCTACGCATACCTCTCTACCCCATTACAGCAGCGATATGCCCAATACGTGATACACCGTGTGCTGAAACCCCATACTTCTCAGCTATCTTCCCCAAACTGATGCACATAGGCGTAGCAGAAGCCACGCAACGCCCCAAAAGAGCAAGCGCCTCAGTGATAATCGTAGGCGTAAAACAATATGCTATAATGCCCCTCAGTCGCCGGGTTGTAAATAGTGATACAGGGCGATGCAATGCTCAATCTGTAGGATGGCGCTGCGAACCCTCATATTCCAGCCCACGCCTGACTGTTCTTCATTATGACAACGACCAAGGCTTATGCTCAACGCCCACTGGCAAGGACCTTCACCTCTCAGCGCACGCTTGTAGATGCGACAGAGCGACGAGGCTGGCTCAATAGTCTCGCATTATTGGCCATTGCAGCACTGTTCCTCCTGCTCGCAGATATCGGCCTGCTCTGGGCGCACCCTGGCGCGTATCACGTTGAGATCGGCAACTACCGCGATAAAATCTTCCTCGAATCCGCTAACTTCCAGGAGGTTGCCCCCGACGGCACCACCTATCGCTGGACCACCGGCGATAGTCGGTTGCGCCTGAACCAACTCGGCGTCGCACGACACGCGAGCCTCACGCTCGACTTGGGCGGGCGACCGGAAGCCGCCCCGCTGGAGTTGACGCTGAACGGCCAACCGTGGACAACCGTGACCGCCACCGTTGAGCCGCGCCATATTCAGTTGCTGCTGCCCCCCGATCTCTCCTCCGAGGTGGTGATCGGCCTGAATAGCCCCACCTTCAGCGTGCCGGGCGATTCGCGCAAGCTTGGCGTGAAGATCGAGGGGTTCGCCCTCACAATCGAGCGTGACACGACGCCGATGCCGCTGCCCGCGCACTACGCCGCGCAGGTGACGATCCTGGCGGCGGCGCTGCTGATCGCCAAACGGCTGGCCTGGCCGCTCAAAGCACAGGCGGTGTTCTTGCTGGCCTTGGCGCTGGCCTTGGCTGCGCTGCTCAGCGGGCTGCTGCTGCTGATCTACGCCTACCTGCCACCGTTGGCCGTCGCCGCGTGTGGCTTGGCCGTGCTCACCTGGCTGGTGCTGCCGCTGGCCGAGCGCTACGTGGCCTCGACCAACCTGATGAGCGTCCGCGAACTGCACATCCTGTGGGCGCTGATGCTGGCCGCCTGCGCGCTGCGACTCGTCGGCGTGCTGTACCCCACCTTCGCGGGCCAAGACCTCGGCCTCAACCTGGGGCGCCTCTACCGCACCATGACGGGCCAGATGATCGTGATCGCCTCGTCGAGCGAGTTCGCGAATGGCCGCACGATCTACCCGCCCGGCCCCTACCTGACGGTGATGCCGAGCGCGGTGCTGAGCGCCAACTATGGCCTGCTGCTGCAAGGCATCCTGGCCACCTTCGACGGCACCACCAGCCTACTGATCGCGATGGTGACGCGACGGCTCGGCGGCAATCGCTTAGCGGCCTGCTTCGCGCTGCTGCTGTATGCGGTCAGCCTACCAGCCTTCGCCGTGCTGCAGTTCGGCTTCTCAGCGCAAGTGTTCGGCCAGTGGTTCACCGCGCCGCTGCTACTGCTGTTGCTCCACAGCCGCAACGCGCCAACCACCCGCACCTGGCTGTTCGCCACCCTGTTCCTGATGTTTGGACTCTACTCGCACATTGGCGTGGCGATCCTGGGCGTGACGTGGATGGGCTACACGCTGCTCCTCACGCTGCTGCACGACCGCCGCAGCGCCCTCATCGGCATGGCGATGATGACGGTGGCTGGCCTTGTGGCCGTGGCGCTGTTGTACATCGACATCGCGGCGTTCACGCTCACGCACGCGAGCAAGGCCGTCACATCGGGCGATAAAGGCTTTCTGCCCGGTGCCACGCCGCTGCTGCTGAAGGGCACGCTGCTGGCATACACCGAGGTGGGCCTGTTCCTGATGCCGTTGGGCCTGCTGCTGATCTCCTGGCGCAAAGATGGTTGGGGCCGGAAAGTCGCGCCGTTGGCCATGATCCTGACTGCAGTTATGTATTTTGTGGTCGATGTGGCCTGGCTGATGCAGGTGCGCTACTTCTACTTCGCGCTGCCGCTGGTATTGCCCGCCATCGCCATCGTGCTCAGCCGACTTGCGGCGCGAGGCGTATGGGCGCGGCGCTGCTGTTGGGCATTGATGGTGGTGCTGGTCATTCAGGGGGCGTTGGCCTGGGCAGGCACAGCCTTCGGCGAAGTACAGATCTCGATGACGCCACTAACGCACTAGCGGCGATGCGGGCGGGGCCGCCCAATCGCAAGAGGATTAGGTATCTGCCGAGTTGTTGCTTCTCGGCAGATCACCTGTTTCGACCATATTCTGCACCAACTCCAGCACATCCCGTTCGCGGCTAAAGCTGGCTAGGCGAAGCGCCTGATCCAAGCTAAACCAGCGCACATCATCGACCTCGGCCTGCTGTGGCACCAACATGCCATCGATATATTGCAGCAGGAAGAAATCGACGTATTTGTGGATGCGGGTGGAGCCAGCCCGGAACCAGTATTCGATCGTTGCCAAATGGCACTCGATCGCGCCGTTCAGGCCCGTCTCCTCGGCGATCTCACGGACAGCCGCAGCCTCCGCAGTCTCACCGCGACGCACATGGCCCTTCGGCAGTCCCCAACGCTCGCCCTGATTGGTGGCAATCAGGGCGATTTGGAGGCCGTTCGCATCAACGCGGTAGATGACGCCGCCGGCCGAATAGGCTGTGCGACGCTCTGGTGGGGTTCGGTCGGTATTCGTCGGCATCCCCGTTGATACTAAGCGCGCTTGGGCAAACGCCCAGCCCGCATATCCCAATAATTATTAATAGCGTAGCGAACACGATCTTTCGCCGTAGCTGCGTTTTCCCAACCAACCGGCTCAACACGCACGCCCTCAAGGTCCTTGTAAACCGTGAAGAAGTGCTCGACCTCCTTGAGGTAGTGCGCGGGCAAGTCCGTATATTCTTTGATCTCCGCAAAGAACGGATCGTAGTGCAAGACAGCTAAGATCTTGTCATCGTGCTCACCACGGTCGTTCATGCGGAACATACCTATCGGGCGGGCCTCGACGATACAGCCCGTGAAGGTTGGCAGGTTCGTCATCACCAACACATCGAGCGGGTCGTTATCGTCGTAGTATGTTTGTGGAATAAACCCATAATCGCCAGGATAGTGTACTGGAGAGTAGAGCACCCGATCTAGCTTGAAGGCGCCTGTTTCCTTGTGGTACTCATATTTATTGCGTGACCCTTTAGGAATTTCTACAATAACGTGAATCACGTCTGGTGGCTGAGGGCCTGGGTCGAGCTCATGCCATAGATTTAGAGTCATGTTCCAGCAGTCTCCTGGCTGATAGTCCGAAGGGTAAGGGCGCTCCTTACCTCATACCATAAGTATACCGCTGTTATGACCAAGTTGGTTCACAATTGCACAAATACTGTGAAGCGAAGGTGATGAGCGATCATCGGCCTGACACTCCACAGTTCGGCCAACCGCAAAACACCTTGCTCACAAATGGTATACCCTTGTTAAGATCTCCATGGTATTATAGCATGTCAGCAGGGGCCTGATGCTATTCTTAACCCTACAAACACGCAATTGTTGCGCGAAATCTCGCAGTATACAATCGACTCTCCCTGCTGCAACCGTACAAAATTACTAGTTGAAGAAGTAGCCGACTGTATGCTATGCTAAGGCGTAAGGTTTCAAGCGCGGATGAGGTATGACCCATGGCTATCACAGATCGCATGCTCATAGGCGCGATCGCGAACAATCCAGCCACCTTCGAAGGAGCCGGCGAATATCGATGCTGCCGGACGTGCGAGCAAATCTTTTACACTTCGGCCAAGCAACCCGATACCACGCATGACGATCACAACTGGTTTGCTCTCCCATCGCTCAACCCCGATGGCTCCAATGTGCTAATGCGCGCTTTCCAGCGTTTCATCAAGCGTTGGCCAGAGGAACGCCAAGAGCAACTCGATCGCTTTGCGCTCAAAAAAGGTTGGGATATGGCGATGGAACTGCGGTATGGTGGCGGTGCGCTCGATGATCATGAAGCAGCTGAATGGCAAGAGATCATCAATGCACGGCTTGAACAGTTGATGCAGCAAGCGCGTGCCCAATTCAATGAAGGTTTAGTCCAGGAACAAGAAAAGAAACAATAGTTCCAAGCAAGTGAGGCGGGCGATACACCCGCCTCATGCATTATCGTCTTTGTTTGCCAAGATCGTTTGTGCCCGCTCGATCACCTCTTCACTGCCGATCAGCGTCATACACTCTGGCTGAGCTAATCCTCGCGGACAAGCACTGAACACACCACACGGACTACAAGCCAATTCTGCCCGGATGATGGTGTGCTGTTGCGGATCACCCCACGGCCCGAACCGCCGAGCATCGCCAGGCCCGTACAGGTGAATGGTCGGGATCGATTGCGCCGCCGCTAAATGCAGCGGGCCACTATCCACCCCCAGCACCAGGGTTGCGTGCCCCAACAACGCGGCCAATTGTCCCACGCTTGTTTTACCCGCCAGCACCAACGGCGGACGCTGCATCTGCGCGGCGACCTCCTCCACCAACGCTTCTTCGCCAGGTCCACCCGTGAGCAACAGACGCACCGTGGGGTCCGCGCTGAGTGCATCGGCGACGACGGCCCAGCGGTCAGATAGCCAGTGTTTGGTGGGGCCGCCCGTGCCAGGATGCAGCACGATCAAGCGTTGCTCGTCGCTCACGCCCTGCGAGCGCAGCCACTCCGCCACCCACGCGCGATCGGCGGGGGCAGGATTGAACTGTGCTAACGGAGCCGTCTCGCTGCGGCGCGGCCCACCGAGCGCATCGACCAACGCCAAGCCCTGCACGGTCACATGCTCGTGCGGGTTCCACGGCAGCGCCTGCGTGAGGAACGGGCGACACTCGGGCACCGCGAAGCCCACCCGCACGGGGATGCCCACCAGCATCGCGAGGGCCGCGCCCCACCAGTGGTCGTCCCGCCCGATCAGCGCCGCATCGTAGCGCCCAGCGCGCACCTGCATAGCGTAGCGCCACAGCAGGCGGTAGGGCTGCAACAGGGCCATAACGCGCACGCCCAGCGAGCGGCTCGTCTGCGGCGGGCGCCGCTCGAAGCCGGGGAATGGGCAGGTCAACAGCACATCAATGTTCGGGTTGCGCTCCAGCACCATCGCCGACCAAGGGCCGACCAATGCGGTGATGGTGGCGATGGGGAAGCGCTGGCGCAGGTCGGCCAGGACGGGCGTCGCCAGCAGCAGGTCGCCCAAGTGATCCGGCTTGATGTAGAGGATGGTGCGGGGCGTCTCCACACGACGGCGCACAAATGGCCGGGCCAGCAGCGCCAGTACGTGCAACAACAACAGTCGGATACGGCGTTTCATCAGTTCTGCCTATCGGTGAAAGGATCAGGGGCTATTATACTCAACGAAGCAGGCGGCGTTACATCGTTTAGCCCGAATGCGGAAATCGCGACACAAAACGAGGGGACTTGTTTGCACAAGCCCCCTCACCTTCCGAACGCTGCTCAAACCGACTCTACGGCGTCCCTACCACTGGCAGATAGATGGTGCGTGTTGGCGTCGGCGTCGGCGTAATCGGTGTCGGTGTCGGAGTTGTCGGCGTCGGTGTCGTTGGCGTCGGCGTTGTCGTCGGCGTCGTCGGTGTGGGTGTGGCGGTCTCACCCAAATTCAAGCCAACGATCACCGGATCGTGATCCGACGAGTAGTATGGCGAATTTGTGTACAGGTCTTGTGGCTTGAACTCGGTATTGTAGTCGATCACCGATGGCTCATCGGAGTTGATGTGCCAGATCGTTACGCCGCTGACCTGCGCATCGAGGCTGCTGGTCGTCAGCGCGTGATCGATGTAGCCAGCCTGACCATCAAACACATACGAATACGCTGTGTTGCCGATATGCTTCTGGATTTGATTCACCAAGCCATTGCTCGTCAGGGTGACGATCGGATCTTCGGAGCCGTAGGAGTTCAGGTCGCCGATCACCAGAACGTCGGTGTCGCCGCTGCTGCTCGACAGCGTGGCGATGAAGTTCAGCAGCGCATTGGCCTGCGAAACGCGCAGTTCGTTCCAGCAACCCTGACCATCTCCGAGATCATTATTGTTGCCGGATGCACCGTCGCAGCGCTTCGATTTGAAGTGGTTCACCACCACGCTGAAACGCTCGCCAGTCGCGATATGCTCGAAGGTCTGGGCAACTGGCGCGCGACCCTGACTAAATGCGGGATCGTTGGCAGCAACTGCGCTACCAATCGGCGTGACGCTGTCGGACTTGTAGATCAATGCCACCTTCACAGCGTCGCCACCACCCGGGTACGGGCTTGCGCCGCCGATCCCAACCGGATCGGCGATCGCCGCGTAGGTGCCGCCGCCGATTGCGGTGTTCAATCGGCTGACCAGGTCGTTGATCGCCGTTGCCCCGTTATTCTCGATCTCGATCAAACCAACCACGTCAGCATTGATCGCCTGAAGCGCGCTGACGATCTTGGCGCTTTGGCGCTCGAACTCAGCGGTCGAATCGGCACCACGGCAATCCGATCGCGAATTGGTCGGGTAACACTGCGAACCAGCGACATCGAGCGTGGTGAAGTAGTTGAGTACGTTAAAGCTCGCCACCTTCACATTGCCGCCAACCGGATCGGGAGCGGCTGTGCGAGGATTCTGGCGCGAGAACGTCACCGGAGCGACCGGCTGGATGCGATAGTCGCGGATGCTTGAATCGGAATTGATGGGGCCGTAATCGATCACACCAACGATGCTGCCAACCGTCGTATCGCCACCACGGATGGTGTTGTCCTCGCCGATATAGGGGATCGGGGCGGGATTCTGCCGAGTGGTCGCGTCATCAAGCACGATCAGGCGCAGCGAGTTCTCATACGCAGAAGACGAATCGTTGACACCACCGTTTGGAAAGTTCGTCGGCTGATACAGGCGCCCGCCCGACGACAGCGTCAGTTGGCCATAGCGCCCCAAGAAATAGCTCTGGTTCACCGTTAGCGGTTGCGAGATCTCGACCAGCATGCCCTCGTAACGCTCCAAATCGCCATCGTACGCCTCGGGCAGGCTGAGCTCCACTGGTTCGATGATCGTGTTGGTGCCGCACTTCACGATCGAGGAGACATTATCCATCTCGGTCATGCCCTGATACTCAGTCACACGACCAGTCACCTGCACGGCCTCACCGACACTGACATCGAAGCTATGCAATGTATTCCCTGAGGGCACGTACACAAACAGACCTTCGGAAGTGAGCGGATTATCATCTCCCACGGGGTCTTGAATAAAGAAGCCGCTCATCTCCAAGGAGTCCTGGAAATCGGCCACCACGACGCCCCGCACAGTGCGGTAAGCGTTGTTGACGGTGTTGACATCGCCTGTGCCCTGCAACGCCGCAATGCTGATCAGTGGCTCGGTCGGTGTCGGGCAGACGCCAGGCTCGGGTGTCTCAGGCGTCCCAGGTGTCTCGGGTGTCTCTGGCGTCTCGGGTGTACCGCACGGATTGAGAGGGTTGCTTGAATTGCGGGGCGAGGGAGCGACGACCTCAAAATCGGCACTATTATTGTCGGTATCTTTGCAGCCATTCTCAAGCCGCCGTGCTGCTGTCGTATTGCTCGGAGCCGCCGTGGGACCACTGCCCTCATAGAAATTGGCATTGCCATAGCCCACTAAATCGATGATCCGCGCAAGTTGCTCGGCATTACAAGGGGCCGAACTACCGTTGCAGCCTAGCCCCGCAGTCCCATTCACCAGAGCAATTTTACCTCCTGTACCACCCATCGCGATTGCTGAAGAATCATCGATGAAATCGGGGGTTGGCAGGGCCACACCATTCGAGCCAGATACCTCGGCAACCAAGAAATACTGCCCAGGCTGCAGGGTAACATCTGGCAGTTCAGTTATCGCAGTTGGCGAATTCCCAAAATTGCCGGTACCTGTGGCGCTTGCGTATTGAAGCGAAAGGCCGTCGAGCGAAACCGCCGATGAGCCACGATTAAACAGTTCAATGAAATCGTGCGTGTAGGGAGCGCCGCTATTCCCACCTCCACCGTAGACCTGACTGATCACGAGATCGGGTGAAGCCGCGTAGCTCTGCGGCACCACGCTCAGGGCAATAGGAGCCAACAAAATGATCAAGGTGATCAGCAAGTTATACTTCTTCGCCGAAGTTGCAGTTTGCGTAGACGTACTCATGATTACACCTTCAAAAGGAACGAGACCAATACCGAAATAGGGATATCGGCGCATTGCTCCAAACATACCGCACGAAACGTCTCTTCACAGCCATCGTAATGCAATGACGCTCACTCGTTCATTTTAATGCATTATTACATATCAACCAAAAATTTTACTATATCAATATTTATACAAAGTGAACATGCACAAAAGAGCTGAAAGCGGTGTATTGAGGGGAAACTACGTGCGGCTCTCGCGATACCGAGCGCATCAACCTACGTTTGCCGAACGCGGCCTAGATCGGCATCAGATTCATAGGGGTGAAGATAGAGAGCGAAACCTGCAACACATGCCGCGAGAGTTACCCGTTAGCTTCGAGGCGCAGAAGCGTCAGCGTAGGTTGAGGGTTTTGCAGGGCGCGCTGAAATAGGCGCAGTTGCTCATCGAACGAACGATGCTCGCTCGCACAACCTCGCATGGCAAAGGGACAACGATAAACAATCTTGTAGCTCATCATGCTGACAGAAACCGCAGCGCCGCCAAGCTAATCGCAATCAGCAACAGCGTCAACACCAACAACAGCATGGCCACAATCCACACATAGCTCGACACAACAGAAGTAGCGACCATGCTCTTGTTCAGATCACGGCCTGCCACATCAGCGATGGTGATCGAAGCCAGCCGATTCTGCGCATCGAACGAGATCTGCGCTCGCTCCGAGACAACGACGGGATCGGGCAGATCTTCGGTTAGCGCTTCCAGTTCGGCATCATCAATCGGCTGCTCAGATAACTTCTGAAACTTCACCTCTAACTGGGCAATCATCTGACGAATACGCTTGATCTCGACATCGACATAGGGGCGCACATGGGTGCCTTCAAGGGCAGCCTGTTGTTCGAGCACGTGCAGCCGTTCCCTGTGGCGGTCGATCAGCGAGCTAACACGTGTTTGCAACTGCAATTGCCGTAATTGCACGTACGTATCTTTCTATTTAAGTGAACATGCAGGTTATACAAGTAAACGCTTCATAAATCGATTTTTGTGGATGAAATGAACACAATCACCACATAACACGCTTATCGTATCTCATGAACCACAAATAAATATTTTTCTTGAGAAGTGTTGTTAATCTCCAATAATAAAGCTATTTGCTTTTTGGGATATTAAATTCGGTTAGAAAGCAAACATTAAAGATGAGTTGAAGCTTTCGGCAGCCAACATGAGGAAGCCTCGGATGCGCAACACATCCGAGGCTCAAAGAGGCATTTGGAGGGGCGTTAGGATTCGGGTGGTTCGTTTTCACCCAAAGAGAGGAACAGCTGATTGGCCCAGTTGAACATACCGATCACATGCGTCAAGTCGAGGATCTCCAGATCGGAGAAGCCCGCCTCGCGCAGTGGCGTCAGATCGTCGGGCGTGATGCCCACTGGGTCGAGCGACAACTTCACGGCGTAATCGACGATCGCGCGGTTGTGCGGGTCGAGCGGCGTGTCGGTGCCCTCATTGAGGATGCGGGTGACCACATCGTCGCTCTTGGTCAGTTGCGCGTGGAGCCGCGCGTGCACCGAGGCGCAGTGCACGCAGCCGTTCGCCCGCGAGGTCGCCACCGCCGCAAGTTCGCGGTCGGCCCGGCTCGCCCCGTTGCGGCCACTGTACATCGCCGCCTGCATCAGCGCAGTTCGCTCAAGCAACGCAGGCGGATCGTGGGCCAGCAGGGCGTAGTAGGGCCGCGAAACGGGATTCGGCGCAACTTTATCGATCAGCGCCACTTGTTCGGGCGTGGGATCAAGCTCCTCCACAGTTGGCACCCACGGATGCCACTTCACAACGTCGAGCGTGAACGGACGGTGTTGCACAGGACTCATAGCGTCGCTCCTAACAGGCGCAGCCCGATCAGCGTGCGCGCCTGATAACTCAGAAACGCAATCACTTGCGACAGCGTGACGATCTCGCGAGGACCGAATCCGACCGCCTTCAGCGCATCGAGGTCCTCGGGCTGTGAGCGCACCGCCGAGAGCGCCACCCGCTGAACATGCGCAAGCAGCACGGTTTGCCGCTCGCTCAGCGCGTTCCCGTTGGGGTACTGCTCGATCGCCGCGATCACGTCAGCATCAACACCCGCTTGTTGCAGGCGCTCGCGGTGCCAGGTCGCCAATTCGGGAGTGCCAGTCAGCGTGGCGACCCGCAAACCGATCAGGTCGCGCTCGGTGCGGCTGAGGCCACCAACATCAGCAGGCTCGAACAGCGCTTCGTAGCTCCCCTGCGTATGGCGAATAATCTCGGGCCGTTGCGCGCGCAGTTCTGCCAGCGCCGAACCCTCGGTGATTCCAGCTAATTGGCCTTGCAGATCGATGCTGAGAAGAGGGGCTGTTTCTGTCGAATTGCTCATGGTTTCCTTCTTTCCTGCACAACACCACCGCACCGATCTGCAATGCGGCGGCGCTGATTGCCACCGCACTGCGATCCGCACGGTTTAGCCGTGCGCGTCGACTTTCTCCGGCACCAAGGTGTAGCGCACCCGCACCTGGCCCGGCACGAAGGAGTAATCCTGGCCGGTGTAGCGGTGCGACAGCGCGTTGATATGCTCGTCTCCGCCCTCCTCGGTGATGTTCACCACCGGGCCGCGAATCTGGAGGTAGCGGTACGGATTATCAGGATCGATCACCAGAAATGCGACATATGGCTTGGCACGGATAGCGCGATCCTTTAGGCGGCCCGCCGCCGAGTTGAAGTGCACCAAACCATTCTCGTAGTTGAACCAAATCACCGTCACCTGCGGCGTTCCATCCGGCAATGTCGTCGCCAACGATGCAGGCAACGGACGCTCCAACAGATCGAGAAACTCTGCAGGAATAGGCTTGGGAGAAGACATACGGTGTTTCCTTTCTAATCGACAAGCAGTTCCAGAATGGCACCATGCGCCAACTTCTGATCGAGTACTCCAACTCGCTCAGGGTTGTTGGTGCGCAGAGCCACAGCATAGGGGCCCTCACCACGAGCCACCAAATGCTGTTCTAATGACGCACCAACAAGGCCCTTCGTTTCGTTGGGTGCTACCAGTGTAACACGCGCATCGCCCAATTTAAAAACTGCTGTGTCGATACCCAAGCCCGCCACGCGCGTCACGCTCAACGGCTCGGCGTTCAGCAGCAGGCGGTAGCGGCCCACGCTGGCGGCCAGATCGCGCACGACCACCGTGATGCCCGCCACACCCACGACGCCATTTGCGTGCTCGCGCACCTCGCCCTCCGGCACGCGCAACACGCGCGGCGTGATGTCGCCGCACAAAAACGGCAGGTCGGAGGTCTTGGCCCGCGCATTCTTCCAAACGACCTGTTGGCCATCTAAACGAGTGCGCCCGCCATCGATCGGCCCATCGATCTCCAAACCGCGCTCCCGTAGCGCATCGTAGTCGCGCTCCACCTCGGTAGGCAGCAACGCGTAATCGACCAAGCCCTGTCCGTGGCTCTGGAGCACATCCCACCAGCGCCAGCCCGGTCGCTCCTGCTTGAAGGCGATCAACTCGAAGTAGCTGCCATCGGCAAAGATCACCAGCGCATTGTGGCTTCGCCCGCCAGGGTGCTCGCCACCCGGAAACACGGTGAAACCCAGTTCCTGGTAATCAACAATCGTCTGCTCAAGGTTATCAACCGCGATCACGATATGGTCAATGTTGCTGATGCTCATACTGCCGATACTCCTTCTATACGTTCGCCAATCTCGATACCAGGTGCGCGCAGCGGAATACACCCTGCTCCGTTCTGTATTCCGCAGCGCGCTCAACACCGCGCCTGTAGTGTACTCACAACTTGGCGAATTGTCAACTAAGTTTATCTAATAACTCATCAATCTTCGGATCGAAAAAACGTGTGAGTAGCATGCACTACCCACACGTTATGTAAAACGATCGCTCAACAACTCACGGCAAACTTAGGATCAACTCAACCACATCGGCGGGTGTCTCGCACACATAATCGGCCCCAGCCTTTTGCAGCTCTTCGATGCTGCCATACCCCCACAGAATCCCAACCGATGTGACGCCGTTCGCCTTCGCCGCTGTAATATCGGCCTGCCGATCGCCGATCATCACCGTGCGAGCGGGGTCCAGATCTTCCATCGTTAAAAGAGCGCGCAACAGATCGGCCTTATTATCGTTGCGCCCATCTAGCTCGGCGCCATACACGCGCTGGAAGAAGCCATCGAGCTGAAAATAGTGCACAACACGCCGCGCAAACACCGTCGGCTTCGAGGTCGCGACATAGGCCGGATAACCAGCCTCCGTCAGTTGCTCCAACATCGAAATAACGCCATCGTACACGCTATTTTCGAACAAACCCGTATCACTAAAACGCTCGCGGTACAGCGCCATCGCTGCCTCTACCCGCTTCGGGTCCGTGGTGTTGAGCAACTTCTTCAGCGTTTCGCGCAATGGTGGGCCAATATATCTGGATAACTCTGCAGTCGAAGGGCTAGGTACGCCCATTCGCTCAAGCGCAAAACGGATACTCGCAGTAATCCCAGGTTGCGAATCGGTCAGAGTTCCATCCAAATCAAAAAGCAGAGTTCGGTGGGTCAAATTGTACTCCATTGTCGCGCAACGAATATCACGCACACAGGATACCATAACTTTGTCACAGAAAAGATAAAGATGACTAAGTATTCTTTAAGGCGCTTTTTCCCCGAAATGCCATCAACCAGAGCAAATATTTTTCGATCAAAGGCCCAACCTCGGCCTCAACGCCCGTGATCAAGTTTCGGGCTTTGGTGTGCCATCTAGGGCGTTCAGAAGCCTTCTGAAAAGTATTCCAATGTGGAAGTAACGAACATCAGGCGGGTTATAAACGTACAACGCATGCTGATGCGTCTCTTCTGCGAGAGCGTGGGATGCGCTATACGCGGGAATGCGCGTTCACACGAGCAGGTCGGCTGCAACTCCTCATGCGGCGATCATTCTGGTATCTGTTGTATTCTTTTCAATTATGACTATATCAGCATAATAAGTCATATGATCAAAATATCACAGCATTTCATTCTGCATTGCGAGCGGGAGCGTGAAGGATGAGGGCAGATTCTAGCTGGCGCAGATCGCTTCGCAGCGCTGGCGAGCGTAATCCCACGAGGAGAAGGCGACGCTGGGCAGGTCGGGGGCAACGATGAATGGGTCCTCGCCGAACAGCGTGAACAGCTGGAAGAGATGCGACGCGCTCATGCCGGGGCGATACGTCTCCTGCAGGTACGTATCGATGAACTGCTGAGCCGCAGCGCGCGCCTCCTCGAAGCTGGGGTACGTGCCCAACTCGTAGCGATACTCGGGATCTAAGGCATGGAAGTTGTCATCGACAAGTACGCGGTACAACATAGCATCCCTGCATTGTTTTAAGCCGTGCCAAACCGCAAGCCCAGTTGCCGGAGCCAACGCCGATATGCAATCGCCACGCGGTCAGAGCGAAGATGCAGTTCGGCTTGGAGATCGAGCGGCAGTAGCTCAGGGCGCTGCGATTCGACGATCGCACGATCCTCCTCGAAGATCGTCGTGATGCGCGGGGTGTAATCGCGCTCAAGTTGCTCGCTGTTCTGGACAGCGGTGGTCGCCACGATAAACCAGGCCGTACTATCCATCGCGTCGTGCGGGGTGATAGTGAGCACCATACCGTTGGTGGCGGTGGGCATATGCTTGGTGAAGTGCGCCGTCAGCGGGCGATAGACGTGGTACGTGTACGTGACGAGGCCCGAACTGCCGCCGTAGGGATCGGGCTGATACACCTCGATCGGGTCGGACTCTATGCCGGCCTCGGTGGTGCGCACCTCGAACTCACCCAACTGTGGACGGTTCGGGTCGCCCAACACGCCCTCGTGCACGAACGGGAAGTGCGCCGCATCCAGATAATTCTCGATCAAGCGGGGGCCATGCGCCTGGATATGCTCGAACGGGCCGCAGACGGCTGCACCAAAGCCGGGCTGACCCCACTCTGGGAACGGCGGGATGTCGCCGGACGGCTCGCCTAAACAGACCCACAGCAGGCCGTAGCGCTCGCGCAGCTTGTAGCGCCGCACAACAGCCTTGGCGGGAGGCGTCTGCTCGGGATGCGCGGGCATATGCACGCAGCGCCCGCTCTCGGCGTAGACCCAGCCGTGGTACGGGCACGCCAGGCAGCCATCCTGCACGCGCCCCAACGAGAGCTTGGCGCCGCGATGAATGCACAGATCCTGCCAGGCATGCGCAACACCATTGGCCCGCCAAAGCACCAAATCCTCACCCAGTAAGCGCACGGGTTTGATGCCACCCTCAACCAGATCGCGGTCGCGCATTACGGGGTGCCAGTCGTTCAGCAGTACGGGATCGTCGATCATGATAGCTCCCTTGGCTTGTTGGCGGCGCGCACCAACACCACATCATCAAAAGCGATCTCCTGGGCAACCACTACGATGCTGCCCACCTCAACAAAGCCGTATCGAGCGTAGAAGCGCAGCGCGCGGACATTCTGACGCCAAGCGCACAGCCACAGCGCACCCGGAACCCGTGCAATCGCCGCCTCCATCAAGCACGCACCGAAGCCCTGACCGTGGAACTCCTGATCGATGTACAGTTGCGCCAATTCGGTCGCGTTGCGGTCGGGCACGCAGGCGGGAGGCTCACCCCGCACGAGGCGCGCATAGCCCACCAACCGCTCGCCCTCGTGCGCCACAAGCAGGTCGTTGTTGGCGATGTAGGTGCGGAAGATGTGCGGTGTCAGCGCTTCGCGGAGGTAGGTCGCGAGCGCAGCAGGTGGCATGGCCGAGCCGTAGGTCGCGGCAAAGACGCGCCGCGCCAACGCCGCTAATCCTTCGGCATCGTGCGTGTGTGCTGGTCGCACCGAGAGGAGTGTGCTCGCCACAATCGCCTCACGTTTCAAGCAACAGAGGTGCTGGGGTATAGCTCGGGGAACAGCCCCAGCAAGCGGATACTGTGGTTTGGGCTAGCGATGGTATGACTTCGAGGCGGGATCGGAAGCCTCGGCGCTGTATTTTTCGCGCATATACTTGATCGCCTCGCGCACCGCCACTTCACTACCGTACAAGTGATTCATCAACAGTTCTTCAGCCGCATCAGCGTTGCGAGTCTCGATGAAATGGAGCAGCTTGGTATGGCGCTGCGGCGCGACGGGATCGTAGGGCAATACCACATCGCGGAACACGCTGGAGCTGATGTCGAGCAGGACCGAGATCAACTCGACCAGCATATCCCAAGCGGCCAGGATACGCTTATTGCCCGCCATCACCACGATCTCGCGGTGGAAGGCGATATCGTAGGCCACAATGCGGTCGGGCTGGTTGTTGCGCATAGCCCATTCCACCCGATCAACCAGTTCGCGCAGGCGCGCCAAGCCTTCGGCATCGATCGTTTCGGCGACACGGCGGATGGAGCGTGCCTCTAACACCGATCGACATTCGTAGACATCGTGGATATCTTCGTTGGAGAGACCGACCACGAATACGCCACGGCGGGGTTCGATACGTACCAGACCATTACGCTCTAGCAATGGAAACATCTCACGGATGGGGATGCGGCTGACGCCGAACTTATCGGCGAGCCATTGCTCATCGAGACGCGAACCGGGTGGTAGCTCACCCAGGATGATCGCGCGACGCATCTCATTTGCGATGATCTGTCGTAATGGGGCCGATTGCGCCAATGGAGGAGCAAAACGATCGTGCATAACTCCCTTTCCGCTCACGAACAACCGACGATTGCAGCAGAGGCTTCATCTCGCAGATTGACAAATAGCCAGGGCAATGCATCACAATCGCCGTTTCTGATCGCTAGGGAAACCGGGCTATTCCTGGGGTTTCTCACACAATTGCGACACGAAGCATCTCTCTCACCACGATTCACGCATTGTAATGCTGCTTGACAGAGATTGCAACTCCATCTATAATCCCGCCACTTGGTATATTGTATACAGAATACATTACACTTTGTCAAGCTTTGCTTTTGAGAAGATCGCCAATGAGGGTGATAATGGAGGGCAGCGATGCTCAGGGCTACACTTCTTTCCCTCAGCGCTCGGGCAACCATCGATCGTAGCCGTATCGATACGGGTTGCGCTGCTCCTGTTCCTCCCGCTTCAGAAACACAGTTCCTCAGACTTGGTTTTTGATTGTTCGCCTAGATTGCTCATCCATAACGCCGTGTGGAAGCGCCGCAGGACTATCCCTATCGTTGCTCGCGTGTGGTAGGCTACCCCGCACCCTGAGCGTTTAGGTAGCATCGAGTACATATCACCAGTTCTCAGATTCACCTTGCATTCCAAACAAAGGAGCTTCCACCTTATGGCAGTATCGTCAGCAGAACCAACGCAATGGGTTGACGCCTTTTTGACCACCGAACCAGCACCGACGATCAGTTACCGCAGCAGCTTCACAACCTATGAGGAATCGCTGATCAAGGGGCAGTTCGTGGGGCGGGCCTGGAACGGGGCGGGCTATATCAACGCTTGGGAGGATGTGCGCCTCGACCCCACCAAGCACCCCACGCCGCAAGCCTTTTGGCTTGAGATCGACGGGCAGTTGCTCGGCTCGCACTGGGAGTGGGTCGATTTCACCCGGGCGCAGCGCGAGAAGGGCCTGCTGGTCAGCATCACGCTGCGACACTCGGTGCGCCCGGTCACCGTGCGGGTGAACACCCTGCTGGACGGTACGAGCGTCTTGACACGCTGGCTGGAGATCACCAACACGGGCGAGCGACCAGCGGCGCTGGGCGCGGTGGCCCCGTGGAGCGGTGTGTTGCAGATGGTGAAGCGCTGGGCGGCGCATACCGCGCATCGCAACAAGCCGCTGTTCGAAGTTGGTTATATGGCCAATACGAACTGGGGCGATGAGGGGCACTTCCAGTGGCAGCCGCTGCCGAACGCCAATCTGCGCATCGATGGGCACTACCGCCGCAACCGCTTCCGCCACCCGATGTTTGTGCTGCGCAACAACGCGACCGGCGAGCACTTCATCGCGCAGTTGGAGTGGTCGGGCGGCTACACCTTCGAGTTCGATCTCGATGCCGATATAGGCACGACCGATGGCAGCGCCAAGCTGTTCTTCCGGGCGGGACCGGATGCACCCGCGCCGCAACGGGTGATCGCGCCGGGCGAGACGATCAAGACGCCCGCCCTGCATTTGGGCATGCTGATCGGCGATCTCGATAGCGCCATTCAAGCGATGCACGATCACCTACGCAAGACCGTGTTCAGGCCGCAGGCGCGCGGGCGCGGCGGCTGGATCGAGACGGGCATCGGGCCGGAGATCGAGATCACGCATCAATCGGTGCTGGAGCAGATCGAGATGGCCGCCGAGATCGGCTCCGAGGTCTTTTTTATCGATGCGAGTTGGTACGCCGCGCCGCACAGCTTCTGGTGGGACACCGTGGGCGATTGGCAGGTCAATCTCGAACGTTTCCCCCAGGGCCTCAAACCCTTCCGCGACGCCGCTCACAAACACGGCATGCTGTTCGGCCTCTGGATGGACGCCGAGCGCATCGGCAAGAGCAGCCGCGTGATGCAGGAGCACCCCGAATGGCTCGCCACCACCTACGACGGTCAACAGCGCTTGGGCAATATGCTCGACCTGACCAATCCCGATGCTGCCCGATGGATGGAGGAGCAGATCAGCAAGGTGATCACCGAGAACGAGTTGGAGTTCTTCCGGCTCGACTACAACGTGGGCAACATCGGCCCGGCGATCGCCAATGAGCGCGATGGCTTTGTGGAGAACGGCTACTGGCGCTACTACGAGGCGCTCTACAGCATCTACGACCGCTTGCGGGAGCGCTTCCCCGATGTGATCTTCGAGACGTGTGCCAGCGGTGGCGGGCGCACCGACATCGGGATGGTGCAGCGCTTCAGCCACAGCTGGGTGACGGACTGGCAAATCGCGCCGCGCGCCTTCAGTATCACCAACGGTATGACGATGGCGCTGCCGCCGGAGCATGTCGATCGGCTGTTGGGCGGGCAGAACGGCCACACCACCGCCGAGCTCGATTTCCAGGGCCGTCTGCTGCTGTTTGTGCGCCCGACGATCGCGCTCTTCCACCCCGAAGGCGCGCCCCGCAATCCCGTGCAGATCGCTCGCATCCGCCACATGGTCGATCTGTACAAGAATTTTATCCGGCCTTTCCATCACCAGAGCCGAATCTACCACCACACGCCGACCTTCGAGGGCACCGAACCGCACGGTTGGGGTGTGCTGGAGTTGGCCGCCAAGGATTACAGCCGCGCGATCGCTGGCGTGTTCCAGCTCACGGCGCCGCATGAATCGGAGTACACGCTGCGACCACGCGGTTTGGATGTCTCGCGGCGCTACCGCGTGACCTGGGACAACACTGGTCAGAGCCACGTGGTCGATGGTTTTACGCTCCAGCAACACGGTTTGCGTGTGCGCCTTGAGGGGCCGCTCACCTCCGAGCTGTTCTGCTTCGAGGCGATCGATTAACTGTGAGGAATTGGACGGCGGTATCGCACCGTCGCCACCCGACAACCGAAGAGTATGCTCAATAGGCGCTCGCACTCTGATTGCACAATGCCACAATCAGTAGCCGAATGAGCAATACAATGAGAGAGCCTTCTATGCAACGTCTTGACACAAACTGGTTGCTTGCTACTGATCCCTCCAACAGTGGGCGCAATCAACGTTGGTTTGCACAGATCCAGGCTGAGGCGCAGCCTGCCCCCGTTCCTGGCATTATTCAACAGGTTTTCCCAAACTATCACGGTGTCGCTTGGTATTGGCTGACGTTTCGGACCGAGCGAACGCTTGCAGCGGGCGAGCGGGCGCTGATCCATTTTGGCGCTGTGGATTACGCCGCCGAAGTGTGGCTGAACGGCCAACCCGTCGGCAGCCACGCCAACGGCGAGACACCCTTCACGCTCGATGTCACTGCGGCGTTGCGCGACAACGACGAGAACCTCTTGGCGGTGCGCGTGCTGAACCCCACCGATGAGCCGATCGAAGGGATCGTGCTGCAAGAGGTGCCGCACCGCAACCGCAGCATCAAGCGCTACCAACCCGGCTCGATGTTCAACATGGGCGGCATCTGCATGCCCGTCGATCTGGAGTTCGCGCCAGCGCTGCGGATCGAGGACTTATATGTGCGGCCCAACCCGTTCAACGGCGAAGCCCTGGTCCAGGTGCAGGTGCGCAACGACACCAGCAGCGCCATCGCGGGCGAACTGCGCGCCACGATCGGGCCAGCGCTGACCGCCGAGCACCTCGACAGCGCGACGCTGGCTGGCGAGTTCGGCAGCGGCGTCACCACCCACACGCTACGCCTGCAAGTCGGTGTGCCGCGCCTGTGGGATCTCCACGACCCGTACCTCTACCGCGTCGAGGCGACCGTCTCGGGTGCGGCGGGCAACGGGCTGAACTTCTCGTATAGCAAGGCCACGCGCTGCGGCTTCCGCGATTTCCGCGTGGTCAACGGCTTCTTCCGACTGAACGGTCGCCGCATCTTCGTAAAGTCGAGCCACTCCGGCAACCACTTCCCGGTTGGCCAGAGCGTGCCGCAGAACCCCGATCTGCTGCGCCGCGACTTGTTGAACGCCAAGGCATCCGGTTTCAACATGGTCCGTTTCATCGCCGGAACGCCCTGGCCCGAACAACTCGACTTCTGCGATGAGATCGGCCTGCTGGTCTACGACGAGTCGTTGGCGAGTTGGCTGTTGGCCGATTCGCCGCACCTCACCGAGCGCTACCAGACCGCGATGCGCAAGATGGTGCTGCGCGATCGCAACCATCCCAGCGTGGCGATCTGGGGCATGCTGAACGAGACCTTCGACGGCGCGACCTTCCGCACGGCGGTGGCCTCGTTGGGGCTGATGCGCGAACTCGACCCCGACCGCCTGATCCTGCTGAGCAGTGGGCGTTGGGATGCGCAACCCGCGATTGGCTCGGTCTGCAACCCAGGCAGCACCAGTTGGGAGCATGTGTGGGGCATCGAAGCGCCCGACGCGCCGCCCGTCTCGAACAAGTGGGAGATGCACAACGGCGGCTACGTGGACCGCGCGGGCGACGCGCATCTTTACCCGACTGTGCCGCAGCCAGCCTACACCAACAACTTCATCCGCACGCTGGGCCAGGGCACCAAGCCCGTGTTCTTGTCGGAATACGGCATCGGCAGCCTGTTCAACGCGGTGCGCGAGTATCGCCTCTTCGAGCAGTACGGCGAGCGGCTCGACCTACCCGACGCAGCGCTGATGGGTAACATGGTCGAGAAACTGAACGCCGACTTCCAGCGCTACGGCCTCGGCGATGTGTTCGCCTTCCCTGAGGATCTGCTGCGCGAGAGCCAGCGCCTGCACGCTCGCCAACGGGAACTCGGGTTCGACCTGATCCGCTCGAACCCGCAGATCTGCGGCTACAACCTGACCGGCCTGCTCGACCACGCGGTGTGCGGCGAGGGGCTGTGGACGTTCTGGCGCGAGTGGAAGCCGGGCATCGTGGATGTGCTGGCCGACGGCTGGGCGCCGCTGCGCTGGTGCGTGTTCGCTGATCCGCAACACGGCTACGTGGGGCAACCGCGCCGAATCGAGATCGTGCTGGCCAACGAGGACGTGCTGGCACCCGGCACCTACCCAGTGCGGGCCAAGATTATGGGGCCGCAGGGTGTGGCGTGGGAGCGGCGCACGACCGTGACGATCGATGAGGAGCGCGAGGGCTACGAGCCGCCGTTGGCGATCCCCGTGCTCGACGAACAGGTCACGCTCGATGGGCCTGCTGGCACCTACACACTGTCGGTCACGATGGAGCGTGGCGGCGCGCCGACCAGCGGACGACTGACGCTCTACAACTCTGAGGCGCCCAAGCCCACGCGCGCGCTGCCGACCGTGTTGTTGTTGGGCGTGGGAGAAGGCGTGGCGACCTGGTTGCGCGAGCGAGGCGTGGATAGCGAGCCGTTCACCACCGCGCACGCCGATGGCGAGCACTTGGTGTTGGTGGGCGCGCAGGCCAACCAGCAGCCGCTGGAGGTCTGGCAGGCGTTGGCCCGCAGCGTGGCACGCGGCGGCGTGGCGCTGTTGTTGGCCGCGCATACGCTGCAGCGCGACGATCAGCCGCTCGGTTGGCTGCCGCTCGCCAATAAAGGTCACCTGTTCACCGCGCGCGACTGGCTCTACCACAAAGAGGTGGTGCTGAAGCGACACCCGATCTTCGCGGGCCTGCCCTGCGGCGCGCTGATGGATTGGGAGTATTACGACCAGGTCTTCCCGGCGGTGCATATCGATGGCCTCGACGCCTGCGACGATGTGGCGGCTGTCGCGATCTCAACGGGCTACCCGATCTTGGGCGGCTACGCCTCGGGCTTGATCGCTGGCAGTTACGCGCTAGGCGCAGGGCGCGTGCTGCTGAGCACGTTCCGCGTGCTGGAGCAACTCGGCATCAATCCAGCCGCCGATCAACTGCTGCTGAATATGATCAGCGTGGCGGCCCAGTACGAGGCCGCGAGCGAACGCCCAAGCGCCGAGCAGATCGAGGAATTGCTAACGACAATCGGTTATCGCTAGGGATGACTTGACGGCTGCCGCATCCTGTTCGGTGACTGCGGCATAGGTGCTATACTGCTGCGGGAGGTTGACGCCTCCTACACACAACCACATCTTTAGAAAAGGAGTCGAATCGGTTATGATCTACGAACTTCGCAGCTACGACATCGAGCCGACCCTGCTGGATCTCTACCTCCAGTCGGTCAACGATCGCGTGCTGCCTCTGCTGGTGAACACCTTCAACTTCCGCTTGATCGGCTTTTGGCACGCAGTTCCTACCAGCACCGACCCGGCTCCTTCCACCAATGTGCACTGGATTATTGCCTGGGAAAGTGAGCAGGAGATGCTGGACCGTTGGGCCGAGGCGAAGGCTACGGAGGAATGGGCGGCGGCCTGGCAGGGTTTGCCGAAGTTCCACCTGAAGATTCAGCGCACGATGCTCCAGGCGATTCCGTTCTCGCCATTACAGTAAGCTTCACACCTTAGCCGGACGCATCTCACAGTGTCCGGCTAGGTTTCAAGGCGACAACTTCACGAACTTTCAAGCAATTTTCAATATTTCCCAAAGTAAACTACCAACATTGACAAACGTTGGGCACAGATGCGGTATCATAACAACATCTGCCCTTTCGCGTCTCGATGAAGAGGAGTAGCATGGCAAATCCCGCAAACACGTTGGCGCTGGTTGGCGCTGGCTCCCTAGGCCAGGGCTTCGCAGCACTGTTGGCCGCCAATGGCCAAGCGATCACAGTTCTCTCTACCAAACGAACTGCCGAACGGCTACTCCAAGCCGGTTGCATCCGCCTCTACGGTGTTGTCAATCTCGAAATCCCCGTTGCTCCGGCCCCCGCCCCTGCTGGCACGGTTGGCATCACGACCGATGCGGCTGATCTGCCCGATAACGCCGGCCTGATCTTCACCACCAAGGCCCAGCAGCTCCGCGATGCGATCGCCAACATCAAGCCCGTCTGGCCGCGTCCTGGCGACGATACAAGTTGGGTGGCGGGCGTGCAGAACGGCATGGCCAAGGACCGCATCTTGGCCGAGGCGTTCGGATGGGAGCGCACCGTCGGCTCAGCAACAATCTTTTCGAGCCAGAACGAGACCGATGGTCGCATACAGGTGCGCGGCACAGGGCACACCTATTTGGGCGAGTTCGGCGGCGGTGTCTCGCCGCGCGTTGAGGCTGCAGCCGCACTGCTCAATCAGGCTGGCATCCCCACCACCGCTTCCGACAATATCGATAGCGTGTTGTGGACGAAGGCCAGCCACGCTGCTGGTGTGTTCGGCATCACCGCGACCACTAGCAGCAGCTTGCTCGGGCTATCGACAAGGTTGGGCTTTATCCGCGGCTACATCTCCGTCATCCGCGAAGCTGCCAGTATCGCCGCAGCCCACAAGGTCGAATTGGGCGATTACGAGGGATTCCCGCTCAAAACCTATCTCAGTATGACCGATCAGGAACTCATCGATCTCTTCCTATCGCGAGGCGAAGGAGCGCGCGCCGCTGGTGCAGACAAGCAGTACGCTTCGATGACCCAGGATGTGCTGGCAGGCCGCTCGCTCGAAGTCGATGAGGTCTTTACCGATCTCGTCGATCGCGCAGCCGAGGTCGGCATGACCGCCCCGCGCATTACGCTGCTTCGCGACCTGCTGTGGGGCATCGATCCGGGCCGCTAAGGCATCGCGATGTGTGCCATCTACTGAAACACTACTGCTTTAGATAAGGGAAGTACCATGAAATCGGTCATGCTCTATGGAGTACGCGATCTCCGCGTGGTTGATCGGGAGCCAGACGCGCTCGGCCCCGATGATGTGCGAATCAATGTCTCGTGCAGCGGCATCTGCGGCACCGAGATTCACGTGTATAGCGGTATGGAGTTCGGCCCACCCATCACGGACCCTCGCCCGATGGGCCATGAGTTCGCGGGCCGCATCGTCGAGGTGGGCAGCAACGTCACCACGCTCAGCGTTGGCGACCGCGTGACTGCCATCCCCAACGCGGCGTGTGGGCGCTGCACCTTCTGCCGGATGGGCAAGCCAGGCGTCTGCGTCAACCGCTCGGTGATGAAGTACGGCGCGTGGGCACCCAATGTGATCGTGCCCGCCGCCAATGTCTATCGCCTGCCCGATAACGTCTCGGATGAGATCGGCGCGCTCACCGAGCCGCTCGGTTGTGCCGTGCGCGCAGTCGATTTCAGCCAGTTGCGCTCGGGCGATCGCGTGCTGGTGATCGGCGGCGGCCCGATCGGGTTGTTCATTATGGCGATCGCTCGCTCCTCCGGCGCGAGCAAGGTGATCGTCTCGGAGCCGCAGGCCTACCGCCGCGCCTTGGCCGAGCGCCTGGGCGCCGACCTCACCATCGACCCCACCAAGGACGATGTGGCCGAGGTTGTGCGCGCCCACACCGATGGCCTGGGTGCCGATGTGGTGTTCGAGGCGGTCGGCTTCCCGCAGACGATCGAAACGGGCATCGCCAGCACGGCAGCGGGCGGCACGGTGATGGTGGTCGGCGTAACCGATGCGCAGGCCAAGGCGAGCTTCTACCCGCAGCAGTTCTTCTTCAAGGAGATGACGATCCGCGGCGTGAAAGGCCCCACCAACGCCGTCGATCGGGCCATCCGCTGGCTGGGTGCGCTCGACCTCTCGCCGGTAATCACGCACCACTTCGCGCTTGAGCAGGCCCCCGAGGCGATGGAGTTCGCCCTCACTGGTCAAGCAGGCAAGATTATGATCAACCCCTAGACGAACGACAGCGCCGTTGCATGATGCACGTGCAACGGCGCTGCTTGCACCCTCCATTGAGCTTCTCCCTGTCCCTCTACTCCTGCGGCACACGATCGTTAGGCAACGCGAAAACGGCGGCCCTGGAGACTCACCGATGTCGAACGGGCTAAGAGTCGCTGGGAGCAAGCGAAGGCGACAATGTCGGATGATCCCCCGAGTTTCGCAGGCCAGCGACAGGGATGCTCATAACCTTCAAAAAGCTCAGAAGTTTTTCAGCAAACCTTCCGCAGGTTTCTCATTTTAATACTTTCATAACCTACCACTACACATAGTAGTACTATTCCAACTACGGTACTAAAGTTTAGATGAAAATTTCATCACAACTTACATATGCCCGTTATAATCCAGGAGCGTCCTAATATTACATCCCACCTACAATCTGGCTTACTCCGAGATAACTATAGGGAGACATTGGAATTTCCTCGGTGGTTGCTCCTCAGATGCACCAATGTCGCTGCGATCTTGTGAGGTACGTTTTCATCAACATTGGGTTTTCGACACAAGTCAAGTTGGTAGCGACAAAACGCCTCATGGACGACGCTGTATAGGGAATCATTGCTGATGTGGCATCCGCCGCATCAGGCGTTTGTTCATGGCTGGGAATGAACAGATTCAACGGTTATGGGGTGCCGTTTCAGGAGCAAAGAAGGATATGTCAACATTGTCGCATGCATCACCACGTCTCGTGTCCGCAGGCGCTGCTCCGTCACTGCAGCAACAAACACAATTAGGTGTATCTTCAACACATACTGAGCTCATCGCACAATGGAACAATACGACAGCACCATATCCAGCTCAAACGTGTTTTCCTCAGCTCTTTGAGCAGCAAGTCGCTCAATATCCAACCTCAACCGCCCTCGTTTTCGGGTGTCGGCAGCTCAGCTATCAGCAAGTTAATCAACGAGCGAATCAGTTAGCCCGACACCTCCAACAGTTAGGAGTCGGCCCCGAAGTGTTGGTTGGCGTCTGCATGGAGCGCTCGATCGATATGATCATCGCTATTTTGGCGATTTGGAAGGCGGGCGGCGCGTATCTGCCCCTCGATCCCGCGTACCCGATCGATCGGCTCGCGTATATGCTGGAAGATTCGCAGATCCAGGTCTTGCTCAGCCATTCGAGCCTGGAAGCGAAGCTGCCACCGCACCGTGCGCAGGTGCTCTGCTTGGATCTTCTGACCGAGCAACTCGCCAAATATGCGTCTGAGAACCTAGAGCCTACCGCCACGCCTGATTCGCTGGCCTACGTGATCTACACGTCCGGCTCGACGGGCCGCCCCAAGGGCACCATGCTCGAACATCGCGGCTTGAGCAACCTCACCGAAGCGCAAGTGCGCACCTTCGAGCTAGGCCCGAACGACAACGTACTCCAATTCGCCTCGCCGAGCTTCGACGCCTCGGTCTTTGAGATCGTGATGGCGCTGCGGGTTGGTGCCGCGCTCCATCTGGCATCGCGTGAAGATCTGCTCCCCGGGCCGACGCTGATCAAGCTGCTGAACGACCACAAGATCTCGATCGTGACGCTGCCGCCCTCAGTGCTGGCCGCCCTACCCGATCAAGAGTTCCCGCATCTGCGACAGATCATCGTAGCGGGCGAGGCGTGTTCACCCGATCTGGTGGATCGCTGGGCGCCGGGACGCCGCTTCTTCAACGCCTATGGCCCCACAGAGACCACCGTATGGGCCACCGTGGAACAGTGCGACGGCAGCGATGCGCGTCCGCCGATCGGTCGCCCTCTGATCAACACCACGATCTACCTGTTCGATGAGCAGGGCCAACTTGCGCCGATCGGCGAGCCTGGCGAGATCTACATCGGCGGCGTGGGGCTAGCGCGCGGCTACTTGGGCCGCCCCGAACTCACCGCCGAGCGCTTCGTAGTCAATCCGTTCGCCGAGGCGGACAAACCGCACACCGCGCGGCTCTACCGCACCGGCGACCTGGGGCGCTTCCTGCCCGATGGGCGGATCGAGTTCCTGGGCCGCATCGACCATCAAGTGAAGCTGCGCGGCTTCCGCATCGAGCTTGGCGAGATCGAAGCGGTACTCTCCCGACACCCCGCCGTGCAAGAGGGCGTGGTAGTGCTGCGCGAGGATGTGCCCGGCCAGAAGCGGCTGGTGGCCTACGTGGTGCCGAACAGCGTGGGCAAAAACAGCAACGGCTCGTTGTCGGGCGGCCTGCGCCAGTACCTGGCCGCGCAACTACCCGATTATATGGTGCCGCCCGTCTACGTGATGATGGACGCGATGCCGCTCACGCCCAACAGCAAGGTGGATCGCAAAGCGCTGCCCGCGCCCGACACGCAACAGGTCGAGCGCTCCGGCGATTTTGTCGCGCCCCGCTCGCCAAATGAGGAACTGCTGGCGCAGATCTGGTGCGATGTGCTGCAACTGGATCAAGTGAGCATTACCGACAACTTCTTCGAGCTTGGCGGCGACTCGATCCTCAGCATCCAGATCATCTCGCGAGCGCATCAGGCTGGGCTGCAGATCTCGGTGAGCCAGTTCTTCCAGTACCCCACCATCGCCGAACTCGCCGCCGTTGCCGTCTCATCGCAGGGCATCCAAGCGGAGCAAGGCCCCGTGGTTGGCCCGGTACGGCTCACACCCGTGCAATCGTGGTTCTTCGAGCAGAACTTCGCCGAGCCGCACCACTGGAACCAGGCCATGCTGCTGGAGTTGCCGCCCATGCTGAACGTGGCCGCGCTGGAGGAGAGCATCAACGCGCTGATCACGCATCACGACGCGCTGCGCCTCTACTTCACCCGCACCGAGGACGGCTGGCAACAGTTTAACGCTCCCGCCGACGCGTACCTGGCGTTCAGCATCCAGGATCTCTCGGCGCTCCCCGAGGACGAGCAACGCCCCACACTGGAGCGCATCGCCGCTGAAGTGCAGGGCAGCCTGGATCTGGCGCAGCCGCCCCGCCTGCGTGCCGTGCTGTTCCAGCTTGGCGCCGAACGCGCCGCCCGCCTGCTGATCGTGATCAACTACCCCGCGATCGATGGCGTCTCGTGGCGCATCCTGTTGGAGGACTTGCAGACCGCTTACCTGCAGGCCAGCCAAAACCGTCCCATCGCGCTGCCCGAAAAGACCACCTCCTACCGACAGTGGTCGGAGCGGCTGCACGAGTACGCCAAAACGCCGACCGTGCGCGAGGAAGTGGCGTTCTGGCAGCGGACGGTTCGCGCGGGCGATGCGCTGCCGATCGATATGCCGGGTGGCGACAACTCCGAGGCTTCCGGGCGCGTGGTGAAGCGCTCGCTCAACGCCGAGGAGACGCGCGCCCTGCTGCAAGATGTGCCCAAAGCCTACCGCACACAGATCAACGACATCCTGCTGAGCGCGCTGGCGATCGCCTTCGAGCGGTGGAAGGGCATCAAAGACCTGCTGATCTCGTTGGAGAGCCATGGCCGCGAGGATGTGTTCGAGGATGTAAGCCTGTCGCGCACGGTGGGCTGGTTCACTAGTTGCTTCCCGCTGCTGCTGCACACCGAGCCAAACGAGCATTGCGCCGATACGCTAGTGCGCACCAAGGAGCAGTTGCGCCAATTGCCGCAGCACGGTCTGGGCTACTGGCTGCTGCGCTACCTCAGCGACGACGACGCCATCAAGGCGCAGTTGCGGGCGTTGCCGCAGCCCAAGGTGCGCTTCAACTACTTGGGTCAGTTCGATCAGGTCGTGTCGGGAAGTTCGATCTTCCGCCGAGCGCGCGAGTCGTACGGGCCGACGCGCAGCCTGAAAGGGCACCGCGATCACGAGTTGGTGTTCGAGGGCCTGATCGCCGAGGGTCTGCTGCACTTCGAGGTGACGTACAGCGCTCAGCTGCACCACCAAGCTAACATCGAAGCGCTCGCCGACCACTACATCCGCGCGCTCCGCGAATTGATCGCGCACTGTCTTGAGCCCGACGCAGGGCGGTTCACACCTTCGGATTTCCCGTTGGCGCATCTCAACGAACACACATTGCGCCTGGTTGCCGAACAGATCGCGCGCCTCGATGCGCTCGAAGGGATCTGACCATGAAGTCGCACAACGTCGAAGATATCTACGAACTTTCACCGTTGCAGCAGGGCATCCTGTTGCACGCCCGCACCACACCCGGCACCGCGCTTTACTTCGTGCAGTGGCTCTGCCTGTTGCACGGCGATCTGAATATCCCCGCCTTCCAGCAGGCATGGCAACTAGTGGTCGATCGGCACCCCAGTCTGCGCACAATCTACCTGTGGGAAGGGCTTGAGATGCCGCTTCAGGTGGTGCGCAAGCAGGCGCGCCTGCCGTGGGAGGTGCTCGATTGGCAGGACGTTGATGCGCAGCAGCAACAGCAGCAACTCGACGAATACCTGCGGGCCGACCAACAACGGGGCTTCGATTTCAAGCACGCCCCCCTGATGCGCCTCACGCTGATTCGCACCAGCCCGAGCGATCACCAGTTGATCTGGAGCTTTCACCACTTGTTGGTGGATGGCTGGTCGATCCTGTTGTTGTTGCAGGAAGTGCTCACCCTCTACCGCCAACTCAGCCAGCAGCAGCCGATCAACCTTGTGCCAGCCCGCCCGTACCGCGATTACATCGCTTGGCTGCAGAAGCAAGATCTCACCAAAGCCGAGGCGTACTGGCGCGCCAAACTCGCGGGCTTCGAGACACCCACGCCGCTGCCGTTCGATCGGGTGAATCCCAGCAACAACAGCCTGGCGCAGTACGTCGATCATTACTTGACGCTGCCCAGCGAGCTGACCGCCAGCCTGCAGCAGTTCGCCCGCGAGCAGCAACTCACGCTCAACACGCTGGCGCAGGCCGCGTGGGCGCTGGTGCTGCATCGTCACAGCGGCCAAGACGACATTGTGTTTGGCGCGACCGTGGCGGGCCGCCCCACCGAGCTGCCGGGTGTGGAGGAGTTGGTTGGGCTGTGCATCAACACGCTGCCGGTGCGGGTGCGCTTCACGCCCGAGATGATGCTGCTGCCGTGGCTCCATCAGATCCAGAACGAGCAGATCGCCGCCCGCCAGTACGAGCACAGCCCGCTGGTGCATGTGCAGCGCTGGAGTGCCGTCGAGCCGGGGCAACCGCTCTTCCAGAGCCTGCTCAGCTTCGAGAATTATCCGGGCGGCGCGTTCGCGCTCGACACGGGCCTCGATACCTTGCACATCTCACACCCGCGCGCCATCGAGCGAGTGAGCTACCCGCTCAACCTGTCGGTGACGCTGGGCAGCGAACTGTCGCTCAAGTTCATCTACGACGCGCGGCAGTTCGACGCCCGCACGATCAGCCAGTTGGCGGAACACGTGCAACTGATCTTGGAGCAGTTCGTTGGCGCCGCCGACCAGCGCGTGGCCGATTTGGCCGTGTTGACCGCCGCCGAGCAGCAACAACTGGCCACCTGGAACGCCACCGCGCGAGATGTCACGCCCACCTGCCTGCACCACATGTTCGAGCAGCACGCCGAGCGCACGCCCGATGCGACGGCGCTGGTGTTCGGGCAGCAGCAGATGAGCTACGGCGAACTGGAACGGCGGGCGAATCAGCTTGCTCACTATCTTCAGCAGCACGGCGTTGGTCCCGATAGCCTGGTGGGCCTCAGTACCGAGCGCTCGTTCGAGATGCTGATCGGCATCCTGGGCATCCTTAAAGCGGGTAGCGCGTTCGTGCCGCTCGATCCGACGTACCCTCGCGATCGCCTGGCCTTTATGGCCGAGGATGCGCAACTGCGCCTGCTGCTCACCACCGAGCATCTGCTGCCGACCTGGCAACAGACCGCCGACATCGAGCGGGTGGTCTGCCTGGACCGCGACTGGCCGATGATCGCGACGCAGCCCACCGAGCGCCCCAACAGCGCGGTCGGCGTCGGCAACCTGGCCTACGTGATCTACACCTCCGGCTCGACGGGCAAGCCGAAGGGCGTGCTGGTGGAGCACACGGGCATCGCGAATCTGGTGGCCGCCCAAATCGAGCAGATCGGCGTGAGCGCCCAGGATCGCGTGCTGCAATTCGCGGCCTTCAGTTTCGACGCCTCGGTGTTCGAGATCGCAATGGCGCTCGGCACGGGAGCCACGCTGTGCCTGGCCACCCGCGAGGATCTGCTGCCTGGCCCAGCGCTGCTGCAGTTGCTGGAACGCCAAGCCATCAGCGTGCTGACGATCGTGCCCTCGGCGCTGGCGGTGGTGCCGCACGCGGCGCTGCCCGCGCTGAAACGCATCATTGTGGCGGGCGAGCCATGCCCCGCCGACTTGGTGATGCGCTGGGCGCCTGGGCGGCACTTCTTCAACGCCTACGGCCCCACCGAGACGACCGTGTGGGCGACGCTGAAAGAATGCGAGGCCAACGGGCAAGCACCCAGCATTGGCGGCGCGATCCTCAACACCCAGATTCACATTCTGGATTCCTGGCAACGCCCGGTGCCGATCGGCAGACCCGGCGAGATCTACATCGGCGGCGTGGGGCTGGCGCGCGGCTACCTGGGCCGACCCGAACTCACCGCCGAACGGTTCATCACGCACCCCACCCTCGGGCGGCTCTATCGCACTGGCGACCTCGCGCGCCACCTACCCGATGGGCAGATCGAGTTCTTGGGGCGCATCGATCAACAGGTCAAACTGCGCGGATTCCGCATCGAGTTGGGCGAAATCGAGGCAGCGCTGCGGCAACACCCGAGCCTGCGCGATGCCGCCGCACTGGTGCGCGAAGATACACCCGGCGACGCTCGACTGGTGGCCTACGTGGTGCCACAGGAGCACGCCGCCGCGCAATCCGACCAATTTCACGAAGAGCTACGCAATCATCTGCGCGGCCAACTCCCGAACTACATGGTGCCGACACACTTCGTCACGCTCAACGCGCTGCCGCTGATGTCGAACGGCAAACTAGATCGGCGAGCGCTGCCCGCGCCGACACAGCAACCCGTCACAACCAACAACGCCCTGCTGATGCCGCAAAACAGCATCGAGCAGACCATCGCAGCGATCTGGCGGAAGGCTCTCCGTATCGAGCACATTGGACGACACGACAACTTCTTCGATCTGGGCGGACACTCATTGCTCATGGGCCAGATCCACGGCGCACTGCAAGAACAGTTCGCGCAGCCCATCGCGCTCATCGATCTGTTCAGCTACCCAACCGTGAGCGCGCTGGCACAATTCCTTGGCCAACACGCGCAACCGAGCGCTCCCGCCCAAGAAGAACGTGAACGTGAAGAACAAGCCCGTGCTGGACGTAACCGCCTACGGCAACTCCAAAGCCGACGTGAGCGACTCTAACTTATTTGCAGAACAAGGCAACAATTATGAGCAACTCAGCACCAACCGAACTTACAGGCTTCGAGGTCGCTATTATCGGCATGGCAGGGCGTTTCCCTGGCGCGCCCACGATCGCACAGTTGTGGCGCAACCTCTGCGAAGGCGTTGAATCGATCTCGCTCTTTACCGATGAAGAACTACGCGCAGCAGGAGTAGAACCCGAAGCCATCGCAGATCCGAACGCAATCAAATACAGCGGCTATGTGGCCGATAGCGATAAATTCGATGCCGCCTTCTTCGGCTTCACGCCCCGCGAAGCCCGCATGATGGACCCGCAGCAGCGCTTATTCCTGGAATGCTGCTGGGAGGCGCTTGAAACGGCGGGCTACACCGGCGACAAATACAAGGGCGCGATCGGCGTGTTCGCCGGGATGGGCGTGAACACGTACCTGTGGAACAATCTCAACATGGCCCGCCGCCTGAACGGCTCGGCGGAGCAGTACCAGCAGATCATCAATAACGACCGCGAGTTCTTCTCCACCCGCGCCTCGTACAAACTGAACCTGACCGGCCCCAGCATCACCATGCAGTGCGCCTGCTCAACCTCGCTGGTCGCGACGCACCTGGCCTGGCAGAGCGTGGTCAGCGGCGAGTCCGACATGGCGCTGGCGGGCGGTGTCTCGATCCGCGTGCCGCAGCAGAACGTCTACGTGTATCAGGAAGGCAGCGTGTTCGCGCCCGACGGCCATTGCCGCCCCTTCGATGCCAAGGCGCAGGGCATGGTCGTCAGCAATGGCGCGGGCATCGTGGTGCTCAAGCGCTTGGCCGACGCAATCGAGGATGGCGACACGATCTACGCCGTGATCAAAGGCTCGGCGATCAACAACGACGGCGCGAACAAATCGGGCTACACTGCCCCGAGCCGCGAAGGCCAAGCCCGCGTGATCCGTGCCGCCCAAAACGTCGCGGAAGTCGAGCCAGACACCATTTCGTTTGTCGAGACGCACGGCACGGCCACCCTCGTCGGCGACCCGATCGAGGTGTCGGCGCTGACCCAGGCGTTCCGCGCGCGCACCGACAAGCGCCAGTTCTGCGCGCTCGGCTCGATCAAGAGCAACATCGGCCACGCCGATACAGCGGCGGGTGTCGCAGGGTTGATCAAGGCCACACTAGCCGTGAAGCACGGCCTGATCCCGCCAACCTTGCACTTCACCACGCCGAACCCAAACATCGATTTCGAATCTAGTCCATTTTATGTCAATTCAGAACTGATCAAATGGCCTGAGAACGGCCACCCGCGCCGCGCTGGCGTGAGTGCGTTCGGCTTCGGCGGCACCAACGCCCATATGATCCTTGAGGAAGCGCCCCCGTTGCCGCCGCCCGATCCCTCCAAGCCCAAGCAGTTGCTGATCCTCTCGGCCCGCACGCGCTCGGCGCTGAACCAGGCCACCAGCAACTTGGCGGCCTTCCTGCGGGCCAACCCCGATGTGAACTTGGCCGATGTGGCCTACACGCTGCAGATGGGCCGCAAAGAGTTCGCGCACCGCCGCGTGGTAGTGGCGAGCAGCGTGGCCGAGGCCGCCGAAGCGCTCGAACAACTCGATCCGCAGCGCGTCTTTACGGGGCAGGCCAGCGAGGAGGAGCGCCCGCTGATCTTCATGTTCCCGGCGCAGGGCACGCAGCACATCAACATGGCTGCCGAACTGTACAAGCACGAGCCAGTGTTCCGGCAAGAGCTCGATCGCTGTGCCGAATTGCTCATCCCAATGCTCGGCCTCGATATGCGCACCATCCTCTTCCCATCGGAGGATCGGGCCGAGCAGGCTGCCAAGGACTTGGTGCAGACGATCACCATTCAGCCCATCCTGTTCTCGATCGAATACGCCTTGGCGCAGTTGTGGCTGTCGCGCGGGCTGAAGCCCCACGGCATGATCGGCCACAGCTTCGGCGAATACGCGGCGGCCTGTGTGGCTGGCGTCTTCTCGCTGCCCAGCGCGCTCCGGCTGATGGTGGCGCGTGGCCGCCTGATGCAGGAGATGCCGACCGGCAATATGATGACGGTGCCGCTACCGGCCAGCGAAATCGTCGAGTTGATGGGACCAGAGGTCGATATCGCGGCGATCAACGGCCCCGCGCTGTGCGTGGTCTCCGGCCCCAGCGGCCCGATCCGCGCGCTGGAGAAGGTGCTGACCGAGCGCGGCGTCAACTGCCGTATGCTGCCGATCTCGCACGCTGGCCACTCCAGCATGATGGAGCCGATCGTCGATCGCTTGAGCGCCGAGTTCGAGCAGATCGAAATGTCGGCCCCGCAGATCCCGTACATGTCGAACCTGAGCGGCACCTGGATCACCGCCGAAGAGGCCACCAACCCGCGCTACTGGGGCGTACACTTGCGCAAGACGGTGCGCTTCGACGAGGGCTTGGCCGAGCTGTTCAAGCTCAACAACGCGGTGTTCCTCGAAGTCGGCCCAGGCATCGCGCTCAGCACGGCGGCCCGCCGCCATCCCAGCAAGACCGAGCAGCACATTGTGCTCAACTCGCTGCCGCGCGGCCAGGACGAGCAATCCGACCTGGAGTGCTTCCTGACCACCGCCGGACGGTTGTGGATCGCTGGCATTTCGTTCGATTGGAGCGCGTTCTACACGGGCGAGAAGCGGCGGCGCATCCCGCTGCCGACCTACCCGTTCGAGCGGCAGCGCCACTGGATCGATGCAGTGCCCTACAGCGGCGAGCGCGTGCAGGTGCAGCAGATCGAGTACACGCCGCCTGCGCTGGAGGAAGCGGCCCCGAGCGATGGTGGCGACGGCTACCAAGGGCCGCGTACACCGCTGGAGCAGAAGCTCTGCGCGGTCTGGCAGAAGCAGTTGGGCCTCTCGCGCATCGGCATCCACGACAACTTCTTCGATTTGGGCGGTGACTCGCTCCTGGCCATCGAACTGGTGTCGAACATTCAGAAGACGCTCCAGGTGGAGTTGTCGCGACACAGCTTGTTGCGCGCGCCCACCATCGCGCAGTTGAGCGAGATACTGGCGCAGCAGACCAGCAGCGACAGCGCCGCCGAGGAACAGGCCAGCTCACCGGAACAGTCGTTGTTGGTGCCGTTCCAATCGCAGGGCCACAAGCGACCGCTGTTCCTCATCCACCCGATCGGTGGTGGTGTGTACATCTATCGCGATCTCGCGCAGCAACTCGGGCGTGATCGGCCAATCTACGGCATCCAAGCGCAGGGCTTCGATGGCACCGCCGAGCCGCTCACCAGCATCGAAGAGATGGCCGAGCTGTACATCAAGCTGATCCGCAGCGTGCAGCCCGAGGGGCCGTACCTGATCGGCGGCTCGTCGTTCGGCGGCATCATCAGCTTCGAGATGGCGCACCAACTCAAGGCAGCAGGCCAGCAAGTCGATATGCTGATGATGATCGACACGCCCGACGTGTTCGAGAGCGCCAAGCAACTGAACGATCAGGGCGTGATGATGGCGGCGGTGCTGAGCGCAAGCCCGAACCTGCCGAGCCTGCTGGAGCAGTTGCAGCAACTGCCACCCGAGGAGCAGATGGCCTTTGCCGAGGAGCAGATGCGCAGCATCACCGACAGCGGGGATAACGCGGGCAACAACCACCTGCTGAACGTGCTGACCGTTCACATCCGGGCGATGCGCCAGTACAAGCCGCAACCCTACGATGGCTGCGAGGTGCTCTTCTTCCGCGCGAAGGAGCACGACGTGTTGTATCCGCCCAACCCCGAGCGCGGCTGGGTCGATATCACACCCGAGGGCTTGCTGGTCTACGACATCCCAGGCAACCACATCAGCATGAACCAGCCGCCGAACGTGCAAGTGATGGCGCAGAAGCTGAAGCGCTACATGTCGCGGTTCACGTACTAAAACGCTAGGATGCGCGGCGCAGGCTGCTGCGCATCCCCATCAAACCGATCTATCAGCACAATCCAAGCGGGGTGGAATCAACTCCGTACAAAGGAAAAAGACTATGGGCATCGAGGAAAACAAAGCGATCATGTACCGCGTGATCGAGGAGATTTGGAACCAGGGCAAAGTCGAGCTGTTCGATGAACTGTTCGCCCCTGATTTCGTGAACCACGCGCCGGTTGAGGGTGTGACGGGCGATATCGAGGGTGTCAAGCAACTGGCGGTTGTGATGCGCCAAGCCTTCCCCGACTTGCACACCACCATCGTGCATATGATCGCCGAGGGCGACCGCGTTGGAGCGTATATGTTTATGCACGGCACGCACAGCGCACCGTTTATGGGTGTGCCCGCCACTGGCCGCAAGGTGTCGGCGGCAATGTACAGCGCCATCCGCGTGGCCAACGGCAAGATCGTCGAGCGCTGGGGCGTCTCGGATGGCTTAGGCATGTTCGAGCAGTTGGGCGGCAAACTCGTCGTGCCGGAACAGGCAAGCTAAAGAGCGATCTGCGCCAGGGTCTTCAGGAACGGCTTGAAGGCCCTGGCGTCTGTGTATTTCCCCATCGATCCCGGTAGAATTGCCCAACGAGAGACTAGCGGGATTTCTAGCAATAGGTATACAGTCTCGCAATAATTCCCCCCATCTACCCGCAAGAAAAACGTAGTCGTACACCCTCCCAACCGCTCATCCACACATCAAACGAGCTGCTCCTTCACCCCAATCTGCCGCTTACAAGGTATCGTCGAAACCGCACTAGAGTGCTTAAAAAATGTGTCACAGTAGTCTAATACCCAATAAGTGAATAAATACCTCATAAATAACAAGCTATAAAAGAAGTTTATCCACTTACTACACAATAGAGTAAATAGCTCGCCTAACATTTGCTCAGTAGCTAAACCTTACGATAATAGTTACCAATTTGATCATATATACTTACAGTCTGAAAAGAAGCTCAGTGTATAATAATCGGGGTTGAGTCAGAATTCACTAAGTTTTCGACTGCAACCCCTGTAATGCCTGTCAACAAACAAAGCTCTTGGGCTTCCTGTGTACCTTTAGTAGCAACGAGACAGCCCACTGTGGGAGATCCCGCAACTGAGGCTGAGTTTCTCGTGTCATCGACAGGCCACGACCGCTTGTCAATCAACCAAGTAATGTTGTCATGCTGGTTCGCAAACCAGCGTCTTTTCCACGAGTATGGAGTAGCACTTATGCCCCTCACACTACCTGGTTATGAAGTCCTTGAGCAAATCTACCAAGGGAGCAATACTATCATTCACCGTGGGCGGCGTACTGGCGATAGCGTTCCGGTAATGATCAAAACGCTCCGTAGTGAGTACCCAACACCCCGACAGATCGCAAGTCTACGGCACGAATTCGAGATCATCAAAAACTTAAATCTTCCTGGGGTTGTCAAAGCGTACGAGCTGATCAATTGGGATGATCAGATCGCTTTGATTCTCGAGGACTTCGGAGGTCAATCGCTCAATAGCCTGATTGCAGCGGAGGAACTCGATCTCACCAGCACCCTCAAGTATGCAATTGAGCTAGCGAAGATTCTCGGCTCGTTACACGAACAGGGCATTATCCATAAAGATATCAAGCCGCACAATATCCTCATTAACCGCGAACTTGGCGTTGTCAAAATCACCGACTTTGGTATTGCCACGAAGCTCGTCCAAGAGAATCGCACCATTGCCAGCTCGAATCTGATCGAGGGCACACTGGCGTATATGTCGCCCGAGCAGACCGGTCGTATGAATCGCGTCGTCGATTACCGCACCGATTTCTACTCGCTCGGTGTGACGCTCTACGAGATGCTGACTCGGCGGCTGCCCTTCAACTCAATCGATTCGATGGAGCTGATCCACAGCCACATCGCACGAGTGCCGGACTCGCCCCGCTCGCTCGTACCAAGCATTCCCCAGCCCGTCTCCGATATTGTGATGAAGCTGTTGGCGAAGGCGACCGAAAATCGCTATCAGAGCGCCAACGGCCTGATCGCCGACCTTGAGGAATGCTTGCAACAGTGGCAGAGCACCGGCAAAATCGCCAACTTCCCACTCGCCCAGCACGATGTGACCGGCGTGCTGCGGCTCTCGCAACGGCTGTATGGCCGCGAGGAGCCATTGGCCACGTTGCTCACCGCGTTCGACCGCGTGAGCCAGCAGGCCACCAACGAGATATTGCTGGTCTCGGGCTACTCGGGCATCGGTAAGACAGCGCTGATCAACGAGGTACACAAACCGATCGCTCGACAGCGCGGCTATGTGATCGCAGGTAAGTTCGATCAGTTCCACCGCAGCATCCCCTATTCGGCGATTATTCAGGCGTTCCAGGATCTGATCCGCCAGTTGCTCAGCGAAAGCTCGGAGCGACTCATAGTTTGGAAAGAGCGCCTTGAGCAGGCCCTTGATGGCAACGGCCAGGTGTTGATCAACGTCATCCCCGATATCGAGCTGATCATCGGGCCGCAGCCGACGCCGTTGCAACTCGGCCCCACCGAGACGCGCAACCGCTTCAACCAGCTGTTGCTGCAGTTTGTGCGTGTGTTCGCCAAGGCCGAGCATCCGCTGGTGATCTTCCTCGACGACTTGCAGTGGGCCGATCAGGCATCGTTGCAGTTGATCCAGACGCTCGCCACCGACCCCGATATGCACCACCTGCTGCAGATCGGCGCGTACCGCGATAACGAGGTGAGTCCTTCGCATCCGCTGATGCTGATGCTGAACGACTTGAACAAGCAAGGCGTCACGGTGAGCAACATCACCCTGGGCCCGCTGAACACCGACCACATCAACGAGTGGCTGGCGCACACGCTCGACCAATCGAGCGCCGATACGCGCCCGCTTGCGGAGCTGATCCAGAGCAAGACGCACGGTAATCCGTTCTTTATGAACCAGTTCCTGCGCTCACTCTACCGCGATCAGTTGCTCACCTTCGACCTCACCCAGGGCACCTGGCATTGGGATGTCGATCGCATCCGCGAGGCTGCCATCACCGATAACGTGGTTGAGTTGATGGCCAACAACATCCGCAAGCTCTCGCCGGAGACGCAGCGTATCTTGCAGTTGGCGGCCTGTGTCGGCAACACATTCAACCTTCGCATTCTCTCGGTGATCAACAAGCAATCTCCTGTCGTAACTGCGCAGGAGTTGTGGGAGGCGTTGAAGGAGGGCTTGATCCTGCCGCTCGATGCGGATTATCGTCTGCTCGATAGCGAAGATGAGCAACTGTTGTCCGATCTCGAGAACACCGATCTCGATATCTCGTACAAGTTCCTGCACGACCGAGTGCAACAGGCGGCGTACACGCAATTCGACGATAGCCCAACCGATCAGATTCACCTGACCATCGGGCGGTTGCTGTTGGAGCATACCTCCGCCGAGGACCTTGATGATCGGATCTTTGAGATCGTCAACCAGTTCAACCTGGGCAAGGAGCTGATCGAATCCCCAGAAGAACGGCTGCGTCTGGCCGAACTGAACCTGCAGGCTGGCCAGAAGGCCCGCGCGGCGGCGGCGTATGCAGCGGCGGTATCCTACCTGCGCACTGGTATGGAGTTGCTGCCCCCCGATCACTGGGAGAATCACTACCAACTCAGCGTCGCGCTGCACCAAGAACGCTCGATCTGCGAGTATCTGACCAACAATACCGAGGCCGCCGAGGAGCTGTTCGACACGCTGTTGCAGCACACGCAATCGCAGCTCGAAAAGGCCGAGGTGTACATCGCTCGTATCAACCTGTACGTGAGCTTGGGGCGCTTCAACGAGGCGCTGGAGACGGGCAAGATCGGCCTGGCGCTGTTTAACATCAACTTCCCCACCGAGCCAGAACAGATCCAGGCTGCGGTTGGCGGAGCGTTGGGTATGATCCAGCAGAACTTGGAGGGCCGCACACCCGCCGAACTGCTCGATGCGCCGGAGTTGACCGATCCCGAGAAGCGTATGACGATGCGCTTGCTCAGCCAAATGATCGCGCCAGCCTTCAACGTCGACATGAACTTGTACATGTTGATCGTGCTGGAGATGGCTAACACCTCGTTGCAGTACGGCAACAGCGATGGCACGGCCTTCGCCTACTGCTCCTACGGTATGGTGCTGAGCAGCCTGTTCAACGACTACGTGCAGGCAGAGGAGTTCGGCAAATTGGCGCTGAAGCTCAACGAGCGCTACACCAACACCGATCTCCAGTATCGCGCGAGCAACATCTACGGCGGCTTTATCGCCCATTGGCGCGGCCATCTCCGTGAGAGCACCGAGTACATGCGGCAAGGCTACCTCGACAGCATCGCGGTCGGCGATGTCTCGTTTGCAGCCTTCCCGGCGATGGGCATCATCTACCACGACTTGGGCGCGGGTGTGAAGCTGAGCGAGGTGCTGGAAGAGAACACGATCTATCTCGACTTCCTGCGCCGCACCAAAAACGAAACGTCCGAAGTGGTGCTGTTGCTCTATCAACAGATCATCCTGAACCTGCAGGGCAAAACCTACAGCCGCACGTCGCTCTCGGATGACTCGTTCGATGAGCAGAAGTATCTGGAGGTTTCGGCACCGCTGTCGCCCACGGCGCTCGTATCGTACTACGTCTACAAAGCTCAAGTGCTCTTTATCCACGAGGAGTACGCTGCCGCGCTCGAAATGGCGCAGCAGGCCGAGCAGATGAGTGCGTTGCTGGGCAACACCTACACCGGCAGCGAGTTGGTCTTCTACGCCGCGCTGATCCGCGCCGCGCTCTATCCCACCCTCACCAACGAGGAGGAACGAGCGTCGATGTGGAAGCATATGGAGACTGGGCGCGATCAGATGAAGATCTGGGCCGAGCACAGTCCTCAGAACTCGGGCAGCCGTTACGCGCTGATCGCCGCTGAGATGGCTCGCCTGAGCGGCGACTACGAGCAGGCCCAGGCGCTCTACGACGAAGCTATCGAGTTGGCGACCACACACCAGTTCACACAGAATGCCGCAATCGCCAACGAGTTAGCGGCGCGCTTCTACTTGGAACGAGGCAAGCGCACCTTCGCACGGGCCTACTTGCTTGAGGCCTACGAGGGCTTTGTGAACTGGGGCGCCACCGCCAAAGCCGAGTTGATGCTCGAAAAATCGACCGCGCTGCTCAGCAACTTTGTTGCGCCGAAGAGCACCACCACCCATCACATCACCTCGCGCCCCAGCACTTCGCTGGTGACAATGCACCATCACGCGGGTCTGCTCGATGTCACCGCCGTGATCAAAGGCGCGCAGGTGCTCGCTGGCGAAATCGTGCTCAGCGAGTTGGTCGAGAAACTGATGAGCATCGTGGTGGAGAATGCGGGTGCACAAAAGGGTCTGCTGATCCTACACCGCCACGGCGAGTTGCACGTCGAGGCCCGCATTGAGGCAGGTCAGCAATCCAAAGCACAATGCGAACGCACTCAGGTCGAGATGAGCGAAGACCTCAGTCTCTCGATTGTGCAGTATGTGGCACGCACGATGGAGACGGTCGTGCTCCACGATGCGACGCAGGATCCGCGCTTCGCCAACGACCCGTACATCATCAAGAACCAGCCCAAGTCGTTGCTGTGTCTCCCACTCAGCCACCAAGGGCACCTGACTGGTCTGCTATACTTGGAGCATAACCTGGCAACGCACGCCTTCAACACCGATCGGGTGGAGTTGCTGGGTCTGCTCTCGCTCCAGGGTGCGATCGCCATCGAGAACGCTCTGCTCTACGCCGATGTGCAGGAGATGAGCAGGAACTTGCAGATCACCAACGAGAAGCTCGAAGAGAGCAACCGCTTGTTGGAAGAGAAGGTGATCGCCCGCACCAACGAACTGAGCGAGATGAACAATCAACTCCAGCGCGAGTTGATTGAACGCCAGCGTGCGGAAGAGGAACGCGCTCAGTTACAGCAGCAGATCATTCGGGTCCAAGCGTCGGCACTGGCCGAACTTTCAACGCCGCTCATCCCGCTCACCAACCGCATTATGGTGATGCCGCTGATCGGCACGATGGACTCGCAGCGGGCGCAACAGGTGCTCGAGAACCTGCTGCAAGGCGTCAGCGAGACCCGCGCCCAAGTGGTGATCGTCGACATCACGGGTGTGTCGGTGGTCGATACAGCGGTTGCGGGGACGCTGGTGCGGGCGGCGCAGGCGGTGCGCTTCCTGGGCGCGCAGACGATCATCACCGGTATTCGCCCCGAAGTGGCGCAGACCCTGGTGGGCCTGGGCGTCGATCTCACGAATGTGACCACACTGGGCACACTGCAGAGCGGCATCGCCTATGCGCTCACTCAGTCGGGTGAGGGTGTGATCTACCAGAACAACAACACAGTGCAGATCAAGGTCCGCTAATTGTCCAAATACGCAAACACAGGGCGCGGCTCACAACCGTGCCCTGTGTTTTTTTGTTGCCGTGAAATCGCTCCGCAATGCTAACTCAATACCGATTCCTCGGACAGATACAGGTTGTACAATCCCCGTGCGGTCTGGCGGAACATCTCGATTAGTTCCGGCGGGCCGAGCACCTCGCAGGCGTCGCCGTAGCGCAGCAGCACCTGACGCGTCTGCCAGAGATTCGTCACATTGGCAGTGATGATCGCGCTGCCATCGTTACGATAATCGATCTTGGTGTTCGGGAAGTAGGTCGCCACATCGCGGCGGCGCGCCACAGCCGGCGATAGGCGATAGGTCAACTCATACGTGCGGGGTTGCGGGCGTTCCGGCGGGAGCATGCGTGGCAGTATCTTCACCGAGCCCGTAACGATGCGGTCTAACCGATATTCGATCACCTGGTTCGCCGCCACGCGCTCGGCGGGCGTCACCTCTAGGAGCGTGGCATCGAGGTAACCGTGCCCCTCGGGGCGGAAAAAGATGTTGTACGGGGCCACGCGGTGCCGTCGGGGCGTATCGTGATCGAAGGTGCTGAGGTAACTGAACTCCAACTCGCGGCGCTCGTCGATCGCGCGCTTCACCTGCGTCAAAACATCGGGATTGATGCGCCCCGACGTGCTGCCCGGCAAATTCAGCCGTAGCGCGCTGCGCCGCTGTTGATGTTGGAGTTGGCGGCTGCTGGGTAACAAGCGCAACACCCGATCGAGCAGGGCGCGGATATGCGCTTGTTCCGGCACCGCGCCACCCGCCGGAAACGAGGCATCTAAGAACGCCAACGCTTCCATACACTCGGATGGCAGATCGAGCAACGCCAACTCCCCAAGGTCCTGCAAAACGTACATCCCGATCTCGCGTTTAAAGATAATGGAGCAACCATACTCAGCTTTAAGCGCGTCGAGATCGTGTTTGAGCGCTGCGCTTGCAGCGGGTGGGTATCCCTCCTCGCCAAGTTCGGCCTGTACCGAAGCGATCAGATCTGCGCTGCTGGCTGGGCCGCGCAACAGAAGACGCACCAACAAAAGCCGCCGCCGAAATGTGAGCCAAGAGCTGCGTTTGATGCCACCCGATTGCCGTGTCATGGCAGCCTCACACAACGAAGAAGATAGCGATACCAGAGTATACCACGGGCTTCGGCGGCTGATGCGGCTTGTGCAAGTTGTGGGGCTGCCTCCAATATCAGTGCCTCTAATTGCTCGATGTTGTAGTTCCAACCGCACTGGATATTCGCGTCTTGGGCCAACAGAAGCCAACATTCCAATAAACGCATCTCCTGCTGGCCCAAGAGTGGACTATTCGAATATGCACCTTGTTCGGACATAGCCTACCTTTATGGCGCGGTCAGCCCTATTTGGCTAACGTGGTAATTGCAGGTGTCCGATCAAACATCCAGAAGGCCAACGGCAGGCCCAAGCCAAACGAAACGCCGATCAACCCCCACGCCACACCTAACCACAGGCCGCTGAGCCACCAACCCACCGCCACGAAGTAAAGCGCTCGCATCCAGAAGGGCAACTGCGCGGCGCGGCCCTGCTGAATCAGGAGCACGCCATTCTGCATCGACACATTGGTCTGCTGTGCGGCTGGCTTGAGCGTCATCACTTGCGGCAGGCGATTCAGCATCATCAAGCCAAACGGCAGGCCGATCACCGTGACCATCAGGAACCACGCCGCGCTCGTCCAGAAGAGGCCGAGCCACAGGCCGATCACCAGAAAATAGATGCCGCGCACCAAGCAGCCGGGGCCGCTGGCCTGATTCACCACCACCACATTTGGCATTGCAGGAGCTGACGGTGCCTGCACCGAAACGTTGACGTTGACCGATTGCATAGGCACTGCTGGCGCGCTCGGCGCTGCAGGGGCCACCGGTGCCGCCGAGGCCGCAGCCACTGGAGCAGGAGCAGGGGCGGGCGCAACCAGCGCGGGTGCGGGTGTGACTGGCGCGGCTGCAACTGGCGCAGGAGCAGGTGCAACCGAAGCGGGTGCGGGCACAATCGGGATCGTAGCGCCCTCGGCTGGCGCGTTAACCACCGTCTCGTCGGCCCGCACAACTGCCTGACCGCAACCTGGGCAAAAGCGAACATCGGGCGCAAGAACGTGATCACAGTGTGTGCAGTGCTGCATAGTTGCCACCTCTTTTTTCACTAAAACCATAATTCACTGCTCTTAGCATAGCTGCACACCTCGTCCACAAATGCGCATCATTATTCAAATATTCCGTGCATTTTTTGGATTGTGCTCCAACCTGTATCGAAGGGTTTCATGCAATGCTGGCGCAGTTTTGCAGAAGCGTCTCGCCTACGCCAACAAAACACGCCCCTTCAAGATGAGGCGTTTTCCGCTCGCACAAAACAAAAACGACCAACGATAGAAAACATCTTGCTGCCGCTGGCTCAGTGACATAGGGGGCATCGAGGGAGATTGATATATTCCTACTTGGATGTAAGGTACGTAGTAGGGAGAAAAATTTATTCTTCCGAACTATATACCAGCATCCCAGGGAAAGGTGATGCTGGAGTATTGTTCGCGCATCACCACGTTCTCAGAAACCAAAAAGACTCTGCTGACGCTAACGAAAACGGTTAAAAAATGATAAATGCCGAACAAATTGAATCTCAAAGAAAAAAGCATTTGACAGTTGAGCATTTTCAATGATATGATCCAAAAACCTGGAATCGCCAACTATACCATCACCGACAGGATTCAATCCATGAGTCAACCAGCACGTATTCTGCTTGTCGATGACGAAGCTGCAATTCGCCTAACACTCAGCACCATGCTCAAGCGAGCGGGGTACGATGTGACATCGGCTGAGAACGGTTTTGAGGCAGTCGAACGTCTAGAACAACAGATGTTTGACTTGATGTTGGTAGATTTGAAAATGCCAGGCATGGATGGTATGCAAGTTGTGGCTGCAGCGCGTGAACGGCAGGCGGACCTTGCTATTATCGTTCTGACGGGCCACGGCTCACTTGATACAGCTATTGAGGCGTTGCATCAGGGGATCTTCGATTACCTGCTCAAAACCACCGAGCCAGGGCAGGTGCTCGAGCGTGTCAAGGCCGGGTTAGCCGCACGCCAACAGGCGATCCGCCAACGCACCTTGCTCGATGTAGTTGGTAGCGCCATTCAAGAGCTCCGTGGCGCCCCCAGCGAGCCAGATCCCGAACAGCAATCAGGCGGACGCGTGCTGACAGTAGGCGCGCTTCAACTCGATACATGGCGTCACATCGCGACGTTGGGGGGTAACACCCTTTCGCTCACCCCGACGGAGTTTCGGCTGCTGCTCTGCCTCGCAGAGCACGCTGGCACAATGCAATCGTACGCTCAGCTCGTGCGCTGCACGCAGGGCTACGACACCAGCGAGATCGAGGCGAGCGAACTGATCAAGCCGCATATTCACCACTTGCGCCAGAAGCTTGAGCCAGACCCATCGACTCCACGCTACATCCTGAATGTGCGTGGCAAAGGCTATCTGCTCTCGCCGGTCGGCGAATAGCCCTGCTCTCAAATATATCAACATCGAATCAAAAAGGCCGAAGCTCAATGAGCTTCGGCCCTGTCGTGTGTGTTTGCGCTACTCTTGAACGATCAGCGCTGTCACCATACCGAACATACCGTGCTCCGACTCAGCGTGCGAAAGCACGTGGCAGTGGAAGGCCCACACACCCGGATCGGTGCAATCGATGATCACGTCCCAGCGCTCGCCCGGTGCCACGTTCAGCGTGTCGCACATGAACGGCTGCGGCAGGTTCCAACCATCCTTCGAGAACACCAACTGCGGCAAACCGTGCAAGTGCATCGGGTGGATCAGCAAGCCCTCGTTCATGTACCGTACACGAACCTTCTGACCCAGTTTCGCCACAATCGGCTCGGTGGCCGGGAAGCCCTTGCCGTTGATCGTGAAGCCACCCAGCTGGTCGTTGAGGATCATCACGTAGTCGATGTCGTACTCGGGGTCCTGCGATTTGTCCTTCGGCTCGATGATGAACGCGCCCAGCAGACCACGGCCCACCTGCGCGGTCGAGTTGTGGTGCGAGTGGTACATGTGCGAGCCAGGGTTGCGAGCCTTAAACTCGTAGACAAAGGTTTCGCCCGGCTTGATCGGCGGCTGCGTGATGAACGGCACACCGTCCATATTGTTCGGCACCATCACGCCGTGGAAGTGAACCGCTGTACTCTCGGGCAGCTCATTCTTCACGATCACCCGCACATCATCGCCTTCCGTCACGCGTAGCAATGGACCAGGCACCTGACCGTTATAGGCCCAAGCAGTCACGGTCTTGCCTCGGTCGTACTCCCAAGGCTGCAGAGCACAGGTCAGCTCGAATACCTTGACGCCATTCTCGATGCGTGGCTCTAGTGGAACGTTACCCTTGCCTTGAGTCTGCACGCCGGCCACAAATGCCTTGACGCCTTCCTCATGCATCGCATCCATATCATCGACGGACATCCCGGCAGGAGTGGCAGCAGTATCCGCGGAGTGATCGGTAGAAGCGGAACCGGTGCCAGTGGTAGTTGTTGAACTACAAGCAGCTAACAAGCCGCCAAGCGCCACGCCACCAGCCCCCAACGACGCACCTTTCAAGAACGTTCGGCGATTTGTATTGGTGATAGCCATGGTTGTAGTTTCCTTCCTTATCATGTAGCATCTAGGCGAAATAACTTCAGAAATAACTGTCAGTATCGTACTCAAGCGACGTGCAATTGTGAGAGAAGGCACGACTACCGATTGTTATGATTCGACAACCTTCCCCAATGCAAGTCGCTCTCGGTCACTTGCACCACCTCACCATTGAGGGTTAACAGAAGGCGTAGGGTGTGTCGTAGCGGACAACTGCGAATCGGGCACTCACCAGCCAGCGCAAGCTCTTTGGGCATCCCATGTGGGCAGGGTTGGTCAGGGCAGCACTCCAACGTCACCGCGTAGCGTGGCGCATTGGGCGGGCCGTCGAGTACGCGGAGGCGTAACGGGAGTTCGGCCAGCTCTGGGTTGTGTTCACGCAGGTAGGCCCGTGCTACCGAGAGCGGCTCCTGATAACGTTTTCGCATAATCATCGCAACGGTCCTTTCCTGCCAAACTGTGCTTCCAGCATGTGATTTTGTCTTGGCACATCGCCGCTTCAGGTCATCGGCACGTAAGCAGTATACAAAGGTTGTGCGAATTATCACGATATGCTTCAAATACGTGGGGTGTTTAAATCGCAACCGAAGTTACTTGCGATGGAATGAGGAGATGCGTTGTCGAATCACAACATATAGTTGTGATTCACTTTCATTGCACTGCCCAAAATTCTGCTACTCTACCTTTATCGCAGTAGATCCATGGAAGGAAATGGTGAAGGCTTTGGCTAAGTGGCATATTCTCATCATTGATAACGACCCCGCCGCCGCCTTGGTGACTGCGCGTGGGCTGCAGCGTTTACTCACTTCCGACATCGAGGTTACGATCGCTGAATCGGCACAAGCTGCTCTCAACCTGAACATTGAGACGCCGCTTGATTTGCTGATCATCGATCCCAGCCCACAACTTCAAGCCACCAGTGCGTTAATCAGCAAGGTACGATCGGACTCGCCCAAGACAACCATTCTGGTGTTTACGGGTCACGATACTCCCCGCCTGCGCAAACATATGAATGGTCTTGGCGTTCAACACTATCTGAATAAATCGGTTAATATCCAACAACTGAGCACAACCGTTAGCACCCTGCTTACGGAGGCATCCGACAACGTATCGCTCGAACCCCCAATTGCGCGCCTACTCGCCCAATAACAACCTCACTACCGAGCTTCTCAAACAACATCGATGTAGGAGCGCAATTCCCTTCTGCTTGCCCTCTCCGCATAAATTAGGTATCATATCTCGTACTTGAGCCCTCTTTCTGGCTTGCAGGAGCATTTCATGGGAGACCAGCCCAACGAAACTCATCAAGTTGCTGTGCCTTCTGATGCCAACACATCAGAAACACAGCATCACGCCGAACCCTTCTTTCAATCGTTGCTCGATTCAGCACCCGATGCGTTTGTGATCGTCGATAAAGACGGTCGCATTGTTATTGTGAATATTCAAGCCGAGCAACTGTTTGGCTACCAGCGCAACGAACTGATCGGCCAACCGATCGAAATCCTGCTGCCAGATCAATTGCATAAACTTCACGCTCGCCATCGCTCGAACTATATGATCGAGCCGCACACCCGTCCTATGGGTGTGGGTCTCGATTTGGTGGCCCGCCGCAAGAATGGACAGATCTTCCCTGTGGAGATCAGCCTCAGCCCGTTACAATCGGAAAAGGGCTTACTGGTCACCAGCGTCATCCGCGACATCACGGATCGCAAGCAGGCAGCCGAGGAGCTTGAGCGCCAGGTGCAGCGTCGCACCGCCCACCTGAACGCGCTGCTCCAATTCAGCCAGGATCTCTTTAGCGCGGGCAGCCTCGATAGCGTGTTGCAGCGAGCGCTCACCCATACCGCCGCGCTCGCGCCGCAAGCGCAACGTACCGCCATCTATCTCTACAACCAGTCGGAGCAACGACTCGCGTTGCGGGCCAGCGTTGGCCTCAGCCAAACCTCCGATCTCGGCCATCCCAACGAGTTAGGCATCATTGGCCAAGCGTTCCTCGAACGCAAGCTGTATGCGTTGCACTCCGAAGAGGAATGGGTTAACAAGCAAAAACAGTCCGACCAACGAGCCGCGCTTGAGCACTTGCTGCAACTCTCCAAACCGCCCACGGGCATTATTGCGATCCCGCTGCTCGCCCACGATCAGGCGATCGGCATTCTGCTGCTGCTGCGCGAGGAAGGCAATGGACCGTTCGCGACCGAGGCGCTGCCCACTCTGCAAGGCTTGGCGAACTTAACCGCCACCGCCATCCACGAAGAGGAGCGCGCCCGCGAAGCGGCCACCCTCACCGCCAAACTGGCGCGTCTCGAAGACCAACAACAGGCCCTTGAAGCGCGGCTCACCACCGCCGAAGCAGCCATGCTGCAAGCTGCGCGTCTCGCTGCCGTCGGTGAATTGGCCGCCTCGATCGCCCACGAGATCAATAACCCGCTGTACGCCGCACGTAACAGTCTGTACCTGCACACCGACGATCTGCCCGAAGAACTGCGCAATTCGCCCTACCTCGAGATCGCCCGCGACCAGTTGACACGCATCGCAGGCATCATCGAGCGGATGCGCAACTTCTACCGACCGGATCGGGGCGAGCTTGCACCCGCCGATCTCAACCAGATCATCGAAGGCACGCTGGCGCTCGTCGGCATGCACATTCGGCACGCACCCGTGCGGGTCATCTTCACCCCCGATGCCGACCTGCCCCAAGTGACCTGCAACGCAGACCAACTGCGCCAAGTCTTTCTCAACGTCATCCTCAACGCCATCGACGCGATGCCCGAAGGAGGCACGCTCACCGTGCGAACGATCACCGGGCCAAGCGTCGCGCTCGTCGAAGTGCAGGATACAGGCGTGGGTATTCCGGAGGATGTGCGGAAGCTGTTGTTCGAGCCGTTCTTCACCACCAAGGCGAACGGCACTGGCTTGGGCCTCTCGATCAGCGCGCACATCGTCACTCAGCACGGCGGCCAGATCGAGGTCGAGAGTGAAGCGGGAAAGGGCACCACAATGCGAATTGTGCTGCCCTATCAACCAACAACGCTATAGTGTTTGGAGTGGAGGTAGTGGTTAGGCCACTACCTCTTCCGCTTCCTCTTCTTTGTCCTCTACCTTCATCTTCTGGAGCCGCGCTAAACGGCGGGCCAAAATATAATCGTAGGCGCTCAGCGCTGCCCGTGCGCCATCGCCGATCGCGATCAGCACCTGCTCACCAAACGCAACACACACATCACCAGCTGCGAAGACGCCGGGCTGCGTGGTCATATTGCGATCATCGACCCACACAAAGCCGTCGGGATCGGTCTGCACCAAGTTCTGCACCATGTGACTCTGCGGCACCAGTCCGTAATCAACAAACACCGCATCCACATCCAAGCGCCGCACCGTATCGTCCTTCTGCAGCAGCAGACCCTCCACCCATGTCTCTCCTAGCACTTCCTTCGGCGTATAACCGGAGAGGATCTCGACATGGGGCCAACGCTTCAGCACTTGAGCCAGAGGCGTATCGACTTCGGAGGGATCGTTCGCCACCAGGTAGATCCGCTCAGCGCTGGAGGCGATCTCGGCGGCGCCGCGCAACGAGCGCACCGTCAACCCCAAGATCGCCACACGCTTTCTGCGCAGCAAAGCGGCGTGCGTGGTTACAGAATAGCCCAGCCCATACCCCGTCATCTCCTCAGCGCCGGGGATATCGAGCCAAACAGGCCGTGCGCCAGTGGCAACAATGACCGTCACAGTGTGTAAGGTGCCATTGTTCGCCGTCTCAACCACGAGGTGATCTTCAAACTTCTTCACCTCGATAACAGTATCTCGCATTGCGCGTCCAGGCTGCTTCGCGATCTGTCGCTCAAACGTCAGGAGCACTTCGCTACCGGCCAAATACTGTGGCGCGCTCTTGCCGTTCATATATTGTGGTGTCCCTGCCTTGCGGCTAGCCTCACCACTGATCAGCAGGAAGTCTAATCGTTTACCAAAAGCGTACATTGCAGCAGAGAGACCCGCCGCGCCGCCGCCGATAATAATGACATCGTACATGATTGTGCTCCTAGGTTGTTATCACCCCTCGCAGGCAGTATAGTCAACACCCACCACCAATAGTGTAAAAAAATCTTAACCTAGAGGAAGGAGTTCTTGCGAGTACGCTTGTCCTATCGAATGTAGTACCACCTGAGAAGCTTTCAGGAAAGGATCAGAGGTTGTGAGCAGAGACACATGTGTATCGGAATGCAAAAAAACGCATACAGACCACCGAACAAGGACCATACCGAGGAAACAACTGATACCCGCATCTCCCGAAAACAGGCGATGTCGAGGCGTTGCGCGTAGCAGCGCCTCGACACCACAAAAAACGTTAAATACCTTCCTGCCGCAGGCTAAATGCTCTGTTTTGGAAGTATTTAACGTTTTTATGTGCAATGAAAAGCACTGTTATCTCGAACGGTCGAAGCCCTGAGCGAAGCGAATGGGGAGAGATCTCAAAGCGCAATTCAATGCAGAGCAATGAGATTCCTTACTTCGCCTAACGGCTCGTTACTTAGAAACTGGCCGTTGAACGAGTCGAGTAGAGCGCGACCTAAACGCTCAAGACTATAAAGGGACGAAGAGGTTCTTCACTTCGTGCTGCGCACTCCGTTCAGAATGACTCTATTTGAGAACTGGTCGTTGAATGAGCGCGCTAGACTAGTTTCTGCCCCTCTCCATATTACCCCGCGATATCGGCATCTCGGAATGACAATGAGAACTATCAAAGACTTATGAAACAGTGCACTAAAACTGGTTGTGACACTGTTCAATCGAGTTTGGTATAAACACCTCACATAAACAGAACCCCGCTCGTCGTGGAACGGGGTTCTGTCAGTGCGTCCATATTGTGGGGCGGTTCCGCATCCCACCCGGTTACAAGGGTACAACGGAACCTGATTGTCAGAAAAACAAACAGTGCACCTCCTTTCCCATTACGAAACGAGTGTTGGTGCTACGGCACCATGGGAACGTATCTTTCAGCGAACGTATCACCAGACTAGTGCGCCTCCGACTTCGCACGGATCAACAGGAGCGGAGCTGGCGCTGCGTGCAGTACCTTATCGGTCACACTACCAAGCGCCCAGCGCTTAATGCCGCTATATCCGTGCGTCGCCATCACCACCAAGTCAACCTGATACTTCTGCGCCTGCGCCACGATCTGATCAGGCGCGAGGCCCAACTCCACAACAGTCAGAACAGCTACATCAGATTCCTCGCGGATCTTGTCGGCAGTCGTGCGCAAGACGTGCGTTGCTCGACCCTCCAGCGCATCCAACATATCGGGCGGCAGATCAAGCCCAGCGTACAAGTTCGTCACCGGCGACACCGCTTGGAACAGCATGATCTGCGCTTGTGCGTGGACCGCCAACTCCTGCGCCAGCGGCAACGCCTGCATCGCCAACGAGGAACCATCCAGCGGCACCAACAGGCGGCGCAACTGCGGCGCCTTGTTCGCCGCCGGGCCTTGCCCCGGCACCAGCAGCACCGGCACCTGCGAGGCATGCACCACCCGATCCGCCACACTACCCAACGTCCAGCGCTTGAAGCCCGTGTAGCCGTGCGTTGCCATCACCACCATCGCAGATTCGACCTGCTCGGAAGCCTGTACGATCTGCTCAGCTGGCGCGCCAAGCCGCACCTCGTAATCCACACTTAGATCCGTGTGCTCCAGCGCTTCGAGCTTCGCCTTCAGATAGTTGGTAGCGTTCAACTGCAACAGATCCCACAACCGAAGGTCGTATGCTTGCTCCGTACTCATCGGCTGAGACTGCGACGAGGCCACATCATGCAACGGGGCCAGCGTGCCCTCAGGATCGTTGATCACTCGCAGGAGGCGAATGTGAGCGCCAAACAGCGTCGCCAGCATCTGCGCGTAAGGAAGCGCACGTTCAGCGAGTTCAGAGCCATCTAGGGGAACAATGATGGTTTGCATACGGTACCTCCATTGGTAGTAGCGATGCGTTTACAATAGCACCTCCATCGCCCCTGCAACGAAGTGAAATTGCTACATACAAAGAATATTTCGCAACTTTTCGTGGTCCTTGCAATCAAGGCACACTTTGTTGTGTTTCCATTCCTCTAAGTCATCAACTGTTTCGTCTTTACACTGGTACGACACCGTATGCTATACCAGGAAATGGAGGGAAACAATGCGTGATATCCTTATTGAAAATCCATTGCTCATCCTCGCGCTCGTAGCGGCACTGGGGTACGCAATCGGCCATATCAAAATCGCTGGCAGTAGCCTCGGCGTGGCAGCCGTGCTGTTCGTGGGCCTCGCATTCGGCGCCTTCGATCCGCGCTTCAAACTCCCCGAAAGCTTCTACCTGCTCGGCCTAGCAACCTTCGTCTACACCATCGGCCTCAGCAGCGGTCCAACCTTTTTTCTCGCCCTCCGCAGCCGCGGCCTACGCGACAATATCTTCGGCATCAGCCTGCTGCTCCTCGGCGCGGCAGTGCTGTTCGGCCTCTACCACATCTTTCAGTTGCCCGCCACCATCGTCGGCGGCATCTTCGCGGGCAGCTTCACCAATACACCCGCGCTCGCCAGCGTGCTCGACTACATCCGCAGCGTGAGCAGCGATGCCGCCCGCGAAACGCAACTGAGCGAAGCGGTCGTCGGCTACTCCGCCACCTACCCGATCGGCGTGATCGGCCCAATGCTCGCCATGCTGCTCGTGCGCTGGCTCTGGCGCATCGATTACGGCGCCGAAGTGGAACAACTGCGCAAAGCGGGCATCGTCAACGAACATCTGCAACAACGCACCATCCGCATCACACAACCCGACGCCTTTCAGCAGAGCATCGCCAAGCTGGTGCGCGCCCATCAAATGAAGGTACTGTTTAGCCGTATCCGCCAGGGCAAACAAACACATCTCGTCACTGGCCAAACCATACTCGGGAACGGCGATGTCGTGCTGGCCATCGGCGCACAGGACGAGCTAGAGCGCGTCACCAAACTGCTGGGCGAACCAACCAACGAGCGCATCGACACCGACCGCAGCCAACTCGACTATCGGCGCATGTTCGTCTCGAACCCCGAAGTGACGGGACAACCGTTGCGTAACCTGCACCTGATGGAAAACTACGGCGCAACCGTCACCCGCGTGCGGCGCGGCGATACCGATATCCTCGCCAGCGGCGACACCGTCCTGGCGCTCGGTGACCGCGTGCGCGTCCTCGCCGAAGCGGGCCAGATGGAACGGCTCAAAACCTTCTTCGGCGATTCGTACCGGGCCATCAGCGAGGTGAACATCCTCTCGCTCAGCCTTGGGCTCACCATCGGCCTGCTGCTTGGGCTCATTCCCATCCCGCTGCCAGGTGGCATCACCCTGAAACTCGGCTACGCCGGAGGCCCGCTCGTTGCAGGCATCGTACTCGGCGCGCGCGAACGCATCGGCCCGCTGATTTGGACACTACCCTACAGCGCCAACCTCACCCTGCGCCAGATCGGCCTCATCCTATTTCTCGCAGGCATCGGCACCAGCGCAGGCTCGGCCCTGCTCGATGCCTTCGCCCAGGGCAACGGCTGGCTGATCATCGCCTTCGGAGCCATCAGCACCAGCATCGTTAGCCTGTTCGGCCTATGGGTCGGACACAAACTGCTACGCATCCCGCTCAGCCTGCTGCTCGGCATGTTCGCAGGAATCCAGACCCATCCGGCGCTGCTCAGCTTCGCCACCGAACAAACTCAAAACGACGTCCCGACTATTGGCTATACGACCGTCTACCCGGTCGCTATCATCGCCAAAATCGTGATCGCGCAACTCCTTATCGCATCACTCTGGCCCGTATAGCGCGACCATTTCATGCGATTCGGATGAACATAGAGAGGAACACATGAACACTCAGCACAACAACACAAACTACGTTGCACCGGCCCACATCCGCAACGAAAAACTACGCACCTGGGTCGCCTCGCTTGTCGCACTCTGCCAACCCGACCGCGTCTACTGGTGCGACGGCACACCAGCCGAATACGATCAACTCTGCCAGCAGCTCGTCGCCAACGGCACGTTCATCCCGCTCAACCCCGAAAAACGCCCGAACAGCTACCTCGCCCGCTCGAACCCAAGCGACGTGGCACGCGTCGAGGACCGCACCTTTATCTGCAGCGTCAGCAAAAACGACGCAGGGCCGACCAACAACTGGGTGCCGCCCAAGCAGATGAAAGAAACCCTCAACAAACTCTTCGAAGGCTGTATGCGGGGCCGCACCATGTACGTCGTGCCGTTCAGCATGGGGCCGCTCGGCTCACCGATCGCTCAGATCGGCGTTGAGATCACCGACTCGCCCTATGTCGTCGTCAACATGCACATCATGACCCGCATGGGCAACGCCGTGCTCGACGTTCTCGGCGATGGCGACTTCATACCGTGCGTGCACTCGGTCGGCATGCCGCTCGAACCCGGCCAAGCCGACGTACCCTGGCCCTGCAACAACGAACACAAATATATCGTGCACTTCCCCGAAGAGCGCGCGATCTGGTCGTACGGCTCGGGCTACGGCGGCAACGCACTGCTCGGTAAAAAATGTCTCGCGCTGCGCATCGCATCGGTCATGGCCCGCGACGAAGGCTGGCTCGCCGAACACATGCTCATCCTCGGCGTCACCGACCCGCAAGGCAACAAAACCTACGTCGCCGCCGCCTTCCCCAGCGCCTGCGGCAAAACCAACTTCGCCATGCTCATCCCACCCGCACCCTTCGCCGAAGCCGGGTGGAAGGTCACAACCGTCGGCGACGACATCGCATGGCTCAAACCCGGCCCCGACGGCCAACTCTACGCCATCAACCCCGAAGCGGGCTACTTCGGCGTAGCGCCCGGCACCTCGGAACGCTCGAACCCGAACGCCATGGCCAGCATCCGCGCCAACACCATCTTCACCAACGTCGCGCTCACCGACGACGGCGACGTCTGGTGGGAAGGACTCACCAAAGAACCGCCCGCGCACCTGATCGACTGGACGGGCCAAGATTGGACGCCCGATTGCGGACGCAAAGCAGCGCATCCCAACGCCCGCTTCACCGCACCAGCGCACCAATGCCCATCGATCGACCCCGCCTGGGAAGATCCACAAGGCGTGCCGATCAAAGCGATCGTCTTCGGCGGACGTCGCGCCACCACCGTACCGCTCGTCTACCAAGCCTTCAACTGGAGCTACGGCGTCTACACCGCCGCCACCATGGGCTCGGAGACCACCGCAGCCGCCGCAGGAGCCATCGGCCAAGTGCGCCGCGACCCGTTCGCCATGCTGCCGTTCTGCGGCTACCACATGGCCGACTACTTCAACCACTGGCTACAATTTGGTCGCCAGATCCCCAACCCGCCGCGCATCTTCAGCGTCAACTGGTTCCGCACCGACGACGAAGGCAACTTCCTGTGGCCCGGCTTCGGCAACAACATGCGCGTCCTGCAATGGATCGTCGCACGAGCCAACGGCCAAGCGATCGGCACCGAAGGTCCGCTCGGCTGGATGCCGCGCTACGAAGACCTCAACTGGGAAGGGCTAGAGGAGTTCACGCCGGAGCACTTCCATCAACTCATGGCCATTGATCGCGACGCCTGGATCAACGAAGTCCAAGCGCACGACAGCCTATTCGCCAAACTCTACGACCGCCTGCCCAAAGAGTTGATCTTCATCCGCGAAATGATCCTATCGAGCCTATGGCGCTCGCCGGAACATTGGGAAATCTAACTACCACCCGATTGCGAGCAGCCTGCCCAACGACGTGCAGCGCTGCTTTCCCATACCCTCTCTCGTAAACCCCACCCACCACCATCCGCAATGCACAGCCTGATTCAGGGAAAAAAGAGCACGTCACCAACCCCAACGCCCGTCGCTACGGGGGAACAACGTCGTGCACAACGTGTGCGCGCTCGGACAGAAATGGCGCTACGCGCCACAACGCGCGCACGTTACGCGCTGCTCCGCAGCGCACGGCTGCGCCGCTTAATCGTGACAAGGTGACTTGGTGAATATACCGTTGAAGTCTTTGACGCTTTGCTATTCAACGAAAAGCATTGTCATCTCGAACGGTCGAAGCCCTGAGCGAAGCGAATGGGGAGAGCTCTCAAAGCCCAATACAATGCAGATCATTGAGCTTCCTCACTTAGCCTAGCTGCTCGTTCGGAATGACACTGAAATGAACAAATCACGCAAACCACACTGCCAATCGCCACCGAGCGTGTACCCACACCATCACCCGCCACGTACGACAAGGCATAACCACGGGCCTATCAATTGAGGCTGCCTTCCACTTCGGGGTCAAGGGGCTTCCAAAGGGCCGCGATCGACCCTTTGGGCCTGCGCAGCAACGCACGCCCTCGTGCAAACGCGCCCTCCCACCGAATGGCGCATCCCACACCCTCATGAGAACATGAATCCTTGCCGAATAGCACACCAACCAATGTAAAATACCCCACACAACATCAAACAGAAAGGAACCCAACCCAATGAATCCCACCGTGCGTCTTCGCAACGTCACCCTGATCGACGGCACAGGCCGCCCGCCCCAACCCAACACCACCATCATCATCCACGATGGCCGCATCGCCTACATCGGCGACGACCGCGGATGGCAAGCGCCACCCGACCAAGAAGTCACCACCCTCGATCTCACCGGGCGCTACCTCATCCCCGGACTGATCGACCTGCACGTTCACCTCGCAATGTGGGGCCAACCCGACAGCCGCATCGCCGAAGAGACACCCTGGTCGCTGCTGCTGATGATGAAGCACGCCCAAAACACCCTCGCCGCAGGCGTCACCACCATTCGCGACGTAGGAGGGCGACACGGCCTCGAATTCTTTGTACGTCGAGCATTCCAAGAGCAACTGTGGGCAGGCCCGCGCATGATGCTGGCGGGCAAACTGCTCTCGATCACATCATGGGGCACCGAGAACTACGACGGCATGTATCGCGAGGCCGACGGAGTAGACGACGTGCGCAAAGCAGTGCGCGAACAACTCAAGGCCGGGGCCGACCTGATCAAAATCCTCGCCACGGGCGCAGTCCTCGACGAGCGCGGCGTGCCCGGAGCAGCCGAGTTCAACCCCGACGAAGTGCGCGCCGCCGTCGAAGAAGCCAACAAATTCGGCAAACACGTCGCCGCACACGCCCATGGCATCGACGGCATCCGCAACGCCGTCAGCGCAGGCGTGCGCACCATCGAACACGGCACCTACCTGCACCACGACCCAGCGATCATGGCCGAGATGGCCGCCAAAGAGATCTACCTTATTCCAACGCTCAAATCAAACTGGGATATCGCAAACGACAATCGGCCAGGCGTACCGCGCTGGATCGTCGAACGCCTCAAAGCCGTGCAGGAGGATCACTACCTTAGCATGCGCCGCGCCATCGCCGAAGGTGTGCCAATCGCAATGGGCACCGATGCAGCCACACCCTTCAACTTTCACGGCCACAACGCCGAAGAGCTTCAACTAATGGTCGATGTAGGAATGACACCCATGCAATCGCTGGTCGCCTCCACCCTGAACGCCGCCCGCGCCATCGGCTGGGACTCGTGGCTCGGCTCGATCGAAGTCGGCAAAGTCGCCGACCTCGTTGTACTTCGGCGCGATCCCCTCGCCGACATACGCAGCCTCGCCGATCAGCGCAATATCGAATTCGTAATGAAAGACGGCGAGATCGTCGCACTTCGCCGCGACACCAACGACCACGACATCCCCGAGCGCATCATGGCCAGCGCATGGGTCTGCTGCGGCATCCCCGTCGAAGGACGCGGGTGGTGAACCTATGCAGGCACAATCCAACGACCATGCCCGGCCTCGCCCACTATCTTACCAGCATGGTAGACCACCTGCCCGCGCACCAACGTTGTCTGCACGCGCCCGCGCAAGGTGCGCCCCACATACGGCGAATGCGAGTGGCGAGAGAACAGATCGTTCGGCTGCACTGTCCACTCCGCATCGGGGTCCACAATCACCAGGTCGGCGTCGGCACCCACCCGCAACGTCCCTTTGCGGGGGTACAGGCCAAACAAACGGGCCGGATTAGCCGCAGTGAGCTTCACCAGCAACGGCAGAGGCATATCACGCTTAGCGACACCCTCATCCAACAGCAAGGGCAGCATCGTCTGCACACCGCTAATGCCGCCCCACGCCGACCAAATATTCGCATCGCCTCGGCGCTTATCGGCAGTTGGGCAGGGCGAATGATCCGAACCGATCGTATCGACCTGCCCCGCCAACACGCGCTGCCACAGCTCCTCCACCATCATCCGCGAGCGCAGCGGCGGGGCGCACTTCGCATCGGGACCGATCCGCACAAAATCTTCCTCATCGAGCACCAAATAGTGCGGGCACGTCTCGCACGTCACAGACAGCCCCATCGAACGGGCCTGCTGCACTGCATCAACCCCATCGGCGATGCTCACATGCACCACGTGCAAACGCGCCTTCGCCTCACGCGCCAGCAGCAACGCCCGAATGATCGCATCCAACTCGGCCACCGGCGGGCGCGACTCAAGCCAGGCCCGCCGATCAATGCGGCCCTGCGCCCGCAACTGCGCCGTCAGGTGCGATGTCAGCGCCTCGCTCTCGGCATGCACAGCCACCAGCGCATCCACCGTGGCTGCATAGCATAACCCATCGAGCAGCACACCGTCGGTGACCGCCGGAAAATCATCGATCCCCGACAGACTCATAAACGCCTTGTACGCCACCGCTCCCGCCGCCTCTTGCTCGGCCAAGTGGGCCACATTATTGGTGACAAGGCCACCCCACAGTGCATAATCGACCAACGAATGCCCAGCGATCGCCTGCGCCTTCGCCAGTAAGGTTGTCTCATCCACCACCGCAGGAGCGCTGTTCAGCGGCATATCGATCACCGTCGTCACACCACCAGCCGCCGCAGCCATACTACCGTGGGTAAAGCCCTCCCAATCGGTGCGGCCCGGCTCATTGAAATGCACATGTGCATCAACCAAGCCCGGCAACAGTGGCAAACCACCCGCGTCGATCATCCGATCAGCGTGGCACGCCACCTCACCTTCGAAACGCGCTACTATCTTGCCATCACGCACACCTAAACCACCTTGCCACGCGCCATCCTCATCGATCAATAGCGCATTCGTAATGCAAAGATCGTACGTGTTCATAGCGTGCCCCCGCTACAGATGCTCCCTTCTTTGGAGAACATGCATAGGTAACTGTGCACAGCCCGCCATTGCAGATGCACACACTGGAAACTCACATCGACACTATTTGCGCACAGCAAAACGGCGCAGCAGCCGCATCACACGACCCTGCTCTACTGCCTCTAAGTTTCGACGCGCAGCGTTCGCCACATCCTCCAACCACTGCGCTCGCTCCTGTAAACTCGCGATCTGGCGTTCGCGCAATTTGATGTCACTCTGAAGCTGCATAATATCCTTGTATTGCTGCACAAACACCCGCATCAGTTCGTGATCCTGCTGGATCGGCGGATGGTGCTCGGGCGAACCTACGGCCCGCTGTATCAGCACCTCACCTGCGTGTTCGGGCCGCGCCACACTCAACGCATGCACACAGATCGTATCGTGCCGCACTGCCTCCTGATGAGGCGCAAAGCCCGCGCTGTACAACATACTCGCCAAGCCCACACGATTCGGCGACCACCACACCCCATAATCGTGGTTTCGCTCGTTCGTCGGGTAGAACTGCATCAACGGCGTTGCGGCGAGGCTCGGCGCAACCGCCTCCAACTGCTGGATCGCGCCCGTATCATCGATAAACGCCTCATCACAGATCGCCGTCTCCACGATCAGCGCGCCATAACACACCGCGCGAAGTCGCTCCAACGCCAACAACGGGTGCCGCAGCCGATGCAACAATCCCAGACACAGCACAAGATCGAACGTGCCCAACTCCTCGGGCGAAAGATCATAGACACTGCCCTGCTGAAAGCACACCCGCGAATCAAACAACTCGTGCAGCGCCTCAAATCCCTCGCTCTTATGGAGATCCAGCGCCACCACCTCGGCGGCACCACGACGCTCGCACTCAAAGCTGAAGAATCCATCACCCGCACCGACATCGAGCACTCGCTTCCCGCGCAGATCAGAGGGCAAGCCGATCAACGGCAGTCGCGCAAGCGTGTGATCCTGCCCATGCGTGATCATGCCGGGCGCGACCTCCACCTGATGATCCCAAAATTGCACCGCCGCAAGCCGCTGCCGGATCTGCGAACGGCTCCAACGCTGCTGCGCATCGAACGGCTGCCGCTGCGACTCCTCGGGGATCGCATACGTCGACACATGCCGCGCAAAGAACAGGCCCATATGCGAATTATGGGCTCGTTCAAACACCATATGAAAGCCCGCCTGCTCAAGATATTCGGCCAATTTCTCAGCACTAAACTCATCGAAACCAGGTACACGGGCGTGCTCAGGAATATCGTAGGGATGGATCTCGCTCGCAAGCTCGTGGAACTCGCCACAGATACAATCGATCTGCGACAACCACTTCGAGGTCAGCAGAATCGGGAACTCAGCCCCTTCACAATCGATCTTCAGCATCCGCACGCGGCGCTTGCCATCCTCTGTTGCTAGGCGCATCACCTCATCAAAGGCGATCGCATCAACACGCACCGTATTGTCGGCAAACACCACACCGCCGCCGCCAGTATTCCGCTCATCAGCGGAGGCTTGGAAGTAAATATACTCAACTGGTTTATCCGAGCGCCAGACCGCTTTATTCATCACGGTCACCCGATCGGAGAAATCGCGCAGGTTATACAAAACCCGCTCATAATTACTCCGTTCGGCCTCGAATGTATAGACATGCTTCACACCGCGCTGCAGCACTGCATAGGAAAAGCTACCGATATGCGCGCCGATATCGATCACAATATCCTCTGAACCAAACGAAGCAGGCAGACGATATTCATTATGATTCACGACGCTATCAAATATCTGAGCATCGAGCGTGTTAGGGCGGAACGCAAAAGGATGTTCCATGATTCCACCTCCAAAAACCCAACCACACAAGAAAGGCGTATATCGAGCAACGAGGAACCAGCCAGATAACGTCAACTATGGAACAATCTATGGGGAGAGCAGCGCAATGGCGGCAATTATAGCACTGTTTTTCGTATGGAGCGCGCCTCTACGCATCATCGAGCCAAGCCTGCATATGTTGAGAACAATGCATCGACCTAGCCTCGACAGAGAAATATCTCGCTGCCACAGACGTGCAACAACTTGCTCTGTATCACCACCCCATCGCATAGGAAATACAACCAAGCACAGCACCAGGCCCCATCCACACAAAAGCGGCCTACGCTTGCGCGCAGACCGCAATATCTATTCACTGGTTGAAGCAAAACTCAGCTACGTGCGCCCCACAAAGCGCCACAGCAATCGCATCACCTGCCCGCGTTGTATCTGTCTACAGAGCCGTCTGAACACCCTTAGCCTGCCCCTCTAGCCACTGCATCCGCATGTGTAACTCCTGCACTTGCTCCACATGCCAAATCCGAATGATTATATACACAAACAGCACAGGAATATTATGGCATGATGCTGGTTTTCAACTAATACACACATCACCCGAAAACAGGCGATGTCGAGGCGCTGCGCGTAGCAGCGCCTCGACATCGCAAAAAGAAGAAACTACCTTGCTGCCGCAGGCTAAAACGGGTTTGTTACTGGCACTGACCAACCAAATGTAGTATCAACCATCCTCAATCCCTATTGAGGACACAAAAAAGCGGCTTACTCTTGCGAGTAAGCCGCCAAACCGTCTTAACGTAACACTCTTACCAGCGGCTCGAGCGGCTGCTAGCGTACGAGTTGCCGCGCTGCTGCTGGAAGCAATCCGAGCAGTACACAGGCTTGTCGCCGCGAGGAATGAACGGCACCTTAGCCTCGTTGCCGCACGAAGCGCAAGTTGCGCTGTGCATCTCACGAGAGCTGCTACCGTAACCGCGGCTGCTGCCGTAGTTGTCGCTGTCGCCGTAGCTATCGCGACCGTAACCGCCGCCATTGCGTGCCCCAGCCTTGCGGGCCTGACGGCACGACGGACAACGTGTCGGCTCGTTCGTGAAACCCTTCTGTGCGTAGAATTCCTGCTCACCAGCGGTGAACACAAAATCGGTACCACAATCACGGCAGGCGAGGGTCTTGTCTGCGTAACTCATCGTTCGCATACTCCTTATAGAAGAAAAAGAAACTTGTTGTCCTTGAGCTTGGAAACGATGAGCGGGAGAACACGCATCCTGGGGAACAGGCGGGGGTCCGAAGTAGCTCGTAGAACCAAACTGTTTATGACACAGACGAAGTATATCATGCTGTGGCAGGTTTAGCAAGCCCTTATTTTTGCAATTTAGGGTCAATTTTCTAAAAAATACGGCGAATCATGGGCTATGCAAGAAATAGTTAGGAGTGGTAGGTCGATGCATCGACCTACCACTCCTGCATGTTCGCTCGTTCAAACGCCTCTACAGGTCGAGCACCGCCCGCACAGGCTCGTGCAACGAGCGCTCAAGCTTGAAGCCGAACTGCTGGCTGATCTTCTGCATTGCGCGGTTGTCTGGCAAAATCTCGGCAGTGATGCGGCTCAAGCCCTCATCGCGACCAACCTCGATCAAGCGGCGCAGCAACTCGGTGCCAATGCCTTTACCCTGCCACTGATCGCTGATCAGCATCGCATACTCTGCCTCGTTGGTCCCATGCAGCTTCATCAGGCGGCCCACACCCAGGATCTGGCGCTCGCCCGTCTCGGGGTCGGTGCGCTCCACCACCAACGCGTTCTGCCGATCATAATCGACGAAGCAGATTCGCGTTAAGCGCTCGTGCGCGATGCGCTGGCTCAGTTGCAGCGGCGAGAAGTAGCGCATATACACGCTGCGCTCCGAGAGCGTACTGTGGAATGCGACCATCAGCGGCTCATCCTCCGGGCGGATGGGCCGGATCGTCACGGGCGTGCCGTCCTTCAGCGTCCACGGCGAGACGTACTGCGTCGGGTACGGGCGAATCGCCAAGCGCGGCAGCTCCTCCTCGCGGGTATTAACGTCGTACAGCACCACACGCGCGTCCAGTGCGACCAGCCGCTCCGCTGAGGCCAACAGCGGATTGATATCTAGCTCCTTGATCCAGCGCTGCTCGGCCACCAATTGGCTGAACCGCACCAAGATCTGGTCGAGATACTGGAGATCGACAGGAGCACGACCACGCACGCCCTGTAATGCCTTGAAGATGCGCGTCTGCTCCATCATACGGCGCGCCAACGTGGTGGTCAGCGGCGGCAATCCCAACGCACGATCCTGGAACACTTCGACCAACTGGCCGCCAGTTCCGAACAGCAGCACCGGGCCAAGCTGCGCATCAACGCTAGAACCCAGAATCAGCTCATAGGCTTCGCTCAGATTGATCATCGGCTGCACGGTCACGCCGCCGAAGTGCTCGGCACCCGCCAACGCCGTTACCGACTGCTGGATCTTGTGATACGCCTCGCGCACCGCATCAGCATCGGCCAGGTTCAAGCGCACGCCACCTACATCGGTCTTATGCGTGATCGTCTCGGAGAACAACTTCAGCACCACCGGGTAACCGATATCGTTTGCAGCGGCGAGCGCCTCGTCGAGCGATGTCGCCACGCGCGTCTCAACGATCGGAATGCCGTAGGTAGCCAGCAACTGCTTCGACTCGGCCTCGTTCAGCAATGTACGACCCTCGGCACGCGCCGCAGCAATGATCGCCGCCGCCTTCTCGCGGTCGGGCTGCCATCCCACATCGTTCGACAGCACTGGCGTCTCGTACAGCCCGCGCAAGTTCTCGGTATAGCGCCACATATAGGTAAACGCACGGGCCGCAGTATCGGGGAACGAGAACGATGGGATGTTCGCCTGATTTAGGATGTGTTCGCCGGCCTCCACCTCAGCGCCACCCATCCAACTGGCCAGCAACGGCTTGTGCGTCAAGCCCGCTTGCTGGCGGATCAGCTCGGCCACCCGGGTTGGCTCGCTCATCGCCTGCGGAGTGAGCGTCACCAACAGACCATCGCTGTTGGGGTCCTTCGCGAGGATCTTCATCGCCTCCACGTATCGCTCGGCACCAGCATCACCCAAAATATCCACAGGGTTGCCGTGGCTCCAATGCGGTGGCAGGATCTTATTCAGCTCCTCGATCGTCTCGGGAGACAACTCCGCCAGTTGGCCGCCGTTACTGATCAAGGCATCCGTCGCTAACACGCCAGGACCACCAGCGTTCGTTAGGATCGTAAGGCGCGGGCCGGTTGGGCGCGGTTGCTTGGCCAGAATCTCGGCCATATTGAACAGTTCACCAATCGTATTCACACGGAGCACACCGCAGCGCCGGAAGGCCGCATCGAGTACCTCATCGCTGCCCGTCAGCGCGCCTGTGTGCGAAGCCGCCGCCTGCGCTGCCGCAGCCGTGCGCCCCGCCTTGATGATGATGATCGGCTTGTTCAGCGCCACTTCGCGGGCTGCCGAAATAAAGGTTCGAGCGTCGCCGATCGATTCCATATACATCACGATACTGCGTGTATTCGGATCGTTGCCCAGGTAATCGATCAAATCGCCCCAGCCCACATCCAACATCGTACCAATCGAGATAAACGCGCTAAAGCCGACGTTCTCTTGCAAACTCCAGTCGAGCACCGAGGTACACAACGCACCGCTTTGGCTGATGAAGGCCACATGGCCGGGCCGCGCAATTGTGCTCGCGAAGGTGGCGTTCAGGCCACGCATCGGATTCATCAGGCCCAGACAGTTCGGGCCGATAATCCGCATATTGCCACGCCGCGCTTCCTCCAACACTTGGCGCTCTAGCTCCGCGCCTTCGGGGCCAACCTCACGGAAACCCGCCGAAATCACGATCGCGCCGCGTGCACCGACATCCACAGCCTCGCGGATCACACCGGGCACGGTCGGCGCCGGTGTCACGACCACCACCAAATCGATTGGGCCAGGTACATCGGCCAGGCGTTGGTACGCTTTCAAGCCAAGGATGCTAGAGGCCTTCAAATTGATCGGGTAGATCGGCCCACCGAACGGCCCATTGATCAAATTTTCAACAATCGTACGTCCAACACTGCCAGCGCGCTCGGTTGCGCCAACCACCGCTACACTTCGTGGGAGAAACAACGCATCCAACGAAGATGCAACTTGGGTCTGGCCAGCCATTTCGCTACGTATATCCATTAGAGGCGCTCCTTCAAGCTCTCCGAGATGCACACATTATCGCACAGAGTTCCAATACTAAGTGTAAGATATCAGGCCACTTCAGAAGGATGTAGATCGCTAACTAAGGGTTTATATTGTATAACCTAAGCGTTGGTGATAGATAGGGCTGTGTGGCCTTCAATAAGCAGACGTACAAACAACTACGAAGGATACAGGGTTATCATAACACACGCCACCATATCTCGGCAGCACTATAAGGCCTCTAAAAGCGCCGCGACAAGTGCGATAAATACTCACGACGATTCAAGGGGTTCGCATCGCTGCGGGCGCGGGTCGGCGCTTCGCCACGCACGGGCCGATACTGCTGGAAACGATATTCCCACACCCCTTCACCATGCGTCGCATTCGCGATCTGCAACTGCACCTGATGCACCAGTACCGCTGGAATAGAGCCGCTCAACCAACAGCGCTCGCCATCGATCCGCTGCTCGTTGGGGAAGGACTCCACCCGCGCGAGAATACCAAGCAGAGTCGATAAACTATCGGCGGGCGCGTCGATCTCGTAGCAATACCATGGTTCGCACACCTGCGTCTCCGCTTGGGCTAGCGCTTCCATCAATACGAGCGGCGCAAGGAGCCGAAAATCGCGGGCCGTCGTGGCAGGCGCGCTATACCCCGCATGAGTCACCGTTACACAGCAATCTGTCACATGCCACCCCGATAAGCCCTGCTGAAATACCTCGTGAATGATCTGCGTCAAGGCTTCCTGAAAGCCCTCCACCGATTTATAAACGTAGAGAGGTATACCCTCACGCTCTAAATCAAACACGACCTGCAGGCCAGCGTTGGGCGGCGCAGCTTCCACACGCACCCCAAACGTCGCAAGGAATGGGTTACCGTCCTTGCCCAACCACTCGACCGCCGCACCACTCCCAATCGGACGCTCGACACAGATCACCGACATCTCGCTAAACGTTACCGCGATGCCAAACTCATACGCCAATGTGTCACGAATCACCTCCTTCTGCACCTCACCGTACAGCGAGATATACAACTCTTGCTGCAATGGATCGAGCCGCACATTGATCAGCGGATCGGATTCGGCGAGGCGCACCAGCGCTCGATGCAGCGCATTCCGTTCCTCAGGGTTCTGCGGCGTAATAATCGCCTCTAGCGAGGGGAGTGCGAATTGGCGCTGCCTCAAACCGCTCGTCGAGCCGATTGTGTCGCCGATCTGCGCGTGATACAAGCCCCAAATCTTGCCGATCTGCCCCGCCTCCAGATGCCGACAAGGTTGCCAACCACCTTCGCGAATCACTTCGAGTGCGACCACCCGTTCCGGCGCACGCCCACCAACGGGCAACAACTGCCGCCGATGGATAACACCACCCAAGACGCGCACATACGCCACCTTCTGGCCCGCCGCATCCCAATCGATCTTGAAGATTCGCCCAGCGACGGGGGCTTGCGGATCGTTGACGGTTTGCGGCAACAACAGCTTCACAGCCGCCAGCAGTTCATCGATACCCGCACCTGTGATGGCGGAGCCATAGAGCACTGGGAAGACCTGCTGCTGATGGCATTGTCGCACCAGTTCGGCTTGCAGATACGCCGCATCGATGGTGGCCTGTTGCACGTAGCGCTCCAACATCAGATCGTTGTGGCGCGTCAAGAGATCGAGAAGTTCTGCTTGGAAGGGCGGCGAGTCGAACGCTCGGTTTCGCACGATGGCTTGTGGCGTTCCCTGTGCCTCAACCGTCTGCAACGGGATGATCGCTGGCGTTAAGGTGCGGGCGATCTGTTCGCAGACACGGGCGACATCGGCGTTGCGCCGATCGATCTTATTAATGAACAACAGGGTGGGCACACGCAAGCGCTGCAAAGCCCGCATCAACACCCGTGTCTGCGCTTGCACCCCTTCGACCGCCGAGATCACCAAAATGACGCCATCCAACACATCCAGCACCCGCTCAACCTCGGCGATAAAGTCGGGGTGGCCGGGAGTATCGAGCAGATGCACCATCAGGTCGTCGATGCGCAGGGCGGCCACCGCAGATTTAATGGTGATACCGCGCTGACGCTCCAGCGCGAGTGTATCGGTTTGGGTAGTGCCCGTATCCACGCTGCCCAATTGCCGAATCGCGCCAGTCTCAAACAAGAGACGCTCTGTCAGGCTGGTCTTGCCAGCATCGACATGAGCCAAAATGCCAAGATTAATTGTCTGCATACATCCCTTTGTGTGTGCGAAATCGCCACATCGCAGGCATGCATACAAAAAAGCCGCAGGCATACCTGCGACCGCAATCACGCAACCTCTTAAGTTTCTCTGTTGCGTATTAAACGGCCACGAAGTGTAAGACACTCGTGGCCTCGGAGGGCGAAGTGTATGGATGCGCAGCGCCACACCAACGTAAAGACATTGGCAAGCCAACAAACGCCATCAACCACACTTCAAAATATCGGTTGAGAAGAGCAAGTGTCTTACAAGGCGCGCTCACCCGCACTCGTGAGCGTCCCAAAATTGTTTGTGCAGCCTGCCATGAGAAGCCTCCTTGTGCTTAGACACTGTTTTGAAGGTAGTGTAGTCGATCTATGATCGTTCTTCGTCAGTCTCAGGAGGGATGTTCGCACCCAAAAGGCGGCTCCCAGACTCAGTTGGTCAGTGTTCATTGGAATGCCGTTCTCTCCTGCGGCAGCAAGGTATCTTCCATTGCTTATAATGTCGCGCAATCGCCTTGATTTGGTATGATTTGGTTGCGTTTTCAACTCCCTATGCTACAATTAGCACTTCTCTGTAGATGCCAAGTGATCAGCATAGGATGCATATATCCACTCAATCGCACAGGAGAGGATGCCACAATGAGTGATGAGACCCACAAGAATGATCACGTCGCACCACCAACCGATCGCGAGGCGATCGAAGCCAATATACGCAAAGCTCGCAAGCGCAAAGGGTTGGTGATCATCAACACTGGTGATGGCAAAGGCAAATCAACAGCCGCATTCGGTATTATGACCCGTGCTTGGGGCCGCGATAAGCGCGTCTGCGTGGTGCAGTTCATCAAAATGGGCGATGCGATGTTCGGCGAGCAGCGGGCCGCAAAAAAAATGGGCATCGATTGGTTCGCCACTGGCGATGGCTTCACCTGGACGAGCAAGGATATGGATCACACCATCGAGCTAGCGCGCCACGGCTGGAAGATCGCCCAGGAACGTATTAGCAGCGGCGAGTACGATCTCATCATCCTCGATGAGTTCACCTATGTGTTGCGCTACGGCTGGGTCGATACGAACGAGGCCATTGAGTGGCTGAAGGCCAATAAGCCACCGAAGATGCACATTATCATCACAGGCCGCGACGCGCCCGAGGCGCTGATCGACTTCGCTGATCTCGTCACCGAAATGCGTGAGATCAAGCATCCTTACAAAGAGCAGGGTATCCAAGCGCAGGTTGGAATTGAATTTTAGGAAGGCCAGAGTTCCGTGTCGCTCTTGAATCCCGCCGCACGTACACGGCTCGGCGCGCTCGGCCCTTGGCTGCTGGGCGCCGTTGTTCTGCTGTGTCACATCCCCTTGTTCATCGCCACGCCACTGCTGTTAGCGGGTATCACAACACAGGTGTTGCTCTGCCTACCGGGCATCCTCCTGGCATTGTTGCTCTTTCAGGCCGAAGGCGATCCTCTGACCCGCGTGTTTCTAGCGCTGTGCGGTGGCTTAGCGCACCAGATCCTGTTGTTGCTGGCGCTTCACGCCCTCCCTGGTCCACTCTCCTGGTGGCTGGTGCTGCTGCCCTGCGATGCGATAAGCCTTTGGCTAGCTTGGCTGCTCATTCGGCAGCCGCCATCACCACGGGCTAGCCTGCCACCACTGCCGATCGGCGTAGCGCTTGCACTGATTATGTTGGTGGCGGCGATGATGCGTCTGCTATTCCTCGGCGGCGCCGAGGTGCAGGGCGATGAGGCCCGTTCGCTGCTGCTTGGGGTTGATGCGGTCAACGGGCGCGATACGATTCTGCTCTGGCACTCTAAAGGGCCGGTCGAGGTACTACTGCCGATGGGGCCATTGGCCCTGCTCGGCAATACCAACGAGTTTGTGGCGCGCTTGCCGTTCGCGCTGGCGAGCGTTGGTACGCCGCTGGGAGCTTTCCTCATAGCGCGTGCGGGACTGCAACGTGTTGTGGGGGCGCACGGAGCCAATCTCGCAGGGCTGATCGCTGCTGCGATCATCGCTGTTGATGGGTTTTTGATCGCCTTCGGGCGCATTATCCAGTATCAGAGTGTGCTGGTCTGCGTATGGTTGGGTGCGCTGTGGTGCGCGTGGCGCTTCTACGAGGGTGTCACTCAGCCGCGTCGGTATCTGCTTGGCTCGGCGGTGCTGGCGGCCATCGCACTCCTGAGTCACTACGATGCGATCTTCATCTTCCCTGCGCTTGCCTGGCTGGTACTGGCGGGTGGCTGGCGACATGGTTGGCGCGGCAGGCAGTGGCTCACCGAACTCGCTCCACCAGTGCTGCTCGGCGCATTCCTGTTAGCCTGCTTCTATGTGCCGTTTATGCTCAACGAGCAGTGGGCACACACGCTCGAGTATTTGCAGAAGCGCACAGGCCGCTCGGGTTTGCGCACCGTCAACAACCTGCCAAACTACTATCGGCTCGCCACCTTCTACAACACAACCTTCCAGATCAATTGGCTCGGCAGCACGCTCGCTGCCGCTGTGATGGTCTGGTGCACTCGCTATATCAAGCCACGGCTGATCGGTGGTGCGCTGGCCTTGGTGCTCTTGGTGGGCTGTGTGGTGATGGTCACAGCACCGAAACGGTTCGCGCTTGAGCAAGGTAATTGGGCGATAGTCACGTTCGGTCTGCCTTTGCTCGCGCTGATCGTGGCCCCGCACACCCCGGCCTTTCTACGAACACTGCTTTTGTGGTTCAGCGCAGCGTTCGTGGCTGAGTCGTTTGTGATCGACAACCCCATGACGCACTTCTACACAATGGATGCCGCAGCTGCGCTCCTGATCGGCATGGGTGTCGCCCAATTGGCGGTGGCACTACAGGCACGGCTGCGGGTGCTGTTGGTGCCCTTGGCATTGGCAGGAGCGGCGTTGGCGCTGCTGGCCACACCCTACGCCTATATCGTGTTTGTGCGTCAATCGCCCGAATATCGGCATGTCTTTCCCGCTGCGCGCCCCGAGATCTACCGCGCAAGTTACGGCGATGCCCTGCCCAGTCCCGATGGGTATTTTGGCTTCCCCCACCATGCCGGATGGAAAGTGATCGGCCAGTTGTACGAGCAAGGCATCCTCCAAGGCTCGTTCGATAGCAACGAAGATTATTTGATCACCCACTGGTATTCGCGCAAAGAGTCGCGCTGCGATGAGTGGCGACCGAACTACTATTTCATTGCCCGCTCGCCGCTCGACTACGACAAAGTGCCCAACGATGTGATCGAGCAATCATACTTCCCATTCGGCACTATCTTGGTCGAGGGTCAACCGACCATCACGATCTACAGCGATCAGCCCGTCGCACAACCCTACGAGTTCGACGCCGCCCAGTATGAGCAGGCGTTCGATGCACAGCGCCTCGCCGATCCGCGCTTGCAAGGGGTGGTGCTTGATCTTGCACCGATTGCGCGTGAGAACGTCGCTTGGCAACAGGGCGTTCAACTGCAACGAATGCAGATCCGCGAATTGCCGCTCGTAACATATCAGGAGAGCACGTTGACGTTCTATTGGCAGGCGAGCGAGCCGCTGGCGCTGCCCTACCGAGCACAATTGGCGATCACCAATAGTCAAGGGCAGCAGGTGGGCCTGGTGAACCCGCTGTGTGATAGCGCGCCAAGCCAAACCTGGCACGAGCGCGAGACATCCAACACACGCTTCTTCTTGGTGGCCGATGCCACACTGCCACCCGACGTCTATACGCTCGATCTGAGCTTGTACGATCCGCAGAGCGGCACGATATTGCCCCTCGCCGATGGCTCGCAGGCACTGAGCGTGGGCACGCTGACGGTGCGACAACGCTAACTCGCAGCCTGCTAGACAGCGCCACGATACACAAACGCCGCCGCAGTACTGTGAGGTACTGCGGCGGCGTTGATTCGGGGGATGATTGAAAGAAGGGATGGCGGGCGATCAGCCGGCCATCGGCACACCATTATCCATGAGATCGGTCGTCGCTCCTACGACAGGCAATTCGGAGTACGAGGGTTGCTGCTCTCGTATCACGGGGAGCGCCTCGGCATCGCTGGTGTGCGCCGATAACATCACAGGTGTTGGCTCCGCTGGGTCGCTCGGTTGCTCGGTGGTAGCTGCGCGCTTATGACGAGTTGGCTTAAGCTCTAGTTGCCCCAGTAGGTGAGGCATATCGCGCAGGGCGATCCGCGCAATCTCGCTAAAGTCTTTCATCCAGTTCTTCAGTTCCAGCAACGCCGCATCGCATTGACGACAGGCATCCTGAGCTACACTGTAGGCATGTTTCCGTTTAGCATCCTCGTTGGCGAGGTCGCGAATAGACGCAAGACCCGCTTCGAGTTGGGTGCTGGTGAGGCCGTAGGTTTGCAAAGCAGTCAACACAGTTGGAGAGGAGAGCGCAGCGCTATAAAAGCGTTCGGCCTGGGCGTACCATTTATCTTGAGAAGTTTTATTACACCGCTGATCTAGCGTTAGTGCCTGCAACTCAGCACGACGGTCGCGAAGCGCCACCCGTGCAATCTTGCGATGGGCAACGTAGGTGTGATGAACTTGATCCATGGTTTCGAAGTAGGAATCGCGTACTGCCGTTTTGTGGCTGAAGGCATCGAGTTTGCGCGAGATTGCTAGTTGAGCTGCGTCTCGCAGATCGACACCTTCTTGGAGGCGGGCCGGAGTATAGCCATAAGTCGCAAGCACATCAATCAACTCGGGGCATGCCAATGCATTACTTAATGCGACCTGGCTATCCTTCATGAGTTTGGATATCGTCTTTGACATAGCCTTTCTCTCTTACTATCGATGCATTGATAAACAGTGATACTGGTTTGATAGTATCGACAGCTACGAGCATAGTTCATGTGCTTAAGAATTGCTGAGGCGTACCTCCTTTCTTCATTGCAATATCAAAAGTTATCTAAACAGCATCCACTTCTACAACCTTCGGAACCAGTTCCACAACCTTCGGAACCAGTTCTACAACCTCCGGAACCAGTTCCACGACCTCCGGAACCAGTTCCACGACCTCCGGAACCAGTTCCACGACCTCCGGAACCAGTTCCACGACCTCCGGAACCAGTTCCACGACCTCCGGAACCAGTTCCACGACCTCCGGAATCAGTTCCACGACCTCCGGAACCAGTTCCACGACCTCCGGAACCAGTTCCACGACCTCCGGAACCAGTTCCACGACCTCCGAAACCAGTTCCACGACCTCCGAAGCTACTACAGAGGGTTTGTTGAGAAGGGATGGCTCGACTATCCCACCTTAGTTAAAGCGGAATCCATCACAACAGTTTGCTTCTCGTTTGGGTGCCAACGATCACGAATCGGTGGCACGATTGATGATTGAAAATATGCTTATCGCAAGAGATATTGTGTGATCAAGCGTGGAAGCTAGATGGCCGACGAGGCCGATAGGGTGTTGCCACCATGGGCCATGGGGAAAGTTATGACAACATAACATAGGTAGAGGCACTACACAATAGGTAAGAAAGGGGATACATAGTATCGAATAAGGTTTATTCGTAAGTAGTACTATTGGCGTAGTAATATATTTCGCTGTGCATTTTAACTCGTTCAAAGGGGCAAATCTACCCACTCAGAAAGGCGTTTTTGCAGACCCTATTTATCTTGACAATATGCCCCTTTACGGCTATAGTCTCGCCATCCAGCTATGACGCAATGATGCTTATAGCGCTCGCGAGAGACGCGAGTTGCGACTGAGATCCGCGCTATCGTCGACGATAGTCGAGATGGTATGGTAATGCCATCTCCGTGGCCAGATTCAACGACGCGTGATCCAGAACGGGCGATTCAGCACCTACTTTTTGTAGGGAGCTGAGTTTCGTCACGGCTGTATTCTGAAAGGAGGCAATGTACAGGCGTATTTTCGGCTATCAATCCATCCAACATTCGCGTACGAACGACGTAGACTATAGATGTAATAACTGCTGCGATGTGTAGCAACAACCCATACCCTTATGGGAGGAAGTACATGCAATTCAAAACAACTGGACGGCTCGCCAGTGTAGTGGTGCTCTTGGCCCTACTCCTGAGCGCGTGTGGTGGAACCCCCACCGCTGCCCCCACTGCCGCACCTGCAGCACCTGCCGCGACAACAGCGCCAGCCGCGCCTGAGGCAACCACTGCCCCCGAAGCACCTGCAGCGACGGCTGCACCAAGCACCAGTGAAGGTGCCTTTCAGATTCCCGAGGTCGTTGAGGGTAAATTCAACGTTGCAATGGTGTTGATCGGACCGCACGATGATCGCGGTTGGTCGCAGGCACATTACGAGGGTCTTGAGGCTATCGCCAAAAATGTTGAGAACACCAATATCGCCTATGTGGAGAACGTGCCAGAAGGCGCCGACTCCGAGCAGGTGTTCCGCAGCCTCTCACGCAAGGGTTTTGACCTAATCTTCGCTACTTCGTTTGGCTATATGGATTCGGTTGAGGCGGTGGCTGAAGAGTTCCCGCACATTACCTACATCCACACCAGCGGCTATAAGTCGAACAACACCAACTTCGGTAACCTGTTCGGCGCCATGGAAAATATGAAGTACCTGGCGGGCATGATCGCTGGTGCGCGCGCCAAGCAGGATGGCAATCCCAAGCTTGGCTACATGGCCACCTTCCCGATCCCCGAAGAATTGCGCCTGGGTAATGCGATTGCCCTCGGTATGCGCAAGACCTGCCCCGAGTGCACGATGGATGTTCGCTGGATCAATACCTGGCACGACCCAATCATCGAGCGCGAAGCGGCTGCATCGCTGTTCGACGCTGGCGCACAGGTTGTCTTTACTGGCGCCGACACCCCTGCGGTGGCCGAAGTGGCAACCGAGAAGGGCAAGTGGGGCGTGACATACGACTGGGTCGGCTCGTGCACGGCGGAGCGCTGTCTGACCGCGCCCTACTGGAACTGGGGCCCGGTGTACGAGCGCATCACCAGAGGTGTGATGGACGGTACCTACACGCCTGGCTTCGATTACTTCGATGCTGATAGTGGTAGCTTGGCTCTCTATGGCTTCATGGAAGGCCAGGAGCTGACCCCTGGCATGGCAGACCTGCCGCCAGAAGTGATCCAGGAAGTTCGTGATATACTCGATAAGATGTTGAAGGGCGAATTCACCCGCTTCGATGTCTTCGCTGGTCCTATCAAGGATAACACAGGCTCAGAGATCGTTCCTGCAGGCGAGAAGCTCCAGCAGGCCGACCTCGACCAGTTCCCTCCCGGAGCACCTGGTCTGGAGTGCACCTACTGCATGCGCTGGTGGGCCGAGGGAATCACCGCTGAATTGCCAGCTCAATAAATAGCACACGACAAGCGGGTGAGCAGTATGCTTCGGCTACCTGTTCACCCGCCTCGTCTTCTAGTTGCAGGAACGATGCATGAGTGAGTCTGACAACGTTATCAGCATGCGTGGGATCGTCAAACGCTTCCCTGGTGTTCTCGCTAGTGATCATGTTGATTTTGAGCTGCGACGGGGTGAGATTCACGCGCTGCTAGGCGAAAACGGCGCTGGCAAAAGCACGCTAATGAATATCTTAGCGGGGTTGTACCGCGCCGATGCTGGCACGATCGAAGTCTACGGCAAGCCCGTGACGTTTAACTCTCCACGTGATGCTATCAATGCTGGCATCGGGATGATCCACCAGCATTTTATGCTGGTGCCCTCGCAGACTGTCACCGAGAATATTTTGCTGGGCCTCGATACCCCGCGCTTCCGCCTACGCTTATCGAAGTACGATGCAATTGTCGCCGAGCTAAGCGCACGCTTCGGCATGCAGGTCGATCCCCAGGCGCGCATCTGGCAGCTTTCGGTGGGCGAGCAGCAACGGGTCGAAATTCTCAAGATGCTGTATCGCGGTGCCGATATCCTGGTGATGGACGAGCCAACCGCAGTGCTGGCACCACAAGAGATCGAAGGGCTGTTCACCACGCTCCGCTCGATGACCGCCCAAGGTAAATCTATCATCTTTATTAGCCATAAGTTGCAAGAAGTGACCGAGATCGCCGACCGTGTGACTGTGCTACGGCGCGGTAAAGTAACGGCGGGTGGGCTTCCTACAGCGGGCCACACCACTGCAGACCTAGCACGCCTTATGGTTGGGCGCGATGTGCTATTCCAACTCGAAAAGCCACCAGCGAACCCCGGTCCGGTTGTGCTTTCGATCGATTCGTTAGAGGCGGTGAACGACCGTGGGCTACCAGCCTTACGTGGACTTTCGTTGCAAGTGCGGGCGGGCGAGATCGTTGGCTTGGCGGGCGTGGCTGGCAATGGTCAGCGCGAACTCGCCGAAGTGATCGCAGGGCTACGACCCGCCACGGGTGGGCAAGTGCGCCTGGGCAACGATGTGATCAGCAATCAGCCCACCCGGGCCGCCATCCGCAAAGGGTTGGCCTATGTGCCCGAGGACCGCACCAAGGTCGGCAGCGCACCAAGCCTCAGCATTACCGATAATCTGATTATGAAGCACTACGACCGCCAGCCTGTCGGGAAGGGGTGGCGAGTCGATTCGGTGGCCGCCGAACTCTTCGCGAGCGAGTTGAAGGAAGCGTACAGTATCCAAACTCCTTCGCTACGCACCCATGCGCGTGTGCTCTCGGGTGGCAACTTGCAGCGTATGATCTTGGCCCGCGAGATCGCCACCGACCCACAGTGTATGCTGGCGATGCAGCCGACGCAGGGCTTGGATGTCGGCGCGATCGAAACGGTGCATCGCCTGCTGCTTGAGCAACGGGCGGCTGGCGTGGCCGTGCTGCTGATCTCGGAGGAGTTGGAGGAACTGCTCTCGCTGAGCGACCGGATCTGCGTGATTTACGAGGGTAAAATCGTTGGCGAAGTGACAGATCACGATGTCGATCGATTAGGACAACTCATGACAGGTTCGCTGGGGACCACAACCGAGGCCGCCTAGCACCCTGATGCGCCGCAGTTGGCGCACGTTAACCTGCCACAGCAGTGGCGCATGCTTCTATCGGCGTACAAATGGCTAAAGAGACAAACATGAGTACTGAGGGCGATGTTCTCTCCCAACAGCGGCAACCACGCATCAGGTGGGTCGTGGTACCACGCGAACAGGTGCCCGGTTGGCTTCCTGCGCTGATCTCGTTTGGCGCGGTTATCGTGGCGCTGTTGATCGGTGCTGTGATTCTGGCGCTGGCTGGCGGCAATCCCTGGGTCGTGTACACACAGATCGCGCGTTCCTCGTTTGGAAGCCTAGGTGTGTTTTCAGACACTATGGTCAAGGCGATCCCGTTGATCTTGGTCGGCTTGGCATGTGCAGTGGCGTTCCGCATGCGCGTCTGGAATATCGGTGCTGAGGGACAATTTTATTTAGGGGCATGGGGCGCAAGCGCTATTGTGTTGGGCTTGCTGCCAATGGTTCCATCTCTTTCATCACCTTGGCTGATCATTCCACTGATGATGGTGGCGGGCATGCTCGCTGGAGCGCTCTGGGGCGGCATCCCTGGATTCCTTAAGGCGCGCTTTGGGGTGAACGAAATCATCTCAACGCTGATGCTCAACTATATTGCTGTCTTTTGGAACAACTTTTTTATCTTTGCGATCTGGAATGAGAATGGCTTCCCGCAGAGTCCGGCCTTCCCGCGCTTCGCATGGCTGCCGCGTCTCACCGATTACGCCCGTGAGTTTCGGGTATTGGGCGGTTTGACAACCCATTTGGGCTTGGTGTTTGCGCTGGTGGCGGCGGTGCTTGTGTGGATGCTGCTGAAATACAGCCGCTGGGGCTACGAGATCCGGTTGATCGGCGATAATCCACGGGCGGCGGAGTACGCGGGTGTGCCGATCAAGCGCTACACTGTGCTGGTGATGATGATTTCGGGCGCGTTGGCCGGACTGGCAGGTATGTCGGAGATCAGCGGCGTGGTTCATCGCTTGCAGGGCTCGATCTCGCCGGGCTACGGCTTCACAGGCATCATTGTCGCCTGGCTCGCGAAACTCAATCCCTTCGCGATCATCCTCGTGTCGATCCTGTTTGGCGCGCTCATCCTAGCAGGGCGCGAGATCCAACCTTCGGGTATCCCTCGGCTCATTCAAGGCATTGTGTTGGTCTGCCTGATCGCCAGTGATTTCTTGCTGCGCTATCGGGTGCGGTTGCAGTTTGGCTCGAAGGAAGCGTAGTTCTCTAGCGGTGTGCTGCTTAGCATAGGAACGCAATTATGGACCCGATCATTATTCTCCAGGCAGGCATCGCAACTGGCACCGTGTTGTTGTTCGCCACCATCGGCGAGATCTTCACCGAGCGTGCCGGAGTGATCAATCTTGGCGTCGAGGGGATGATGCTGATCGGCGCGATGTTCGCCTACAGTATTGCGTTGCGCCAGGGGAATCCTTGGCTGGGCGTGTTGGTGGGCATGCTCGCGGCGGGGCTGATCAGTCAACTCCACGCCTTCATCGTGATCCATTTGCAGGCGGATCAGGTGGTGAGCGGGCTTGCCTTGACGTTTGTTGGCACTGGCATTAGCCTCGTGTTCGGTTCAGGGTTGGGGAGTCCCGTACCAGGCACGACATTGCCGAATATCACCATTCCGCTGCTGTCGAGCATCCCCATCCTCGGGCCGATCCTCTTTACCAATCAGAGTGTATTGGTCTATGTGGGCTATCTGCTGACGCCGCTGGCCTGGTACTACATCTATCACACACGGCCAGGCTTGCATCTGCGGGCTGTGGGCGAGTATCCTGCGGCGGCGGATGCGCTGGGTGTGTCGATCTATCGGCTGCGCTACCTGTACGTGTTTGTTGGCGGCTTGTTGGCTGGCCTGGCGGGCGCGACGATCAGCGTTTCGATCTCACCGGGGTGGTTTAGCGAGTTGACGACCGGCGGCCAAGGCTGGATCGCAGTCGGTCTGGTGATTTTCGCGCAGTGGAACCCGGTTCGGGCGGCGCTGGGGGCGTATGCGTTCGGAGCGCTGCGCCGCTTGATCCTGGATATTCAGGGTCCAACCATGATTCTGGGGTTGAGCAACCCGTTTTACTATAATCCATACCTGGGTTTCTTCCTCCAGATGCTACCGTATGCGTTCACGGTGATTGTGCTAGTGCTTGGCTCTCGCGAGGCGGTGCGCAAGCGCTTGGGCGCGCCAGCCGCATTGGGCTTGCCGTATATTCGTGGGGCGCGTGGCCTGTAATCCAAACCCTCTTGCCTAGTACGTTGCTCATACGGGCGTCTTTAGTTGTACACTCAAAAAGTACGGCTCAAGACGCTCGTTTTCTTTTCCCACATGTGATACAGTTTGTGGCATAGTTCGTCTCTAGGCTCTCTGGATACAGTGAGACTCATACTATCGGCGCAAACACCTCGCTGTCTGGCAGTGGTTCCCTACCGAGGACCGCTGTTTCTCCTTTCCCCGATCTATGGCAGTACAATACGTGGCATCCCAAGTGTATAGTCTGTAGAAGTGTGTATCGCTCAGGGGAGGTTATGTCGATGAATGACCCAACTGTGATCATTGTAGGCATTGTGGTAGTGGTTGCGTTAATCGCTTCGATGGTGTGGTTACGGCGTTTGGGTGGCGCAAGCCAAGCTTCAGAGTACGATACAGTCAACCGCATACCGATCTCGCTCGCTCCCGACGAGATGATCCAAGTACAGACGTTGGTGGCACAACGAAAGAAGTTAGAGGCGATCAAGTTTGTTCGTGAGAAAACGAACCGAAGCTTGAAGGAAGCCAAAGACTTTGTCGATGCGCTGCCGCGCTTGGGCGAAGGATCGGCTGGGCCAGCGGCGCAGGCAGAGCTGCTCATTGATCCTGCACTGATCGCGAACGATAGCGTGATGCGGGAGTTGTTGGCGCAAAATAACAAAATCGCGGCCATCAAGCGCGTGCGCGAATTGACCAATTGGGGCTTGAAGGAAGCCAAAGACTTTGTTGATGCCCTACCTCCAGTGAGTGTGCCAGCGAATGGCCAGGCCGCTGCACCCACGTTGCTCACAGATCGGGAACAGATCGCGAACGATGGCGTAGTGCGGGCGTTGTTGGCGCAGAACAACAAGATCGCCGCCATCCAACGCGTGCGCGAATTGACCAATTGGGGCTTGAAGGAAGCCAAAGACTTTGTTGATTCACTATCGTAAAGGTTCACCACAATTCAATCAGCACGGTGTGAAATGATTTCCAATGTGCTGTTCAAAGAGAGATAATTATGGCAGCAATTCACAATGGTTCAGCGGAGCAGCACGAATGGTTCGCGCAGGTGCGTGAGTTGACGCTGCGGCTTGTACGCTTTCGGAGCATCACCAACAGTCAAGGCGAAGTGGAGTTCGCACCGTTTTTAGCCGATCTGCTGCGCGAGCACCCGTACTTTCAAGCGCATCCGGAGTATGTGCGGGTGATGCCAGCGCCGGGCGACCCGTTTGGGCGCAGCAACGTGTTCGCGCTGGTGCACGGAGGCCCACGTACCGTGCTGTTGTGCGGGCATTTCGATGTCGTAAGCACCGAGAATTACGGCGAACTAGAACCGTTGGCCTGCGATCCCGAAGCGCTGTTGCCTGCACTGATCGCGGAGTTGGAACGCGATAGCTCGGACCCAAGCGACCAATTGGCCCTGCGCGATCTGCGAAGCGGCGATTATCTGCCGGGACGCGGCGCACTGGATATGAAAAGCGGAATCGCGGCTGGTATTGCGCAGTTGTTCCGTTTTGCCGAGCAGGAGCAGCGCACAGGGAGTTTGTTGCTGGTGGCAACTCCAGACGAGGAGCAGACCTCGCAGGGGATGCGGGCTGCGGCGGTGCAATTGCCGCATTTGCTCCGAGAATGGGGGCTGGAGGCCCAAGCAGCGATCAATCTCGATTCGACGACAGACCGTGGCGATGGCAGCGCGGGACAGGTGATCTACCTCGGCAGTGTTGGGAAGTTGCTGCCAGCAGTGTATGTTGTTGGGCGCGACACCCACGCGGGCGCGCCGTTCGATGGAGTGGGGGCGACGGTGCTGGCAGCCGCAATCACCCAGGCGATCGAGTGCAACCCAGAGCTCGCCGATGAGGCGGCGGGCGAAGTGGCACCACCGCCGATCTGCCTGAAGCAGATCGATCTCAAAGGGCACTACGATGTCACCACTCCGGCGGCGGCCTGGTGCTACTACAACGTGCTCACCTATGAGCGCTCCGCCTCGCAGGTGCTTTCGATGTTCGTGGAGGTGGTGCAGCGGGCGCTCGACGGCACGTTGGCTGAGTTATCGCAGCGAGCGCAACGCTACGCGGCGCGTGGTGGCGCAAGCACCGAGATGACCGCCTGGCAAGCGCGGGTGCTCACAGTGGCAGAACTGCGTGAGGCGGCGTTGGCACACAGCGGAGCGAGCGTGGAGCAGGCGTTGGCGGCGCTGGATGCGCAGTTGCCCGCCGATCTCGACCTGCCGAGCTACAGCTTGCGGGTAATCGAGCTCCTGTGGAAGCTGAGCGGCTTGAGCGGTCCGGCAGCGGTGGTAGGCATCGGGGCGTTGCACTACCCGCGCGTGATGGTCAACGAGCAGGAACCGCTTCACGTGCGGCTGCGCGCGGCGGTGAACCGTCAGACCGCACGGTTAGCGCAGGAGCGCGGGGTGGTGGTGCGCCAGCGACCGTTCTTCTCCGGCATCTCCGATATGAGTTTCTTGGGCGGCGGCGTGAGCGATGCCGAGCACGCACTGATCGCGGCCAACACACCAGCGTGGGGGAGGCGCATCCGGGCGCGCCAACCCGATGAGCAGGTGTTGGCGGTGCCGATTATCAACCTGGGGCCGTGGGGCCGCGATTATCATCAGCGCATCGAGCGGGTGTATATGCCGTATGCGTTCGATGTGCTGCCCGAGTTGATCTGGCGGATCGCGCAAGACCTGCTCGGGCAGCAGGAGGCTATGGAGTAGCGATGCAGTTGTTGGCGCGATCTTGCATCAATCGGCCCGCATCTTCCTGATCCACTTCACCGAGCAGGACGGGCGGCAGAAGGATGCTGATCGCGCTCCACGCACAGCGCAACGCCTGCGTTGGGGGCAGGCCAGTGGCGTTTTCGACGCGCGCCGCCACGATGGTTGGGATATCGTGCAGGGCCGGGTCGGCGAGCGCGGCCCGCAGGGCAGGCAGCAGCGCAAGATCGCGAGCGATCTGCACTTGCACCTCGGGCTGTGTCAGTGCGTTGGCGAGCGCATACGCCCGCTCAAGCTGTACACCCGCCAGATCAGCGTTGTACATCAGGTAGATGCCGTTGAGCGGCGCTGCGGCGGCGCGCCCCGTCGCTGAGAAGAGCGGCATCGGCGCAATGCCAAGGTCGAGCGTATCGGTGTATTGGCGGTACGATTCGATGGCCCAATCGCCGTCGATGGCAAAGGCGGCGCGTCCCTCTCGGAACAGTTTGACGCCATCGGCATAGGTCGAGGGCGGCGGTGGACCAGTACGGCGCAACTCTTTGAGCAGATTGAGCGCAGCGATCATCTCTTCGGTGTTGAGCGTTGGCTGCCCGTCGCCGCCGAGCGTGGTTCCGCCAGCGCCATTCAGCCAAGCAGCGAGCCAGCGCGGCTCGGCCCAAGCGGCCACAAGGCCAAAGCGGTTGCCGGTGGTCTGGTTGCGCGCCGCCACGATCAGCGCATCGGTGGTCTGGGGCGCCTCACCAACAAGTTTGCGGTTGTAGAGCAGGTAGAGCGCGCCTTGCGCGGCGAGTGGTGTGCCCCAACGCTGGTTATCGAGGGTTGCGCCGCTGATGGTGGCCAAGATAAATTGATCGGCGGCCAACGCATCCTCGGCGGGCTGGATCAATCCCTGGCGCGCAAGGATACCGAGATCGTCTTGCGTGCCCCAAACCAGATCGGGCAACGGCAGATCGGCAATGAGCGCGGCATGCAGATCGGCCTGCAACGCATCGGTGCTCTTGGTGATGAGTTGCACTTCGATCTCTAGGCTTTTGCTCACCTGCTCGATCAGCTGACGCAGTGGCTCCTGCTGCGCCTCCGTCACAGCGGCCCATAGCACCAGTTCGCCTGGCTCCGGCGTAGGCTGCGGGAGCGAGGTCACGGGTGGAGCCTGTGTGGGACGCGGTGTGGGCGCGACGGTCGGCGATGGAGTGGAGGGCGGGACAGTTGCGGTGGGTTCCGGCGCTGGCATAGGGCTGCATGCACTCAGCAATGCACAGAGCAGCACAGCAATAGAGCGAACAATTCGTTTCCGTTGATACGCCATGCGATCGATTATTCCTTCGAGCGGTGTTGCGAACCCAAGCTACACAGTCCTACCAGTGGCGTTGGGCGCTTTCCTCACGTATTTCTGCGGTGTACTACCAACTCACATTCGTGCGACTTCGTTGCGCGCGGCGATCCTACCATTAGATTGCGTTGTGTGCAATATCAGCAATGCTGGGTGGTAGCACGATGAAGCAATGGCCATCTTTCACAAGAAAAGGTGCCTTGCATACGGCTTGCAAAGCACCTTTGAAGCATTTGAATAGATGGCCGACAGCGCTACGAGACGCTCTCACCCGGCGCAAGGGCGATCACCTCAACATCGACACCAAACTCAGCCACGTACTGGCGGAGCGCATCGGGGGTGCCGCTCAGCAGCGGGAAGGTGCCGAAATGCCCCGGGATGGCATACTTCGAGCCGATCAGTTTAAGGGCGTAGGCAGCCTGGCGGGGATCCATCGTAAACCAGTCGCCGATCGGCAGAATGGTGAGATCGGGCTTGTAGAGGTCGCCGATGATCTTCATATCGGAAGTGACGGCGGTATCGCCCGTGACATAGATGGTGAAGTCGTTCTCAAGGCGAAGGACGTAGCCGATCGCCTCGCCCATGCTGATGATCTGACCGTCCTGGACGTAGGTGCTGCTGTGCTCAGCCGATGTCATGGTGGCGCGCACGCCTTCAACGGTCACGGTGCCGCCCTTGTTGTAGCCGACCAAGCGCGACTCGTCGATGCCCTGGCTCGCGAGCCAACCGGTGATGTCGTAGATACTGACGATTTTGGCAGAGGTTTGCGATGCGAGGTTAAGGAGCTCACCAAGGTGATCGGAGTGACCGTGAGTGATGAAGATCGCGTCGAGGCCGTCTTGACGAATACGATCTTTCCATTCCTCTGGGCAGGCAGGGTTTGAATCGAGCCACGAGTCGATCAATAAGCGCTTGCCGCCTGGCGTTACAATATGAAACGTTCCGTGTCCCAACCACGTGATCGTTGTATTGCGACCAATCGTCGTCATTTTCCTCTCCTTTGATGACACCCTCTTACGGCCATGCACGGCGACACTATTCGCTCTACCAGAGAGACATATTGTGAGAACATGTATTGGATGACATTAGTATAACATATTGTCCTGGCGAGGTGATTGCTAAGCTATAGAAGAAGTGTTGGATGAGTGGAAGCTTGACGAGCGCATGAAAATCATTATAATGGTGATACCCCCCGTGGGTATTCACTGATGATCAGCATGCCTAACGCATTAGAAAAGATAAATTCAAGGAGTGTTTCTCATGGCAAAGCCAATTACAATCACCGACGCCGACTTTGAGGAGAAGGTGTTAAAGTCGGAGACACCGGTACTGGTCGATTTCTGGGCGCCATGGTGTGGGCCGTGCCGCGCGATTGCTCCTGCGCTTGAGGAGCTTGCCAACGAGTACGATGGTAAGATGACGGTCGCGAAGATCAACATCGACGAGCACCAGCGCTGGCAGACCAAGTTCGGTATTATGGCTATCCCGACGCTATTGGTGTTCAAGAATGGTGAGTTGGTGAAGCGCATCCAGGGTGCCGCTCCGAAGCGCACGCTCAAGGAAGCCTTCGACGAAGCGCTGGCGAACTAAATCGGCAGCGCCAATCGGCGCGTTAGGACATATGCGTTGAGGATAGAAGGGTGCTTGTCGCTCGTCTCTATCCTCAATTGTCTATGTGACGAGGTTTGTATGGCAGAAGCAGAAACGCGGCGTAGCATCAGCGGGCAAACGCAGAGCGATGTGCTGTTGCGTTTGCGACGCATTGAAGGCCAAGTGCGCGGTATTCAGCGCATGGTTGAGGAGAACCGCGACTGCCGTGATGTCGTGGTGCAACTAGCAGCTGTCAAGGCTGCGGTGGCAAGCCTCAACATGTTGGTGGCCGAAAGTTATGCGCAAGAGTGTCTATGCGGCGCCGATCAGGTCGATGCCGCTGAACTTGCGCGCGTACTCGATTTGTTGAAGGCAGCACGATAAGATTATGGAACCGCACGATTCGGACAGGCCTCGATCATCCATCCAAGGTGGCATCTCGTTTGGGCGAGCCGCCCGCGCCCGCGACCGCCAGATCGAGGCATTAGAGGTTACCAATCCGCTCGGCGTCGATCGCGATACGCTGTGGGCCACTGCCCGGCGTTTCGCTGCGGGCGTGACAGTGGTGACAACGACCACCGATACAGGCTTTGTGGGAATAACGGTCAGCGCATTCAGTTTGCTCTCGCTGGAGCCACCGCTGGTGCTCGTCTGCATCAACAATGACTCGCAGGTCCGCGAGGCGATTGAGCTCAGCGGCAATTTCGCCGTGACGGTACTGAGCAGCCGCCAGGAGTTGCAGGCTGAGATGTTTGCTGGCCGCACGCCGCGCCCTGACCCCTACTTCGCCGATGTGCCGCACCGAACGTTGCTCACCGGAGCGCCAATCCTCAAGGGCGGCTTGGCTTGGTTTGATTGTTATGTCGATATGCAGCACGACGGCGGCGATCATGCCCTGTTCATAGGGCGTGTGGTGGCCTCCGGCGTCGCCGCCGATCAAGACGACCCGCTGCTGTACTTCGGCAGCCAATACCGACGATTAATGACATAGCCCCATTACCGATCGCCCCTCGTCGCAGCCCTTCTTCCACCACTATGCTGCGAATCGCGCAAACACTGTTGCATTACACCGTACTCGGGCGGCCAGAAGCGCCGCCCAGATGGCTACCGAACGCTCTGCGTTAGCGCGCGGCTCACACAATCGAAGCAGAATCGTTGAGGTTTATTTAGTGGGCGACGGGTGCCCGTGCGCCAGAAAGTCGAGGGCGAGTTGATTGAAGTGGGCGGCTTGATCAACCATCACCACGTGCCCGGCCTTCGGCAGCACAATAAGCTCCGCCTGCGGTAGAGCAGCCTTGTACAGGTGGCCGATCCACGGCGGAACGAGCGTATCTTGCGCGCCCCAAACCAGCAGGATAGGCGCACGCACCTGTTGAGTGTGCGGCATAGGATCGGTGTGCAGCAGATAGGCCGCCGCTTGTAGCAGCGCTACTGGACCAGCCCGCAGGCCGTCCCAGGCGATGGTGGGAATGAAGGTGGGAGTGCAGAACAGGCTGGCGCTCAAGGCTCGCAGGCTCATCTCACCCAGGCCCGCGCCCATAGCAGCACCGCCCGCCGCCGCAGCTAGCACCATCCTGCCAACCCGTTGCGGGTAATGGGCAGCGAGCAGCAGCGCGATCAGACCGCCCATTGAGTGCGCGATGACATCGGTGTGCTGCACGCCCAGGCGCTCGATAAACTGAGCGAGCAATGTGGCAGTATCGTGCAGGGAGAGTGGAATCTGCCGCCGACTCTGGCCGAAGCCGACCAGATCAACAGCATAGACTGTGTGGTGTTGCGCCAGCACGGGCAGATTACGTTGCCACCACGTTCGGCTCGCCGAGAAGCCGTGGATGAGCAAGAGCGGTGGTCCATCGCCCTGCTGCGTATAACTCAATCGATGCTGGCCGATGTAACATTGCTGAACGTGAATTGGCGCGTGATGAGGCATAGCGATACACAAAGCTACGATTCCGGGCGATCGTCCCACGTGAACGAGCGGGCCAAAGTCGCATCCACCAGTTTGGGAGCTAACAAACTGAACCCCATACGCAATCGATCGGCCCAGGTGACGTAGGCGACCCGTGGCTCGCGCTGAGCGGCCCGCAGAATGACGCGGGCGACATGCTCGGGCGTGACGGCACCCGTGGAGAGGCGTCGGCGCTCGCTGCCGCTGCCCAGGCGATTATCGTTGAAGCTTGTGCTGGTGGTGCCGGGACGCACCAACGTGACGGCAATGGAACTCCCGTGTAATTCGACCCGCAGCGCCTCTACCAAGCGGTCTAGCGCAGCCTTGACGGCGGCGTAGCCTCCCAGGTAAGGCAGCGCACGCAGACCGACCACCGATGAGATGTAGATGAGTTGGCCCCGCTCGCGTTGGCGTAAGTGCGGCAGCGCGGCTTGTGTCAGCGCCAGCGGCCCGAACAGATCGACGGCCAACGCGTGTTGAAAATCGTTGGCCTGAAGCTGAGCGACGGGAGCAGCGAGGCCAACGCCCGCGTTGTTGATCACGATGTCGATGCCACCAAGCTCAGCGACCGTGCGATCGACCAGGTGTTGGACAGCCGCAGGGTCAGCGATATCGGTTGGGACGAGCAGCGCAGGGGCGTTGAGCGTCTGGGCGACGCTCCGCAGGCGTTCCTCGTTGCGGGCCGCGAGCACGACGTGGGCACCCGCCGCAGCGAAGGTCCGCGCCGTAGCAGCGCCGATGCCCGCCGAGGCGCCAGTGATAATGACGACTTTGCCATGTGGGTTCATGATCTTCGGTTTCCTGGCGGAGCCTACAGCTTAGGCATGCCCTAAATGTTCCAGACTCAGTTGGAACAACCGCGTGACGTGCTCATCATCGAGCGCGTAAAAGACGAGTTTGCCATCGCGACGTGCCCGCACAACACGCAGGCCGCGCAACAGCCTCAACTGGTGCGACACAGCCGATTCGCTCATCGACAGCACTGCCGCGATATCGCCCACGCAGAGTTCGGCGTGCGAGAGCGCGTGTACAATGCGCACACGCGTAGGATCAGCCAGCGCTTTAAAAATATCGGCAACTTGCGCAGTGAGCTTAGCGTCGATCGGATGCTCCTGCACGCGACGAACCGCCGCCGGATCGATGATCTCGGGCGTGTCCTGAAGCGTCATCACTTCCACCTCCTCGGGCAGCAACGGCACATATGGCGCACGTCGCGCCAGTGGGAAGTATACCATTTTTCGTTGCCTTGCATCGATTAGACGAATATCGTTGGCAATAGTATCATAGTTGAGAAGGTTGATACACAAATAAGGAGCAGACATGGAGTACCGACAGCTTGGTAGAGCCGGGGTGCGTGTCTCGGTGATCGGCTTGGGCACCAACCAATTCGGTGGTGTCGTCGATCAGCAAGGGGTGAATGAGATTATCGCGGGGGCGCTCGATCTGGGCATCAATTTCATCGACACGGCAGATGTGTACACCCAAGGCCGTTCGGAAGAGACGCTCGGCGTCGCGCTCAAGGGGCGTTGGGATCGCGTTGTGCTCGCCACTAAAGTGCGCAGCAGCATGGGCGACGGCACCAACGATCAGGGCGCATCGCGTTACCATATCATCAACGGCGTCGAGGCGAGCCTGCGCCGCCTGCAGACCGATCATATCGACCTGTATCAAATCCACCGCTGGGACGATACAACACCCATCGATGAGACATTACGCGCGCTCGACGATTTAGTGCGGGCTGGCAAGGTGCGGTACATCGGTGCCTCGAACTTTATGGCTTGGCAGCTGGCCCACGCCAACGTCCTCGCCGAACTGCGCGGTTGGACGAGCTTCGTGAGCATTCAGCCGCACTACCACATGCTCGAACGGAGCATCGAGCAGGAGCTTATTCCCTACTGCAACGCCTACAACGTCGGCATCTTGCCCTACTTCCCACTCGCAGGCGGCTTCCTCACCGGCAAATACCGTCGCGGCGAGGCGGTGCCAAGCGGCTCGCGAGCTGAGCGCAGCCCCTACGTGCAGAAGTACCTCACCGACGAGAACTTCACCATCATCGAAAAGCTGGAGCAGTGGGCGAAGGAGCGCGATCACACGATGGGCGAGCTTGCGCACGCTTGGTTGCTGTCGCAACCGCAGGTCAGCTCGGTGATCTCGGGGGCGACGAAACTGTCACAGGTGCAGGCGAACGCGAAAGCCGCCGACTGGAAGCTCACGCCCGAAGAAGTTGCAGAGATCAACAGCATCCTCGGCTAATCCTCGCCTATAAAGCGCAAAAGCGAGCACGGCATCCAAAAGGTGCTGTGCTCGCTTCGTTTGAAAGGTCTTCTGCCGCGTCACAAACAGCGTTTGAGAAGGCGACGTTACTCGGCAAGTCGATTGTATGCGCGCATAATCTCGCAGAGACGGTCGAGGGGAAGCGCGTAAGCGACGTGATTATTGATGCCAACCGTCGTCGTGGCCATACACATCGCATTCAGGATCGCCTCCTCGGTCGCCTCCGCAGCCGCCTCGAACAGCGGGGTCATCGCGCCGTTCGGCAGCATGCGTACATTGATCGGCGTGCGATCCGTCTCGACCTGCGCAAGCCCTTGGTTACCCGTCGAGAACGCCACGAAGATATCGCCACTGCTGTTTTCGCCCAGGCCACCCATACGAGCCACACCAAGTGTGGCGCGCTGCGCGAGCCGCTGACACTGCGAGGGCAGCAGCGGGGCATCGGTAGCGACCACAACAATGATCGAACCTGCTCCTTCGTTCTGGGGCATGCCACCGGGAGGCACCTCGCTAAAGGGGATCTCGCGACCCACGGGAACGCCATCCACCCGGAACAACATACGGCTGCCATAGTTAGCCTGCACAAGCACACCGACCGTCCAGCCGCCGTGCTGCTCTGCAACGACACGCGAGGCGGTGCCGATGCCGCCCTTAAAGCCGTGTGCGATCATGCCTGTGCCACCGCCGACACATCCCTCAGCAACCGGCCCGCTCGCAGCAGAATCGAGCGCCGCATAGACATGCTCGGGACGCACGTGCATCCCATTGATATCGGAGAGCAAACCATCGTAGGTCTCGGCCACGACGGGCAGGCTCCAAGTTTGATCGTAGGCCAGATTGCCGCGCTCGACGCTGTAGGAGATCAGCGCATCGCGCACCACACCCACGCTATGCGTATTCGTCAACGCGATCGGCGTGTTGATCGTTCCTAGCTCTTGAATCCACGCAGTACCTGTCATTTCGCCGTTGCCGTTGAGCACGTGGTAGCCCGCCATCACTGGGTTGTGCGCCACATCATCGGGGCGCGGCAAAATCACGGTAACGCCGGTGCGCACAGGGCCATGGCCGATCCGCAACTCGCCCTCGCCGCTGATCAAGGTGGTGTGGCCGACCCGCACACCCTCCACGTCGGTAATCGCGTTCCAACGTCCAGGCGTTAATCGCCCGAGCTTTATGCCTAAATCACGCGCTCGTTTGCGCTCGGTCTGCTCCATACGTTTCCTCCTTGAACTGTTCGCGTCATTGTCTCACGAAACAGACGATCCGTGTAAGCGGGAATGATACCAAATTCGTGTACGCAATGCCTCCACAGCACTTCCTTGAAGTGCATCAAGGACACATAAAAATGCGAGGCTGGTAGATACCAGCCTCGCGCCTCGTGAAGTGAGCTAGACAACCACCCCGTTATGCGTGGGCCTTGCCGTGCTGCGCTGCGTCGCCGTGCGAGGCGGCAGCATGATGGCGCGGATCACGGTGATCGTGCAACGGCAGCAGCGGAAGCTTCTGCAGCCGCCAGAGCAACGTGGCGATCCAGATACCGCCAATACCGACAAACGCAACCGGGTCGAGCCAGCTAACGGTCAGGCCGTGACGCACTTCGGGGATCACCAACCAGTAGATGTCGAAGAAGCGCATCACCAGGATGAAGATCGCCAACGTGGCCAAGCGCTGGCTATTGCGCTTGTTGTCTCGGGCCAGCAACGTCGCAAACGGCAGAGCAAACTGCAAGACGAACAGGACAACGGTATACCATTGCCAGCCACCCTCAGCGCGCCGAATGTACCAGGTCACCTCTTCGGGCAAGTTCGCCGACCAGATGATCAGGTACTGCGACAAGTTCATATAGGTCCAGATCATCACGAAGGCCAGCAATAAGTTGCCGAGGTCGTTGAAGGTTGAAGGCGTTGTGACTTCGCCGATCTGAGTGCGCTGCGAGAGCCAGCGCAAAATGATCACCGAGAAAGCCACGCCAGTCAGACCCTGACCTGCGATGAACAGCATACCGTAGATGGTCGAGAACCAGTGCGCATCCAGCGACATCGACCAGTCGATAGCAGCGAACGAGATCGCCACGACATAGAAGGCCAAGCACAACCGACTGCGGCGGCCCAAGATGCGGGGCAGATCGGGATCGCCAGTTTCGTCCTGCTTGCGCGATGTGTTGTAGAGAATCCACGCCGCGCCACTCCAGATCGCGAAGTACACTACCGCGCGGATCAACCAGAACGGAACGTTCAGGTAGAGACTCTTCGCAGCGATAATCGCATCACCCTCGGCAGTCATCCAAGAGTAGAGCGTCTGCATACCGACGATAATCGGCACAAACAGCAACAGGAACAAGGGGATCGTCGTCATCGACGCTTCAAGCGGGCGACGAATACCGAGACCCCACACGCCACCGCTCAGGTGGTACACCCCGACAATCGCGAGTGAACCGAGCGGGAAGGCGATCCAATACAAGAAGGAGACCAAGTATGCTTGGTAAAACGCAGCGGCATCAACAAAAGCCCCAACTGCGCATAGCAACAGGCCAACCACTCCAGCAATCAGAGCAATACGCTGATAGCGGGCGACCTCGGGGCCAAATGCTTGATTCTGGCTCATTGGGCACCCCCTCCAGCCTGCTCGATTTGCTCGGGCGTTACATCAAGCGGAGCCTGATTATTCAACTGTAGTGCGCGAATGTAGGCAATGATTGCCCAGCGATCCTCAACCGGAACGCGGTTACCATAACCGAACATAACGCCCTTACCATTGCTGGCTACGTTATAGAGGTAGCCAACCGACTGCGCTTTCAAGGCATCGTCCAAGAAAGAAGCAGGCTTTACCTCAAAGCCGAAGTTTGGCACAATACCAGCGCCATCACCCATGGCACCGTGGCAAGGAGCGCAGTAGATACCGTAGCGCAACTGGCCACGCTGAACCATCTCAGTCGTAACAGCCATAGGGAACGCTGTCACAAAATCCCCTTCGCCATCCTGTCGACCAGTCTCAACAGCTAGATCGATAGGTTGGCTGCGAGCCACCACACCCTCGACAAATGGCTGCTGAGAGATGCCATTTGCGAAGCCGGGCACTGGCTCGTACGGCTTGATACGCCCATCATTACGCATGTTCTGGCCGCAGGCCCCGAGCAGAATCGCGCCACACATTGCCATAAACAACCCGGCGCGCCAGCGCAAAGCACGGCGATAGAGCACAGAACACAAAGAAAAGAGACTAGAAGGTCGCATCGGTTGCTCCCTTACTGTAAATCAACTAAAAGGATAGAGGATAGCATAACATGCTCCCTATATTTCGACCTTCCGCCCGCCATGCTTACCACGGCACTTCCGACACTGCTCGAGGCGACAAACTCTCCAAAAAGCGTGCAGTCTCTGCGCGATCGAATTTCTCGTCAGTTGCCTCGATACACAAGAAGAAATGGCTGCGCGATGCCATCTCGAAGTTCGGCACGTTGAAAACCGGGTGATATGGCTGTGGCAGACCATTCAGCAACAGCATACCGAGCACAGTAGAGAGCACTGCTGCCAAAATAGTGGTCTCAAACGTAATTGGAATATACCCAGGCCAGCTAAAAAGTGGTCGTCCGCCGATATTGTAAGGATAATCGACCACCGTGGCATAGGTCTGCATCAAAAAGCCGCCCAATCCACCAGCCAGGCCACCAGCAAGCACAATCAGTGGCAAGCGGCGACCTTTGTGACCGATCGCATCGGCCAGGCCATGGACAGGAAATGGCGTGTAGGCATCCATCTGACGGTAGCCGGCCTCATAGGCGCGCTGTGCAGCTTCTAAGAGCTGATCAGGCCCTTCAAACTCGGCAATAACGCCATGGATGTCTGGTTTGGTTTTTTTCGCCATCACAACACCTACATTGCTAACCACAACCGTCCGAGCCAAACACAAGAGGCAGAGGAGCTAGCAGACCAACTGTGTTGCTCCTCGCCCTGCATTGCCCTGCCAGTTATTAGTGCTTACGTTTGCCGTTGGTTTGGTCGATCAATTCTCGCATCTCAAAGATCGAGATCACCGGCAGCAAGCGAATGAAGAGGAACAGCAGCATCAAGAACAACCCAATCGAACCGATATACGTTGAGAAGTCCCAGAAGGTTGGGTAGAACATCTCCCACTCCGCTGGGATGAAGCTGCGATGCAAGGAAGTAACGATAATAATGAAGCGCTCAAGCCACATACCGACGTTAATGACCAGCGACAAGAGCCAGATCGCGATCACATTCAGGCGGATACGGCGTGACCACAACAAGAATGGCGGGACAGCATTACACAACAACAGCGCGATATAGAACCCCGAATAGGGACCAGTGAGACGATTCATCATCATCGAAATTTCACTGGGGTTAGCGCTATACCAAGCCGTAAACGCTTCCATCGCATACGAGTAGACCACGATCATACCAGTGGCGATCATGACCTTACCCATATTGTCGATGTGGCGGTCGGTAATAAAATCCTTCAAGTTATAGGCTTTGCGCAACGGAACGGCCAAGGTGACCACCATTGCGAAGCCGGAGTAGACTGCGCCAGCCACAAAGTAGGGCGGGAAGATCGTCGCGTGCCAGCCTGGCAGCAGCGAAACGGCGAAGTCAAGACTCACCACCGTGTGCACGGAGACGACCAGCGGGGTGGCCAATGCTGCAAGCAGCATGTACGCACGCTCGTAGCGCTGCCAGTGCTTCGCCGAGCCACGCCAGCCCATCGCCAACAGACCGTAGAAGCGCTTCACCCAAATATTGGTGGCGCGATCACGGAACGTTGCCAAGTCGGGGATCAGACCCACGAACCAGAACAACAGCGATGTGCCGCCATAGGTCGAAATCGCGAACACGTCCCACACCAGCGGGCTACGGAAATTCGGCCACAAACCCTGATTGTTCGGGTATGGCATCAACCAGTAGTCCAGCCAAGGGCGGCCAGTGTGCAAGGCAGGATAAATCGCTGCGCATGCCACCGCGAACAGGGTCATAGCTTCAGCGAAGCGGTTGATCGATGTACGCCACTGCTGGCGGAACAGCAACAGAATAGCCGAAATCAGCGTTCCTGCGTGTCCAATACCGATCCACCAAACAAAATTGGTGATATCCCACGCCCAAGCGACCGGCATGTTGAGGCCCCAAATACCGACGCCCTCTATCAGCAGCCAAGCCAGCGACGCCATCAAGAGCATCACTAGCAGGAATGCGATAGCGAAGCCAACAAACCAGCCAATCGGTGTTTTGCGGCTAAGTACAATCGCGCTGATCGCATCGGTAACTGAGCCATAGGTATGCCCCGGCTCGATTACAGGTGCCACAACATTTGGTCTTTCGCGTCGAGATGGATCTGCGGTTGCCATCTGCTACCTCATATGTGAGCATGTGAGGATTGTTTGCCGAGGAACAGATGACTGCTCCTCGGCACTCCTCTAACCTCAACTCTGTGTGATATTCGGGTTCGGATTACGTACGCGGGGCAGGTAACTCGTGCGTGGCTTAACGCCGAGTTCTTCCAGCAGCGTATAGTTCCCAGGCAAATCGTGCAACTTCGCCACGCGGCTTCCTGTATCGTTCAGGTTACCGAAGGTGATCGCATTGGTTGGGCAAGCCTGCTGACATGCAGTCTTGATCTCACCATCAGCAATCGGGCGATTCTCACGCTCAGCCGCAATACGAGCCGCGCTGATGCGCTGCACACAATAGGTGCACTTCTCCATCACACCACGATCACGTACCGTTACTTCTGGGTTATTCACCAATTGAAGAACCGGAATATCCTTCTTGCTGTACTGGAAGAAGTTAAACCGTCGCACCTTGTAAGGGCAGTTGTTCGAGCAGTACTTCGTACCAACACAACGGTTGTAGACCATTGCGTTCAAGCCCTCGTGATCGTGAACGGTCGCTGCCACCGGGCAGACCACCTCACACGGAGCTTCCTCGCACTGCTGGCACATACGTGGCTGGAACACCATCTCCGGGTTCGCAAGATCATCCCCGTAGTAGTACTGGTCGATCTTCAACCAGTGCATCTCACGGGACATCTTCACTTGGTCCTTACCAACCACCGGAACGTTGTTTTCAGATTGGCAACCAATCATACAGGAGTTGCAGCCGATGCAGGTATTCGCATCGATCACCATACCCCACTTGTTGCCGTTGTACACAAACTGGTCAGACGGGTAAAGCGATGGGTGCCCACTCTCATGGCCACTCTCCTCTTCACCGTGACCGCCGCCACCGTGACCTAACAACGGATCGTGCAGGAAGTCCTCAAGCGTGGCCACACGAACCAAGTCGCGGCCTTCCATTGCGAAGTGGCTTTGCGTGCTCGCGAGCGTGTAGGTGGTGTTGAGCTTGCGCAACTCGACGCCTACGGCAAAACCAGGGTTATCGGCAAGGCGAAGGGCGTTTGCATTGAAGCCCACCCCATTACCGACCTGGCCGGCATTAGTGCGGCCATAGCCAAGCGTAACAGCAATCGTCTCATCGGGCTGGCCGGGCTGCACCCAAACCGGAGCCGTCACCGTGCGACCCTGGTAGCTCAACTCGATCTGATCGCCAGTGGTAACGCCATACTTCGAGGCGGTAGCGACGCTCATCATCGCCACGTTGTCCCAAGTCAGGCTCGTGAACGGCTTCGGCAACTCCTGCAACCAGCCATTATTGGCGAACTGACCATCCCAGATCGCAGGATCGAGGCGGAACGTCACCTCAAGGCCATCGGCAGGCTGGGTTGCGGGTGCAAACGAACCTGTTGGTGTAACCGATACCGACGGGGCCGCTGTACCATCGATAACACCCTTGTGGAGAGCCTGACGCCAGAAGGAAGCGAAACTGCCCGAAGCCTGACCCTGCCAGTAGGCGCGAACCAGATCATAGGCACTCGCAGGCTGGCCCTGAACCACCGAAATCAACTCATAGACCGTCTTGCCACCGTAGAGCGGCGCGATCAACGGCTGAATGATCGAGGCAGTGCCATCGTAGGCCCGTGCATCACCCCAGGACTCCAAGTAGTGTGCGGCAGGAATGTGCCACGTTGTCTTCGACGATGTCTCATCGACGTAGAGGCTCAAGTGTGCGCTGAACGGCACGTTGGCGAGCGCCCCAGCGAAATCAACATCGGCAGGTGCCGTGTACACCGGGTTGCCACCGAGGATCAACAGTGCTTGCACCTGGCCGCTCGCCATCTCCTGAACGAGCTGGCGGAAGTTCCCAAACTGATCGATCGGCGAGACCACCACAGGCTCGGTATACGTCACCGTCGTGCCCACATTGTTCAGGGCCACGTTGATCGCGTGGACCAAAGCGTGGACGGTCGGCGATTGACCTTCGCCAGCGACCACCACACTCGCGCCACGGTTCGCTTGCAGGTCCTGAACGAGCGCAGCGAGCCATTCGGGCGAGACGCCTGCCGGAGCAGCACCCTCGACACCTGCGACGCCGACGCCCTGCGCCAACGCACGCGCGAAGGCCTCGATAGAGCTCGCACGCAGCGGCAAGCGATGATCGGCGAGCGCGCCCGTAATCGTGATCGTCGACTCGATCGAGTAGATGCGATTCATTGTCGTCGCGCCGTCCTGCAACGAGCGACCAGCGACGATGTCGCGGGCATAACGCACGCGGCCTGGCGCGAACTGCAACAGGTCGGCATCGAGCGAGACGATGACGCGGGCCTGCTCGAAGTTGTAGTGCGCCTCGACATCCTGGCCAAAGGCGGCCTGCGCACCCACGCGCGCAGCATCGCCAGTCGCCTCGTAGGCGACCCAGCGAGCCTGGGGCAGCGCCTGGAGCAGAGCCTCCATTTGGCTGCCAAAGGTCGGCGAAGTGCTCGTCTCGGTCAAGATGCGCAGGCCAGCGCCGCCATTGCTGCGCAACGGGGCGAGCGCGCCATCGAGGGCCGAAACGAAATTCTCCCACGTGCTGGGCTGGCCAGCATTGAGGACCTGCTGCGAACGATCTGGATCGTACAGTGTAAGAACAGATGCCTGTGAATATGCATCGGTAGCGCCCAAGCTTGCTGGATGATCGGGGTTACCTTCGACCTTCGTCGGGCGACCCTCGTTGCTGCGTACCAGCAGACCTGTTGCGTACCCACCGAGCGGCATCGATGTGGCGAAGAAGAGAGGCAAGCCAGGGATCACTGGATCTGGCTTTCGGACATACGGCCTGATCTGCTCATTCGGCTGATCGAACGTGCAGCCTGTCAGGCCAGCCAGCGCCAGTGAGGCACCCATCAACTTCAAGAACCGACGGCGGCTGACCGGGTTAGGGTCATTCCATTCAGATGCCTGCCGTGGAAATTCACGGTTCAGAAGATCGCGGAACTCTTCGCTTGAAGCAAGCTCATCCAAGCTCCGCCAATATTGCTGGCCGCGCGCATTGGCAAGACGCGCACGGACTTTTTCAAGATTCAATGGCTCGTCGCTCATCCTCGCTCCCCCTCATTAGCGATGGCAGATTGAACAGTCTGTGAGCCTGCTGACCTGGATGTTGTACTCCTGGATCAGCGCTTTACCTTGCTCGATCTGATTCGCCGGCGGTTGCCAACTCATGTTAAAGACTTGGTCTGCCGGGCGAATGTATTGTTCGGGTGCACGGTGGCAATCGAGACACCAGCCCATTGTCAACGGTTCAACCTGGCGAACCTGTGCCATCTCATTCACTTGACCATGGCATGTCGAGCAACCAACGCCTTTCGTCACGTGAATCGAGTGGTTAAAGTAGGCAAAGTCACCTAAATCGTGCACACGATTCCAGGCGATAGGTTCGCCTGTTTCCCAGCTCTCACGCACCGGCGCTAGGGCTGCGCTATCGGTCTTAATCTGCGAGTGGCAAGTCATACACGTCTGCGTAGCTGGCACACTTGCAGCCGCCGAAACTTCGACGCCAGCATGGCAATACCGACAGTCGAGTTGCAATGCTCCCACGTGGACTACGTGGCTAAACGGTACCGGTTGTTCGGGACTCTTTTGGACAAAGCTGGGGTAGGGCGAACGGCTATAAACGACGAGTGCAATCAGCAGTAATGCCACCGTGCTTACAGCACCAATTAGCGAGATCTTCGCTATTGTGTTCGCCTTAGGGCCGAAAACTTGAGCCATAGCTATCTTTCCTGCGCAGTATTATTCAGAGCACAGCAGCTGAGAATCGGAAACACAATACAACTTGGACCTGGGGCACGTAAATATGCGCTAGCCTAGCAAAAAGTATACCGTAGTCCTCAGCTTACTCCCCAAAGCAGATCGCCCCTTTTGGGCCATTTGTGTAAATTGCCACAAACACCGCTATATCCTAACCTAGAATCGGTATTTGTGCAACTTTGCACATTCTTAAATACAAAGATAAAACCCTCCTCACCTGCTGAGGTTGAGCAGTTCATAGATAACATCACAATGCTTCGTTTGGACGACACACAGAGATCACAGGACGTGGGGCAAGAGCCGAATCCTGACACTTGCCTAGCTGCGAGCACAACATAAAGCCGTACTTGAGCACGAGGAACAAGTTCTGGCAGCTATGGTGGTATCGTGGCCAAAAGGCAGAGGAGTTAACTTTGTCTGATGTGCAATTGGATACCCGCGCCACATCTTATGGCATACGAGTGCGGCTTTTAGTTTCATGATTTGTAACAGTTTTCTGCAAAATCGTCAAGCGCCAATTGGTCTATAATACGCTACGCCTCAGACTGCCAAGGAGTTTACTTGTATGGGAATCTACGAAACGCTCGGAGTACGCACGGTCATCAACGCTGATGCGCGTCTGACTCGTCTTGGTGGGTCGCTCATGCCGGAACCTGTGCTGCAAGCGATGGCCGAAGCTGCAGGGAATTATGTCGACATGCACGAGTTGCAGCTACGCGTTGGCCAACGCCTCGCCGAACTCACCCATAATGAAGCGGCATATGTGTGCACAGGTGCGGCAACCGGATTATTCTTGTCTGCACTAGCCTGTATGGCGGGCAGCGATGAGCAAGCGTTCGCCGATTGGCCGAACTTGCCGAAGCGCGAAATCATTATTCAGAAAGCGCAGCGTGTTCCGTACGACCTCGCCGTCCGCCAAGCTGGCGCTCAACTGATCGAAATTCATGGTGATGAATGTCCGCTGGAGGAGGTTCTCAGCGATGCGATCAACCCGCAGACCGCAGCAGTGCTCTTTATCGCAGGTGAACACCTCAGCCAAGGCGCGTTGCCGCTGCCTACGGTGATCGAAATCGCTCATGCGCGCAACGTGCCGGTGATCGTCGATGCCGCCGCGCAGTTGCCGCCACCCGAAAATCTGTGGCGCTACACCCGCGACCTCGGTGCCGACCTCGCGATCTTCAGCGGAGGCAAAGACCTGCGAGGCCCACAAGCCAGCGGTTTAATCGTCGGGCGCGAGGAGTGGATCGCCGCCTGCCGAGTCAACGGTGCCCCAAATCAGCGCTTGGGCCGACCAATGAAAGTGGGCAAGGAGGAGATGCTCGGTTTGTTGGCTGCGGTTGAGTTGTACCTATCGCAAGACCACAACGCGCGCATCGCAGGCTTCGAGCGGACCGTGCAGTATTGGATCGACAGTCTTGGACATCTACCCGGCGTCGTGGCGGAGCGCGTATTCCCGAACGAGGCAGGCCAACCAACACCACGCCTACGCCTAACCCTCGACCCAGCCCAGGCAGGTATCAGCGGCGCTGAGCTGCGCCAGCAACTGTGGGAAGGAAATCCGCGCATTGCCGTGGCGGCCTCCGGCACCACTGGCATTTATGTCACCCCCGATACTCTCGCCCCTAACGAGGAAACCATCATCGTTGAACGAATACAAGCGCTGCTTCAACGCTGATCTTCAACGATTCGCCTTTAAAACGACTCTTGGCGTTTATGAAAGCGTCAAGAGTCGTTTTTTGTGCAGAAAATGATCGTTTGGGTAGTGTTTTGTACGACAAGACATAGTACACCCTCTACTTGCCATATGTCATTATCCAGATTACTACCACCTACTCACTGTGTTAGAGTTCGTCCTAGTGACATGTACCATTTCATAACCAGAAAATATATGATCAGCACCTTTTAGCACGTTTCGCACAATTCGCCAATCGAGTAGAGGTTATGACATACCATCAACGGCATTTTGCGAACAATGGCCCAATTGAGTACCAACAGGAGGGCTTGTTATGGTCTCAACATCATTATCACGAGCACAACTCCAGGCTCAACTACCTCGCTCGTTCATTTGGGCGCTATTGATTGGCACCACAGTATCCGCTTCGTTGGGGTCGCTTGGCGGCGCTTGGGATGTGGCATACCACCGCACATACCTGGTCGATACGTTCTTCTCGCCACCTCATTTGCTCATCTACAGCGGTATGCTCGGAATGCTCCTGATCGGCATCGCGATTGTCTTGCTCCTTCACTTACACGCCGATCTCGAGGGCGGCATGGTGCAGACGCTCGTGCAGCACCCTATGCTTGCGATCCCGCTCATCACGAACTTCGCATTCCTGGCGACAGGTCCACTCGACGATTTGTGGCACCGCACGTTTGGTCGCGATAAGTTGACGGTCTGGTCGCCTCCGCATACGATCCTCCTGCTGAATATTGCGCTGAGTTGTGCTTCGGCGATCTGCCTCGCGTACTGGCTGCGCTCCACCACTCCCGCCTCGCAGCGCCTATCCGCAGCACGCACCGCAGGCGACCGCTGGACGCGCATCTGCATGATGGTCGGTTTGACGTTGATGATCGGTAACCTGTGGGGTTTTTGCACGGGATGGGAGCGAGGCTCCACCGACGATAGCACGTTCTGGATGGACTTGCCGTGGCTGAGTTTGCCCTTCATGTCGTTGGAGATCGCTATGTTTATCACGATCGCGACCCGATTATTACCCTCGCGTTGGTGGGTCGGGGCGTTGGTGGTGGGCTGCTCGACGTGGTTGTGGTGGGTGTTGCCAGGGATCGTGCTCGGTTCGCTTGGCTATAAGGTCGGCGATATGGTGCCGATTGTGCTGCCACTGGGCAGCCTCGGCTACGGCTATTTGGTCGCCAGCAATCGCCCGCCACTGGTTCGCTGGCTGTGTGGAACGGTGCTGATAGCGAGCGCGTTGGGCATCGCCTATGCCGCGAACCAAACAGTGTTCCTTGCTCCAACCGATATTCTGCTTGGCCTGCCGTTGGCACCGCTGATGCTGATTCTTGGCGAGGCGCTAGGTGCCGACCTTGTTACGTTCGTGCGGTGTCTTGCGCAACATAGCGCCTCACCTACCTTAACGTAACCGACAAGCGTTTCGTCTGGTTAGCCCCCAAACGAGTTATGTAGCGTACAGCGTGGTTCCTACACTCCTTGGGGGCTTGCCCCACCCTCACGCTTCCCTCACCGCTCCACTGCATTTCGCATCACCAATAACCATTCAAATAGATCGGCGATAACGCACACAAAAAACCCACCTCTCTGTGAGGTGGGCAGGACAACAAACTGAGCGATTCGGCTTGAAACCTGCTACGGCATGAACATCACCGCCAAAGCAATAATCACGATAAGCCCGATCGCAGCGAGGATGACGGGCAAATAGCGCCGGATGCCTTTTGGCTGAGCCGCCGTTGAGACCGCGCGTAGTTTGTTGAGATCAGACATGGTCTGCATATCCGAACGCGTCTCCGTTGCGCCATTCGCCGTGGCAGATGTGTGCTGCCCAATGCGACGCAGGAGCGGCGGCGTAGAAGACGACGATTGCGGTGGGTTAGCAGCGGCCACTGGCTGAGGCGTGGCAGGCTGATTTAGCTCTGCGGGATCGGCCACACGAACCGGCGGCGCGAGTGGAGGCGGTGCCTCCACGGGTTGCGCAGTGGGTTGCAACATTGCAGGGCGATGCGATGGTGCGGCATGTTCGGAAGGTTGTGCAGCACGCTGTGGCCTCGACAGTGCTGCAAGCCCTCGTCGAGCGGCTTCGTTTTGGGGATTGAGCTGAAGAACACGTTCAAGGCAACGCCGCCGATCAAGGTCGGTTTCAACTGCGCCCGACATCCATAGCCATAAACGATCGTCTGTTGGCTGCAGTTGAATAGCACGCGCTAGCAATTCACGAGCTTCAGCGAGCTTGTTTGACTTGATCGCTTCGATTCCTTGAGTAAGGAGTTGCTCCAGCTCGTCGTGCTTTTGAGATTCTATCATAGTATTGCTCCGCTTCTCCCGAGCTGCGTGCGCCCGCCACCAACCACTCCACGTTACTCGCACCTCTTCCTAATTCAACGCAGATGATTCGGTTAAGATACGGTCCAACCCTTTCTAAACGATCACAATTGCCAATCTCCACAGCCTTAGGAGGTGTAGATGTCGACAGGTTCCGAATGGTCAGGGGCAATATAACCAGCCGCCTGGGATTCTGCGATGATGGAAAGGACAAACGGCCAGAGTGAAGGCATACTCCGTTCGATTGGGGCCATGCGCTTGAGAACGGCTGCTCGCGTCACACCATGGGCGCGCCACGTGCCACCGTGATTGTGAAAGTTGTGCAGGAGTGGCTCAAGACGATCAAGCGCATTGGCAAAACGCGCTTCTGGAGTGTAAGACGCTTCAAATTCCTCCCATAAGGCCATCAACTCGTCTTGAAGATCGTTAGGCAAGATGCCGAATAAGCGGTGGGCCGCCGCTTGTTCTCGTTCTGCTTTGGTTAGGTTCGCTTGAGGGTCATAACAGAAGGTGTCGCCAGCATCGATCTCAACAAGATCGTGGATGAGCAACATTTTGAGTACACGCAATAGGTCAACAGGCTCATCGGAATATTCAGCGAGCGTGAGGGCCATAACGGCTAGATGCCACGAATGCTCTGCACTATTTTCGCGCCGCGAACCGCCCATAATGCTGGTCTGCCGAAGCACCTGCTTGAGGGCGTCGATCTCGATGATGAACTGGAGTTGCTGACCTAGACGTGATGTTTGATCGAAATTCATAATAGCTAAACCATACCAATGTGTACGGACTTATTATCGCACACTCTCTGCCGCTATGGGAAGCAACTAAAGGGTGATTGTCGTGCAAATTTGCAATAAAAGGGGCCAAGTCGCACCGTCTCCCTGTGCGACTTGGCCCAAATGTGGTCGTACGCTCCACTGACAGCGTCAGGCGCGGTTTACTGCAATGCGCCCCGTGCCGCCACGTCCCACACAACTTCGACTTGATCGCCGCGCACGCCAATCAGTTGATTGAACAGGTTCACCACCGGGCAGCAGTGGTTCACGATCACCGTGACGCGTTCGCCGATCTCGGGGCGCGATGCGCAGGCCGAGAAATCGACATTGCCGTGCTCCTCGGAGAGCGCGAACAGGCGCGCCTCGGGGTATTCGAGAATGTAGCCGTGACCTTCCAATCCGAGCAAGTCGGAGGAGAAGGTCTTGCTGCCACCGTCGATCACGCCGCGATCCGGGGTTGGGCGGCTGACCACAGTGGCAATCACTTTGAGAGCGCAGTCCTCGAGCTTCATTGCGCCCGAGTTGATGGTGAAGCGATCTCCGAAAATGTACATACCAGCACGATATTCGGTCACTTCGCGCTGTTCGTGAGCATGCCACATCTGCGGCGTGCCGCCACCGCTCACGCGATCGACGGTGATGCCATCGGGTGCGAGCAGTTCCTTCACAGCACGCACAAAGCTGTCGGTGTTCTCGTTGTTCGGGTAGGTCATCAAGCCGCCGAAGCGCAGCCCTTCCGAATCGACGATCATGCGGGCGAGGCTCGCAGCCGCCTCAGGCGTAGGGACGCCGCAGCGGTGCATACCACCATCGAACTCCACCAGCACCGTCAGCGTTACGCCGGAGCGCTGTGCAGCTTGTGCGAGGCCGCGCACGGTCGTCTCCGAGTCGGCGGTGACGCTCATATTGACGGTGCGGGCCAGTTCCACGAGGCGATTCAACTTCTTCTCGCCGATGATGTTGTAGGGCACGAAGATATCCTTGATGCCCGCCTTCGCCATCACCTCAGCTTCACCGAGTTTCTGACAGGTGATGCCAACTGCACCACCCTGAACCTGCATGTGAGCGATCTCCGGAATTTTGTGGGTCTTGATGTGGGGCCGATTAGCGATGCCATGCTCATCGAGATAGGCTTGGAAGCGCTTGATATTGCGCTCCAGAATATCAAGATCGACAATGGCTGCAGGTGTTTCGATTTCGCTGATGTGCATGCTAGTTCTCCAGGTCCTTAGTAGTGTGAGAAGGGCACCGTTCGGATGAGTTCTTCCAATCTTCCAGCCAGACGTTAGGGTAGACGTTTATCGTGCTTGGTGAGCACTTCGGCGCCCCGCTCGGTCACCAATACGGCATCCTCTAGGCGTACGCCCGTTTCCCCTGGGAAGTACGTCCCAGGTTCCAACAGGATCACCATACCGGCGGCCAGCGGAACATCATTATACGGCACAATTCGAGGTTCCTCGTGGCCACTCACACCAACGCTGTGACCTGTGTGATGGGGATAGACCGGATAGCCAGCATCCGCGATAAACTTGCGCACTTGCCGATCGATATCGCTTGCGAGCACGCCGGGCTTCACCAGCGAGATGGCGAACTCAAGCGCGGCCTCGGCGGTCTTGTGCATCGCGATCTGCTTATCGGATGGCTCGGTGGCGTAGTACGTGGCGCAACTGTCGCTCCAGTAGCCCTGGTGAATGGTGCTGAGGTCGATGATCATCGAGTCGCCGGGGCGGATCTCGTTGTCGAGCGGCCAACCACCGATATTCGCCTGACGATAGCCCACCACACAGTCGTTGCCGAGCGGCACGCGCTGCCCCACGAAGCGCTGAATCGCGGTGTGGATGTCGGTCCACACGTCGATCTCGCGGCGCCCCACCTGCACCGTGCGGCGCGCCTCCGCGTGGCCCACTTCGATCAGCCGGAAGTTGTAGCGCAGTTTTTCGAGCTCTTCCTCGGTTTTGATCATCCGTAGCGGTACGAATGCATCATCGATCGGTTGCAGCGTAGCTTGGGCCAACTCGGCACGCAGGAACAGCGGCACATGACGCTCTTCGATGCCAACCCGCGCCCCGCTGAGGTTGCCGAACAAGGGCCGTACCAGCGCTAATAGGTTATCGTAGCTAGCGATCGGGGCGGAGATCGTGTAGCCCTCGTAGCTGAGGACATTGCAGCCTGTGGCCGCTGCAGCACTCGCGTAGGCATCAAGCACGATCAGGGTCCATTCACCCCCAGCATACCAAACCAGTGCCGGACCAGCCGCGAACGGGTTCGCACCGAGCTGCACAGGCACACTCAATCCCGTCAACCACGTAACAGTGTGTGGGTTAGCGAAGAGCGCGCGTTCGATTCCTTGAGCGCGCAAATGGTCGTGAGCACGCTGGCGTTGTTCTGAGTGCATGGTGACCTCTTATTTGCAAATGAGAGAATGAAGTAAAAACGCCGGACGATGTTGCATCGTCCGGCGTTTGCATTGGCTGGGGAACAGGGACTCGAACCCCAACTACCTGATCCAGAATCAGGCGTTCTACCATTAAACTATTCCCCACCACCCTTTAAGATCAATTGGTTCACATTGCTGCGTACCAAACGCTCTTGTAGGTGTTGGTGCCGAAGGGGAGATTTGAACTCCCACGAGGTTGCCCTCACTACGCCCTGAACGTAGCGCGTCTGCCGGTTCCGCCACTTCGGCTCATTTCGCTTGGTTAAGTACTGTTCGTCTCTCGACGTGCGGTATAATACAACCTCTTCCGAATTTTGTCAAATCGGATATGTCGCCCGCGAACGATTGCTGAGTGCGAACGCGATGCTGCTCATCCTCATGCGGAGGAATGAGTCGATCGCCCTGATAGGGATCGACTCATTCGCGATGCGAGATGCAGTTGCGTTAGCGATCCAATCGTCGTGTAGTTGACGACGATTGCGGGCCATCGTTCCCTATCCCACTAGCGATCACTTGGCTCAGCAGCTCGCTCTTAGGCGGCACAAGTGTCAGCGAGGCGTTACCATCGATGATGTTCTGAGTCTCCAGAATCTCGAACAGTGCCTCGGCCACCTCGGAGTCTTTAGCGATCTCATTGAGCGCCTGGCCCACGATCTGCGGACGGATCGCCTGCGCCTTCGCGAACTCCACCGCAGCCTGGCGTTCCGCCGTGCTGGTGATGATATCGACCTGGTTGGCGCCATCCTGCTTGATCGCCGATGTGACCTGGCGCAAGCGGTTCACCACTTTGGCCTCGATCTGCTGGATCATACCCTCATCGCGGAAGTGCACCTTGCGGATGTAGGTCGAGCCGAGCTGATAGCCCCATTCGTGCGACTTCGGCGACACCTCCTGGCGCACCTTCTGGCTCATCGGGTGGCGGTTTTCGAGCATTTCGGCCAGAGGCATGTTGCTCAGGTTGCGCACCACTGCGTTGCTCACGTTGGCCGCCAGCGAGCCGCGCGGATCGGCGTTCTTGAACAGGTACGCGATCGGATCGCTCACGAACATCTCGTACCAGATACCAATACCCATCGGCGCGCCTTCCTCGGAGTTGACCGGCTGGCTGCGCAGGTAGACCTGGTCGAGACGCATATCGATCACGTGGCGGCGACCAGCGAAGTTGATGATAAACGCGGCTGGACCGAGTTTCAAGGGCAGGAAGTAGAAGCCTGGCTCCGTCAACACGCCCACCACATTACCGAACAGCACGTACACATGGCAGCTACCCTCGTTGACGATCGCGTACAGCCCGAACATCCGCGCCACCCAAAGAATGATTGGGAATATAATGAAACAGGCGAAAAACGTCACGATAGCTGAGATTAAGAGACTACCCATCACGCGCCTCCATAATGACCTGCTGAGCGCGGTTAAGCAACTTCAAGCGCACATTCCGTACGTACATCTCCAGCGCACCCCCGCCTTGCTCCTTGAGGTCGCGCAACTGGTTCGCCAGAGCCCGCAACGGCTCGACCTCGGCCTGCGCCTTCAACGTTTCGATCTCGACTGCTCGGCGCGACTGGACGATCTTCTGATCGGCAGCGGCTTGAGCCAAGCTGATGTCTGACGAAACTTGGTTGTGAGCGGTGTTGATCGCGGCCAACGCCGACTCCACCTCATCGGGCGGATCGATACCGGTGATCAGCGAGGCATCGAAGGTGATGCCGTAGCGTGCCTCCGCGGACAGACACTCACGATCCATCAACTCGTTGAGATCGCGCAAATTCTTGCGCAAGTCGTTGATCGAGACGCCAGTCACGATGTTGTTATCGCCGATGAGCGCGTTGGGATCGTTCGAGGGTGGTCTGGGGGCCTCGAAGTTGGCGATGCGCTCGCGCAAGATCGAGACGAAGTAGCCCATGACATGCACCACCGGTTGCTTAACGCCGAACAGATAGGCGTACAGATTCCGTTCGCACACGCGGTAGCGGATCTGCCCTGTGAGGCCGATATTCAGTTGGTCCTTGGTGACCGCTTCCAATTCCGCGCCGTTGTGGTTAGCTCGCGGATCTTCGAGGTCAACAGCCATGTTCATGGTTTGGGTTGCAACGGAGACTTTGTAGACCCGTTCCCATGGCCATTTAAAGTAAGGACCACCCGGCATAATGACCCGAACTTGCGGATAAACATACCGCCCGCGCTCATCGGGCCGCAAATACTCCGCAAATGGATCATCCAGCGTTGTTTTTGGTAACCGCTCGGCGCGGCCAAAGCTGGTCTTTACAGCCCGCTCGTTCTGATCGACTGTGTATAGCCCGGCGACCAAGTAGCGCACGAGGAACCAGGCTATAAAGCCGATCAACATTCCAGCAGGAACCATAAGCCCTACCCTTTCCACTCAACAAACGTTTTCAATTTTCGTTAGATCAATCACTTGCGAAACGAATGTGGCTTTTTCATCATACCACAAGGTATACGTATCAGAAGTCCATTTGGTAACAAGAAAAGCTATATAAATAAAGATTCGCGGACAATCACATAAAAATCAGCGGAATATATTATTAGATAAATAATCCACTGATTTATGATCATCACGAATCCGCTATGAAGCGATATACGTGTTCTTACCATTTGTGTTGTGGTAGGGATTGATATCTCCTGTTTTCGATAATGAGAGTGTTTTACAAAAATACACAAAAAGGGTAATTACTTATCTAACAATCGATTGAATGGTCATGTTCAAAGTGGAAGGCAGGCTGCGGGCAGCATCGTTCCACTAGCTATTGCTACAAAGACGCTCGTTTTCTTCACTTATTTCCCAAACCCGAGGCAAGATCAGGGTGTAAAATTCCCCGACGAAAGAGGGGAAAATTCCCCTCCTAAAAAAGAGAAGGGCTGCACTACCAACAAAAGCCAGGTAGTGCTACACTATCCTCAATGTGAAGATCTATGTGATGATGAACGTTAGATCTTGAGGAGGACAGAGGACGAGGTTAGTATGCAGATTTGGAACACCATGAAAACCACGCTCCTGCTGGCGTTGCTTACAGGTTTGTTCCTGGCCGTAGGTGCTGCGCTTGGTGGGCAAACTGGTATGGTGATCGCATTTCTCTTTGCGATCATAACCAATATGGGCGCGTGGTGGTTCTCGGATTCGTTGGCGCTGCGGATGAGCGGAGCTCAAGAGGTGACAGCGCAGGAAGCTCCAGAACTGCATCACATGGTCGAAAGGCTCGCAGCGCGAGCTGGTATCCCAAAGCCGGCGGTCTACATTATTCATAGCGAAACGCCGAATGCCTTCGCTACTGGACGCAGCCCGAGCAAAGGCGCAGTGGCCGTCACCACGGGCATTACACGCCTGCTCAACCGCGATGAGCTAGCTGGGGTGATCGCCCATGAGTTGGCGCATATCAAGCACTACGATACACTGATCTCCAGCGTTGTCGCCACGATAGCCGGCGCGCTCACGATGATCGCGCAGATGGCGCAGTGGGCGCTGCTCTTCGGTGGTTTCGGCGGCTCCGACGATGAGGACGATGGGATCGCGGGGATGGTCGGCGGGCTGCTGATGATCATCGTCGCTCCGATCGCTGCGACGCTCATCCAGTTGGCGATCTCGCGCTCGCGGGAGTACAGTGCGGACGCGGGTGGCGCCCAAATCCTTGGCAATCCGTTGCCATTGGCATCGGCGCTAGAGAAACTTGAATGGGCAGCCAATCGTATGCCAATGGATGTGAATCCCGCGCAATCGCACCTGTATATCGTGAACCCGTTGCGGGGCGGGATTGCAGGCCTGTTCAGTACGCATCCCAGTAGCGCCGAGCGCATCGCTCGATTACGGGCGATGGTTCGCCAAAGCGGAGCGCTAGTATAATATCATTTAGTGAAACACATCCGGCGCCGGTGTTTCCCTCACCGGCGCTTACTTATGTGAATATCATTGCATTATTGGATTTATAAGTCGCATTTAGCCACTACATGGTTCGCCATGTATGGCATTGGAGAGACAAATGGAAATCGGCGGAATCGGCACACCAATGCTTTGGATCGGCTTCAATTTATTTGTGTTGCTGATGTTAGCAATCGATTTGGGTATTTTCCATCGCAAGGCTCATGTTGTCAGCGTCAAAGAAGCCGGAATCTGGAGCGTTGTCTGGATCAGCCTAGCGATGCTCTTTAATATAGGTTTGTACTTCTGGGTGGGCTCCGAAGTCGCGCTCCAGTTCTTCACTGGCTATGTGATCGAGAAATCGCTGAGCGTTGACAATATCTTTGTGTTTGTGCTGATCTTCTCGGCATTCGCAGTACCGCCCATGTATCAGCACCGCGTGCTGTTCTGGGGTATCCTAGGTGCGCTTGTGATGCGCGGTCTCCTCATTCTAACGGGAGCCGCCCTGCTTGAGCGCTTCCACTGGATCATCTACGTGTTCGGTGCGTTCCTGGTCTTTACCGGTATCCGCATGGCGCTGCACAACGATGAGGAGATCCACCCCGAAAATAACCCGATCCTGCGCTTTCTGCGTCGCCGATTACCCGTCACCGAGACCTTCGAAAACGAGCATTTCGTGGTGCGCCGTGCTGGCAAGCTGATGATCACGCCGCTGTTACTCGTGCTGGTGTTGGTCGAAAGCACTGACCTGATCTTCGCGCTCGACTCGATCCCGGCGATCTTCGCGGTCACTACAGATCCGTTTGTTGTGTACACCTCGAATGTTTTCGCAATTCTTGGTCTGCGCTCGCTCTACTTCTTGTTGGCGGGCGTGATGGACAAGTTCTACTACTTGAAGATGGGCCTCTCGGCTGTGCTGTCGTTTGTCGGTGTTAAGATGCTGATATCTGGTTATTACCACATTCCAATCGTGATCTCGCTCTCGATCATCATTGGTCTGCTCACCATCTCAGTTATCGCTTCGATCGTGCGCGCGCGTCGCCTTGAGCGTGAGGCAGAGGGTGCACTACCTTCGCCACAGCACAAAATCTAGTCGTTACACCTCAGCGAGGTAACGTCCTCTCGGTGGCCTATGGCGAACATCTTGCCATAGGCCATCTTACACCTCACCATTGGACGCCGCCCAACGACTGTATTATCATACCGTTTGCAAGCCTTTCCGATCGAGTAATTGCTTATGTCTCCAAAGCCGCACCCAGCAAATGAACGTGAAACCCGCTGGCACCTACCGCTACGGTTGCGCTGGCCGTTAGCTATCGGCATCGCGCTGGTGTTCGCATTCGTCCAATTTGTTGAGGTGATGCTGCTCAGGGAATCGAACTTCCTGCTCGATCTGCTGTTGTGGGGAACACTCGGCGGTTTCGCCGTTTGGGCCAGCCTCACGTGGGTGAGTCGCCGCGAGAAGGCCTATCAAGCCGAGATCGAACAGGCGCTCCACCAACAACAAACGCTCAATATCCAACTGCAACGGGCCAACGCGCACCTCGCGCTTCTGAGCGAGGTCAACCATCGGATCGCCGATTCCGCCACGCTCGACGAGATTCTCGATAGTGCCCTTGCCTTCCCACAACGCCTGGTAGAGGCGCAAGGCTCCGCGCTCTTGCTCCGCGATCGATCGGGAATGATCGCCACGCGCATCAACTTTCTGCGCGCCGATGAGTTGAAGAGTCTGCAATCTGCCTTCGGCATCAATACGCTCTCGGAACAGCAGCACCAACCCTCGTTGCACACGCCTCAATGCGAAGTCGAGCGCTTCGCCGCCTGCTTGGTACTGCCCTTGCACGATGGCATGGCGCTCGTCGGTCGGATCGAGTTGTACTTCACCCAAATGCCCGTACTCGCCGAGGACGAGTTGGCGCTGCTCGAAACGATCGCGAGCGAGGTGGCCGAGGCGATTGTGGGCGCACGGCGGCGCACGCGCGAGGAACGGGCGATCTACGAGCTTGAACGCGCGATCACGGAGGAGCGCGCCCGCATCGCACGCGACATCCACGATGGCCTCACACAAACCTTGGCCTTCCAGCGTATGCGAGTGGATCTCTGGCTCGATTGGCTCGAAACCGATCGGCCACGGCTGCGCAGCGAGTTGATCGGCCTGAAGGAACGGTTGCGCGAACAGATCGTCGAGCTACGCCGAGCGATTTTCGCGCTGTTGCCCGTCCAGTTCGATGAACTCGGCTTCGAGGGCGGGCTGCACCGCTATATCAACGAATTTGCAGGCCAACAAGGTTGGAATGTGCGGGTTGACCTCAGCCATCTGCCGCTCGATCTGAAGCCTGATCTGGAGGCGCTCTGTTTTCGGATTATTCAGGAAGCGCTCACCAATGCTGCAAAACACGCCAAAGCGAGCCATGTCAGCGTCGCGATCGATCAGGTCGATGGGGGGTTGCAGATCGTTGTACACGACAATGGTGTGGGGTTTGATCCGAATTCACAGCCTGATGGCGCGTTAGGCTTACGCCAAATGCGAGAACGATTAGTCGCTCTACGCGGACAACTTACGCTTTGTTCACACATTGGTGGCGGCACTGAGGTGCGCGCCTGGATTCCGTTGCCAAGCGAACGATAACGACACACGATGCTGCATGACCGAGTTCAAGGGGGATGCACGATGGCTGCAGTCCGACTCCTCATAGCCGATGATCACACCATGTTCCGCCAGGGTCTGCGGGAACTGATTGAACGCAAAACCAATTTCGAGGTGGTGAGCGAAGCCTCAAATGGCCGCGAAGTGCTCGAACTCGTTGAGCAATTGCATCCCGATATTGTGCTGCTCGATATTCAGATGCCCGAACTCGATGGCGTTGCGGTCGCGCGCCAATTGGCGCAGACGCACCCAGAGATTCGGGTGATTGTGCTCACGATGTACCGCCAGGATCAGCATCTCATCGAGGCAATCAAAAGCGGGGTGCGCGGCTATCTGCTGAAGGATGCCGATGCCGAAGAACTGATCGACGTGATCGAGCGAGTGCAGCGGGGCGAGGCGGCGATCGATCCCGCACTCACGGCACGCGTGTTCGATGCGGTACGCCACGGCTCTGAAGCCGGCGGGACGGCGCCGCTTACCGAACGGGAGCGCGAGATCTTGCAGTTGTTGGCGGCGGGAAACGACAACCGCTCGATCGCCGCGCAACTGCACCTTTCGGAGAAAACGGTCGGCAACCGCATGAGCGAGATCTTCCAGAAACTTGGCGTGAGCAACCGTACACAAGCGGCACTGGTCGCCATCCAACGAGGCTTGATCTCCGATGAACCTGGCAGCCCCAATTAGTTCCAAGGCATCGAGAAGCGTTAAATCACGGTTTCGATACATCCTATAGAGAGCGACACTGAGGGGCGCTCGGCAAAATCGTTGTAAATCTCCCAAAAACACCAACTATCTGGCACGCTCCTTGCACCCCTTCTGGCCTGTATGTTTCCATTGGCGGAAACAACATCATGAGAAGAGGAGGAGCAACTCATGAAAACGATTGTTGGTCTTTTTGAGAACTATACCGACGCGGATCGCGCGGTAAGTGATCTGCAAGCGAGCGGTTTTACACGTGACCAAATCAGTGTCGCAGCTCGCGATGCATCAGTGCAAGATCGCTTGGTTGGCGATACCAATTCCGAGCGCGCGATCGGCGACAGCGCTGGTGCTGGCGCGGTCGGTGGCGCAGTGCTAGGCGGGCTTGGTGGTCTGCTTGTTGGGATCGGCGCACTCGCCATTCCTGGCATCGGGCCGGTGATTACCGCTGGTACCCTGGCAACCGCACTGGGCACAACCGCAGCAGGCGCAGGCTTAGGCGCTGCAGCCGGTGGCCTGATCGGCGCGCTGGTCGGCATGGGCATTCCTGAAGAGGATGCGCATTTCTATGCCGAAGGTGTGAAGCGCGGTGGTGTGCTTGTCACTGTGCAGTCCGAGGATAACCGCGCAAACGAGGCGCTCAGCATTATGCATCAGGCCCACGCGGTGGATGTCGATACGCAACGCCGCAACTGGACCGAAAGCGGCTGGTCGGGGCGCTTCGACGATACACTCCCCGGCGACGACTGGCGAAGCAACTATTAACGAAACATCGCATCTACGCATCGTCAAACGATAAACACACACAATTGCGGGTGGCTTCAAGTCACCCGCAATTGTGTTAAAAAATATTTTATGTTATTTAGCATTTCTATCTGTTTTTCTGCCTCACATTAGTGCATATTTTCTACTTGACATCTGTAAGATTCGGATTTATAGTAACGCTGTTCCCACTCATACACCTGATAAAAATATACGTATTTGGCTCCTTGTTTTGTAGTCAAATAACGCGACTTCGTAGATTGTCAATCATTGTAATACTTCATCGGCAACGTAATCGTTTGCTGTTGCTCTCATACGGCCACGTTTTAATGTGAATATCGATGCCAAAAAGAGCGCTGGTTGCAAGCATCATTGTTTTGATGCTTATTTCCTGTAGCCAACTATCCCCAGCGGCGCCACAGAGCATATCGCCAACCAATGCGCCGCTTGCAGCGATGACCCCGACATTGGCCACCGCCGCGCCCGCGGTGGCCACCGCTGCACAATCATCTATAGAGCCAAAGGCGGCCACAATGCTGAAATTGGTATCACTCACCCCACCAAGGAGTCTCTACGGCCTCAATGAGTTTGAGATCGAGACCGATGCGATTGTGAGCAATCGTTTCGATCCCGCTGAGTTTGATCTGTGGGTGCGCTTTACTGCTCCGTCCGGTCGCGAACTGTTGGTGCCTGCGTTCAGCTATCAAGCGATCGACCCGGACACACTCGTGGCGCAGGGTGAGCCAACTTGGCGGGTGCGCTTCACCGCCACCGAGGTCGGCGAATGGCAGGCTCAGGCCGAACTGATCAGCCCAACCCTCCGCAGCGAGCCATTGCAATTCACTGTTGCGCCCGACGAGCAAGCGCGCGGCTTCATGCGGCTTCATCCCGAGAATCCCCGGTATTACGCCTTCGATAACGGCGATTTCTACTTCCCGATCGGGCCGAATCTGGGCTGGTCGGTCGCGCCCGGTCGCGGCGTGCTCGATGACTATGAGCGCTGGCTGGATCGCCTCAGCCAGAACGGCGGCAACGTCGGACGCGTCTGGATGGCGTCGTGGTCGTTCGGTATCGAGTGGAAGGACACGGGTCTGGGCGATTACACCAAGCGCATGCGCCAGGCCTGGTTGCTCGATCAGGTGTTTCAGTTGGCCGAGGAGCGTGGGGTGTACTTGATGCTGACGCTGCTCAACCACGGCGCGTTCAGCGAGAGCGTGAACCCCGAATGGAACGATAACCCCTACAATCAGGCAAATGGCGGCCCGCTCAAAGCGCCGCGCGATTTCGCCCGCAACCGCGAAGCCAAAGCGTTCTTTCAACAGCGGCTACGCTACATCGTGGCCCGGTGGGGCTACTCACCGAATCTGTTCGCCTGGGAGTGGTGGAACGAAGTCAACTGGACGCCGATCGATGACCCAGCCCTTAAAGAGTGGATCCGCGAGATGGATACGCATCTTGAGCGCTACGATCCCTACAAGCACTTGGTGAGCAGCAGTTTCGCTGGTGTCACATCGAGCCAAACCTGGCAGTTGCCGGAGATCGATTTCACCCAACAGCACGACTACAGCGGCGATGATCCCGCCAAGTTGTTGCCCGTCACCTTCCACGTGATGAATGGCTACGCGCCCGAGAAGCCGGTTCTGCTCGCCGAACAAGGACTGGATGCGGCGGGTGCGAGCGGCCAAGTTGGAGTGGAACTCGTCCACTTCCACAATGGTATCTGGGCCGCGCCGTTCAGCGGCTATGCCGGAAGCGCGATGTACTGGTGGTGGGACCACTACATCGACCCGAACAACTTGTGGGGCGAATACCGTGGGCTTGCCACCTTCTTGGAGGGCGAGACGCTGGTGCCGCTCGCACCCACCAAAACGCAACTCGATTCCGATGCAGCTATCGCGCTAGCGCTCCAATCGCCGGAACGCGCGCTGGTGTGGGTGCGCAGCAACGCCTACACCATCGCAGCCGCCCGCAACGCTTACGAGCAGGCCCGCGCCGCCGAGAGCGTGCCGAGCGATTGGCGACATGAACCTCCGCCGATCAACGATCTCACCCTCACGTTGCAAGGCTTGAACAACGGCGACTACCTGGCTGAATGGTTCTCGCCCCACAGCGCCACCTGGCTGGAGTCACAGCCGATCGCCGTGAGCGATGGCAGCGTGACGCTAACGGTGCCATCGTTCAACCAAGATATCGCGTTGCGCCTCCGCCCGAACAACTAGCTCTTTGGCGAATACTCCACAGGGTAGTACCCATCAAACATGCGAAGGCGTTTGCGGCCTGATATGTGTGCGCTTTCTCGTTCCGATACGATAACGCCACACATTTGTACCGGCTTTCACACAAAACATGCCGTGTTTTTGGAAAGCAACTTGCTATAATACTCTGATTACCGCAAAAGTTGTATCGCAAAAAGGTGACGCCTAGAGCTGGAGCATACTTTTATGACCAACGTGCAGTCTGCTCGACCATACTTCCGCACACCAACATTCTCACCAGATGGCAGCACAATCGCTTTTGTCCACGCGGGAGATATTTGGCTTGTGCCACGCAGCGGCGGTAACGCCGAACGTCTGACTGCACACCCTGCAGGTCACTCAAGCCCACGCTTCTCACCGGATGGCAATTACATCGGGTTCAGTTCAACCCGCACAGGCCACGGTGATATCTATGTCCTACCCCTGCATGGGGGAGAAGTGCGCCGACTGACGTATCACGATAGCACTGATACGCTCGAAAGTTGGACCCCCGATAGTCAATTTCTGTTTTATAGCAGCGAGGCGAATCAGCAGGGCGGTTCCATTTATCGGATACCGTTGGGTGGCGGCACGCCGATCCCGTGGCTTTCGCAACCCTACGAACGCCTCAACAGCCTCAGTATCTCGCCAGATGGCACGAAATTGGCCTTTAATGTGAGCCGCGATCGCTGGTGGCGCCGTGGCCCAAACCCCTACGGTGGCTCTGAGATCTGGGTCGTCGATAACGTCCCCAAGGCGACATCGTTCACCAGGATCGACAAGTACGCCGGCATGAATCGCTGGCCGCTCTGGTCGATCGATGGCAAGGGCTTGTACTTCGTCTCCGACCGCGATGGGATGGAGAATATCTGGTATCAGCCCTTCGATGAAGAGGAAGCCATCAAGATCACCGCGTTCAACGAGGGACGCGTGTTATGGCCAAACATCAGCAAGGACGGGAAAAGCATCGCCTTTGAGCGCGATTTTTCGATTTGGCAGTTGGATCTCGCGAGCGGCGAATCGGAGCCGATCCCGATCCAGGTACGGCACGACAGCAAAATTGTGCCGACGCAGATCTACACCTACACCCGTGAGTTTAGCGAGTTACGTTTGTCTCCCGATGGCAAAAAAGTCGCTTTTGTGGCCCACGGCGAAGTGTTTGCTGATTTTGCAGATAAAGAGAACGACAAAGATCGATATCAAGCGTTATCGTACCGCGTCACCAACACGCCTTATCGAGAGAGTGATATTTCCTGGTCGCCAGATAGCCGTCGATTGCTCTACATCTCAGATCGGCACGGCGACGAAGAAGTGTACATGTATGACTTCTTGAAATACACAGAAGTGCGTCTGACCAATAGCTCGGGAGCCAAATCATCACCCACCTATAGCCCAGATGGCAAATGGATCGCGTACGGTCGGGGCGATAACGAGATTCGGTTGATCAACGCCGAGACGCGCGAAGATATGCCGTTTATCCAGGCCAACTTCAGCTTCAGCGCCTCCTACGCTTGGTCGCCCGATAGCCGCTGGATCGTGTTTATCGCCCGCGATGAGCATGCGTTCAGCAACGCCTTTGTGCAGCGCATCGGCGAGACGACGCCGCATCAGATCAGCTTCTTGAGCAATCTCGAAGCGAGCAACCCGATCTGGGCGCCGAACGGCAGTTTTATCATCTTTACCACGGGGCAATACCGCTCCGAGGCGCAGATCGCTCGCATCGATCTGATCCCGTTGATACCGATCTTCCAAGAGACAAAGTTCGAGAAACTGTTTGAGTTGACGCCAAGCGAACGCCGCTCCAGAGAGCAGTTATCGCTCGAAGTGCCTTCTCACGACGACCGCAAACAACTGCAACATAACAGCCAGCAAAAGCCCAAAGGCATTTCGCGCGTCGAGGAACAGCCGCCATCGGAGGTGCCCTTCCCGTTCGATCCGAATCCGCAGGACCCAGAGACAGAGCAAATGCACGAGCCGGATCCTGTCTTTACGGATCGCATCGAGATTATGTTCGAGCATATCAAACGGCGCTTGCGCTTTCTGACGCCTACGCAGATGGATGCGGATGCGATGTGCATCTCGCCCGATAGCCGCGACCTTATTTTTGGCGCCGCTGTGGCGGGTAGGTACAATCTGTGGACGCTGCCGCTCGATGAGATGCAGCGCGGCACGCCAATACCGCGCCAACTCACCAGCGGTTTCAACCGCAAATGGTCGGCGCAGTTCACAGCCGATGGCAAACACATCTACTTTTTAGATAATGGCCAAATCACCATCTACAACTTCGCAAGCGGCAATCAAAGCATACTACCGGTCCGAGCGAAGGTGCTGGTTGATTTCCATCAAGAAAAACTGCAAGTCTTCTCGGAAGCGTGGCGCCTCCTACGCGACCACTTCTACGATCCCACCTTCCGAGGGCTGGATTGGCAGGTCGCATACGAGCAGTTCCTGCCCCTTGTGGCTGGCGCGCAAACCTACAGCGAGTTGCTCAATCTGCTGAATATGATGGTCGGCGAACTGCGGGCATCCCACCTGGGTGCCACACCAACGTGGGTGGGATCGTACAACGATGGCTATACGGGGATCTTGTTCGATCAGGTGGAACAAGCGAAGTCTGGCCGATTGGTGGTTGCCGAAGTGTTGCCTGATAGCCCCGCCGCCTTGGCGACGCACAACGGGGGCATATCGATCGGCGATGAGGTGGTCGCGATCAACGACATTCCCATTACGCCATCCACCAACATCCATATGCTGCTGCGCGAATCGGTTGGACGGCGCGTGATCTTGGAGGTTGTCACACCCGGGCTCGCACCGCGCGAAGTCGCTGTGCGCCCCGTCTCTGCCGATCAGTACGATGAGTTGCGCTACAACGATTGGGTGTACCGCAATGAGGAATATGTCTACAAAATAAGCAATGGTCGGCTTGGCTACATCCACATCCGCCACATGGACTATCCGTGTTATCAAAAGTTTTTGTCGGACCTCGATGCGGAGACGTACCGAAAAGAAGGTGTGGTGCTCGATGTGCGCTTCAACGGTGGCGGCCATACGGGGACGTTCATCCTTGATGTGCTCGCGCGGCGCAGTGTGCTCGTGGGCAACTTCCGCGACCGGCCAACCACCGCCGCCGATCATCTAGCGGGCAACCGCGTGTTGAACAAGCCCACCGTGCTAGTCATCAACCAAAGCTCGTACTCGAACACCGAGATGTTCGCCGAAGGATATCGGCGGCTGAATCTGGGCAAGGTCGTCGGGCAGCCAACCGGCGGCGCGGTGGTGTGGACCTTCCGCACACGCTTGCTGGATGGCACCTGGTTCAGTTTGCCGCGCATCAGGGTGGCCACCCCCGAGGGCGAGGAACTCGAGGGCAAAGGCCGTGAGGTCGATGTGAATATTGCACTGCCCGTTGGCGAGAACACCCGCACCGGCAAGGATCGGCAGCTCGATGCCGCCGTCGCAACCCTGCTTGCCCAGATCGACGGAACCTCCACCTAAACCAGTCTCGCAAACCCCTCATACACACATCGAAAGCTGCTACGCCGAATACAAGGTGTAGCAGTTTTTCGATGAAAAGATACAACTATAATCGGTAGTGCCGCCATGCTACGCTTGCTACAATAGCACTACGAACCCTTCGAAACCGCACAAATTCTTGAACAGAAAGCAGGCAGATGAGTACGCAGACCATCCCATTGCGCAGTGAGATCCCCACTGCGTATACATGGAACGCCGAGAGTGTCTTTGCCACCCCGCAGGCCTGGGAAGAAGCCTTCACCCAATTCGAGGCACGCCTCGCCGATGTGAGCCGTTACCAGGGCCAACTCAACAGTCCGACTCAGCTTGCCGATTGGCTTGAGTTTGCAGATCAGCTGCAAGGCCAGATCAACCACCTCTACGTCTATGCCAACATGGCCTACGAAGTGGAGACCTCCAACCAAACCGCCAGCGCCCGCTACGAGCGTCTGATCGGCTTGCACGCTCGCTATCGCGCCGCGATCGCCTGGGCAGAGCCCGAACTGCTCGCGCTCGGCCAGGTGACACTGAACGAGTGGGCCAACAGCGAGCCGCGTTTGGCCGTGTACCGCCACTACTTCGACCAACTGGAGCGCCATCGCCCTCACGTCCGCTCAGCAGAGGTCGAGCAACTGCTTGGCCTGCTCCAAGAGCCGTTCTTATCGGCAAGCGCCACGCATGGCATCCTCAGCAACGCCGATCTGCGCTTCTCGCCTGCCCAAGACGCGCAACAGACCGAATACGCGATCGGGCAGGGCACCATCGCGGCGTTGCTCACGCATCCCGATCGCGATGTGCGGCGGAGCGCCTGGGAGAACTACGCCGATGCCCACCTCGCCATGAAAAACACGATGGCGAACTGCCTGGCCACAGGCGTCAAACAGCAAGTCTTCACCTCGCGCGCCCGCAACCACCCCTCGGCGCTGGAGGCGTCGCTCAGCGCGAACCACATCCCCGTCTCGGTCTTCACCAACCTGATCGACACCTTCCGCCGCCACCTGCCGACCTGGCACCGCTACTGGGGCATCCGCAAGCGCGCATTGGGCTACGACAAGCTGCCCGTCTGCGACGCCCGCGCACCGCTCACCGATAAGCCGCTGCATGTGCCCTTCGAGCAGGCCGTCGAATGGATCTGTGCGGGTATGCAGTCACTCGGCGAGGAATACGTGAGTATTATGCGCAACGGCCTGCTCAACGAGCGCTGGGTCGATCTGTACCCCAACCAGGGCAAGGGCTTGGGAGCCTTCTCAAGCGGCGCGCAGGGCACCCATCCGTTCATCATGATGAGCTACAACAACGACATCTTCAGCATGAGCACGCTGGCCCACGAGCTCGGCCACTCGATGCACTCCTACTACACCTGGAAAACCCAACCACCGATCTACGCGGACTATTCGCTGTTCGTGGCCGAGGTCGCCTCAAACTTCAACCAAGCGATGGTGCGCGCGCATCTGCTCGAACAAAACCACGATCGCGACTTCCAGATTATGGTGATCGAAGAAGCGATGAGCAACTTCCACCGCTACTTCTTCGTGATGCCAACACTGGCGCGCTTCGAGCTGGAGATCCACCAGCGCGTCGAGCGGGGCGAGGCGCTGAACGCCGACAGCATGATCAAGCTCATGGCCGACCTGTTCCGCGAGGGCTACGGCGATGAGGTGGAGATGGACGAACAGCGCGTTGGCATCACTTGGGGGCAGTTCTCGACGCATCTGTACTCGAACTTTTATGTCTACCAGTATGCTACTGGCATCTCGGGGGCGCACGCGCTGGCGGGCAAGATTTTGGCGGGCCAGCCCAACGCAGTCGATAACTACCTGAGCTTTCTCAAGGCGGGCAGTTCACTCTACCCGCTCGATGCACTGCGCCTAGCGGGTGTCGATCTCACCACGCCCGAACCCGTCGAGCAGACCTTCGGCGTGCTCGCCAAACTGATTGATCGGCTCGAACAGGTGCTCGCTTGATACCATCGCCCGCTCAATAATGCTATACTTGGCGCGATCACGATACGATCGCGATGGCTCGTGAACTAACGCACAGCCTCGCAGCGCATAAAGGGAATGCACGTGGAACAGACGCCAAACGAGGCTAGCGACCGTCTTGAACGCATCGCCCAAGTGCGCATCGCGCTCCTAGGGCTGATGGAGATCGACCGTTACGCCTGGGACGAGCAAAACATTCTTCGGTTGCGGGGGCGCCTGCTTGCCCCCGCCGACAGCATTTATCGGACCATTCGCGCCAACCTCAAACCGCTCGGCTTGCTGCCGATGTTGCGCCGAGCTGAGGATTCGCAACAGGACGAACTCATCGCGCTGCCCGATCTGATCGAGCACAAACCAGCGCGCATTGGCCTGCCGATCCTGCTGTTCGTGCTCACCATCTTCAGCGTGCTGCTCACTGGCGCGATCAACGAATGGGAGGGACCGCGCAATACCGACTTCCTGGAGATCCTCTGGCAGATCCTCAGCACGCCACCGCTGTTGATGGCCGGACTGCCCTTCACCGTCACGCTGTTGGGCATCCTGTTCGCTCACGAGATGGGCCATTATATCGTCGGGCGGCTGCGCAAGGCCCCGGTCAGCCTGCCGTACTTCATCCCGATGCCGCCGGGTATCAGCTTCACGGGCACGATGGGTGCCGTGATCGTGCAGCGCGAGCCGATGGAGGACCGCAAACAGATCCTCGAAATCGGCATAGCCGGGCCGATCGCAGGCCTGGTGGTCGCCATCCCGCTGCTGTTCTACGGCCTCTCCATCTCGCCTGTCGCGCAGCCCACGCCCGATATGCTGGCCGACGGATACCTACAAGAGGGCAATTCACTGCTGTACGCCGCCATCAAGTGGCTCGTGTTCGGCCAGTTCCTGCCCAATAACGGCTACGATGTGCAGCTCGGCCCGATCGCTTTGGGCGCGTGGATCGGCCTGCTCATCACGATGATCAATATGCTGCCGGTCGGCCAACTCGACGGCGGCCATGTGGCGTATGCCCTGCTCGGTCGGCGCTCCACCTACCTGGCCTACGCCATGCTCGGCCTGTGCATCGCTCTGGGGTTAGCCATCCCCAATAACTACGTCTGGCTGATCTGGGGAGTGATGGCCTTCTTCATCGGGCCGCAGCACCCACCACCGCTCAACGACATCTCCAATATCAGCGGCAAACACATCACGCTGGCGATCTTCGGCTTGATCATCTTTGTGTTGCTGCTGATGCCTGTCCCGCTGCAAGTGGTACAACCCTAAGCTCAGTTGTATGTGGAAAAAGAGCGCCGCCTCACTGGGCGACGCTCTACCACGATGCCTTGTGAGAACTACAAGACCGGGTAACGTTACAGGGCTGCAGGTGCCCAATCGGTGTGGCGGTCGTATGAGCCTCTGTCGCCTGACCTATCCGGCGTAGCTCATCCCCGATGAACCTGTCGTCATCAGCGGCACATCATTGCGCAACTCGGCCTCCACAATCTCGCCGAGCACAATATCGTGATCCCCGCCCGAGAGCCAACCCGTAATCCGACACTCCAAGTAACCAATCCCACCCTCTAAGATCGGGCTGCCCGTGACAGGCCCGGGAGTCGCGGCGTAATTGCCGAACTTATCGCCAACCTTCGCATACTTCTGCCCGAACGAACCAGCCTCCTTGCGCTGCTCATCGCTCATAAAATTCAGCGCAAACGCGCCACTGCGCTTCATCACACTGGTCGTGTGCGCCGAGCCTTTCACAGCCACCGCCACCAGCGGCGGGCTGAACGACGCCTGCATCACCCACGTCACTAGCATGCCGCCGCGCTCACCGTCCGCCTCCGCCGTCATCACATACAAACCGTATGGCAACTTATGCAGCAGATCCGACTTCGCCTGTTCGTTCATCGTACGACCTCCTTATGTTCTACGCCGCAATCAAACCGATCGCAGCAAGCATCACCACAATGCCCAGCCTCTGCAAGCGAGAGGCCCGTTCGCCAAGGACGAACATAGCCAATAGCACCGTGCTAGCCGGATACATCGACGACAGAATCGCAGCAATATCGAGTCGTCCGGCCTGCGTAGCCACCAAAAAGAACACATTCCCGATCACATCGAGCATGCCCGCCACCATCGCCAATACCAGCGTACGGGGCACCAACTGCCCAGTGAATCCGCGCCGCACCAACGCGAGCGGCAACACCAGCGACAGCGAAGCCGTTCGTGCTATGGCGAGCGGCCAAAACACCCCATCATCGCCCGCTTGGTCGAGCAACACGAACACACAGCCGAACGAGAAGCCTGCCAAGATCGCGAGGCCCAACCCCTTGCTGCTGCCAACTCTGCCGCCGGTGCCGGCCAAAATCCACACACCCACCAACGCCAAACCGAAACCCCACAACGTCAACGGCGAGGGCAGACCTTCCAGCCACAACCCAACAGCCGTAGGCACTGCCGCAGTCAACACCGCCGAGAGCGGAGCCACCAAACTCATCTGCCCGATCGACAGTGCGTGGTAGAACACGATGAGTCCGAGCACACCGCAGTAACCAGCCACAACGCTCCACAATAACACGTTCGTGGTTGGGAACGACTCACCCCAGAGCAGCGCTAAGCTGATCAACAATAGTAAACCGCAGACTTGACCCAATGCCAGCACGCCGAGCACCGACATGCGCTTCGAGGCAAGCCCGCCGCTGAAATCACCAGCACCCCATGTTAATGCTGAGGCTAAACCACATGTAATCGCAATAACCTCTGCCCTCAGCATACCTACTCCTCCGTTTGAACCACAAATGACCTAGAAACCAACATATTCCATACACCAGAGCAGTATACCGAGCAACAGGTAGGTCGGCTGCATTGCCAAGTTAGGCAGTGCGCTTGAGTGTACGCGACGATATGCTAAGTTACATACCCTACAGTATAGCGCACTGCCAGGGCACCTATGCTACATCCGAGCGAACAAGCGATAGCGAGCCGTCTATCGAGACACGCAAAGCCGAAGCGCTGCACGTAGCAGCCCTTAGAGCGTTCACCGCCACCGAAAACGGCATTCACAGCGCATTATTCAAGCGAATGGGGAGAAAAGAAGCAGGGGAAACCAAACAACATATCACGGGACCTGGCGCGAGCGTCAGATCCCGTGACACATCAACATGGAAACAGAATCATTCTTAGCTGCGGCGAGTGGAGCGACCAGCAACAGCGGACTTAAACTCGCTGCCAGGGGTGAATCGCACCGAGGTCTGAGCGGGGATCTTGATTTTCTCGCGGGTGCGGATGTTGGTGCCCATACGAGCGGCACGTTGGCTGCGGCGGAAGGTACCAAAGCCCGTCAGAGTGACGTTCTGGCCCGAAGCGACCTTCTGCTTGATGGTGTCCAATACCGTATCAACGATCTCGGCCACCTGACGACGGCTATAACCCTGCGTTTGCGCGGTTACTTCTTCGATTAAGCTGGTTTTGCCGTAGCCACTGCGCCCACTGGTGCGGTTGGCGTTCCGATTCTTATCGGTCATGACAAACACCTCCTTTTCTCTCGTGGGCGCGCCGATGCGCCCCACTATTCTCGCTTACCTATAATACACCCTTTGTCAAGCCCTTTTTGCATATAAAGGCGTATTATCAGCGGAACGTGGATAAATCCGCACAGATCGCGCATTTCATTATACTTTCGGCGACTTCGAAATTTGTACACCTCAATGGGTGTTTTAGGATAATATATGATGTATTATCCCAAATTCATTCACTATCAGCTACATCCCCTTTTCTACTATTCACCCCTCCAAATAGCATAGATTCCCATTTTCATCTGCCTAGCTGCCACGGTACGAACTACAAGCATACCGTGAGGCCAACAACGGCACATGGTAATGGCGTGTTTGCGTGATTTGGAAGGCAATAATCACCTCGGTGAGAAAATCGCTAGCACGCCCCTGATCGCTAAAATACCCCGCCACATCGAACGAAATTTGGTATAGACCGAGTGGCAGATCATCGCCACCAAGGTGCCCGATCCGCCCATCCTGGTTCGTCCGTTGGCTATCGAGCACGGTCAGTGTATCGCCATCGCGGCGCGCCAATGTCACCAACACGCCGCGCGCCGGTTCACCCAGCTCCGTATCAAGCACATGCGTCGAAAGTGTCGCCATCTCTGCACCTCCTTAGCGAGTGATCGTGATCGGTACCCGCACCACAGCATCCGCAAGTTCTACATCGCCATTCCGCAGCGGCAAGCGCTCCAGCGAGGGCCAACGGTAGATCCCAAAAGCCAGGGTATAGTCACCGACGGGTAGGTCAGGCGGCAGAGCGACGTTACGCGAGTCGAGCACGGTATCGCCGGACCGCCACAGCGAGGTGGGCCAACCGCCACGCGCAGGCGCACCATCGGCCTGCGTGATGAGCGTGCCCTGCGCGTCCAATAGATGCACCAACACGCTCCGCTCCTCGCCGGGAGCATCCAGAGCCTGCCACCACAGCGTCAACAGCAGCGCTTCTCCAGGCCGCGCGCTGCGCCGATCCAGGGCGTACCCGAGCAAACGAGTGTCGCTGCCCACTTGGAGGTGCAGCACCTCCGGCGGGCGATTGACGGTCGTGAAAGCCAGCGGAATCGGCAACGTGAGCACCGGGCCAACCGCGCCATCGGCGCTCACCTCAAACTCAAACAGCGTGCCAGGCGAGGCTAGCAGCGCCGCGCCAGCGCTCACCTGCAACCGAGCGCGGTATTTCCCCTCCCGTAAGCCATCAAACTGCGCACCGAACGGCAACGGCGCGCCGTCGGCATCCACAACCTGCAACGCGCCATTGCTCACATCAAGCTCGAAGGTGGCTTGACGCGTGCCAGCCGCCAATTCAACGCCATACCAACCGTGATGCAGGCTGCGATCGGTATCCCATATATCGAGCGCCACTGTCGTTGGACCGCTCTGCGGCTGCGCGGTGGTGACGGTAGCGGTCACGCGCGTGCCTTCCACGTGAGCCTGTGCGGCGAGCGCCATCCCTCCAGGCACCGCGCGCTGGCTCAGTCCAGGTGTGCTCGCCTCGGCCAGTGTGGCAGCTCGCAGCAAGAACGGCGCGTTGCCGCTGTTGCGCACACTGATCGTACGCCCGGTGGGCGTGGCACCCACCGACACATACACGCCACCCGCCGCAACATCCACCGATTGACCATCGATCTCTAGCGTGGTTGGCTCCAGCGAGGCCACCAGTAGCGTCAATTGGCGCTCGGGGCCGCCATCCAACATGGTTGCGCCCAAGGCCAAGTTCTGCGCGCCGAGCGTCAACTCCTGCGCTGCGCCCGGCTCTAGCAGCGTGCTCAACCGCAGATTGGCGAGCGCGCCAGTGGGCCGTTGGTAGAGCGCGAACGAGCCGCCCTGCCAGATCGCCTCGCCGTATCCCCACGCCCTGGGATCCTCAGCTAGCGGCAACAGCGCGTAATCGCCGAGCGCATCGGGCGTGCTGCTGCCACCCGAGGTGTAGCCCGTCTTGACACGGCCAAGCACCGTCGTATGATCGAGCATGTAGGAGGCCAGTCCGCTGATCACGCCCTCTGTACGCGCATCGTCATCGAGCATCACGGTGCTACCCGCCGGGATGAGTTGCCGCAATTCCAACAGCGCTGGGAAATCGTTCGGGTATAGGCCGGGCCGCTCCCAGTGATCCGCCACAATCCGCGCTTGGCTCATACCAAGCGGCACGAACAGCAGCAGCGGCACGACGCTGGCGAGCATCCTGATCTTGCCGGGCACCAGCGCAAGCAACGCCTGACAGCCCGCCGCCGCCGCACCCACAAACACGAATCCAGCGTAGGATGCGCCTTTCATGTAGGCGTAGGGGTACTGCTCGCCCCAGCGCAGCCAGGCCAGATACAGCAATCCGCCAGCGACCAAGCCCACCCAGCGCAACCGCGCACTACCCGACGAAGCGTGCTCGCCCGTCGCACCACGCAGCCGATTGGTTGGCAACAGCAGTGCGGCCACGATCAAGCCGATGATCGCGATGGTGCCCATCTGCTGGATCGGCGAAACGGGGATATCCTCGTTGATGCCGTGTGCGTAGGGCGTGGTGCCAACAATATCGCTAAACGGAATGTATCGAAACACGCCGAGCGTCGTGATCTGGGCATCGTAGCGGAAGGCGAAGCCCCGCCAATAATCGATCAGCGCGGGGATCGACAGCACGATCGTGGTGAGACCCACTACAAGCGCCGCACCAAGCAATGCAACCACGCGCTTCAGCGGGGCCTGCGCACCGCTTGCACCCTGCAACGGCTGCTCGGCCAGCACGCCGATCGCCAAGCCGACCGCCAACGGCACCCACAACGTCATCGCGGCGTAGTAGGCCACGATCTGCGCTGCTACTGTGAGCGCCGCCACCAGCACAATCGCGATGGTTTGAGCGCGCCGCTCGCTCCGGTACAGCGCAAGGTACTCCACGGCTGCCACACAGGTCACCAAGCCCAGCGGGATCAGCGCCCAAGCCGAGATCTGCTTCTCGAAGTTAAAGTAGATGATCCACAGCAACAGCGCGCCAGCACTGGCCCAAGCCGCTCCGAGCAGCGCAGCAGGACGTTGAAGCGCAAACGTGGCGCGCAACATCACGTAAACAGCCAGCACACCCAGCGCCCGCATCCAAGCCATCAGCGGCACAAACGTCAATATCGCCTCTATGCCAGTCAGCAGATCGATCTGCCCTTGCCAGAGCGCAAAGCCGAGCGTCTTGCCGATCCGGGGCGGATCGCTCACCAAGTCGCGCAGCGGATTCATGGGCGCCGAGCGTATCGCCGAGATCGGGCCACGTTCAAGGTAACGCACGGTCGGCAGCGCAGTCTCGATATCCCAACCGCCGCCAATGATCGCCCAATGGCCGTAGTGCAACAGCGGTGCGATGCCAATCAGCAGCGTGACCAGCAACAGCACCAACAACGGCCACTCGCTGCGCAGCAAGGCGATGACCCGTGGAGGGCCGCCACGTCGCCATGCCAGCACATTCAGTACGCCAGCGCCAACGATCGCAGCGATCAGCGCGGGCAACAGGCCCGTGATCGTCCACACAAACAGGTAGCCGATCAGGATCACCAGCGCGTAGCCAAGCAGCGGGGATAACAAGCCGGAGTAGGGGCGTAACGCGGGTGGTAGGCCCAACCGCGATAGTCCCCAACCGCACCACAATGCCAGCGCGCTCGCGCCAGCCAGAATCACAAACAGTTGCAGATACATCAATTCCATCTCTCGACAGGTAGCCCGCCCATTATCGAGCCGAGGCCATCGCTTGTCAATAATCCACGTTGCCCTCTCAAGCAACCTATGTTAGACTCGCGGCGCTGAACCGCAAAGGAAACACATGAGTCGCGATCGCATAACCCGCTCAGTCGAGCAGCAGGCTCACCAAACTGCGCCATCGAACCGCCCACAGATCACTGGCGTTCACCTGTTGTTGCCCGTCGCTGCGGCGATCTTCGCGCTCCTGCTGTTCACGCTGCTCTACCAACTGCCCGTTACGCATCGCGTCGATATCGGCGGCTACGATGCCGCGTACACCCAGGGTTTTCGCGACCCTCTGCTGGCCAGCGCGCCCGAACTGCAAGGCTCCGACGGCAGCGCCCGCCCGATCAACGCCAATTCGTACCTGCTCTTTCCGCAGGTAGGCTTGCCTGCGCAACTCACCCTACGCCTGCGCGGCCCCGACAGCGCCACACCACCCGAGTTGCGTGTCCTGCTCAACAGCAGCAGCGAACTCGCCCAACTCGCGCCCGGCCCAGAGTGGCAGACCGTCACCTTCACCATCAACGGTGGGCTGCTCAAACCGAACGATGTGGTGATCGAGCTGCGCAGCGCCGCCGAATCGGGCATCCTGCTAGAGAGCGCCGAGTTTAGCACCAGCGGCTGGCCTATCACGCCCTACCCTGGCCAGTTGGCCTATGCGATCGTTGCCGCTGTGCTGTGCGCGATTCTGCTCGGCTGGCCCCGAGTGCAGAAGACCCAAAGCGCGGCGCAGGCCTTACGGACCACCGCAGGCCCCATTGCTCTGGCCATCATCGGCATAGGCATCGCCTTTGTGCTGCTGTACCGCGTGGCGTTGCCGTATCCCTACCCGATTCGCTCGCTGATGCTGATCTGCGACGCGCTGCTGCTGCTGGCCGTGGTGCTACGCTACGGCCCCGCCATTGCCCGACGCTGGCCGCGCATCTACGACCTGTTGGCGCTCGGCAGCATTGTCGCGTGGTTGATCGCCATGTTATGGTCGGCCCGCCGCCACGTCACCTTGTCTGTCCCTGGCGTCGAGAACGACTTCGGCGTGTTCGCCCGTCGCTCCACCCGCCTGTTCGGTATCTTCCAACCCAGTGGCGAATACCCCACTGCCGTCGATGGTGTGCTGCGCGCCGATGGCTTCTACAACCTTGGCTATCCCTTCCTGCTCTGGTTGCTACGCCCACTCTACCAGGACAACCCGTTCCTGGCCGCACAGCTTATCTCGGCCCTGAGCGGCGTACTGCTGCTGCTGGCCACCTGGTGGCTCGCGCGGCTCTGGCTTGGCCCTGCCGCAGCACTGCTCGCCACGCTGATCGCGGCGCTCAGCCCGTTCATAGTGGAATACGGCCTCTACATCGGAACCGATATGCTGTTCGCTGCGTTCTGCACGCTTGCTCTGGCAACGCTGTTACAGGGTCCTAACGGTTCTGCAAACCTTAATAATGGTTCTGCAAGCCTTCGACATAGCTCAGTATGGTTCACCATCGCAGGCATAGCTGCAGGATTCGCCTTCTTGGTGCGTCATCCTGGCATCGTGCTGCTGCCGATCGGCTGGCTTGCGCTGGCTTGGCAGGCCCGATTATCCCTCGACCGCGCAGCATGGCGTAGGCCGATCATCATTTTCAGCGCCGCCTTTCTCTTGGCAAGCAGCCCGCAACTGATCATCAACCTGCGCGACACCGGGCAACTGCTGTTCAACCAGCAGGCCAAAAATATCTGGCTGTGCGTCTACGGGAATTGCGATTGGAGCCGCTGGAACGAGGTGCCCAACACGATCAGCCTACGCGAGGTGGTGCTGCGCGACCCGGGACGCTTCGCGAACAACTGGCTCACGAATCTGCGTGGCTTCGTCGGCACAGGAGCCGAGGACACCAGCGAGTTCGGTCGGGCCATCCACCTGCGGCTGCTCGGCTTCCCCGCCAACTGGCTAGCGCTGGCAGGGCTGCTCGGTTGGCTGTGGCTGCTCGTGCGCAACCTGTTCGGCACGCGCAACATCAATTCGCACAACTCGCCCTGGCGGATCGGCACCCTGCTCTGCTGGCTGCTGCTCTACACGCTAGGCGTCACGGTCGGCATCCTGCTGCCACGCTTCTTCCTGCCGCTTGTGCCTGTGTACGCTATCGCCGCCGCTTGGCTGATGATGCGGATAACCGCACAGCTATCGCATCCCGCTGCACAAAGCGTCACACGACAACGCCTCCTGCGCAACGCGCCACTGTTGATCACGATTGTGCTGCTGTTCTGTTTGCGCAACGGCTTTCGTATCGGCAGCAACTATGTCCTTCAGAATCAACCACCCAGCGAGATCGCTGCGATCCAACTGGTCCAATCGACCCTTCAACCGACCGATCGGTTGATCGTGCAACTGCCCGCTCGCAGTACCTTAGGCCAATATTCGGCGATCGCGCACTACGTTGTGAACGACCACGGCGACTATCTGCTCAGCGCCGATGCGCAACCTCCCGCTAACGCGACCGTGGTTGGCACAGCCGGTTCATTCACGCTCTACCGCTTGAACGTATGACAAACACCACAAGACATATGCCACAACCTACCCAGGCACGTCCGTCACGCCTTGCCGCTCGCCTGCTGAGCGATGCTTGGGCGCCGCGCTGGCTCGCCGTGCTCGTGGTCATCGGCATCGCGCTGCGGCTCTGGCTGATCAGCTTCACGCCGCTCGACGCGAGCTACTCCACCGCCGACGACGGCGACTACTACCAGCGCGCCTTTCGCTTCGCCGTCACGGGGCAGTATATCGACGACGGTTGGCTCATTCGACCGCCGCTCCACACGATGTTCTTCGCCTTCTGGATTCGCGTTGGCCTGCTGCTGGGCCAACCGCTGCTGGGCATCACGCTGATCCAATTGGCCCAAACGGTGCTGGGCGGACTCAACATCCTGCTCGGCTACGGCATCGCGCGGCGCCTGTTCGCAAACGCGCGAGCGGGCCTGCTGTTCGCCGCCTTCCACGCGATCTGGTTCCCGTTCGTCGAACAACCCTCGGTGCTGTTTAGCGAACTGCTCTATCTGTTCCTGTTCCAATTGCACTACTGGCTGCTGCTGCGCTTCGACGCCAACAATCGCTACCGCGACCTGGCGCTCTCCGGCCTCGCGCTTGGCGCCGCTGCGCTCACCCGCTCGCCAGCGCTCTACTCGCTGGCCTTCGTGGCGATCTGGATGTTCTTCCGTCCCTCGACACAAAGCACGGGCACGCTCTGGCAGCAGATCTGGCAACGCTTCATCGTGGCGCTCCGCCCCACCATCGCGATCGCGCTCTGCTGCATCGTCATCGTTGCGCCCTGGACGATCCGCAACTACATCACCTACCAGAGCTTCATCCCCATCGACACGCTCGGCCAGATCAACCTCTGGCTCGACCTTGATGCCGTGGATCAGCGCAACGTGCATATCGCCGAACTGCGCAACATGCCGCAGGCCGAACGGGCAGGCTACGCGATGGCTCGCGCCCGCGAGATCCTGGCAGCCGACCCGCTCCGGCCATTCAATGGCATCAGCATGACCTTCCTGCATATCTGGAAGGCCCAATACATCGAAGATTTCTTCATCAAGCAGAGTTTCTTCACGCGCCCGCTCCGCGAAACCGCCGCGCTCGGGCTCTTCGGCGACCTGCTCTGGTTCGTCTACACGCTCGCCGGACTCGTGGTGTTGGCGGGCCGTCCCCGCGAGGGCTGGCACAACCGCCTGTTCGTCCTGGCTTGGCTGGCCTACTCGCTCGTCACCGTGCTCGTCTTCCACGTGGAGCCTCGCTACCTGCTGCCGATCTGGACGCTCATCGCGCTTTACGGCGCTGGAGGCCTGGCACAACTGCGGAGCGAAACCTTTGCTGGCCCACGCTGGGTGCAGGCGCTGCAGGGCGCAGCCGCGCTCGCCTTTGTAGTGCTGGTTGTGAGCTACCGCAACTACCCGCAGGTGCTTAGCACAGGCTTCGCCCGCGAACGAGCGATCATCGCGGGAGAGCGCGCCTACGCCCAGAACGACTACATCGCCGCCGAACGACACTTCCGCGAAGCGCTGGCCGCACAGCCCAACTTCGTCGATGCCAAGATCAGCCTCGCACTCGCGCTCGATGCTCAAGGACGCCTCGACGAAGCCCGCGCCGTCATTGCCGAGGGCGGAGCACGCCGCGCCGATCTGCTGCGTGGCGCGTTGGCCGTGCGCGCGGGCGAACCACAGGGCATGAGTTCGCTGCTCACCCGCGTTGAAGCCAGCGCAGGCGAGGACATCCAAGCCTGGGCGCTCGCATCGCTGCGCTCGCCCGCCATCCGCGAGCTGCACCTGGGCGATTGGCGCGACATCGGCTACATCGCCGGATTCAACCGCCCCGAACAAGCGCCCGATGGCACCTTCCGCTGGCTGCGCGACCGAGGAAAAATCGCCTTTCATGTCGATGAACCGTTCAAGGCGGGCGATACCATCGTGCTGCGGCTTGCTGGCGGCCAACCGAGCGAAACACCGCTCACCATACGGATCGGCGAGACCACCTACCAGATCAACGTGCTCGGCGGAATGTGGCGCAGCTACCACCTTCCTGTGCCCGACCATCTGATCGGGCAGCAGTATCTCGCGCTCGATCTCCAGGCACCCGCATTCGTTCCGGCGTATATCGACCCAAACAGCGACGATCTACGAGTATTAAGCGTGCGGGTTAGCGATATACGCATCGACTAGTCATGTATAATGGAGTGGAGCAGCAACGTTCCCATACAACGCCCAACCAAACCTTGCTGCACGCTGATACCGAAGATAAGGAGTCCACGTTGATTCGCCAACCAACCATATTAGCAAGCGATCTCGAAGGTGTACTTGTTCCAGAGATCTGGATCGCCGTTGCCGAAAAAACCGGCATCGAACAACTGCGTCTCACCACCCGCGATATCCCCGACTACGATCAACTCATGCGTGGACGCCTCCAGATTCTGCGTGATAATGGCCTCAAGCTCAGCGACATCCAGGATGTGATCGACACCATCGATCCACTCCCTGGCGCGCTTGAATTTTTGAACTGGGTGCGCACACAGATTCAAGTCGTCATCCTATCGGATACCTTCTACGAATTTGCCGCACCACTGATGCGCAAACTCGGCTACCCGACCCTGTTCTGCAACTCGCTCGAAGTCAACACCGAGGATCAAATCACTGGCTATCGTATGCGCCAGATGGATGGCAAGCGCCACTCAGTCGTCGCATTTAAATCGCTCCAATTCCGCGTCCTCGCGGTGGGCGATTCCTATAACGACACCACTATGCTCGGCACCGCCGATCACGGCTTCTTCTTCCGGCCACCCGAGCAAATCGTGGCAGAGTTTCCGCAATTCCCAGTCGTACGCGAATACGACGCATTGAAAGCCCACATCCAGAAGGTTCTCGATGGCAATTGATACCACAACCGCGCCAGAAACGGCATCAACCAAAAACCAATGGCCGTTCAGCATCAGCATCGTCATCCCGGCCTTCAACGAGGAGCACACCATCGCCCGCGTCATCCACGACGTGCGCGCGCAGTGCCCCGACGCTGAAATCATCGTCGTCGATGACTACTCACAGGATGCGACTGCCGAAAAAGCCCGTGCCGCCGGCGCTCGTGTGATCAGCCGCCCCTACAACCTCGGCAACGGCGCCGGGGTTAAAACAGGGGTGCGCGCCGCCACAGGCGATGTCATCGTCGTCATCGACGGCGACGGCCAACACGATCCCAAAGACATCCCACGGCTGCTGCAACATATCGAACACTACGACATGGTCATCGCCACGCGCCCGGATCGCAACAGCCAGCAAAACACCATCCGCTGGCTGGGCAACCAAGCGCTCAACATGTTCGGCAGCTATCTCGTGCAGATGGAGATGAAAGATCTCACCTCGGGCTTTCGCGCCATCCGACGCAGCGCACTGCTCGACCTGCTGCACCTGCTGCCCAACAAATTCGGCTGGCCAGTCACCGCCGCGCTCGCCTTCGCCACCGCAGGCTACCACATCCGCTTCGAACCGATCACCATGCGCAAACGCGAAGCCGGCAAAAGCACGCATAAACTCTTTCGCAATGGCGTCAGCAAAGGGCTCATCATCCTACGCATGGTCACGCTATTCAGCCCATTGCGCATCTTCTTCCCGCTCTTTATCCTGCTCGAAGCACTCGCGCTGATCGCCTATCTCTGGTCGGTAGCACGTGGCGACCCGTGGCTCCACCTGCCAGCATCAACCGTCATGTTCTTCCTTGGCGGGATCGTCGTCTTCTTATTCGGCCTCATCTCCGAACAAATCGCGAGCCTGCGCTTCAAAGGGCCAGAATAAACACTGCAAGGCTGTGCATGACCACCAACGCACCGAAAAACACGTTGCTAAAAACCTCAATACGCTGGATGCTCCGCCTGATCGGGCCCGCCATCCTAGCGTATTTCCTGTATACAACCGATTTTCGCCAACTCATCGCGCACCTGCTGAATGTCAACTGGGTGCCAGTGCTGATATCGCTCGCCCTCTACCTGCCGTTCATCGTTGTCAAATCGTGGCGCTGGAACATGATTATGACCGACCTCGGCATGCAAGCGCCACCGCTCACCTACTCCTCGATCCTCTACATGATCGGCCTATTCATCGGCGGCGCAACCCCGGGGCAATCTGGCGATTTCATCAAAGCCTGGTACCTGCGCGAACGGGGCCAAGCCCTCGCACCCGCCCTGTTCAGCATCCTGCTGGATCGGCTGTTCGACTTCATGATCATGGCGCTGCTCAGCCTGTGGGGCCTGATCGCCTTCCTGCAAGCCTTCCCAGCCGAACACCAACCAAGCATCCTATTTGGCACACTCGGCTTCACAGCGCTCATCCTCATCATCACACCCGTGCTGATGGTGCGCCGTCCGCGCGAGCTGATGATGTCGTACGTGCTGCGCATCACCCCAAAAGGTCTGCGCCCCAAGCTCGAACACCTGCGCAAGCAGTTTCACAGCCTCGATCTCAAGCTGCCGCTGTTCGGCAAACTCTTCTTCGCCACCATGCTCTCGGCCACCTCCACCATGGTGCGCCTCTGGCTGCTGTTCCTCGCCATGCAGATCAACATCCCGCTCCTGCCCATGGTCACCGTCATGGCGCTCATCTCGATCCTGCAGGCCCTCCCGATCAGCATCTCAGGGGCGGGCGTCCGCGAAGTGCCGATGATCGCCCTGCTGGCCTCATACGGCTACACACAAGAACAAGCGATCGGCCTCTCGGTGCTGTTCCTACTGATCAACATCGAACACATCCTGATCGGCTTCCTTGTCTCGCTACGCTACCCACTCGGCCAAACCCCACCCGCCGATTTGGCCGCACTGCAAAGCGAAGGATTGCCAGATGACAAAACTCAGTAACACAATGACGACACACATCAACAAACCCGCGCTCATCGGCCTCCTGATCGCGCTGATGATGCTGCTCGTCTCCTGCGGCGGCAGCCTTCAACAAGGCTACACAACACAGACGCTCGAAACCAACGGCTTCACCTTCACCTACGAGCATCCCGAAACCGCCGACATGCTCAAAGACTACGACCTGTTCATCACCATCACCGATGCCGATGGCAAGCCTGTCGATCAGGCCACCGTCTTTCTCGATCTCACCATGCCCGCCATGTACATGCCGCCCCAGCAACCCATCGCTGAAGCACTCGGCAACGGGCGCTACCGCGTCTCAACCCTCTTCACCATGGAGGGCGAATGGCACGTACATGCCCACGCGATCATCAACGGCACCACCCAAACCGTCACCTTCAACCAAAACGTCGCCTACCAAGAGTGACCCTCAGGAGATGTGAGCGGGCACATCTCCCAAGTAGCATATCACTCATACAAACCCCTTTTTTTGGCAAAAAAGAGCCAACCGCGATCGAAGCGCCCGTCGCTGCGGGCGAACAACGTCGTGTACAACGTGTGCGCGCTCGGACAGGATGTGGCGCTGCGCGCCAAAACGCGCGCCGCCCCTCGCGCGGCCTCCCAATACCCACAATGCCACCAACGAAGCCCACGACGTCCCACCATATCCCATCACTCTATCCACATCCAAATGCCCATTTTGTATCAAAAAGATTACTTTTACACAAAAAAATCTTACCGATACAGATCAAAACTTTTTTAATCCACATAATTCAACAAACAGCGCAGACTTAAACAAATCGACCTTCTAAACATCTCATATTCCTCCGCATCAACCAATAAGCGACTTCATTACAACAGTTCGTTATCTCTTCACAATATGCTAAGCGGCATATAGAGAGTACAGTCAACTAGCAGATGTAAACAACAACCTTTCAAATATATACTAGCTCATACATTTCAAGAACCCTGGCCCTGGTACAACCTAACACGGCATTTTTATCAAAGAGGCAACCTAATGAACCTTTCCGCATGCAAACACTCTTGGCTATACATCAGTTGTATCGGTATCACCTGCCTCATTCTGGCAATGTTCAGCGCACAACCCGCGTTCAGCGCACCAATGGCAGTCCTCACCCCCGAACACGAACCATTCCCATCGGCCACCACATCGAACAACAATCGCGGCCAAGCAGCACCACCTGCAGCCTTAACCCCAAGCGCCGAGCCTGCGACCCCGTTGCCTCCCACCGCCACGCCCGAGCCCGAACCTACACCTGAGCCAGAGCCCGAAGCTACCGCCACCCCCGAACCCGAGACCGAAGCCACATCGGAGCCGAATCGCCCCTCGGAGCGAGCTGATCCGCGCATCCACAAAACCGTCGATCGTAGCGACGTTCAGATCGGCGATATCATCAACTTCACGCTGCTCGTCAGCAACAGCGGCGGCGAAACAGCTAAAAACGTCATTGTTCAAGACGCAATGCCCAGTTTCCTCGACATCCTCAGCGCCGACACCAGCAAAGGCAGCATCTCGATCTCGGAGCGCAGCCTGCTCGTGCATATCGACACAGTCGCGCCAGGCGAACGGGTGACTATCACCATCCAGGCGCGCGTCAACGAGAGCGCCACTGTCGGCGAGGGCAGCAACCGCGCCAACCTCACCGCCGACAACCGAAGCGATAACCCGAACAACAACACAAGTGTCGTCACCATTCGCATCGCAGGGGCACAGCCAACCCCAACACTCGAATTTCTGACGCCAACGCCCGAACAGCTCACCCCAACACCCGAGCCAGAAGTTCAGGTAACACCGTCGTCTCCAGCTGCATCACCAGCAGCGCCTGCCGTACCGCCAGCACGTATGCCGCATACCGGCGCAGATACCAACTGGGTAACCTGGTTACTTACTACGCTTGGACTGCTGCTGATCGGATTTAGTATCTACCTGCGGCGTCTCAAAGCGTAAAAACAGGATCAATATATGCGTAACAAAACGAAATACACCTTAAAAGGAAAGTTCAATGTTAGAGCAACAGATACAAACGCTAGGCTCACTTGAATATGAAGTGATGAGCATCCTATGGAACAAAAACTCAAGCTCAGCGCGTGATATCCATCAACAGATTATGCTGGAGCGCAATATCGCCTATACCACGGTTATGACGACGTTAAGCCGCATGGCCAAAAAAGGAATTGTCGAACAAATTCAGCAAACTCCACGCAAATTTTTCTACCGACCAAGCATGAGTCGGCTACAATTCCTTCAAATTGCCATTAAACAACTTGAAGACAAATTTGAGACGCTCAGCACCGAACGCCAACAGATGCTCGTCGCAATGATCCGCCTGTGGGATAAACTCGACGCAAGCCAAGAAGAGCGTCAACAAGTGGCACTCTCTATGAAACAGTTATGGGATAAACTTGATATCATTACTGCAGATCTCCACTACATTGGAAGCATCCTGCATGAATAAACCGCACCAAACCTCATGAAAGGCTCTTCGCATTCTTTCTCACTCTTCCGCATCATAAGTGTATTGTCTTTTGTCACACCCCATTGGGGGAATTACTTCCTAACACAGCCTCTCCAACCAACGCCACGAAAGCAAGTGATGTTGATGAGCAGCACGTAGCGGCGCATCAACATCACATCTAACACCATTGAGTGTGCCGCCGCTGACTCAAACGACCTCTCAATCACCACTATCCAGCCACTCCTGGTTATACTCGCCATACTCCATTTGACCGCTATGCGAAAAAACGCTTGACAAGCAGAATAAGGCCAAGTATAATCGATTTTTAGGTGAACCTAAATTTTATACCAAACGTAACCTAATTATCTTATTTTGGAAAGGCTGAACATATGCACCAACGTTTCTCTCAGCGCCTTTTTTTACTTGTTAGCTTTGCGCTTCTTCTGTTCATCACAGCTTGTGGGCCAGTAGCCACAAGCGAAAATACAGGCAGCATTGGCGAACGCCAGATCATAGCCGTCGCCACTACTGGCATGATCGCCGATACAGTCCAGCAAGTTGGTGGCGAGCGCGTCCAGGTGATTGCTCTGATGGGGCCGGGCGTCGATCCACATCTTTACCAAGCCAGCGAGGGCGATGTAACGCGCATGGCCAGCGCCGATATCATCTTCTACAATGGCCTGCATCTCGAAGCGGCGATGACCGAAGTCTTCGAGCGCATGCACGGTCGCATTCAAACGGTCGCAGTCACCCACACGATTGATCAAACCACTCTGCTCTCACCGCCAGAATTCGAGGGCGCGTACGACCCACACGTTTGGTTCGACATCCAAAAATGGAGCAAGGTCGTTGAGGCCATTCGCGATAGTTTGATCGCGCTGGATTCCGCACACACCACCACTTACCAACAGAACGCGGAACGCTATCTCAACGAACTCAGCCAACTCGATGCCTACATTAAAGAGCAGGCGCAGCGCGTCCCGCCCGAGCAGCGTGTTCTGATCACAGCGCACGATGCCTTCAACTATTTCGGCAAGGCCTACGGCTTCGAGGTGCGCGGCTTGCAAGGCATCAGCACCGCTACCGAGGCTGGCACCGCCGATGTACAGGCGCTCGCCGATTTCATCGCCGAGCGACAGATCCGCGCCATCTTCGTCGAATCGTCGGTGCCGTTGCGCACCATCGAGGCGGTGCAAGCCGCTGTGCGCTCGCGGGGCTTCGAGGTGAAGATCGGCGGCGAACTGTTCTCCGATGCAATGGGTCAGCCCGGCACACCCGAAGGAACCTACATCGGAATGCTGCGCCACAACATCGATACGATCGTTAACGCACTCACCAGTTAATCCAAAGATTTCGCCTGATCGCAGAGGCATCTGTCCCAACATCACTACCTTTTGCATTGCAGATGCCTCGATTGATACTTTAAATGAAAGGTAATGAAGATGAGCCATTCGCAAATTGCAGCCATTGAAGTCACAGATTTGACAGTAGCCTACCGCGAGAAGCCGGTGCTTTGGGATATCGACCTGCAAGTGCCGAGTGGCGTCCTGATGGCGATTGTTGGGCCAAACGGCGCGGGAAAGACCACGCTGATGAAGGCGATCCTCGGCTTGGTGCCGCCAGCCGCTGGCCAAATCCTCATCAACAATCGGCCATATGCCGAACAGCGTAAGCTCGTTGGCTACGTCCCACAACGGGGCAGCGTCGATTGGGATTTCCCCACCAATGTGCTCGATGTGGTGATGATGGGCCGCTACGGCGCGCTCGGCTGGTTGCGGCGTCCGGGCAAGCGCGAGCGCGACCTCGCTTTCGAGGCGCTTGAGAAGGTCGGGATGCGCGACTTCGCGGATCGCCAGATCAGCCAACTCTCCGGTGGGCAGCAGCAACGCGTGTTCCTTGCCCGTGCACTCGTTCAGGATGCGCAGATCTACTTTATGGATGAGCCATTCCAAGGCGTCGATGCCACCACCGAGCGAGCCATCGTGGCGCTGTTGCAGGAGCTTCGCGCCGCAGGCAAAACCGTGGTCGTTGTCCACCACGATCTGCAGACGGTGCCCGAGTATTTCGACTGGGTGACGTTGTTGAACGTGCGACGGATCGCCAGTGGGCCGGTCGAGGAGGTCTTTACCGAAGCCAACCTGCGTTTAGCTTACGGTGGGCGCGTCGCGTTCCTGAACCCACCCACCGAGCATAGCAAGCCCATCGTGGGCGCCGAGCCGAGCCACACCGCGAACATCTCGACCAGCACGAGACCTTCGGAGGTGGCGTCATGAACCTAGCGCAACTGCTGTACGATCTTTTCTTCGACTACACGCTGCGCACGGTCGCGCTTGGCTCAGCGCTGTTGGGCATCATCAGCGGCACGTTGGGGGCCTACGCCGTGCTGCGCAAGCAGAGCCTGCTCGGCGACGCGATCTCGCACGCCGCCCTGCCCGGCATCGCCGTCGCTTTCCTGCTCACAGGCAGCAAAGCGCCGCTGGCCCTTCTCATCGGCGCAGCTATCGCCGGTTGGCTCGGCACCCTGCTCGTGAACAGCGTAGTGCGCAACACGCACATCAAGGACGATAGCGCGCTCGGCATCGTCTTGGCGGTCTTTTTCGGCTTCGGCCTCGTGCTGCTGACCTATATCCAGAAGCATATCCCTACCGCCACCCAAGCTGGCCTCAACAAATTTCTGTTTGGCCAGGCGGCGGCTCTGCTTGAGCGCGATGTCATCACTATGGCGATCATTGGTGGGATCGTGCTGGTGTTAGTCGGCATGTTCTGGAAGGAGCTGAAACTGCTCACCTTCGACCGCGAGTTTGCCGCGAGCCAAGGCTTTCCCACTCGGGCGTTGGATATTCTGCTCACCACACTGTTGGTCGTCGCCATCGTAATCGGCTTGCAGACCGTGGGTGTGGTACTGATGAGCGCGATGGTCGTGGCGCCCGCCGCAGCCGCCCGTCAATGGACCGATCGGCTCGGGCGAATGATCTTCCTCTCGGCCACGTTCGGGGCGCTTGCAGGCGTGTTCGGGGCGCTCCTGAGCAGCAGCGTCAAAAATCTGCCCACCGGCCCTACGATCGTGCTCTGCGCCAGTACACTCGTACTCATCTCGATGCTGTTCGCGCCAAACCGAGGGCTGCTCTGGGGTTGGTTCCGTCGCCGCCAGAATCGCCACAAACTGCATCTCGATGCGCAACTTCACGATCTCTACACCCTGGCATTACAGCACAACGATCCTGAGCATGCGCACTCGATTGTGGTGCTACGGGCGATGGCAGCGGGGCGCGGCGGCGTACGACACAGCCTTGAGGAACTCGCGAAACTTGGTCTTGCACGCCACCACGAGCCGGACAGTTGGAGCCTGACTCCCAAAGGCTACCAAGTCGCTCAACAACGCTTCAATGATCCTTTGAGTGAGGGAGCAGTAACGATATGACAACGCCACAAATTGAGATTCAACTGATTGCAGCAGTTACGGCTGTAGCCTGTGCGCTGCCAGGCGTATTCCTGGTGCTGCGGCGCATGGCCCTGATGAGCGACGCGATCAGCCACTCCATCCTGGTGGGTATCGTGCTGGCGTTCTTCGTCACCGAGGATCTCGCATCGCCACTGCTGATCGTCGCAGCTGCGCTCACCGGCATCGCCACAGTCAGTCTGGTGGAGTTGCTGAACCGCACCGGCCTGGTGCGCGAAGACGCGGCGATCGGTCTGGTGTTCCCCGCACTGTTCAGCATCGGCGTGATTTTGATCGCTCGCTACGCCGGGAACGTCCACCTCGATACCGACTCCGTCTTGCTGGGCGAGCTCGCCTTCGCGCCGTTCGATCGCTTCGAGCTCTTTGGCTACGATCTGGGGCCACAAGCGCTCTTCCTGATGGGTGGCATTCTCCTGCTGAATATTGTCTTTTTGCTTGTCTTTTACAAAGAGCTGAAACTGGCTGCCTTCGATGCGGGCCTTGCCGCCGCGTTGGGCTTCTCGCCCACCCTCCTCCACTATGGCCTGATGTCGCTCGTCTCTGTCACGGCAGTCGGCGCATTCGAGGCGGTCGGCTCGATCCTGGTGGTCGCCCTGATGATCGTGCCACCTGCTACCGCCGCGTTATTGACCAATCGCTTAGCAACAATGCTCTGGCTCAGCGCACTGATCGGCATTATCAGCGCCTTCTGTGGCTACTGGGCTGCGCACTGGCTCGATTCATCGATCGCTGGCTCGATGGCCACGATGACGGGTCTGATCTTCGGGTTGGTATTTCTCTTTGCGCCAGAACGCGGTCTGCTGGCCATCGCGCAACGACGCCGCCGCCAACGCTGGGAGTTCGCCCAAACAATGCTTGTGATCCACTTGCTCAATCACGAGGGGCTGCCCGATGCCGAAACGGAGAGCCGCGTGGCGCACCTGAGCGAGCACCTGCGCTGGGAACAGGATTTCGCCAAACAAGTCGTGCATCAAGCCGAGCGACGTGGGCTCCTGCAGCAGCACAACGCCACACTAGCGCTCACCGATCAGGGCCGTGAACTCGCCCGCCAAGCCTTTGTTGCGTAATACCGTATCCCTGCACACACAAAAAGGCCGCAGCGAACGCTGCGGCCTTCGTCATCCCAAAAACAGATCTTAGGTATACACTGGGAAAACCATGCTAAAGGTGCTGCCCTCATTCAGCACACTCTCGACCCAGATGCGGCCACCCAGCAAAATCGTCAGCGGGCGAACGAGCGAAAGACCAAGACCAGTACCGCCCGCCTCGATCTTCAGCGGATTCTCGGTACGGTAGAAACGCTCGAAGATTTGCTCCAGTTCCTCCGGCGCGATACCAACGCCCGTATCTGTCACCGAAATCAGCACATACGAGGCATTCGTGCGCAGCCCTTCGCGAAGCGATTCAGGAACCAGCTCGATCCCACCTTCGACAGCCTCGATCGTGATCTTGCCGCCATTTGGCGTATACTTCACCGCATTCGAGACGACGTTATGTAAAATTTGATTGAGTCGCTTAGCATCAACCCGCAGGAGCGGCAGGCCGGGCGGAATATTGATCGACAGTTCGTGTTCGTGAGCCACGATGCTGGCGCGCAGCTCCGAGATCACATTGCTCAAGTTCTCGGCCAAGTGCACCGGGCGAATATCCAGTTCAACGCTGCCCGTCTCAATCTTGGTGATATCCAACAGGTCATTGATGATCGAGATCATCCGCTCGGCGTTGGTCTGAATCGTATTCAAGAACTCACGTTGCGTATCGTTGATTGGGCCGAGACTGCCCATCGCCAAGAGCTGCGTGAAGCCCTTGATCGAGGTCATCGGCGTGCGCAACTCGTGCGATACCGTACCGATAAACTCGGTCTTGAGGCGATCCGACTGGACCTCACGGGTGATATCGCGGAATACAGCGACCGCGCCCATCAAGCGCCCGTTCGACATCAACACGGGGCCGAGCGTCATATTGATCACTCGTGTGCCGATATGGAACGTCGTGTTGAAGGTGCGTGGCTCCTGATTCTCGTCGACGGGCCGTTGCAACAGGTCCTCAACCGGCACATCAACAGCGCGATTACCCAGCAAGCGCTTGAACAGCTCGGGCAGATTCCAGATCACCAACTCCTCGATGGGCCGTTCGAGGATACGCTCGACGGCAGGGTTGGCGGCGAGCACCACACCATCGGCGTTACAGACGATCACACCGTCGGAGAGGCTTTGCAGAATAGCCGTGCTCTGGCTGTTCTCTTCCTCCTGGCGGCGGCGCATCTCACCCTGGTGCATCAACTGTCGCTCGATCTGATCGAACAACATCGCATTGTGGATACCCAAGGCGATTTCGCCCGCCGAGGCGTTTAGCAGACGCAGGTGTCCCTCGTTGAAGTAACCGATTTCGTCGTGCGAGAGCAACAGCACACCAAGCGTATCGTGTTGCGCGATCAGCGGCACCGCGATCATCGAGCCGGTGTTCTTGCGCTGCGTATCGACGTTCGGCAGCTGCACCCAGCGTGGGTCTGCGCTGACATCGGGCACCAGTGCCGATTTGCGGTTTTGCGCCACCCAACCGACAATACCCTGGCCCATCGGGAAGCGTGTAATGCCCACATCGCCGCGCTGGCCCAGCACCGCACGATGCACCAAATGCTCGGTATCCTGCTCAAGCAGCATAATCGAGCCTTGGTTCACACCGACCAATCTCGCCAATGCGCGCAGCGAGTTTTCGAGCAGCATGTCGAGATCGAGCGTACTGCTCACTTCCAGCGCGATATCGTAAAGCGTGCCGAGCATGTCGCGCTCGACTTGAAGCTCGTGCGTGCGTTCAGCGATACGCTGCTCGAGGACTGCGTTGAAACCACGCACCTCCTCGTACAGGCGCGCGTTCTCAAACGCGATCGCCGCCTGGCTGGCCACCGATTTGATGAAATCTTGCTGAGAGCGTGCAAAGAGCGCTTCTACGTCGAAATGCTGCACCGCAATCACGCCGATCGCCTGGCTTTGCGCGGTGAGTGGGGTTGCCAGCACGGCCCAATCAGGATGGTACCAACTGCCCTGCGTTGACATCTCGGGCCGGACCTCGAACACCAAATCACCCGTTCGGAAGGCGCGAGCGACACAGTCGTATTCATCCTCAACATCAAGTTCCCAACCGCTGGTATCGACCGATGAATCATCGGACCAATGCCGAGCGGCGTACAACTTTGTACCTTCCTTATTGAGCATCCAGATCGTGAGGCGGGGAACTTCAAGCGACGATTTCAGTTTCTCGCCGACGATCTCCATCTGCTCGGATTGTTGGAGGCTTGATGAGAGGCCTTGAGCGATTTCGTTGAGGATCGAGACCTGGAGGGTTGTGCGGTCGGCGGCTTCAGCATCGTGATAGAGCGTTTCGACCAACAAACGAGTTTCATCGAGTTCGCGGGCGACCACTCGTGCCGAGGTGGTCCACTGAGCAGTCATCGCGACTGAGGTATATTCGAGCAGGTTTTCCAACTCGCTGAGCAGTTCGCGTTGTTGCGCAAAATGGTCAATGAGAGCTTGACGGCCTTTGGAAGGAGGTGTTTGCGCAAACAAAAAATCCCAGGCAACCTGCCTGAACATGTGGATCAGGCTTAGTTGTTGGACCAATTCATCTTCGCCAGGGCGCGTTCGCAGGGCACGCAGCAACCGCAAACACTCGTCGAGCGGACCGCGGTCGCCACTCGCAGCGCTGATGAGACCCGAGTAGATCGAAGTCAACAGCACCTGCTGTTCGCCAGGGTGCACCATTGCTTCGACTACAGCGCCAGAACCCGATGCATCGTGAAGGCTATGTTCAGTACCATTTGCATGGTCTGCAGCAACTCTTTCACCAAGCAGCGAAATCCAACGCGGTAGTAATATATCCTGGTTTTCTGTGAGCCAGCCTGCCAGCGAACTCTTCATACATCTATGCCGTCTTGATCACAACAACAGTGGCATCGTCGGTATGTTTGCCGTAGATATTTAGGATTTGTTCAGCGATCTGTTGAGGATGCTGACGTATGTCGATCTGGCCATCGAGGGCAAATCGACTAGAAATTCCATCGCTATAGAGGACAAAGATATCGCCGGGATCGTATACGTAGTGGAGTTCAAGCAGCGCTGGTAATCGAAAACCAAGGATGCCATTTTTTGAGATGGGCTTGATTGTCTGGCGGCTATAGACCTGAACACCGATATTTCCGACACCCACGAAACTTGCGCGATACCCTTGGTGATCGAGTCGCAATAAACCGATCACCGCACCACGGGTCGAATGGAGGGCGACATGCGAGCGTTGAATGAGATCCTGCAAAGGCCACTCGGGGTGTTCTTTGAGAATTGCTTCCGACGCACGTGCGGCGCGAGCCGCCTCCTGGCCACCACCTAATCCATCGATCACCGCCGCAAGCAAGCGTGTCTCGCTATGCTCTTTAACCAGGTAGATATCGCCCGAAACGGTCTGATTTTGTTTTGCGCGGCAGACGGCGCCCCATGTCCACGTCACGATCGCCGTCCTCCTACCCAAGTTCTCGACCTCCGATTTTCGAGCCATTTGGTCGCGCGAGCGCGCGTCCCAACTCCAACCTCCGAAGTTATTTCGAATTCATCCATCAAGCGCTTGACTCCAGGCAACCCTGCGCCTAGCGTATTCGCGGTGCTGTATCCATCACGCATAGCCAGCTCGATATCGACGATTCCGGGACCTCGGTCACGAGCCTCGATCACGATACCTTTCCGGCCATTTTGTTCGATGGCTTCGAGAATAAGCTCACCCCTACCCGCATGGGCAAGGATGTTTCGCGTCAGTTCGAGGATAACGATCTCAATACGAGTGCGATCAATATCATCGAAGCCGATCGCGGCGGCCAATTCACGTCCTCGCCCAATTGCCACGTACACATCTACTTCACGAGAAATCGGGCAAGTTACTGGCTGCATCTTAGTTTACTCCCGCATCACCACGTAGGCTAGACCGCAGGGTTACAAATTACTAACACGTCACAGGGATGTTCTGGGTTCATCGCTCCTACTGAGCTTTTAAGACAGCCTCAGCGGCAATTATAACCGTGCCATCAAGTTTTTTCCAGCACCACAATAGTACTTTGGGGCAGTCTAGTGCTAGGGAATTTAGTAAAGGTACTATCAGCAGAACAACGCCTGCCCCAATGATAGTGTACGCTACTTTTTGCTTTCTCGCCAACTCGACCAACGGCGCCGGAGATGGTCCACCCCCCAACTTGAGGGCCAAAACATTCCATTACTTGTAACAACAACGGCGCGAATATTGGGCGGCACACGACCATAGTCACCAATGATTCGCGCATCCAGCCCAGGGCGATATAAAAGAACAGCTGTTATATCTGCGAACCTCACACTGAGGTTATCGTACCCAAGCCAGAGCAACTCCATACCGCAGTCATTAGTCGCCAAATGCGACGCCAAGGCTGCGCGCCGTTCGAATCAGATCGTTGTGAGGTCGGACGGTTTTGACGCGAGCACAGGCTTCTTCCAGAGGCACGGTCGTGATCTCTTGCGCATGGAGAGCGACCATCTCGCCGGTGATGCCATCGGCGATTGCATTGACGGCTGCCGCGCCGTAGCGCGTCGCCAAGATGCGGTCGTATGGCGTGGGCGGGCCACCACGTTGCAGGTGCCCGAGGATCACTGCGCGGCAATCCTTACCAGTGATCTTGCTGAGTTGCTCCTCCAGCATCACTGCGACGCCACCTAAACGACCTTCCGATAGATACACGGCCTGGCCACCACGGGGGATGGCGCCTTCGGCCACTACAACAATACTAAAGGTGCTGCCAGCCGCTTCGCGAGCCATAATGCTTTCGGCAACCTTGTTGACATCGAATGGGATCTCGGGGATGAGGATCGCATCGGCGCCACCGGCGATACCGGAGTGGAGCGCGATCCAACCCGCGTGACGACCCATGACTTCGAGGATCATCACACGATTATGGCTAGCAGCTGTGGTGTGTAGGCGATCGATCGCATCGGTAGCGACCTGTAGCGCAGTGTCGAAACCGAATGTGCGGTCGGTGCCAGCAAGATCGTTGTCGATCGTCTTTGGAACGCCGATCACGGGTGCGCCCATGCGCGAGAGTTCCAAGGCAATACGTTGTGTGCCTTCGCCGCCAATCGTGATAAGACCGTTTAGACCGAGCCGCTCGATGTTGTTGAATGCTTCGACATAGGGATCGTCCTCAGCACCAACCACACGTTGCCCACCAAAGTGACCTTTGTTTGTGGTTTGCAGAATAGTGCCGCCAAGCGGAAGGATTCCGCGCACATCATTGCCCGTGAGCACCTTATAGTCAGGCTCGCCGATCAGACCTTCGAAACCCCTCGCGATACCAAGAACTTCGTAGCCTCGGCTAATGCCAGTCTTTACTACTGCGCGGATGACAGCATTCAACCCTGGTGCGTCGCCTCCGCTGGTCAACACTCCAATTTTACCGCCCTGTCGTGGTTTCATCGCTCTCTCCTAGTTGTATTGGGATGAGACAATTGCAATTCAACGTTGAACAGACGGAGGGCGACGCTGTCCCTACCTTTCATCGAAAAATGCCTCTCCATTATACAACAGCATCTTCAAACCGATGTTGCTGAACGATAGTGTGTAGACTGCGATTATACACTAAATTTTCATGCTCAAATTGCTCGATTCGAGCTTGTATATCACACAAAAATTGATCAGCTTGAGCTTGATCGATCAACCGAGCGTCGAAGGCCAGGGTCAGTACAACGATCGGACGAGTTGCGATTCGTTCGGGTTGTCTGTCGGCCAAGACGATCGGTCGTATGGTGGGTGGGCCAATGCCCAGCAGGCAGCTTGCCCCGGGTGGCGGCGGTGGCGTCGCCAGCCAGTTTGCGGCTGCTAGGGTGGCGATCGCGAACGTGCAGGCTTGCGTGCCCGAATCCGCCTGGCGGGAGAGCGCGCGTGTGAGGCCCCGCACGTTAAGGTCCTGCGCGTCGGCGATCACGGTTGTTGATGTGCCGCCCAAGAAGGCCAAGTGCACGCGCCGCCGCATCAGAATGCCACGCTCGGTCCAAGCGCTGTTTATGCGCGGGTGATGCCGCAGCGCCGCTAGAGCGATGTAGGCGATGCAGGCGAGCGGGGTGGGGGCGATGGCGCGGGCGGGTGGGCCACCTGCATCAGCACGCTGGCAGAAGGCGTGAATAGCGCTCATATCCACCTCGAGCGCGCTCATAGCGATGGGTAGCTCGGAGCGATGCTGCATTGGTGCCTCGATGAGTGGCGCTGCGGGGGGCGCCACAACGGATGGTGGCGTTGCTGTGCTCGGCACAACGGATTGTGGCGTTGGTGCGGCCTCAATGCCAGTAGCAGCCAATACATCGCGCTTGAGGATGCGACCGCTGGGGCCACTGCCATCAATGCCACTCAGTTCGACGCCCGCTGCGGCTGCGATTCGGCGAGCGACCGGACTAACGCGCATCGGCGGGCTAGGTGGACTTGAGGGAATTGCTGGGCTATGTGAGGCGGTCATAATGCGCACAAAAGGTGTTTCGAGGCCACATTGCGCACCAGTTGCTACGAGTTGTGCATCGAGTTGGCCTGTTGCGGGCGAGGGGATCAGCCATTCGGCGTGCGGGGAGCGTACAAGCACCAGCGGATCGCCCTGTGTAAGCTGATCTCCTGGTTCCCGAAGCCAAAGCAGCACTTCGTATGAGGCGCTCTCTGTAGGTATGGTCGGTAGGGAGAATTCCTGCGACATCATTGTCCCACCTTCTGCCTCAGTTTGTTCCTCTCTTTAACTATACCATGATCTTGAAGATATGAGGCTGTTCTAGTGAATCGCGTTACCGAAAAGTTACGATATCTTCGAGCGGGCTTCGTAGTATTCGCTGGGCCTGTGTAGCGCATTGATATCGCTTCCCCACCGTTGCTGACAGCACATTCAATGCCGAGGACATGCCGTTTAACAGAAGTGCCGTTTTTGCACGTATTCATCCGGTTTCAACATTCGGCCCTTCGACATTTGATCGATCGCCTTTTTGCAATGCACATGAGCATAGATATTGAAACATTTTGGTGATTCTACTCATTTTTACTCAATTTACTCACAATATAGACACTTCTTGCCCAACAATAAAGGTTTTACGACTACTACCAAGTGTCGTTTCAGATTCTTTCTATCTTAGCAGCGAATTCGACCATACTATTCTAGCGATATGTATCATCTTGAGATACAATTCACATTAGAAGATATTGACGTTTGCACATTTGTGATCCATGATTGTTTCTATCTACTTGTTCCTATTCCAAGCAGTGATATACTAGCTTGTAGTGATCTGAATCGTTTGCCATTTTGCTTCAACCTACCTCGGCGATGTTTTGAAGATCAGCCACCTAGGCCGATAGTTTGGTGTGTATCACTAGCACTACTCTATGTACGAGCGGTGAATTGTATAGTCCACGAGTGAGACTATGACACAAACAACTGGTGCCACGTTGCGTATTGGCTGTGTCCATCGAGATCTTGATTTTCCGTATTGGGCTACGTTCGCTCAGGGGATCAATGCGGCGGTTGCTGAGTTGGGAGTTGAGTTATGCTTACCTTCGATTGATGCGCAGGAAGATTGGGCCGGTGCTGCCGAGGAGGTAGCACAACAACGCCCCGACGCTGTCATTTTATCCCACGCCGTTGTTGGTATGTTCCCCCCTTCGATCGAGCCGTTTTTGGCGCGAAATATCCCCGTTGTTGGTGCTGAGATTGGGCCTGCTCCTCATTTTGCCTCGGTGGTGCGCGCGGATGAAGCACAGGGCACTGAGCTTGTGCTTGATCTGTTGTTCAAGCGTATGGGCGGCTGCGGCAAGTTGGTGAGCATTCCCGGTACGCATCGCTCGGAGCGGGAACGCACGCTGCAACGTATGTTGAAGGAGCACCCGACGATCGAGTTGGCGTTCGAGCAGGCTGGGTTGTGGACGCGGGAGTCGGGCCGCCGAGTGATGCAGGCTGCGCTTGAGCAACACGATGATATTCGTGGTGTGTTTGCGCATAACGATCATATGGCGGTCGGCGCTGCCGAGGTGATCGCCGAGCATGGGTTGAGCGATCAGATCACGGTAGTGGGTTTCGATGCCGATCCCGAGGGGCTGGTCGGTGTACGCGAGGGCCAATTGGCGGCGACGGTCTACCGTGGGTTGTACAAGGTGGGCAAGCTGACGCTGCAGCGCGCTGTGCAGGTGGCGCGCGGCGAGGCGGTGGAGCCGGAGCTACTTGTGCCTACGACGCTGATCACTATCGATAATTTGGTTGAAGCGACGCTCGATACGACGTATTTGCTGCCCGGGTTGCTGCGCGATCTGATTTCGAGCAGTAAGACCCAGCGTATGTTGCAGCAGCGCACGATCGATATGCAGCGCACGATTATCCGCGAGTTGTCGACACCGATTCTGCCGATCAGCGATTCGATTTTGATTATGCCGTTGGTTGGTGCTATCGATAGTAGCCGCGCTCAGCAGATTATGGATGCGATTCTGCAGGGGATCTCGCGGTATAAGGCTCAGTATATGATCATCGATATCACTGGTATTTCGATGATCGATACGCAGATCGCGTACCATTTGATTCAGGCGGCGCAGGCGATTAAGTTGTTGGGCGCGCAGGCGTTGCTGGTGGGGATTAGTCCGGATGTGGCGCACGCGCTTACGGGCTTGGGGATCGAGTTGCACGGGTTGATTACGCGCTCGACGTTGCAGGAGGGGTTTTTGTATGCGCAACGTCGGTTGCAGCGATCTGCTGCGCGGTTGACGGGGTAGTGGATGTCCTCAGATGATTTATCCACAGATTACACAGATGAGGTTTTGTCTGCTCATGCTCGTTATTTTGTGTTGATATGGAGTATAGTGGATGAGTGCTGATCTCACGAGAACGTGAGATGCGCCATTCGGCGGGCGGACATGTCCTCACGAGGGCGTAGGCTGCTGCGCAGGCCCAATGGGTCGGTCGCGGCCCATTGGATACCCCGACTAGGGGCTTATACTAAATCCGGTTGGACAGTGTCAGTAAAAAACCCGTTTTAGCCTGCGGCAGCAAGGTATTTTCTTCTTTTTGTGATGTCGAGGCGCTGCTACGCGCAGCGCCTCGACATCACCTTTTTCGAGAGATGTGGGCCTCTGTAGAAAACCAGTAACACGCCATCACATTCACGTGCCGTTTGTGAAAGTAATCATTCGGATTTGGTATTATCGCCCCTGCATCCCAAAGTGTGTCTAGTGGTTCTTGTGCGATCTGCACGTTGTGATGCCTTGCGTTACGTGACGGCCTGTGGTATGGGTACACGCTCGGCGGCGATTGGCAGTGTGGTCTGCTTGTTTTAAGTTTCGTTTCTTTCTTGGACACTAGTCACCTTATCGCCCCAGTCACCAAGTCACCTTGTCACGATTGAGCGGCGCAGCCATGCGCTGCGGAGCAGCGCGTAACGTGCGCGCGTTGTGGCGCGTAGCGCCATCACTGTCCGAGCGCGCACACGTTGTGCACGACGTTGTTTGCCCGTAGCAACGGGCGCTCGGATCGCGGTTGGCTTTTTCAATCACAAACAACGATGCTTTTGTTGATGCGGCTGTGATTGGGGTGTTTTTGAAGCGGATGTGAGAGGGTTTGTGGATCAGGTCGGTGGCGCACAACCACCGACCTGATTGTGTTAGGCGTTAGTTTCCCGAGCGGCGCTTGATCTCCTCGGTCAGGAGCGGCACTATCTCGTTGACATCGCCAACAAGGCCGTAGGTGGCGACGCGGAAGATCGGGGCGTCGGCGTCTTTGTTGATGGCGACGATGGTGCGGGCCGAGCGCATGCCTGCGAGGTGCTGGATGGCGCCCGAGATACCGCAGGCTACGTACAGTTTGGGGGAGACGGTTTTGCCGGTTTGGCCGACTTGGTGCTCGTAGGGAATCCAGCCGGCATCGACGATCGCGCGCGAGGCGCCGTAGGCTCCACCCAGCGCTTCGGCGAGCGGCGGGATGAGCTTGAAGTAGTTTTCGGCGCTGCCGAGGCCACGCCCACCCGAGACGATCACGCTGGCGTCGGCGAGGTTGACTGCGCCTTGCTTCGGCGCGACATTGGTGACGGTGGTGCGGATCTCGACGTTCGGCAGGGCGGCGGTGACGGTTTCGCCGCTGCGACCAGGTTGGGCGGCGGGTTCGGCGAAGCTGCCTTTGCGCACCGAGACGACGGCTGACCGCGCTGCGCTGATCTGCAGGGTGTTGAAGACGTTGCCACCGTGCGATGGACGCACTGCGCTGATGGTGTCGCCTTCCAGCGTGACTTCGGTGGCATCGGCGACGAGGCCAACACCGAGATCAGCAGCGAGGGCGGCGCTGAAGTCGCGCATTTGGAAGCTGGAGCCAGTGAGGATGAGTGTTGGTTGGTGCTGTTGTGCCAGTGCTGCGACGGTGCCAACCCAGCCATCGGTGGTGTAGGCTGCGAGGGCGGCGTCATCGACGACGTAGACTTTGTCGGCCCCGTAGGCGAAGGCGGCTTCGGTGAGCGCGCTGACGCCGGAGCCGAGCACGACGGCTGCGAGTGCGCCACCATTGGCGTTCGCGAGGTCGCGCCCTTTGCCGAGGAGTTGGCGTGTAATTGCTGCGATTGTATCTTCGTGGCGGGCTTTTTCGGCCACTACCCAGATCTCATTTGGCATCGATGCCTCCTTATGTTATGTGGGTCTGTCCCCTTCGCTCTTGGCCCGTTAGATGACGTGGTTTTCGACGAGTTTGTCGACCAGGGTGCGCACTTTGGCTGCGGCGTCGGCTCCATCGATGATCTCGCCCGAGGAGCGCGGCGGCGGTGGCACACGCTGTACCAGGGCAGCTGCCGGTTCGGGCGCGCTGATGCCCAAGTCGGCGGCGTTCCATACGGGGATCTCGACTTTGGCCACGCGCTTGATGCGCAGAAGCGAGGGGTAGCGCGGTTCGTTGATGTCTTTGACAACGGTGACGACGGCTGGCAGGCGCGTTTCGACGGTTTCGATCTGTTCCTCAAGGTGGCGCTCGGCGACGATGCGCTTGTTGCCTTCGTTGAGTTCGGAGATCTTGCCGACGTAGGTGAGTTGCGGCCAGCCGAGCACGCGAGCGAGGGTGGGGCCGAATGCGCCGCTCTCATCGTCGGTGGAGTTGCGACCGGCGATCACGAGGTCAACGTCGCCAAGTTTCTGGATAGCAGCGGCAACGACACGGGCCGCGCCCAATACGTCAAGTTGAGCAAAGGAGGGGTCACTTAGGAGCAGCGAGTCGGTTGCGCCCATGGCGAGCGCGCGACGGATCTGCTCTTTCCACTCTTCGGGGCCGAGCGAGAGGACGGTGACTTTGCCACCGAGTTCCTCGTTCCAACGCAAGCCTTCTTCCACGGCGTACTCATCGAAAAGGTTCATGATCTGCTCAATACCATCGGCATTGATGCTGAGATCTGGGTTGACCTTTACGGTGTTGTCGCGTGGGACTTGCTTCATACAAACAACAATATGCATGCTAACTCCTCCTTTGGATATGATGTGTAGTGCTTGTGCGGCATCTCCATTGATGCTCCTCGCACGAGGGCTTTGAGGATTCGAACGATGTTCAGGCGATTACGATGCCTCAAAGCCTATGCATAGTATACCACTAGCGTTGCGTTAGCGGCAGGTAGGTTCGTTGCCACTCTGGCGCCGATACAGCGGTTGGCGATTGAGTCGGGCTTGGTGTAACGGTTGGCGGTTGTACCGTCTGTGTGATGCTCCAGAGTTCTCGACCGACGATTCCATCGTTGGCAAGCAGAAAGATGCGTGTTCCCACAGCGATGATATTGGTTGGATCGGCGCTGTTGCTGCCTTGTGCGAGATCTTGCACGATTCTGGTGCGATCGGCGGTGCCGTCGCTCTCCCACAGTTCGCTGCCGTGCGTTTGATCGCTGGCGCTGAAGTAGAGTTTATCGCCGATGCTGACGAGTTCGCGCGGCGCAGAGCCGTTCGCTCCTGGCCCGATCTCTTTCAGCAGGATGGTTCCGGCGTTGGTGCCATCGCTCAGCCAGACTTCGCGGCCTGAGGCGCTGGTCTCGGCGGTGAAGGCGACGCGCGAACCGAACGCGGTGAGGTTGGCTGGGTAGGAGCCGAGCGCCCCCGCTTGGATGTCGCTAACGCGTCGTGTGGAGGCGGTGGTGCCATCGCTGCGCCAGAGTTCCGGGCCGCTGCTGGCATCGGAGGCCACGAAGTAGAGCGTGTTGCCCACGGCGGTGAGCTGTTCGATGCCGATGCCATCGCTGCCGGGTGTGGTTTGAGCGATCGCTTGGGTGCCGCTGGCGGTGCCATCGCTGACCCAAAGCACGTGATCGCCCGAAATATCGCTGGTGGTGAAGTAGAGCCGCGCGCCGACGCTGGTGAGTTCGCTGGGGAATCTGGCGGTGGAGGGCAGCAGGGCGACGCGCTGGACGTTCTGGCCATTGCTGCGCCACAGCGCCGCGCCTTCACCCGCATCGGCGAACCAGTAGAGTTGGCCTTGGTGGATAGTCAGGTGGTGCGGCGCCGAGCTCGCCGGGCCACTGGCGAGGTCAGCGAGCAGATGCGTGCCATCGGCAGTGCCGTCGCTCAGCCACAACTCCGCGCCGTGCTGACCGTCGTCGGCCCGAAAGGCCAACTGTGAGCCGAATGCCGTCAACTCGTCTAGCAGACCGCCTCCAGGGCCAGGGTATGCGTCGAACACGAGCCGCGTGCCGTTGGTGGTGCCATCGCTGACCCACAGTTCCGCGCCGTGCTGAGGCGTGGTGGCCACGTAAAAGACCCGCTGGCCGACCACGGTGAGCGCGCCTGGCTCTGAGCTTCCCGAACCTGGGTAGGCGTCGAGCAACATGCGCGTGCCGTTGGCGGTGCCGTCGCTGATCCACAACTCCGCGCCGTGCTGGCCGTCGTCGGCCCGAAAGACGATGTGCTGGCCCAAAGCGGTGAGCTCACCGATCGCTGCGTCGCTGCTCTGGCGGTTCAGGTCGGCGAATAGGCGCGTGTTGTTGATGCCGTCGCTGACCCACAGTTCCGCGCCGCGCTGGCCGTCGTCGGCGGTGAAGTACAGTTGCCCTTGGAAGACGAACAGATTGGTCGGGGTGGGGCTGGCGAGCGGCGGCTGCGCGCCCGACTGAATATCGAACAGTTGTCGAGTGCCGTTGGCGGTACCGTCGCTCAGCCACACTTCGCTGCCACCCGATGGGCTGAAGGCGCGGAAGGCGAGCTTGTCGCCGAACGGCGTGAGCGAGGCGGGTTCGGCGCCGTCCTCGCCAGGGACGAGCTCTTTGACGAGGTAGGCGTTGCCCACTTGGCCGTTGCTGGCCCACAGTTCCGCGCCATGATCGTCGTTCTCCGCGCTGAAGAACAGCGTGTTGCCCACCACAGTCAACGAGTGCGGGAAGGAGCCGCGGCTGCCGGGTTGGATGTTGTACAGGAGCGATGCGTTGTCCTTCGCCTGGAGAATCCACGGTTCGCGGCCCGTGCTGGTGGTGGCCACGAAGGCGAGCTTGTTACCGAACGGCGTCAGCCAGGCCGGGTTCGAGCCGCCGGGGCCGGGTTGGATGTCGGCCCACTGTGTGACGGAGGTGCCGTCGGTGCGCCACAGCTCGCAGCCGCTCACGCCGTTGTCGGCGGCGAAGTAGAGGTAGTTGTCCCACAGCACGGCGCTGGTGCTGGTGAACTCGCATAGCTCCAGGTTGCCGAGCGGTTGCGTGCCCGCTGCGGTGCCATCGCTGCGCCAAAACGTGTAACCGCTGCCTGTATCGGCAAAGAAGGTGAGCGTTTGCTGGACGCGTTGCAGCTTGAGCGGCGCGCTGCCGAGCGGACCCGGTCGCAGGTCGCTCACACGGACGGTGCCAGCCGCAGTGCCGTCGGTGCGCCACAGTTCGGTGCCGCTCGTGCCGTCGTCGGCGGTGAAGTAGACCACGTTGCCGATCGCGGTCAGCCAGGCTGGGTTCGAGCCGAACGGGCCGGGGCGGATGTCGCGCACCCGCCAAGTGCCAGCCGCAGTGCCATCGCTGCGCCACAGTTCGTGATTGCCGTAGAATCCGCCATCGCTCGCGCGGAAGAGCAGCAGATCGCCCAGGGCAACGAATTGATCGGGGTTTGAGCCTGCACTACCGGGGTTGATGTCGCGTACAAGGTGCGTGCCGGAGGGGGTGCCGTTGCTGACCCACAGTTCGGTGCCGTTGATCCCGTCGTCGGCGGTGAAGAAAAACTGGTTGCCGACCACCAACGATTGCGCTGGAAATGAATCGGAGTGAGGATCAACGATTTGGTTGATGTCGGCAACGAGCGACATAGGGTTGGCAGCCTGTAAAGGTAGGATCAGCAACGCAGCCAATACGAGGCCGATAAGCCAAGCAACAACTCGAAGCATCAGCAACTCCTTGCGTTTGCAAAGGTAGGCCGTGACGCATCGGGGTGCTGGTGATGAGTGTTACGATGATGCGCGTGTTGAGCCGTACACATTCGGGGGGACATATGTGTACGGCTCAAAGACCTTAAGAATGCGGTTGCCTATTCCCATTCAGCGGGATCGTAGGCGGGCAACTCGCAGCGGAGTGGGCGGTTCTGGCGCTTGCCCAGGGCGAATTCGGCCTGCAGCAGCTCTTGCAGCTCGCGGGTGCCCTCGTAGATGACCGCGCCGCGACCGTTGCGCAGGTAGCGCTCGACGGGATATTCGTCGCTGTAGCCGTACGCGCCGTGGATCTGAATTGCGTCGTCGGCGGACTCGAAGCTGCTGACGGTGGCGTGCCACTTGGCCAGCGTGGTCTCGCGGGTGTTGCGGCGACCCTTGTTCTTCATCCAGCCAGCGCGGTAGACCAGCAGGCGGCTAGTATCGAGCTTGCGCACCATATGGCTGATCATGCGCTTGACCAACTGATGCTCGGCGATGGGAACGCCGAAGGTCTGGCGCTCCTGGGCGTACTTCAGGCTGGCCTCCAAGCTGGCTTGGATCAGGCCAGTCGCGCCGGCGGCCACGGTGTAGCGGCCATTGTCGAGCGCCGACATCGCGATCTTGAATCCTTCACCTTCCTCACCCAGCATATTGGCGGCTGGCACGCGCACATCTTGCAGCACCACCGAGCCAGTGTTGCCAGCCCGCACGCCGAGTTTGCCGTGAATAGGGTGGCTGCTGACGCCTGGGAAGCTCCGCTCGACGATGAAGCAGCTAATACCGCGATTGCCCTTGCTGGGATCGGTCTTGGCGAACACCAAGAAGTGATCGGCCATATCGGCCAGGCTGATCCAAGTCTTTTCGCCGTTGAGGATGTAGGAATCGCCATCGCGGCGGGCGGTCGTCTGCATCGCGCCTGCGTCGGTGCCGCTGTTCGGCTCGGTGAGGCAGTAGGCCGCGAACTTCTCGCCACTGGCCTGCGGGGTCAGGTAGCGCTGCTTCTGCTCCTCGGTGCCCCACTGGAGCAGCGAGAGCGAGTTCAGGCCGGTGTGTACGCTGATCACTACGCGCAAAAAGCTATCGACGCGTTCTAGCTCTTCGCACACCACCGCAAGCGAGAGGTAATCCATACCCGCGCCGCCGTATTTGACGGGAATGCAGATACCGAGCAGCCCCAACTCGCCCATGCGCTCCAGCACTGGCCGAATATGCGGGCGGTTCTCGGGGCCGGAGCTGATCTCGGCGCCGCTGCGATCCCACTCGCGGATATAGGGCGCGACCTCTTTCTCGGCGAAATCGCGCACCGTTTGGCGCAATAAGTTATGCTCCTCGCTCAGGAACATATCGTAGTTGTCGGTGAAATTCATGCAACCTCTCCTGGGGGTCTATACACCAAAATGTGAGCTTGTATGCCACACGCCATCGAAACGAGCGAATCCGTGCTACGCAATCCTTTGTTCTTCTTCGGGCCATACACGTTTCTCATCTGAAACGGGGCGCAGAATGACGTAGCTTACAATCACAAAACACATCAGTAGCAACACGCCAATCGGCTGACCTGTATCGGGGTTGCCCTGGAAGATTCCACCAACGACCAACGCCCAAATCAGCGGCCCGGTGATGGCCGAGAAGCGCCCGACCATCCCATAGAGACCGTAAAATTCGCCGATGCGGCTCGGCGGCGTCAGGCGCAGCATATACGGTCGGTCGGCGGTCCACACACCTCCCATCGAGAGGCCAGCCAGCGCGGAGACGATGTAAAAGACCCACAGAGGCAGGCCCAATAGACCGATCATCGCCGCAAGCAGGAAGATGCCGACCCACGTCCAGAGCACGATATTGAGCGTGCGCTTCGGGCCGATACGATCGACCACTTTGCCCCAAACGAAGCCACCGAGCACAGCGAAGGTGATCGCGCCTAGCAGAATGATCTGAGCATCATTCTGCCCTTGCGCCTCCAACGTAGCCCGCACAGCTTCGAGCTCAGCACCAGTTGTACCACTGGCCTCGGCAGCACGTAGCCCTGCCCGCACCGTTTGATTGATCACATAAATGCCCATAATGCTGATCACCGTGTTGATCGCATCGGTATAAAACACCCGACCGATCAGGAAGCGCAGCAGACCCGGGTAGCGATGGCTATTACGCAGCGTCTCCAGCATTTGGCCGATTGCACGCTGCACGCTTTCGCCAGTGAATGGTTGGGCATTCGGATTACCACGTTCCTTCACAAAGAAGAAACATGGCAGTGCAAACAGCAGAAAGAGAACCGCCACCACAGGAAAGATGACCTCGGTGGGGTATTTCAGCATGGTGATAAGCAGTAGGCCCGCACCGACGCCGATATACGAACCAAAGTAGCCCACACCCACACCAATACCGCCGATCCAGCCGCGATTCTCCTCGGTGCTCACTTCTGGCAGCAATGCGTCGTAGAACTGCAAGCCAGCCTGATACGCCACGTTAGCCACGATGAAGAGCGTGAGCGTGATCCACAAGCCACCTTGGCCGAGCAAGGCGGTGAACACCACGCAGATCAGCGTGCTAATGACCAGGAAGGGCATGCGACGGCGGGCTTGGTCGGTGAACGCGCCAAGCAGCGGTGAGGCTAGGAAGATGAGCGTCATTGAGATCGCGGTGGTGAGGCCGTACACCCAATCGACTTGCTCGGCTCCGACTTGATCGCGCAACCAGATCGAGAAGTAGAGTGACACGATCGCCATCGAGAAGATGGTATTGGCGAGGTCGTAGAGGACCCAACCTGCCACGGCACGGAACGGGATCTTCCGTTCGCTTGAGGAAGCATTGACTACGCTACTGTTCGCCACGCTCATTGTACGATGAACCTTTCACATTAAGATGCTGCGTTTTGGGCAAGTATATGAGTTGATGAACTGCCTATTCCAGTAGCAAAACTGCCATTTACTGAAGGTTTCATCTCCAATGCTTCAGGTGTAGGGAACATGCACCGTATAGTACGATGCATAGTGATGCCATTAGCGACCTTTCCAAGTGGGTTGACGTTTTTCGAGGAAGGCGCTCGTGCCTTCACGTCCGTCCTCGCTACACACCATCTCGGCGAACAGGCTGGCCTCGTACATGCAAGCATCGGCCAGCGGCATATCTAGGCCACGATTGATCGCTTGTTTGATAGCGGCCACTGCCAACGGCGCCTTCGAGGCGATCTGCTGAGCCAGGGCGCGGGCGCTGCTCTGTAGTTCGGCGGCGGGATAGATGCGCTCGATCAACCCCATCCGCAGGGCCTCCTCGGCGGTGAACATATCGCCCGTCAGGTTGAGCAACTTTGACATACCGGGGCCGACCAGGCGCGTCAGCCGTTGGGTGCCGCCCCAACCTGGGATCAGCCCCAGGTTGATCTCGGGCTGGCCGAACTTGGCGGTATCGGCAGCCACGCGGATATCGCAGCTCATCGCCAATTCGCAGCCGCCACCTAACGCAAAGCCGTTGATCGCCGCGATGACGATCGTTTTCATCTGGGCAATATAGAGGCCAATGTTGTGCGCTTGTTCGCTGTAGGAGCGAGCCGCTGAGGTATTCGGCAGTGCCCGCACTTCGTTGAGGTCGGCACCGGCCACGAATGCTCGATCACCCGCGCCAGTGATGATTGCAACACGGAGGTCGGGGTCGGCTTCGATGGTTTGGAGAGCATCGAGGATCTCGCGTTGGGTTGCGCTATTGAGGGCATTGCGCACTTTCTCGCGGTTGATGGTGATGACTGCAACTGCGCCATCGCGTTCAAAGAGAATGTGCTCGTAGGGCATGGTTATCCTCCATTGGAAACTATGCATCTCAGGTATCTACCGCTCACCATAGCGCATCAGCAAAGCCAAACCAGCCTGCTGAAACAGGTGAGCAAGTGGGCGAACGAGCTGCTCTTTTGCGATCGTAGTTGCGCAGATAGAGCATCTTCATGACTTTGCTAAGTTGGCAGCGTGCTGAGGCAAGTAAGACGGTTGATGACCCAACCAATTGCACCAAACGTGCGGCAACGGCGGCCATTATAGCATTGCTCCGATGATCCAAGCAACCAAACAGAACGGCGTGTACTGGCCGAACCAATACACGCCGTTCTCCTCCACAATTCACACATTAGGGCGCCTGCGCTTCCGCTTCCACAAGCTGGGCGCGCTCTGCGGGTGTTATCAGTCGAAATGTTTCCGTATCATTGATATACACAATCGTTTCCTCTCGAAGCTGGAGCAGCAGATCGGGCCGCGCGTCGCCATTGACATCGCTGAGCGCCAAATGCGGCACAACAAACTGGCTATCCGCACCGATCAGGTACGGACCAGGAAGCGTGCGAATGTCGGCTGCGTCGCCGCCGGGCAACTCCATAATGCTGATCTGCCCACGCAGATTCAGCGCGATCAGATGCGTCGGCTCGCCGAGCGTTTCGTTATGTCCAACAAAGCCATCGATTTGGACGGCGCGCGGGAAGCCATAGCGCACATCATCGAGCCGCTGCTGGCCCCAAGCGAAGATCGGCGTGAGCAACAGGTAGCCGAGCACCAACAACAACAAATATGCGATCGCCGACATCCTCCAGGACGCGAGCGCCTGCCGAACCCCACTGGGTAGTACGATTCGACGCGAAGATCGAGTAGGTCGAGAAACTACTGCCATGATGGCCTCCTTCCGTAGAATTGAGCACGTTGCTCACGGAAATGGAGGCACAGTGGCCCATCTCGTGTGGTTGTTGAGGTGGTTTCATGATACGCATTTCAGACGATTATGTCAACCGATTTGTAGTAGCGTTATGTTAGATAATCTGATCTCAGGTTGATACCACATCTGGTTGGACAGCTGTACAATCGAAGCTGTTTTAGCCTGCGGCAGCAAGGTATCTGCTTCTTTTTGTGCTATCACTAGGGAATGTTGGTATCAATTGAACAGCTATTTTTGTCTGTGGCAGAAGGCGTTTACGTGATGAGGAGGCATTGCAATACGCAACACCTCCTCATGATTTTCATTCGCTTGGCAGCCTCGCCCTACGCGAAGAAGGGCGTCAGCCACTCCTCGGGGATCTCCAGGCCGAAGCCAGGCGCGTCGCTCGGCACCAAGTAGCCGTCCTGCGGGATGGCTTGCCCGGGCAGTCGCCACGCCTCCTCCAGCGGGACGCCGGGCGCGGTGCCGACGAAACATTCGAGCCAGGGCACGCAGGCCGTCGCGTAGCTGAAGTGCTGGCCGAAGACGGTGTTACCGCCGCCGTGCAATATTACGCTGACTCCGCCAGCATCGGCGGCTGCCGCGATCTTCTGGCAGGTGCTCACGCCGCCGCACCAGTTGATGTCGGGCTGCAAAATATCGACGACTTGGTGCCGAATCGCCCATTGGAACGGCACGTGTGTGTACCAATGTTCGCCGGTGGCCAGCGTCTGCCAGGGCAGGCGTTGGCGCAGCGCCACGTGCGCATCGAAGTCCTCGGGGATCAAGCACTCCTCCATCCACTTCAGGTTGTAGGGGCGCAGCACCTCGGCCAGGCGCACGGTGTACTCGGTGTCGAAGGCCATCCAGCAGTCGAGCATCAGTTCGCGATCGGGGCCGATCTGCTCGCGCACGCTCGCCACGAACTCCTCGTTCTTGCGGATGCCGTCGAGGCCATCGGCGGGGCCGTAGGGACAGGCCAGTTTGATCGCACGGAAACCAAGCTCCAAGTACCAATCGACATCGTTGCCCGTGGCGTAGCAGAACAGGCGATCCTTCTGCGGGCCACCCAGCAGTTGATAGACAGGCTTCTCGAACAGTTTGCCGCGCGCATCCCACAGCGCCAGATCGATCGCGCTCACAGCGTAGGAGGCCAGGCCCATCGAGCCGTAGGGCTTGGTGAGGCGGAACATCATATCGGCCAACTTCTCGCTCGCCAACACATCCTCGCCGATCAGTTGCGGCGCGAGATGATCGTCGATGATGGCCGCGCTGACGCGCCCGTTACTGGTCTGCCCGATGCCCCACGTGCCATCCTCCAGCGTCACTTTGCACCAGCACGCCTCCCACTTGGGCAGCCAGAGGTTGCGGTGGGCCTTGACTTTGGGGTAGCGCGACATCGGGTTGGCGACTTCGGCAGTCTTCCACCACGAATCGCGGCGAGCGGGTGTCTTGAACTCGTGGGGCGGCACCGTCAGGCGCATCGCACGAATATCGATAATCTTCATCGGAGGCTCCTTTGCGCACACTAGGCAGCGTACAGATCCGACACAAGCACCGCCGCACCGTCCTGCGCAGCCGAACGGTACGCGGCATCCAACAACTCAACCGTGCGCCAGCCGACCACGCCATCGGAGCCGGGCTTGGTGCGGCCCAGCACAACATCGGCCAAGTTTTGCGCGGTGGCGAAACGGGGGTAGGCGGCGTCGGGGTCGCTGAGTAGGGGCAGTTGCTCCGGCTCCTGGTCTTTGCGGTGAATCACGGTCGTATTGGTCACGAGATCGAGATCGACAGCGCCGTGCTCACAGTGCACCTGCAGGTCGAGTTTGCGGTGAATACCGTTGCCCGTCCCGCTCACCACGCCCAACGCGCCGCCCTCGAACTCCACCGTCATCGCATCGACAAGGTCGAGCGCCAGGCCGTGGTTGTTCATAAGGCCCAGCACCCGCCGGGCGCGCAGCCCCGTGATGAAGAACAGCAAGCCCGCCGAATGCGTGATCTGCAAGTGGCCCATGCCGCCGCCAGAGAGGTGCGGCTGACTATAGACTGCGCCAGGGCCGTGCACAACGTAGCGATTCGGCGTCTCGCTGCCGTCGTGGCCGCTGAGTAGTTCAAAGATATACGAACTGAACATACACGTGACGTACTGCACCTTGCCGAGCGCACCGGAGGTGATCAACTCGCGCACCTGCAATACGTGCGGGTTGAAGTGCCAGGGGTAGCCCGAGATCAGCGCGACGTTCTTCGCTTGAGCCAATTCCACCAATTCGCGGGCCTCAGCGGCGTAGAGCGTCATGGGTTTCTCGACCATCACGTGCAAGCCGTGGGCGAGGCTGTCGCGCGCCAGTGCGTAGTGCGTGGCGTGCGGGGTCGCCACCACCACACCATCGAGCTGCTCGTTCGCGAACATCTCGTGGTGATCCAGATATGTGCGGGTAATTCCATAAGCCGTGGCGGCAGCCTGGAGGCGAGCGGGATCACGATCGCAAAGTGCGACCAATTCGGTATCGGGATGTTGTTGGAGTGCGGGGATGTGCGTGTACGTGGACCACCAACCTGCGCCAATCACGGCGATACGTGCCTGCTTCGGCATGCGTTTCCTCTCTGAGATTCGATTTGCGTCACCACCGACGGGCGGACACCACAAGAACTCAAGGGGTAGAGGGACGTACCGCGTGGGCCAAAACCCAGCGGCATGCATCAAAACGTTGCTCGACCAGACGAACGTTGGGACAGCGGCACCGCGTTTCAAGCAGCCCACAGAGGCGGTGCGCTTGCGGATGTACGGGATACAAACGGCATACAGCTGCTTGAGGCATCGGGACTTCCACGTATCGAGAAGAAGCGTGTACCTAATTATACACAACCGCAAATCATCGGAGATCGGTACTATTCCCGATATTGTTCAGGCGATCATTGCCAATGCTGTTGGAAAGCGGCAAAAAGCGGAATCGAACGAGACGTTGGTATTAACTGAAAGAGGGATGGCCACAGCAAGCATATCTTTGCACGTGATAAGTCATATTTGCTATCATGCCATCGGGCATGCTTGTGGCACAATATATGATGGGCATAGACCATCCAAGCTTGGGTAGAGTGTTGGGCAGTGCAACAAGTACTACAATCTCGTAGTCAGATACTGCATATACATCTCTCAAATCTGTGCTACCATAGGGGTGCGGCACAGAGGCCGCCTAAGTGATCATAACATGCGGAAGGATACATAACCATGACCCAGGACTACCGCATCGAAAAAGACTCGCTTGGCGAGATGCAAGTACCAGCCAACGCGCTCTATGGTGCACAGACCCAGCGCGCCGTGCTGAACTTCCCGATCAGCGGTATGCGGCCCTACCCAGCGTTTGTATGGGCACAAGTAATGATTAAGCGGGCAGCGGCAGAAGTCAATCGCGACCTCGGTCTGCTCGATGCCCGAATAGCGAATGCCATTGTGCAAGCTGCGGAAGAGATCCTCAACGGGCAGTGGGCCGATCAATTCGTGGTCGATCCATTCCAGGCGGGTGCTGGCACCAGCCACAATATGAACGCCAATGAGGTGATCGCCAATCGCGCGAACCAGATCCTTGGCTACAGCCTGAGCGATCCCAAGAAAGAAGTCAGCCCCAACGATCACGTCAACATGGCGCAGAGCACCAACGACACCATCCCGACCGCCATTCGGTTGGGCTGTCTGTGGCGCTTGGGCGAACTGTTGGAGGCTATCGATAAACTCGGCGATGCGTTGGCCGCCAAGAGCCGGGAGTTCGACGATGTGGTGAAGTCGGGCCGCACCCACTTGCAGGATGCCGTGCCCGTGCGGCTCGGCCAGGAGTTCGGTGCCTACGCCCGCGCCATCGCCAACGACCGCGAGCGCATTGCGGCAGCGGGTGAGCGCTTGGCCCGCTTGGGCATCGGCGGCACGGCCACCGGCACCGGCCTGAACGCCCACCCCGAGTATCACGCTCGCATGGTGCAGCGGCTCTCCGAGCTGACGGGCTTTGAGCTCACCTCGGCAGGCAACCTGTTCGAGGCGATGCAAAGCATGGCCGATCCCGCTGACTTCTCGGCCTCGATGCGCACGCTCTGCATCACGCTGACCCGCATCGCCAACGACTTCCGCCTGCTCTCCTCGGGTCCGGCCACCGGCCTCGACGAGATCCGGCTGCCAGCCGTGCAGCCAGGCTCCAGCATCATGCCCGGCAAGGTCAACCCCGTGCTGGCCGAGATGCTGAACATGGCCTCGTTCCACGTACAAGGCTGCGACTTGACCGTCTCGTTGGCCGCGCAGGCTGGTCAGCTCGAACTGAACGTGATGATGCCGATCATCGCGCATAACCTGTTCGAGATGATGCACGTGCTGATCGGCGCGATCAACGCCTTCACCGAGAAGTGTGTGGTCGGCGTCACTGCCAACCGCGAGAAGGCCAGCGGCTGGCTCGCCAAGAACGCCATTCTGGTGACCGCGCTCAACCCCGTGATCGGCTACCTGAACGGCGCCGCCGTGGCGAAGGAAGCGATGGCGACCGGTAAGACGATCAAGGAAGTGGTGATCGAGAAGGGGCTGCTCCCAGCCGAAGAGATCGATAAGCTGCTCGATGTCTATAAGATGACCGAAGGTGGCATCCAGAGCGGCGGCGGTGGCGGTGGAGGCTAATTGAAACGCGCCACCAGCATAATCAATAACCTTTGTGGTGTCATATTCATTCATTCGGAATGATAGATTGCTATCGGTGGTAAAGCGCATCCAACAATTTGGTCGTCGGCTGATAGACTGCGCGCCCTATCCGCTTGCACTTCAGGGTTTGGTCTCGCTCGTGCTGCTAGCCGCAGTGCCTAGTGCACTGAGCGAGACCCCCAACTTGCTGTTCTCTCGAATCGCTCTCCTATGCCTGCTGATCGGCATCCATATCCTCGCCGCTTGGCTGGTTCCCGTCCGTAAACTCAAGTTTTGGTGGCAACTGATCTACCTCGCCCTGCAGGTCGGCCTCGCCTCGCTGAGCTATGCAATTGTTCCATACCCATTGATAGGTTATGTCTATGTGGCGATCGTGCTGCAGGCGATCTACTTGTTCAGGCCGCTGGTCTGGATTCTGTTCGCCTGCTCGGTGTACGGGCTGTGGAGCGGCTCGTTGATGATCGCATCGACGAACCTGTTCGAATGGCTCTATGCGAATCTCGCACTGGCCTTCCCCGTCACCTGTATCCTGATCGCAGCCGTGCTGTATGCGCGACAACACCATCGGCACGAGCAGGTGCAGACCGAACTGCGCCAGCAGCAGAACCGCTACGAAGCGCTGCTCGCACGCCTCGACGATGCCGAGCAGGACGCAGCGCTCGCCGAGCGCCATCGCCTTGCGCAGACCATTACGAGCGAGATCTCATCGGCGCTCGCACAGGTTGAGCAGAGCATCTCGCACACCATCGCGCAGGCCCAACAGAACCTGGTCCGCATCGAATTGCCGATCGAGCAGACCCGTGCCATTGCCGCCAACGCGCTCGATCATATGCGTGCAGCCGTCTCGACGTTGCGTCACGGACTGCGCGAAGATACACCACCCGAAACGCCGAATCCGCCCACTCTGCCGCCAACAGAGTTGATGACGATTCGCTCGCAACGCACATTAACGTGGGTGCTCCCGCTTGTCTTCACCCTGATCGCGTTGCCCTTGATGTTGCTGCAAGAGACGCTCTCGCCGCTGCCTGTGCTGCTGTTCATCCTGTGCAGCGCCGTGTTGCTCGGCGGCTATGTCTTCACCCAGCGCATTCACCACCCGCTGTTGGTGCGGTTGGGGCTCACCAGTCAGGCCGCAGCCGTGTTGGGCATGGTGTTCGCCACCCAAACGGTCCCGTTGATGCTGGGGCTGTTGCTCGTGCTCTGGCAGATGGCGATGCGCTTGCCCGTCGCGCAGTTGATCACCTTTTTGGTGGGGGTGCCGACCTTGCTGGGCTTGGCGTTCACGCCGATCGCGCCAACATCGCTCGTCGATAGCACCACATTGCTGATCTTCTGCTTGACGTGTATCGCGGTCGGCGGCCTGATTGCGACGGCTCGCAGCCTGCTCAACCGTGGCAAAAACGCGGGCGAACAACTGGCACAACTCACCGATGTCACCAGCGAGCTTGAACAGCAGTTGCAGCAGACCCGCGCCCTAGCGGTGGCCGTGGAGCGCACGCGCCTCGCCCGCGAGATTCACGATGACATTGGGCATCGGCTTGTGCTGCTGAACCTGCAACTGCAACTCGTTGAAGATCTGATTATCGAAGATCCTGAAGCAGCGCTCGAACAACTCTGCTCCACTCGCGAACAACTCCGCGAAGCGTGGTCGAGCATGATCTCCACCACCGACGCGGTATTGGCGCTGACGAGCGACACACTGCCCGCCGCGCTCGAACGGCTGATCAATCACTGTCAATCGCTGACGCCCATCACCATTTCCCTCAAAATCAATGGTGATCTGTCGCAGATCGATCAGCCAACCGCCTGCACGATCTATCGAGCGGTGCAGGAAGGGCTCACCAATATGTGCAAATATGCCAATGCCAAACAGGCGCAGGTGCATATCTATGGCGGCGAAGGCGCGATCCAAGTGCGTGTGCGCGACGATGGCGATGGCAATTGGCATACGTCTGCAACGGAGCAGGTAGCTTCCGGTGGACAATTTGGCTTGATGGGCCTCCGCGAACGAGCCGAATTACTCGGCGGTGAGTTAAGGGCTGGGCCACATCCCGAGGGAGGTTTCTTGTTGCTGATGACCCTCCCTGCCACGAACTAGTACATTTGCCTAAAGCCTGTACCCAGCCTGTATTCAACTCGAAGGTGGCATCACGCACCTTCTCGCATACAAAGAGAGTCCTGCCATGACACCAAAGATCCGCGTTCTGATCGTTGATGATCAGTCCCTCATACGAATTGGCATCCAGACTCTCCTGAACCGTAAGCCCGATATCGAAGTCGTTGGTCAAGCGAGCGACGGTGAGGAGGCGATCCAAAAAGTTGCGGAACTCGACCCCGATGTGGTGCTGATGGATATTCGGATGCCCAAGCTCGATGGAGTGGAGGCCACGCGCCGCCTGACAGCGCAATACCCCCGCACAGGCATCATCATCCTCACGACGTTTCAAGACGATGAAAATGTATTTAGCGCCTTGGCCGCTGGAGCGCGCGGCTACCTGCTGAAGGACACCAATCACAAGGAGCTGGCCGAGGCGATTCGCATTGTGGCAAACGGCGGCGCACTGCTGCATCCCGAAGTCACTGCCCAAGTGATCCGCGAGTTTAGTCGCAGGAATCAGCCGAGCACGCCCTCGCCAGCAACTGCGCCCACACCCGCGCCCGCTGCAACTCCACCCGCCGATGAGCGGTTGGCTCTGCTCACCGAGCGCGAACTGTCGATACTGCGGCTGCTCGGTCACGGATACAGCAATCAGGAGATCAGCCAGCAACTCTCGCTGAGCGTGGGCACCGTCAAGAATCATATCAGCAACATCCTCAGCAAGCTGAATATGCGTGACCGCACTCAGGCCGGGCTGTTCGCCCAACAGACCCTCCTTCAAGACTAACCGCCTCCACTGCATAGCTCTCTACCGTCAACGTCCAACCGTCTATGCCGTCATCGACCTATGACTGTAGTCATAGGTCGCACGACCTAGCGCGGTCATCATCTACCACGAAACATATGACTCACGATTAGCCGCGCGATACTTACGCCAAGCTCCAGCAGGCACTACACTACGAAGCATAACAAAACATTCCTTAGACTAGCTGGAGATGTAGAAATGGCACTCAATCACAATAGCATCGAGCGGCCACTTGGAGAGAAAATATTCGTGCTCTTCGGTGTGGTTGCACCCCTGATCGCAACCATTTATGCGATCGTCCTCCTTTGGCAGCGATATGTTAACTGGCTCGACATCACGTTGATGTTGGTGTTCTATCTCATCTCTGGCTTAGGTATCACCATCGGCTTCCACCGTATGCTCACCCACAAGAGCTTCGAGACATCCAAGTTCGTCAAGGGCTTGTTCCTGGTGATGGGCTGTATGGCGTGGGAAGGCCCGCCGATCGTGTGGGCTTCGACGCACATCAAGCACCACGCCCACTCCGACGAGGAGGATGATCCCCATAGCCCATTGGTGAGCCTGTGGCACGCACACATCGGCTGGATGTTCCTCGATGCCTCCGATACCGAGACCTATGGCACGTGGTTGAAGAAAGACCCCGTTGTCGTGTGGGCCAACCGCACCTGGTGGATCTGGGGCTTGGTCGGGATGATTATCCCTCTGTTGATCGGCGGCTGGACGGGCCTGCTCTGGGGTGGTTTTGTGCGCGTCTTCATCACGCACCACGTCACCTGGAGTGTGAACTCGATCTGCCACACCTTCGGCAAGCGCCCCTTCGAGACCACCGATGCAAGCCGCAACAACTGGCTGATTGGCCTGCTGGCCTTCGGTGAGGGCTGGCACAACAACCACCACGCCTTCCCCCGCTCGGCCTTCCACGGTATGGAGTGGTGGCAGTTCGACCTCTCGTCGTGGATCATCCGCATGATGGAGAAGGCCAAGTTGGTGTGGAAGGTGCACCGCGTGCGACCACAGGACAAAGAGAAGCGGTTGCGCCAGGGGATGAAGCGCACGGAGCGCACGGGCAACGCGGCTGCCGACTAAATCATACACATACTAAAAAACATGAAACGGGAGATTGCTACTGGCAGTCTCCCGTTTTTGTATGCCGAGTGATAGCAAATCCGAATGATTACTTACACAAACGGCAAGTGAATGTTATGACGTGATACTGGTTTCAATTGATACCCACATCTCCCGCAACAGGTGATATCGAGGCGCTGCGCGTAGCAGCGCCTCGATATCACAAAAAGAAGAGAGTACCTTGCTGCCGCAGGCTAATACTGCTTTTAATAACAACTGTCTAATCGGATTTAGTATGACACATATAGTGCGATCACAGTGGTATCACGGGTACCACATGAAAAAGCCGAGCAAGCTGATGATCACCACAATCCAAAACAGGAGCCAAAAGAGTGCTTGTTTTGTGCCCCTATTCCACTCACGTATCTTCGGCGCATGAATCCGCTCAAGCTCTTCTGTGGTTAACTGCACATCCTCGGGGCGCACCCTTCGCTTGCTCTCGTACAGCGCGCGAGCGTGAACCGACGTACCATCACCATAATCGGGTATATGCTCGACCCAATGCGACATCGGGCGCATCACGCGGGGCGGCGATTTGATGGGAGGCTGCGTAACAGTTTGTTTCGAGGAACAGTATCGACAGGCAGCTCAAGCGTATCGGCAGACCTTCGGATAGCAGGTTGCACTGATTGCTGACGTATCAATTCTTCGGCGACCGCTTCAAGCAATTCGGAGTATGCCACATCCATTGGCGACTCGAAGCGCACTTTGCGCGTTACATTGCGGATTTCGCGAAAGTGCTCGAGTGCCTGTGCCAGTTTAGAGGAACGTTCCTCGATCATCGCAACTACCTTTCGGGAACATCCACTGCTTTAGCTTCTAGTACGCATATTGATGCGCCAAGTTGCAGCATCTCCATCGAGGGTGTGATCACGAATCTGCCACAATCGCGTATAATGGGGCCAGAAACGCGACTTGGAGGATACCATGTCTATGATACAAGGACCAGTCCGGGTGCGCTTTGCGCCAAGCCCAACTGGCTATTTACACATTGGCGGTGTGCGTACTGCGCTGTTCAACTGGCTGTTCGCCCGGCACTACGGCGGCCAGTTTATTCTACGCATCGAAGATACCGATGAAAAACGCTTTGTGATGGGCGCAGCCGACGACCTGATGGCCTCGTTGCGCTGGGTCGGCATCGACTGGGACGAAGGCCCCGATATCGGCGGCCCGCACGGCCCCTACGTGCAGTCGGAGCGCGCGAGCTTGGGCATTTACCAGCGCTATGCCGAGCAGTTGCTTGAGAGCGGCCACGCCTATATGTCCTTCACCACCGAGGCCGAGCTGGAGCAAATGCGCGCCGAAGCAGCCGCACGCGGCATCAAAGCCTTCCGCTTCCGTGGCCCGGAGCGCGATTGGACGCTTGACCAAATGCGTGAGTTAGCCGCGCAGGGCAAGCCTTACACCATTCGCCTCAAGATGCCGTTGGAGGGCACCACCACCTTCACCGACTTGGTGCGCGGCGGCGATCAGATTAGTGTGCAGAATAGCGAGCTGCAAGACATCGTGCTGATCAAGACCAGTGGCATGCCGGTCTACCACATGGCGCACTTGGTCGATGACCACCTGATGCAGATCACGCATGTGATGCGCAGCGAGGAGTGGGTGCCCAGCACGCCGTATCACGTGCAACTGTACCGCATGTTGGGCTGGGAAGCGCCAGCGTTCGTGCATTTGCCCGTGGTGTTGCGCTCCGATGGGCGCGGCAAGCTCTCGAAGCGCAAGGACGATGTGGCCACCAACCGCTTCTGGGAGCGCGGCTACCTGCCCGAGGCGATGTTCAACTACCTGGCCCTGCAAGGCTGGAGCTACGACGACCACACCGAGCTGATGACGCGCGAAGAGATCCTCGAGCGTTTCTCACTGGAGCGCGTGCAACCCTCGCCAGCGCGCTGGAACCCCGAGAAGCTGCGCGACATGAACGGCCTGTACATCCGCAAGCTCTCTGCCGACGAGGTTGCCGAGCGCATCACGCCGTTCCTCTCGGACGCAGGGCTGATCGGCAAGCCCGCCAGCGACGAAGAGCGCGCCTACGTGCGCCGCCTCACGCCGATGATACACGATCGGCTCGAGGAGCTAGGCGAAGCGCCGGAACTGCTGGAGTTCTTCTTCCGCGATGTGCTGCCGCAGAACCAGGCTGGCGCAGATGCCGAAGGCGTGCTCACCTATGACCCGGCGATGCTGATCCAGAAGAAGACCACGCAGGAGCAGACACTTGAAGCGCTGCAGAGCGCACAGCGCACTCTCACCGCGCTCAGCGAGTGGGACGAGGCGAGCCTGGAGACGGCGTTGCGCGCACTAGCTGAGGAGCTTGGCCTCAAGCCTGGCCAACTGTTTGGCGCGCTGCGCGTGGCGGGCACAGGCCGGACTGTGGCCCCGCCGCTGTTCGAGACGCTCGCCGCACTCGGTCGCGAGCGCACGCTGACGCGGATCGCCAACGCCATTCAGGCGCTCAGCTAAGCACCACTGAAGATATCCCAACAAAAGGAGGTTCTCTACGCAGAGAGCCTCCTTTTTGTATGGTGAGTGATACCACATCCAAATGATTGCTTACGGAATCAGCATGCTATGCTGGTTGAATACTCTTTCTTCAACGTTAGACTGATACCAGCATTTCCAGGGAAGATGGTGTCGTTACGCTGCGCGTAGCAGCGCATCGACATCACAAGAAATGTTAATACCTTGCTGGCGCAGGCTAAAACTGGTTCTATCGTGATACTGACCAATCGGGTTTGGTATGAATAGTGATGAGGGACAAAAAAGAGAGCTTGTAGCGACAAGCTCTCCCTCTTTGCATATGCTCTAAAACAGGATACTAATCCCAAAAGCGATCATTAAAATCAGAGCGTTGCTCCGCCAATGCAGCATCGAGTTGCGAACGATTGATGTAGCCCATCTCAAATGCCACTTGGCCGAAGGGCAAACGCGTACCACTCCGATGCAACGCCATTTGACGCTCTGCCGCCCGTGTCACCTGCTCGCTACTCATAATCCCGCGCCGCAAGAAATATTCGCCCAAACGCGGCACGCTACTGGTCTTAGCCTCCGGCGCACCCACTTCGGCCTCGGCCAACTCCTCGAAACTGACGCGATAGGTGACAGAGCCGAGAATCAGCGTATCTCCAACATTCAAACGACTCTGGCCCGTGATCGCAATGCCATTTAACGACAAACCCTCGCGGTTGCGAGTGACAGGAACCACAAACCAACGTTCCAACACTTGCCGTATCTCGGCATGCTGAGGCGCAACTTGACGATCTTGAAGAACAACATCGTTACTAGGCGCACTACCAATTGTATTGACCCGTGCTGTAAGGGTCGTGCGTTTACCGATTTGCGATCCGGTTATCGCAGTCAGCACAAGCGCTTTTGTCATACTTGCTGCTCTCCTCAGGCGCACTACGCTCAGCAAAAAGCACGCTGCACGCAGTGTGCGCGATCGCTGCATGGCATAACCCGCTAAAAATGCTGGCGACGTTGTTCTTGTAGGAAGTGCTTGGAATTGTATACCATCTACAGAGAGGGGTCAACCATTTGGATATAAATATTCTTTCAAAAACCCAACCACAAATTGAGAGTGCTATAATATTCTCGAGAACGCTCTACTAGTGCAACACAGCTTGCAAGGCGGGGAGTAATGGCATTAGAAGTTAGCGCAATTCAGCGTGTTCGTATCTACCTTAGTGAACGCGATACGTTCGACAAACAAGCGCTCTACCTGGCAGTTCTCGACCGTCTGCGACAGGAGGGCGCGATTGGTGCGAGCGCCTTGCGTGGTGTCGCTGGTTTCGGCTCCGATCAACACCGCCGCATGGCCGGTACCGCTGGTCTGAGTCAATCCCTTCCGATCATCATCGAGTGGGTCGACCGCGCCGAGCATATTGCCACGATCCTCCCGTTGATCGAGCCGATGGTTCCCGATGCGCTGATTACGCTGGAAGATGTGCGGATCTACCGCGCTATCAACACAAGCACCGGGCCGTTCGGCGATCAGAGCATCAGCGATGTGCTCATCACCGATGTGGTCACCGCCACCGCTACGACAAGCGTGCAGCAGGCCATCACCCTCCTGCTCGACCACAACCAAGCCATTCTGCCGATCCTCGACTCGAACAAGCACGTCATCGGCGTGTTCAGCAGCAACGATTTCAAACAGCGCAGCCAACCGCCCTGTTCGCTGACGCAGTTCGCGAACTTTCCCGCCACCGAACAACAGACGATCCTCAGCCAGTTCGAGCATCAGCCGATCACGGCGCTCATCAACCCCGAGCCGCGCACCATCTACGTTGCCGCCTCGATCCTACAGGCTATTCAGACGATGCTCGAATGGGGCGCCGATGCGCTGCCAGTGATCGATCGCGAAGGGCATCTGGTGGGCATTTTTGGCGTGGAGCAGGCACTCCAAGCCTCGGTCAACAGCGGAACGGGCCAGCACAATAGCACACCCATCAATTTGGTGATGCAGAGTTCTGTGCCGCAGGTCAGTGCGTCTGCGCCGCTCTCCAATGCGCTCGCGCAACTCCTGATCTCGCCGCAGGGTTTCTTGGTGGTGGTCGATCAACTGCAGCCGATCGGCATCCTGCACAAAGAGACGATCTGCAGCCAACTCAGCGAGCCGCTCCGCAGCGCGTGGATCGCGCAGTTGAGCATCGGTTCGTACGTCACTGATCCGGCGATCGTGTTCCCCTCCGACCAACTCGCCGCTGACCTCGCCTCGCCAGTGCCAACCATTTCGCTCAGCAGCACCGAGCGCGATGCCACCGAGCAGATGCTCAAAACGGGACACGAACAGATTATTGTGACGGACGATCAGGGACGCGTGGCTGGGTTGCTGCAACGCAAGGGGATTCTGCGCTCGTTGGCGCAGGAGAGCGTCGCGTAACAACAGGCCAGCATAACTACGAAGGCTCTCTACCCGCATTCAGGCGAATAGAGAGCCTTTTGTTGTGTAAGTTTCAGTGGACACTCTAGGCCACAATCCCTACTCGGCAACCGCGTCGGCAAGCTGCAGCGACATCGGCTGCTGCAACACATCGGCGAGCGAATCGCCCTGGCGGTACACGTACACGGGCACGCGCAACTCGGCCAGACGCGCCTGGATGGTCAGCGTATCGCGCCACCCGCCGAACGACTGCGGGTCGATCAACACCACCACAGCACGCGCCCCGCGATACAGCAGGTGCTGCAAACTCACCACCCAGCGCTCATCGAGCGACGGCGTGAGGATAACCAGCGTGCAGTTGCGACCGAAGCGCACGCTCTCCGCCGCCAACACCTCAGCCAGCGGCTGCGCGCCGTGCGCCCGCAACACCGCCAATGCCTCCAAGATTTTGAATAGCTGCCGCGACTCTCGCTCGGCGGGGATCACCTCGCGATGCTGCCCCCACGAGATCAAGCCGAGCATGCGGTTCTGCTCCAGCAGGTGGCGCGCGATCGAGGCCGCCGCCTGCACGCCGTACTCCTCGGTCGATTCGGCGATGCGCTGCTCGCTCGTCAGGCGGGGCGTGCCGCCGGAGCGCCTGGGCACCAGCGTCTGCTGCACCCGCTCCTGCATATCGAGCACCAAGTACACCTCGGCGGTGGGGTCCAACTCGAATTCCTTCACCATCAACTGAGCCATGCGGGCGGTGCTGCGCCAATGGATGCGGTTGAAGCTATCGCCGGGCTGATACTCACGGATGGTGGAGACGTTCGGCGTCACGTGGAAGGCGCGGCTCTTGACATCCTGCCCACCGGGCAGCTCGGCGCTGGGCAGCGAGAAGCCAGGCAGCGGCGTCGTGCGGGGGTACACCAACACCTCGTTGCTACCCGGCACCATGCGCTCCAGCCGGAAGATGCCGAACGGATCGCCGCTGATCAGCACGACCGGCCCCAAGCGAAACTTGCCGCGCATCGTGCACAGCGTGCGGATCGACCAGCGCCGCCGCTCGTTGCCGGGCAGATAGCTCACAAAGCCGGTGCCGTGGTTCGGCATATCCGACAAGTCGCGCAACTCCACCCACAGCTTTGGGAAGGGCCACAAGTTGCGGATCGTGATACGCTCGCGCGCTTCGTCTCCCACCTGCGAGCGGTGTGTGAACGTCTCGCGCTCGACCTGCAGGCCGCGCAAATTACTCCACGCCCAGATGAACGACAAAATCAGCAGCGCTAGCAACAGGTAAAACAGGTGGAAAAACAACCGAATACCCGTACCCTGCGCCGCCAAGAAACTCAACAGAGCCAGCAGGAGCACGCCAACTGGTCGAAATAACTGTCGTCGTTGGAGCATATCACCAACCCATCATCACACAACCGCAAGCAAGCCAACCAATCCGCATCGGTTGTATTGACCAGCGGCAAGCGTATCTTCCATTAAGACGCAGATTGACGGCTACGATGGTCTCAACGAGAATCCTTTCAGATTCTGCTGCTGTTCGATGATCTCCGAGATCGCTTGACCAAGATTCGCCACGGTCTGCACGCCAGTTATTGCAATGCCCTGCGCAACCAACTGCGCCGCCGCTTGTGCCGAAATGCCTGTAAGGATCACCTTCGAGCCTAACAATTGAGCAGCACGGGCCGATTGCAACAACGCCGCCGACGCTTGAGTATCCAACTCTTGCAAACCCGTCAAATCGATGATCACGGTCTGTGCCCGTTGCATGTGAATGCCGTGTAACAGCGATTCTAGCATCTTTTGCGCCCGCTGTTCATCCAGATAGCCCACCAGCGGCAAAAGCGTCACTCCAGGCATGAGCGGGATCAGCGGCAACGAGAGCACATCGATCGTCTTGCGCAGTCGCTCCTGCGTGGTCAACAGCGATTCATTCGTGGCCTGCACCTGCGCCATCAGCGCCTCGTTCTCATTCGCGCGGCTCTCGGCCTCCATCCGCGAAGCCTCTAATGCCATTGTTGAGCGATGCAAACTGAGCACCGAAAAGCGCACAACCAACCAACAGGCCAGCATGGCTATGAGTGTAGCGATGATCGGAAACGTAAAGTTAAGGCCACCTTGATAGAGCCCATGGTACCCTGCATCGTATGGCAACTCAATATAAGATTCGTACAGCGCCAAACCACCATAGGCCACGACACACATCACCATAATCGCATCGAGAGCGCGAGCATCATCCAATACCGTGGCGAGGCCGACCAGCAGGAGAAAGTAGAACGCATTGGATGCAGATAACACGCCACCACCGAAGTGTGAGCCATAGGTGATCATCGCGACCAATATCAGGGCGCAGAACATCGTTGCGTGGATGCCGTAGCCAATTCGCAGCAGCCAATAATAGATCGCGCAGTAAATATAACTCATCATCACCATGCCGAGCAGAATGGGCACGGTGCTCACCGTAAACAAGCCGATCAACAAAAACGGGACGTTTAACGCTGCATATACCAGGATGAAGTTACGAATGCGTTGTTCGCGCTGTTTTTTAAGAGTGGAAGAAGAGGAGTAATCTACTGCGAGTAAGCCCATAAACAACCCCCATTGCACCAATCAACACGCCGGAGGTATCGCCTATGGCTCAACGAGACGAGCTAATGCACGTATCGTCACAACACCGTAGACGACCGCACCGTGTATCACTTGCCAATACAAAATCGGCTAAAGATCTCCGAAAGCAGATCATCACCGACCGTCTCACCGGTTACTTCACCCAGCGCTGTTAACGTATCGGTCAGGTCAACAGCCAACAAATCGGGCGAAGCGTTTCGGTAATGGGTTGCAAGAGCATCGCGTAAACTGGCGGTAGCACGGCCAAGCGCATCACGATGCCGAGGGCTTGTGATCATCCGATCACCGTTCGTGGTGGCGTTTCCAAGCAACACACGAGCGATCGTTGAAACAAGCGTATCGATCCCCGCTCCGCTCAGGGCGGAGATCGGAACTGCGGCCACAAACGGCGAAGTGGCCGTATTGAGTGAATCGGTTGCCACAGGTTTGGCGAACGGAGCCACCATACGCGCAATAAACGCATCTTGCGCGGAGGGATCGTCGCTATCCTGAAGTTCACTCACCAGATCGAGTTTGTTCAGGACTAAGATGGTTGGCTTATCGGCGAGCAACGTTGCAATTGCAATATCCGCGTCGCTCGGCGGCCTGCTCGCATCCAACACCAACAGCGCAAGATCGGCAGCGGCTACGGCTGCGCGGCTGCGAGCCACCCCCAACTGCTCGACCGGATCGCTAGTCTCCGTAATCCCCGCAGTGTCGATCAGCACCACGGGAATCCCATTCATATTCGCAGTTTCTTCCAGTGTGTCCCGTGTTGTCCCTGGTATCGGCGTGACGATCGCGCGGTCAGCGCGCAACAACACGTTCAGTAATGAGGATTTACCAGCATTCGGCAGACCAACCAATACAGCCCGCGCACCTTGGCGATAGATCAGGCCCTGATCTGCGGTCTGTAGCAAGCGTTCGAGGCGCACCAAACTCTCTTGCAGCGGTCCCGCCACATCGAGCGGTTCCACTTCATCTTCAGGGAAGTCGACCAGTGCCGTTGCGTAGGCCAGTGGTCCCAGCAACAAATCGCGCACTTGGCGCAATTCCGTCGCCAGCCACCCCGCCAACTGCGCCTGCGCTAGCGCCAACCCGGTGGCCGTGCGCGCCTGAATGACATCCAGCGTTGCCTCAGCCTGTGTTAAGTCGATGCGACCGTTGAGGAAGGCCCGCATCGTGAACTCGCCCGGCTCCGCCTGGCGTGCGCCGCAAGCCAAGGCGCAGCGCAACACCCGATCGAGCACGAGCGCACCGCCGTGGCACGATATCTCGGCGACATCCTCGGCGGTGAAGCTCCGTGGCGCTCGCATATAAACGGCAAGCGCTTCGTCGATGATACCATCCTGAGGGTCGATCACATGGCCGAATCGCATCCGAAACGGTCGCCACACGCCAGCACGAGCGGGGCGAAAGATCTGCTGTAGGATGGAGTGCGCTTCAGGCCCACTGATGCGGATAATTCCTATGCCACCTTCGCCGGGCGGCGTTGCGATCGCAGCAATCGTATCATCGTAGAGCATGAGAAGATTATACCATGTCGCTACGCATCGCGGAGTTCTCCACACGAGAAACGTGCAAGCGCTTGGCAATGGGCAGCATCACCAACACGACCTAGGTATTGCCCAAACGCAGAATATAATCGCCCCAACGCAACTCGCGGGGATCATTGGTGGCCACTACGACGATGCCATGCCGCCGCTGACGCTCCACAATCCGCTCCACCAGCGCCGCGCCCCGCTCATCGAGCGTGGAGGTTGGCTCGTCGAGCAGCAGGACGGGAGGCGAGTGCAGAAGCGCGTAAGCGTAACGGAAGCGCTGCGTCATGCCCGAGGAGTACGCGGCGAGCAGATCGTGACCGCGCCCGCCGAGTTCCACTTCTTCCAGCAGAGCTTCGAGCTGCTCGGTAGTGCGGTGCAGACCACGCACCCGCGCGAAGAAGTTCAGGTTCTCCAAGGCCGTCAACTCGCGGTACACGTGCAGGTCGGGCGCGACCCAGCCGAACAGGCCCGATGCTTGATCGGGGCGGTACGGTACGCCGTTGAGCCGATAGGCCACTTCGCCTGCGGTGGGGCGCTGCAAGCCGCACAGCAATCGCAACAGCGTGCTCTTCCCGCTGCCGTTGTGCCCGGCCACCACCAGCGTTTCGCCCTGCCGCAGCGAGAGGCTGATGCCATCGAACACGCGCCGCGCACCGTAGGTCGCCGCCACGTCTTTGATCTCAAGTACGAGTGAATCCATTCCAACCCTTTAATCTGCCTTGGCAGCAACCGCCATAAAACCTGCCAAATTGTATACCAATCTCGCGATTTCCCTGACACTCCCACGGCTAAAGCCTGTGGGGTTCTCGGTTCTCAGGCCCGCCCAACGGCAGAGCCTCCCCGAAGGCGGTGCCCCCGCCTCTCTTGAGGATATTGAGCGCAGCGTTATGGTCGCGGTGCAACTCACAACCACAATACGGGCAGGAGTGCCACCGGACCGTCTTGTGTAGTTATACAAATCTCATCTACACACCAGCAACGCGCTTCATCCCATCCTTAAAGGGTGTGGGCTTTCGCGCGCCTATTTTGTAAGGTTGGAGTGGAGACGCTACACTTGGTCACCTTGTCAGTTATGGCCCTGTTCCGCAGGAAACCAGGCGAGTTGGTGGCCCGGCTCGATTCGCACATCGACCCGCGAGCCGAGCGCAAATTCGTGCATATGGTTGCAGCTACAGCGCAGCATGCGCCCGGTATCGAGCTCCAGTTCGTACACGTACTCGCCAGCCCGAAACGTGCGACCGACGACCCGCGCAGCGCCTTCAGCAGCCGCCCGGATCTGCATATCGTCGGGGCGCACCACCACCTCCACCTGCGAACCGAGCGGCCTCGACACAGGTTGCGCAACTAGGCCCAACTCCGTCGCGATCCCATTGGGCTGCACGCGGCCCGGCAGCCAATTCGCCTGCCCGATGAATTGCGCCACAAAGCGGCTGGCTGGCTCCAAGAACAGGTTCTGCGGCGTATCGATCTGCTCGATGCGTCCGGCGTGCATCACCGCCACACGATCGCCCATGAACAGCGCTTCCTCCTGATCGTGCGTCACGAACAGCGCCGTGGTGCCGATCTGCTTCAGGATGTCGCGCACCTGCACGCGCATGCTCGCGCGCAGATCGGCGTCCAAGTTGCTGAACGGCTCGTCGAGCAGCAGCACCGCAGGCTGAGGCGCAAGCGCACGGGCTAACGCGACCCGCTGCTGTTGCCCACCCGATAGTTGGTGCGGCATACGCTCCTCGAATCCTTGCAGGCCCACCAGCTCCAGCATCCGCTGCACTTGACGATCGCGCTGGCCGTTGCGCACGCCGTAGCCAACATTTTGCGCGACGGTGTAGTGCGGGAACAGGGCGTACTGCTGAAAGACCATGCCGATCTGGCGGCGCTCGGGCGGCACGAAGCGGTTCGCACTCGCCACCTCCTGCTCGCCAATACGGATCGTGCCGTGATCGGGCCGCTCGAAGCCCGCGATCAGGCGCAGCGCCGTGGTCTTGCCGCAGCCGCTCGGGCCAAGCAGAGCGACGATCTCACCCGGCTCCAGCGCCAGATCAAACTGAGAGACCGCCAAGACCGATTGAAATGATTTCGAGATTTGTTGACAACTAACCAAATGCATTATGATTCTCGCTGCTCACGGATCGTCATCAGCGCCAACGGCACCGACGAAAGTAACACTATCACCAAAGCGGGGGCCGCGGCACGAGCAAAAAACGCCTCGGACACCGAGCTCCACACATCGACCGCCAACGTCTTAAACCCGATCGGGGCCAGGATCAGCGTGGCGGGCAATTCTTTCATCGTCGTCAAAAAGACCAAACTCGCCCCGGCCAACAACCCAGGACGCATCAAGGGCAGCGTAATGCTGCCGAACACTTGCAGCGGCGTGCGTCCAAGGCTGCGGGCGGCCTCCTCCACGCTCGGGTGTATTTGCAACAGCGAGGTACGCAGCGCACCCACGGCCTGCGGCAGAAACAGGATCGCGTACGCCAACAGCAGCATCACGAAGGTCTGGTAGAGCGGGCGCGCATAGTTGATGCCGAAGAACACCAGCGCCAGCGCCACAGCGATACCGGGCAGCGCGAACGCCGCATAACAGAGGCGCTCCAGCATCTGCGAGAAGCGGCTGGGGCGGCGTACCACCAGCACAGCCACCGGCAGCGCGGCGAGCACCGTCACCAGCGCGGCCATGCCCGAGGCGAACAGCGAATTGCGCACCACCGGGCCGAGCGCCAGCAGCGTCTCCCCAGCCCGCAGGCCACGCACCAGCCAGTAGATCAGCACACCAGCGGGCAACACCAAACTGCAACCCACCACCAGGGCGCAGAAAGCCAGCGCTGGCCAACGCCACACGCCAAGTTTCACCTGCGTGGGAGGGCGGTTGCTGCTGGGCTGATCAAAGCGCGCCCGCGATTGAAGACGCGCCTCGAATACAACTAGCACCAGCGTCAACACGATCAGCAACAAGGCGAACAGCGCGGCCTGTGAGCGATCCAGCGAACGGTACTGCACATAGATGATGCGGGTGAAGGTGTCGTAGCGCATAATCGCCACGGCGGCGAAATCGCGCAGGGTGTACAGCGCGACCAGCAAGCCGCCAGCGCCCAGCGCGGGCCGCAACTGCGGCAACGTCACGCGCCAAAACGTGGCCCACGGCGCGAAGCCCAAGCTACGCGATGCCTCCTCCAGCGCGGGGTCCATGCGTTGCAGCGCAGCACGAAGGCTTAACAGCAGGTACGGATAGCACAACAGCGTCAAGGCCAGCAATGCGCCCGGAAAGCCGTAGATCGACGGCAGGCGTTGGATGCCGAACAGCGTCTCTAAGCCCTGCTGCAACAAGCCGCGCGGCCCCAACACCGAGATAAACAAGTATGCACCGACGTAGCTCGGGATCACCAACGGCAACGGCGTTAGGATCGACCAAACGCGCCGAAATGGCAGATCAGTACGCACCGTCAGCCAGGCCAACGGCACCGCGATCAGCGCCGAGCAGAACGTCACCGCAATCGCCAAGGCCGCCGTTTGGAACACGATCGCCCAGGTGCGCGAGCGCAGCAGGGTCTGCACAGCACTATCGCTCGTCGCCAGCGCCCGCACAACCAAGTAGACCGTCGGCAACAGCAGGGCTGCGACCACCAGCACCGCAGCGAACCACAGCATCACCGTTGACCAATGCGGCACTGCGCCGATCCGCCACCGATTGAGCGCGCTACTCTTCATGAAGCTTCATCGTCAAACTACAATCCCGCACGAATCAGTTGATTGTGGGCATCCTGCCAGCGCAGTATACCCACAATCTCCTAACGATCAACAGACCAAAATTATGGCAGTACGCCAGTGCTCTGCAACAGCGCGGTTGTCCCTTGCAGATCGCTCAACTTCGCCATATCGATGTTCAATGCAGTCGCTTCGAGATCTTCGATCGGCGGCAAGCCACGGGCGGTATTAATGCCCGGAATCAGTGGATACTCGTAGGTTTGGCTAGCAAAATACTGCTGCGCCACGGGGGAGAGCATAAACTGCAAGAAGCGGAGCGCGTTCGCCTCGTTCTTGCCGTTCGCAAGCCGACCAGCGCCCGCCACCATCAGCAGCGAGCCGGGGCCACCACCCGTGAGGAAGTGGTTGCGCGCCTTGAACGAATCGCCGTGCTCGTGCAAGAAGCGGTAGAGATAGTAGTGATTCACCAAGCCGATATCAATCTCGCCATCGGCCACCGCCTGCACGATCTGGGTGTTGCCCTCGTAGGCGACCGGATCGTTGGCCAACATGCCCTTGAGCCACTCTGCCGTCTTTTCTTCGCCCCACTCCACGCGCATCGCCGTCACCATCGCCAGGAACGAGCCGTTCGTGGGTGCCCAGCCGATCCGCCCCGACCACTTTTTATCGGTGAGGTCGAAGATATCGGCGGGCAACATTTCTGGCTGAATAGTATCGGTATTATACGCGATAACACGCGCTCGGCTTGAGATGCCCACCCACAGGTTTTCGGGCGATCGGAAGCGCTCGCCAACCAGCGACGTGATGGAATCGGGCAGCGGCGCAAACAAACCAGCGTCGGCTACCGCGCCCAAACCACCGGGGTCTTGCGCAAAGAAGATATCGGCGGGCGACTGCTCACCCTCCTCCAACAACGTCGCGGCCATCTCGGCGGTGGAACCGTAGCGCACTTCCACTTCGATTCCTGTCGCCTGCGAGAACTGCTCGATGATCGGCGCAACCAGCGATTCGCTGCGGCCCGAGTAGACCACCAACTTGCCGGGATCGGTTTCGACGGGCACCACCACCGTCGCCTCCACCACCTGGGGCGGCACGGTCACTTGCACTTCAACAGTTTCACGGATAACTTGCGGCGAAGCGGGAACGGGCGTGGAATTTGCAGCAGGGCTAGCCCCACAGGCAGCTAAAACAAACGAGAAGAGTAGAGCACTAACCATCAAGCGCATATGACGGCATCGAGCGATCATTGGAACCTTTCCTTTATTGCTTCAAGAATAAACCAAGGTTTCCCATCCACAGACATCGTACCGACGCGATGACGAATATGTACCTCCTTAGGCAGAACAAAAGCGACAATACGTCGTTGTGGTCTTATCGCACCAAAAACGGCATACGAAATAGACCCTTAGTAAAAACAGGGCTTCTCTTCGTGGATACTCGTCAGTTAGAATAGAAGAACCCGTAGCATTAGATTATACTAACATGCCAATCTTGTCAAGCCTAAAGAAAGGAAGAGCTATCATAAGTCGAACAATGACCGCTCGTCATCTTCAGGCTATAATGAGCCGTCTGTTAAGCGCATTTGGAAGGATCACTATGAGCACATCGCCCGAACGTCGCGCGCCGCTGATCAGCGACCTCGCCACCTCCATCATCGGCAAACCGTTGTACCACTACCAGCAGGTTGGCTCGACCAACGACCTGATCAAACAGCAGGCGCAGGCGGGCGCAGCCGAGGGCATGGTGATTCTTGCGGAGGAACAGACCGCCGGGCGAGGGCGGCAGGGCCGTGGGTGGAGCGCGCCTCCAGGGAGCAGCCTGCTCTGCTCGCTGCTGCTGCGCCCGACCTGGTTGCAGCCAAGCGATGCCTTTCTGCTCACGATGCTGAGCGGGGTCGCGCTCTGCGAGGCCACCGAACAGATCGCACCGTTGCGGGCGGGCCTGAAATGGCCGAACGACCTGTGGCTGCCCGCCGCGCCCGATCTCCAGACTCCATCGCTCAAAGCCGCCGGAATCCTCAGCGAGATCGAGATTCGTCAGGGCGAGATTGTGTGGGTGGTGCTCGGCATCGGCATCAACGTCAACTGGCGGCCCACAGGTATCGTCGATGGCCGCGACCTGAGCCAGGTCGCCACCAGCATTGCGGCAGCGGCGGGGCAGGAGATCGACCGGGGCGCGATGCTGCGGGCGCTGCTCGAACGGCTCGATGCCCACTACATCGCCCTACGTCGAGGACGTCGCGAAGCGCTGTTCAACGCATGGCGCGCTCGGCTAGCGATGCTTGGGCAGGAGGTGCGCGTGCGGTTACCCAATGGCGAACTCACAGGCGTTGCCGAGGATGTCGATCACAGCGGGGCGCTACTGCTGCGCGATGCCACGGGCCAACTGCACACCATCACCGCAGGCGACGTGGGTAACTAGGGGGAGTATCCACAGGAGACTCAGGTTATCTGGTAGTACATCTGAGTGATTGCATATAAAAACAGCATATCCATTGAATCACGTCCCTCAGCGTTGCAATTGATATCAGCCTCTCCAAAAAAGGTGATGTCGATGCGATGCGCGTAGCAGCACATCGACATCACATAAAATACCTTGCTGCCGCAGGCTAAAATAGTTTCCTCATCATCCCTGCCCAACTAAATTGCTGTCATCCTCGAATGAACCTGAACATAGCCCCTCACAGGCATACCAGCGTGGTACAATAACAGCCCAAATATATCGCCATCCACATCACAAGAGTGTACCTTTAGGCGCGGAAGCCCACGAGCTTCAGCCGTGGGAGGAGCGCTCGGCTTTAGCCGTTTTAGCCGTTCCGACAGTTTTGGCGCAAATGTGCTATAATTCAATATATGAAACT
>Ga0207874_1000038_pt1 | contig 191613 bp, 164 predicted proteins | sample HigsolmetaAR201D_FD_184833 | JGI IMG/M metagenome (GOLD analysis project Ga0207874, IMG submission 184833) | Ionic liquid and high solid enriched microbial communities from the Joint BioEnergy Institute, USA - AR20-1-D (SPAdes) (version 2) ... | reverse complement strand
CTTGCGGCAAGAGTTCCCCTTCCTGCAACGGATGCCGTCCTTGTGGACTCGTTCGTATTTCTGCTCGACTGCTGAATATATTTCTGCCGATACGATTCGCCGCTATATCGAAGCACAGAGCACACGCAATTGAAAACGTTCGTCTACAAGCTGCGTCCGACGCCCGCACAGGCGGCCATCTTGACTGAGACGGTGGAAACCTGCCGCCATCTCTACAACCACGCCCTGAGTGAGCGCAAGACCGCGTATCAGGAGCGCGGCGAGTCAATTGGCTTTGCCCGTCAGTCTGCCAGTTTGCCGTCCTTGAAGCGCGAATCGCCGTATCTGCCGCGTGTCCACTCCCAGGTACTTCAAGACGTGTTGCATCGTGTGGATCGCGCGTTTCAGGCGTTTTTTCGGCGAGTCAAATCCGGCAAGAAGCCGGGCTATCCACGCTTCAAGGGCAAGGGCTGGTACGACAGCTTCGCCTATCCGCAGTGGCGCAACGGCGTCAAACTGCAACAGGGACGGCTCATCCTCTCCAAGATCGGCGCGCTCCGGCTCCACAAGGACCGCCCTCTTGAGGGCGCACCCAAAACCTGTACTATCGTTCGCAAGGCTGATGGTTGGTACGCGAGTATCGCGTGCGAGGTTGCACCGTCGCCGCTTCCAGCCACCGGCAGGGCCATAGGCATCGATGTGGGACTGGAGTCCTTTGCAACACTGTCGAATGGGGCGCAGATCGCGAACCCCCGCTACTATCGAGCCGCCGAACGCAAGCTGAAACAGGCACAGCGCCGTCTTAGCCGCCGTGTAAAGGGAAGCAATCGTCGCCGCAAAGCGCGCGAGTTGCTGGCAAAGGCACACCTCAAGGTCAAGCGAGCGCGACAGGACTTTGCCCACAAAACCGCTCGTGCGCTTGTGAACGACTACGAGCATATTGCCCTTGAGAAGCTGAACATTCGCGGGATGCTACGCAATCATCCCCTTGCCAAATCGATCTCCGACGCCGGATGGGGTCTCTTCCTGGGTATCCTGATCGCTAAGGCTGCAAGTGCCGGGCGAGTCGTGGTGGAAGTGAATCCTGCTGGAACGTCGCAAGTATGTGCGCAGTGTGGTGAGACCGTTCCCAAGCGGCTTGCCGTCCGGTGGCACTCCTGCCCGTATTGTGGTTGTGAGTTGCACCGCGACCATAACGCTGCGCTCAATATCCTCAAGAGAGGCGGGGGCACCGCCTTCGGGGAGGCTCTGCCCTTGGGCGGGCCTGAGAACCGAGAACCCCACAGGCTTTAGCCGTGGGAGTGTCAGCAGAGCACATCAAATCCGACTGGATAATTGTCATTGAAAAGCGGTTTTTAGTGCACCGTTTTTTCACTGTTCTCACTGTCATTTCGAGCGAGCCGCTAAGCGACGCGAGAAATCTCGTCGTTCTACATTGCCGTATGCTTTGATACTAAATCCGATTGGACAGTTATTCTTAAAAGCTGTTTTAGCCTGCGGCAGCAAGGTACTGTCTTCTTTTTGTGATATCGAGGCGCTGCGCGTAGCAGCGCCTCGATATCACCTGTTTCGGGAAATCTGGGTATCAGTTGAAAACCAGCATCACGCCATAACATTCATGTGCCGTTTGTGTACGTAATCATTCGGATTTGGTATGAGATCTCTCCCCATTCGCTTCGCTCAAGGCTTCGACCGTTCGAGATGACAGTGCTTTTCGTTGACAGGAAAGAGGCCCTTCTACTCAATAGTGCGGTTCTGTATTGCTGCCGTAGGCTAAAACAGCAGGGGAGGTGATGTCGATGCGCTGCGCGCAGCAGCCGAGTTGCTCGTGCGAACGCGCTCACTCGCCCAATGGCGCATCCAACGCTCTCGCAAAAAAGGCACATGAGAAAGCTTCTCAAACACACAAAACGGGCGGATCACCGTAGCGATCCGCCCGCCCTGCAATGCCTAGCCGAAGTGACTAATTGCGCAACGGCTTGCCCGTCTGCAGAATCGCCATAATGCGCTCCTGCGTCTTGGGCTGCACGATCAGCTTCGCCGTCTCCTCCGCCTCCAGATCGAGGATATACTGCTCGGTGACCCACTGCGGCTGCGACAGATCGCCGCCGCACAACACCCACGCCAACGACTTCGCCAACACCTGATCGTACTCGCTCAGGTAGCCGCCCACGCGCATGCCATGTACCGCACTCGCGATCGCGCCCAAGCCGCGCCGCCCAATCGCATAGATCGGCTCGCCCTCGGGTGGCGGCGGCGTGTAACCCGCATCCACCATCCGCAACACCATCCGCTTCGCCTCGCCGATCAAATGCTCGCGGTTCATCACAATCACGTCGTTCTGATCGAGGAAGCCCAACTGACGCGCGTGCTCAGCGCTCTCGCTCACCTTGGCAAGCCCAATCGTCTCGAACGCCTTCTGCAAGAACGGCAGCGCATCCTCGCTCCCCGCGCGCATCGGCGGAGACACCACGCGCCGCAGGAACTCCTTGCAACCGCCCCAACCGGGGATCAAGCCAACGCCAAGCTCCACCAAGCCGATGTACAACTCCGCCGAAGCGACCCGCCGCGCGCACGCCAAACTGATCTCGGCACCGCCACCCAGCACACGCCCATACGGCGCCGCCACAATCGGCTTCGGGCTCAGGCGCATCTTCAAGAACAGCGACTGCGTCGCCCGCGCCGACTCCAACACCTGCTCCACCTGGCCCGACGCCACGCCCATCGCCGCGACCGCCAAGTTCACGCCAGCGCTGAAATCCTGCGCCTGGTTGCCCACCACCATGCCGACCCATTTATCGTCCTTGAGCATCTCCAGCGCTTGATAGCCCAACTCGGTGATCAGCGGATCGAGCGAATTGACCTTGGAGTGGAACTCGAAACACAGCACTCCATCGCCCAGATCGAGCAGACTCGCGCTCGAGTTGCGCACCAACTCCTTGCCCTGCGCCCGCAGATCATCGAGCACGATCACGCCAGCGCGGCGCTCCAACGGCACATACGCGCCGCTCGCCGGGTCGTACACTCCAACCGCGCGGCCCTGCTCGTACTGGTAGAACGACTCGTGGCCCTGCGCCAACAACTGCTCGACCCACGGCGCCAACGCGATCTGGCGCTCGCGCATCATCTCGGCAGTCTTGCGCACGCCCAACGCGTCCCACACCTCGAACGGCCCCAACTGATGCCCAAAGCCCCAGCGCATCGCTTGATCGATCGCCACGATCGTATCGCTGATCTCGGGGATGCGCCGCGCCGTGTAGGCCAACAGCGGCAGCGTCGTATCGCGCAGAAACTGCCCAGCGCGGTCAGCATCGGCGTTATCGTTCAAGAAGCGCAACCGCTCGCGCAGATCCTCGATCTTGCGGGCCTTGCCCACCAAATCGAAACGGGGCTTCTTGGGCGGCTCGTGCTCAAGCGTCGTCAGGTTCAGCGGCCAAAACTCCTTGCCCGATGCACCCTTCTCCTGCTTGTAGAAGCCGACCCCACTCTTGTTACCGAGCCAGCCGCGCTGCGCCAACTCCTCAAGCACCGGAGCCAACTTAAAGCGCTCGCGCTCCTCATCCTCGGGCACCGCCTCGTACAGATTGCGCGTCACATGGATCGGCACATCGATGCCCACCAAGTCGAACAGACGGAACGTCGCCGTCTTGGGGCGACCGATCAACTCGCCCGTCAAACTATCGACCTCCTCGACCGTGTAGCCGTTATCCAGCGCATACTGGATCGCCACCTGCGCCGCATACGTCCCGATCCGGTTGCCGATAAAGTTGGGCCGATCCTTGCAGATCACCACGCCCTTGCCCAAGCGATTCTCTGCGAACGAGCGCATCGTCGCCACCACCTCGGGCAACGTATCGGCGGTCGGGATCATCTCAAGCAGATACAGGTAGCGGGGCGGATTAAAGAAGTGCGTGCCCAAGAAATGCTGGCGGAACTCCTCCGAACGCCCCTCAGCGATCGCACTAATCGGGATACCGCTTGTATTCGACGACACAATGCTGCCGGGCTTGCGCACCTGCTCGATGCGCGCCATCAACTCGCGCTTCGGCTCCAACTGCTCGACGATCACCTCAACGATCCAATCGGCATCGGCGATCAACCCCAGATCATCGGTCAAATTACCAAGCTGAATCTGAGCAGCACGCTCGGGCGTGAACAACGCCGCCGGGCGCGCCTTCTTCACCCGATCAAACAACGTATTGACGATCCGATTGCGCACCGGCTTGGCATCGAGCGTCAAGCCCTTCGCCTCCTCCTCGGGCGTCAACGACGTGGGTGCCATATCCAGCAACACCACCGAAAGGCCAGCATTGGCCGCATGCGCGGCGATACCACCGCCCATCGTCCCTGCACCAATCACCGCGACCTTCTGTATTGCAGGCATGCTCAGCTCCTTTGCAGATCATTTATCGATTAGGCATCTACACGGAAATATTCGAAGGTTTGCGTGATCTCAAAACCGAGCGAGGAATACAAACTCAGCGCCACCAGATTCTCGGTCTCGACCTCCAACAGAATCGGCCCCGAGTGCTCAGCCGCGATCAGATCGAGCAAGCGCGTCAGCATCTGCCGCCCATACCCCTTGCCACGCTGCTCGGGCACCACCACAAAACCATAGATATACGGCAAACCATCGATCACATCAATATTCACCGTACCGATCGTCGTCGAATCGACCTTCGCCACATAATAATGGCGCGACCCATCGGCGATACTACGGCGGATCATCGGTAGAAAACTCTGCATCGCCATACCCGCATCCTCAGCCAAAATAGCCGCGATCTGCTCGGCATCGGCTAATACAGCGCGTTGCAGAACCACCGAAACATCGCCCACTTCCCGAGGCTGCCATGAGGCCAAACGCATCCCATGCTCGGCAAACAACAGCGACGCATTGATCGACTTCAAAAACCTGTGGCCGCTCTCAGAACGGCTATCGCAGATCAGGATCAGTGCCAGCGTATGCTGCTCGACGCAAATCGCCTTCGCCTGGGCCAGCAGCGCACCGAACACGCCTCGCCGCCGAAAGCGCGGATGCACCATACCGTAGCCCTCGGCCTCGACGCCGCCCACGCCCGAAAGCGACAAACACCCGATCAACACCCCATCGTGATATGCCAACAGATGCACATGGTTACCAGAATCATCGAGCAGCGCATTCCAAGAAATACGCTGCTCAAAACCATCGTAACTCGTGCAGACATCGGCCAACACACGGAGGTCGGTCAATTCTTGCTCAACAAGCGCATTATGAATACTGATATCGGGTTGAAATCGATCAGTCATACAACCTTCTAGTTTGAAAGCGGCGTACCGAGGGAGAAGCGAGGCGGCTACACGCTTGGCATTATAGCACGCAAAACTCCTCCATGCTGAACCACCGAGCAATGCCAAAGCAGCACAACTCGGTGGTCAAACAAGCCCATCCTCCTTCAAACCGCGCAGCAGTTGTATTGTGGAAAGAAGAAGCAACCGCGCTTACAACGCCCGTCGCTCAAGGCCGCCGTGTGGCATATACCGCGCCGTTACGCCAGCCCAGAATGACCTCCGCAGCGATTCGATGCCCTACCGCAATTCAGCGCTGCTGTAGCCCAACAACCGCCGCGCCACCACCAAACGGTTGATCTGGCCAGTGCCCTCGTAAATATCGTTGATACGAGCATCGCGCATCCACTTCTCCACCAGCAGCTTGCACGAATACCCCTCGGGGCCGAGCAGTTCCACCGCCTTCTGCGCCACGAAATTCGCCACGGCGCCAGCCTTCACCTTGCACATCGAGGCTTCGAGCGTATTCTCCTCACCCGCATCCATCTTCGAGGCCGCCTTCAGCACCAGCAACCACGCCGCGCGATGCTGCGCCTCCATCTGGATCAGGTCACGCTCAACCGCCGTCTGCCGATGTACCGGCACGCCATAGCGCACCTGCACGCCGCGCTCCTTCAGGTACGCCGCCGTAAACTCCAGCGTCGCCCGGGCTACGCCCAACGCGCCAGCCGCCACCGCCGGGCGCGTCGCGTCGAACGTCTTCATCGCGCCCTTAAAGCCCTTGGGCGCCACCTCGGGGCTGCCGAGCAAATTATCGTACGGAATGCGACAATCCTGGAACACCAACGACGCCGTATCCGAAGCACGAATGCCATGCTTATGCTCAAGCTTCGCCACCGTCATCCCGGGCGTGCCGGATTCCACCACAAACGGCTTCATCCCCGCGCGCCCTGCGGTAGGATCGATCGAGGCCCAAACCACCACAAAACCTGGCGATTCCTGCGCCGCCATCAACCCGCCGGTCACAAAAATCTTCTCGCCGTTCAAGATCCACTCGGTGCCATCCTCGGAGAGTTGAGCGGTGGTGCGGATCGCAGCCGTATCCGAGCCAGCGTGCGGCTCCGTCATCGCCATCGCGGCCCACTTCGGCTCGCCCTCGCTGAAGCGCTTGAGAAAACGCTCCTTCTGCTCGGGAGTGCCGGTCGCCTCGACAGCCGCGCCACCCAGCGCCGCGCCCGGTGTCGAAAGGTACAGACCAGCATCGCCCCACGACAACGCCTCAACCGTGTGCATCAGCAAGAGATTACCGATCCGTGGGCGCGGCTTGCCATCCGCATCGGTCTTTTGCGGATCAGCGGAGCTCAGCGTCTGGCCGCCCTGCGAGCGCACCGTCTGCCAGATCATGTTGATATAATCCCAGGGGCGCTCACCCTCGTGCTCATCGTAATAGCGCGCGACAGGGCGCATCACCTGCTCACCCAGCATCGTCAGCAGTTGCACCTGGCGCTGCACCACAGTTGGAAGTTCAAAATCGATCATTATCGTACTCCTTCTGCGAAGGGCCGTAGCTTGCACCACCAAGCCCTAAATCATCGCCAAGCCCAATGTCGCCGCAAAACCACGCGCCTCGCGCAGCCAGCGCTCCACCGGATGCTCACGAATGTAACCGTGCCCGCCCAACACCTGCACCGCACGATCCGCCACAAACAGCGCCGCCTCATCGGTATACTGCTTCGCCAACGCCGCCGCCTTCGTCGCATCGCGGCCCTGATCCAGCATCCAAGCGGCCTCCCAAACCATCGCGCGGCTCGCCTCGATCTCGATCGCCATCTCGGCCAACATAAACGCGATCGCCTGGAACTGCGCGATCGGGCGACCGAACGCCTCGCGCTGCTTCGCGTAATCGCGGGCGTACTCGAACGCGCCACGCGCCACGCCGACCGCCAGCGCCGAAAGCGCCACCCGCCCGTAGTTCAACAGCAAATCGATATTGGCCCCGGCGCTGCCACCCAAGCGAGCAGCACCGGAAACCTGCACATCGTCGAACGAGATCGTATACGTCGGCAGTGCGCGCAAACCCATATGCTGCTCGCGCTCCACCACCTGCACCCCCGGCGTGCCCCGCTCCACGATAAACGCCTGAGTCGTATCGCCTTCGCGAGCGTATACCAGCAACGCCTCAGCCTGATCGGCCAACGGCACAAAGGCCTTCGTACCGCGCAACACATACCCACCGTCGTTCGGCGTGGCGGTGGTGTGCAGCGCGTATGGGTCGGAATCCCAACGCGGCTCGATCAGCGCGGCGCTCAACGGCACGAACGACGCATCCGTCACACGCGGGAGCCACTGCTGCTTCTGCTCCTCGGTGCCGCAATGCAACACCGGGATCGCGAACAAATTCGGCGTGAGCAGATACAGCGACATCGGTAGGTCGCCGTAGCCGAGCTCCTCGGCGGCCAACGCACCCGTCAACGCCGAGTGTGTTTCTCCAAAGCCGCCGTATTCCTCGGGGATGGAACTTGGCAGAAGCCCCAAATCCCAACCACGGCTAATGATGTCTGCAGGCGTCTCGCGCTGTTCATCGGCATCGTGCGCTGCGGGCCGCAAACGCTCAGTGGCATAGCGGCGCACCGTTTCGATGATCAACTGCTGTTCATCGGAGGGTGTAAATGCGATCATCGTCCTCCTCCTTACACTTAGGTCAGGCGCTCAACGCGCCAATCTTCATTAAGAGCGGCAAATTGCCCTCGAATTTCAGTTTCCCTGTCAAAAAAGCCATCTGGCCACTCAGGTCACCGCGCATCATGGCCGCATAATCGTCGGTCGACATCCGAATCGTGACTTCGGGCTGCGGCTGATTGCCAAACACAATCGTGCTGTGCCACAGGTTGCCGTCGGAGCGGGTCAATTCCAAGTTGACCGTGCCCTCCAAGCCCTTGATCACCGAAACCTTCTTATTGTTCACATAGGTAACCAGCGGATCAACTTCGGGGGAATTCGCATACGCCACACGCCAATCCTCGACAGAAATGGTGGTGAACATATCGGGATCGGGCAGCGCGCCGTCGATGAACTCCACGGAGCCATTGTTCACGCGCAGGCTGTAGGTGCCGCCGCCATCGCCCGTGACGGTGTACACAGCGACGAGGGTATCTTGCCGCAAAATCGATGGGGAAGCGTTGGCGAGAGTGGTGCGAAACTGCTCGGGGACCGTTTCAGAATAGTAGGCTGCCGGCAAAATCTCGGTGCTCATGGAAACTCCTTTTAGCTATGTGAAAGAGGTTTGCGTGTATGCTACCATGCTAAGCTAGGAATGCCACTCACCTACCGCTCCCAGATGCTCAATGAGGACTTTTGCAGCACTATAGCATGCCCTTGTTGGCGGCATGTTGCGAACATGTTGCGTGGCTTTACAACGCGCTATATCGATGCTGCAAGCTACAACTCGTTTGACCTTGTCGCCGACCAACCCAACTCGGCGTTTCTTCCGTATAAATAGTAGAGACAACAAAACAGCGGCGTGGCATCACCACACCGCTGCTCCATCATAAAGGTTATAGAAGCTCGAACAGTTACGGACGAGTTTCCAGCATCAAAATTTGCTCAACCGGGGGATCAGGTGGTAAATTAAAGATTAACGTCAAACCGCGATCCTTGGGCAGTGGCAGCGCCAGTTCAAGCGTCGTCGATTGCCCTGGAGCGAGCGTCGTGCTCGCGCCGCTGGCCGCGTAGCTCACGCCAAAACTGTCGCGGAAGCTAAAGGCGTTCAACCCGATATTCAACGGCGCATCGCTGATATTTGTGATCGAACCTTTAATTGATACCTGCTCGCCGGAGCGCGTCACCGTCTGCACCTCGACACGCACCCGTGGGGTGGCAGCGATCGGCGTCAACGCCGGAATCGGCTGCCCAGCCGTAAATCGATCGCGCAGATTGTTAAGAGTCTGTTGCATGCCAGCAGGCAATTCGGGTAAACTAATAATAGGAAGTTGAAAGGGTGCAGGAGTTGGCGCATTGGGGTCCGGGGCGAACTCACGCTGCAGAGCCTCCGTATTAACACCCCGACCTTGCGTGCTCAAGATGATGAGCAACAAGCCTAACAAAAGGCCACCTATCCAATAGGGGAACGCCGATTCAGAATCGCGCATAGCTCTCGTCGCCTATTATCTGCTGTACCATCAGCATCTACGAATACCAACCACTACAGGATGCATCCAAAAGCGAACATACACTAGTATAGTAAACATAAAGAATACTGCGTCCGTCGCGTCGTCATGATACCATAGTCCTGCATTACCCATCCGCTCAAAATAACTCACCATAATTCTTGACAAGCCATGTTGTATATGGTATCATTGATTTTCGCGGTTTATAGCCGGCTTTTTGTAGAGAGGAGCCTCACGCGCGTCCTAATTGTAAACGGCATTGAGGCACTATCTGACGATCCCTCCCGCCGGAATGTGGCGTTTCAAATACGCCCATACATTTTTACGCCACGAACGCCTAACCAAACGTTCAGCCCAATGTAGGTATGAACAATGGTAGGGATAGTTCGTGCTTTTGCCATGTTCGATGTGGTCGGTACTCTGTTGTGCCGAATCAGGGTACAGATCACGAGTAACTGACAAGCGAGGTGTCCATGCCCCCCTTGACCGAGCCTGTCGTCCTGCAGCCGTTGATTATGCCAAACGATCCGGGTGTTAATGGCCAGCATCGCGGTCGCCTCGAGCGCCGCTCGTTTGCGCGTATTCATGATGCTATCGACGTTCCAACCTTAATAGAGACCCAGACCAAGAGTTTTGAGTGGTTCTGCCGGGAGGGCTTGCGAGAGCTTTTCGATGAGATTTCGCCGATCACAGACTTCACCGGCAAAAACATGGAACTACGCTTCCTTGATTATGCGTTCGGTGAGCCTCGCTACGACGAATACGAGTGTCGTGAGCGAGATATGACGTATGCTGCGCCATTGCGTGTCAATGTGCAGTTGAAGGTGCTATCAACCGGCGAACTCAAAGAGAGCGAGATCTTCCTGGGCGATTTCCCGCTCATGACCGAAAATGGTACTTTTGTTATTAATGGCGCCGAGCGTGTGGTCGTCTCGCAGCTTATTCGCTCGCCCGGTGTCTATTTTAAACAGGACAAAGATCCAACCAGCGGACGCAGCCTGCACTCGGCCAAGTTAATTCCGAACCGTGGCGCCTGGCTGGAGTTTGAAAGCAATAAACGCGATGTCATTTCGGTAAAGGTCGATCGCAAACGCAAGATCCCTGTTACGATTTTGTTGCGCGCTGTATTGGGCTGGCACGCCGAGGCCGATGGCTCCGGCATGTGGTATCCCGACAACGAGCTAGATCAGAGAGGCCACGACGAAGATATCTTGGCCTTGTTCCAGCATATCGATCAATCCGAACATCAGTATATTAAAGTTACTCTTGATAAAGATCCGTCGCGCCATGCCAAAGAGGCGCTGATGGAGCTGTACAAGCGCCTGCGCCCGGGCGATCCGCCCACGCTCGAAAACGCGCGTGGCTTGATCGAGTCTTTGCTGTTTAACCCGCGTCGCTACGACCTTGCTAAGGTTGGGCGCTACAAGCTCAATAAAAACCTTTGGGAGAAGGACCCACGCCCCGAAGTGCGCGCCGCTGCCCCCGATCAGAAGGTTCGCGTGCTGCGCCCCGACGACATCTTCAAGATCGTCGAGCGCCTGATCGAACTGAACAACGGCAAGGGCACCGCCGATGATATCGACCACCTCGGCAACCGACGCGTTCGCACCGTCGGCGAACTGATTCAGCAGCAGTTCCGCGTTGGTCTGCTCCGCATGGAGCGCGTGATCAAGGAGCGTATGTCGCTCCAAGACCCCGAGACGGCCACGCCCAACGCGCTGATCAACATTCGCCCGGTCGTCGCTGCAATGCGCGAGTTCTTCGGTGGCTCGCAGCTTTCGCAGTTTATGGATCAGACCAACCCGCTCGCCGAGCTGACCAACAAGCGCCGCTTGTCGGCCCTTGGCCCCGGCGGTCTGAGCCGCGACCGCGCAGGCTTCGAGGTCCGCGACGTTCACCACTCGCACTATGGCCGCATCTGCCCGGTGGAGACGCCTGAAGGCCCGAACATCGGTCTGATCGGTACGATGTCGACGTTCGCCCGCGTGAACGAAATGGGCTTCCTCGAAACACCGTACCGCAAGGTCTACCGCGAGGTGCCCAACGCCTCCGAGTGGGAGCGCCAGGGTATCCTGCTGCGCGATGTGCGCGACTTGCGCACCGGCGATCTGATCGCGCCCCGCGGTGCACGTGTCGATAAGGAGACGGCCCGCCGCATCACAATCAACCTGTTGCGCGGCCAGATCCTGCGTGAGGACATCATCGACCCGAACACCGATGAGGTGATCGCGGAGGAAGGTCAGGAGATCAACCGCACGCTCGCCGAGCGCATCGTCGATACGCCGCTCAAGGTCATCAAGATCCGCCCGATCGTCTCGCAGGAGGTCGATTACCTCTCGGCAGACGAGGAGGAGAAGTTTGTGATCGTGCAGGCCAACGCGCCGCTCGATCAGCACAACCGCTTCCTTGCGGGCCGCGTTGAGTGCCGCTTCGGCAATGGCGAGTTCGTGAGCGAGCCGGTCGATCGCGTCGATTATATGGACGTATCGCCCAAGCAGGTGGTTAGCGTCTCGACCGCGCTGATCCCCTTCCTTGAGCACGACGACGCCAACCGCGCGTTGATGGGCTCGAACATGCAGCGCCAGGCGGTGCCGCTCCTGCGCCCCGATGCGCCGATCGTCGGCACGGGTATGGAGTACCTCGCTGCCCGCGATAGCGGTCAGGTGGTCGTCGCCAAGCAGGATGGTATCGTGCTCTCGTCCACCGGCGACCGGATCGTGGTGCTGGAGGACGACGGCAACGAGCGCGAGTATCGCTTGCGCAAGTTTATGCGCTCGAACCAAGATACGTGTATCAACCAGCGCCCGAGCGTGTTCCGCGGCCAACGCGTGAAGAAAGGCGAGATCATCGCCGATAGCTCGTCGACCGACAACGGCGAACTCGCACTCGGCCAAAACGTGCTGGTGGCCTACATGCCTTGGGAAGGCGGTAACTTCGAGGACGCTATCCTCGTGAGCGAGCGTTTGGTGCGCGAGGACATCTTCACCTCGATCCATATCGAGAAGTACGAGGTCGAGGCCCGCGATACCAAGCTTGGTCCAGAGGAGATCACCCGCGATATTCCGAACGTTGGTCAGGACAGCCTGCGCAACCTCGACGATCGCGGCATCATTTATGTCGGCGCCGAGGTGCAGCCCAACGACATCCTGGTCGGCAAGATCACGCCGAAGGGCGAGACCGACCTAACCGCTGAGGAGCGTCTGTTGCGGGCGATCTTCGGTGAGAAGGCGCGCGAGGTCAAGGACTCCTCGCTGCGGGTGCCGAACGGCGTGCGCGGCAAGGTCATCGACGTGAAGGTCTTCTCGCGCGAATCGGACGCCGACGCCGAGTTGCCCGTGGGCGTGAACCAGAAGGTACACGTGCTGCTCTGCCAGAAGCGCAAGATCAGCGCTGGCGACAAGATGGCAGGCCGCCACGGTAACAAGGGTGTGGTGAGCCGTGTGCTCCCAATCGAGGATATGCCGTTCCTGCCGGACGGTACGCCGGTCGATATCATCCTGAATCCGATCGGTGTGCCGAGCCGTATGAATATCGGTCAGATCTTGGAGACGCACTTGGGTTGGGCGGCAGCGCGCTTGGGCTTCCGCATCGCAACACCAGTATTCGACGGCGCGCACGAGAGCCAGATCAAGGAGATGCTCGCTCGTGCCAACCTGCCCGAGGACGGCAAGATCGTGCTGTACGATGGACGCACTGGTGAGCCGTTCGATCAGCCTGTCACGGTTGGCTACACGTACATGCTCAAACTGGCCCACTTGGTCGAGGATAAGATCCACGCTCGGTCGACTGGTCCATACAGCTTGGTGACGCAGCAGCCGCTCGGTGGTAAGGCACAGTTCGGTGGTCAGCGCTTCGGTGAGATGGAGGTTTGGGCGCTCGAGGCTTACGGCGCCGCCTACATCTTGCAAGAGATGCTGACGGTGAAGTCGGACGATGTGGTTGGGCGCGTGAAGACCTACGAGGCGATTGTGAAGGGCGAAGCCATTCAAGAGGCTGGCGTGCCCGAATCGTTCAAGGTGTTGATCAAGGAGCTTCAGTCGCTCGGTCTTTCGGTCGAGGTGCTCTCGGCTGACGAGACCCCGGTCGAACTTACGGATGATGTTGATAGCGATCTCGCAGCGCTCGATGGCATTAATTTGTCGGGTATGGAGCGCGGCGAGTTCTAAAAGACCCCTTGTTATTGGGTATCAGTCATCAGTGGCTCGCAAAGCCGCTGATGACTGGTATTCTCGTTTGTGTGTTTCCGAGCGATAATCGCAATCGTGTTGTATACAACACGAGGTCGGATAGATTGAAGCATGCTATCGGATGCTTCTGAACCGCCAGAGTATCCACCGTAGCATAGGAGAGTGCAATGCTCGAAATCAACGACTTCAACGCCATCCGTATCAGTCTCGCGTCGCCTGATGATATTCTGAGCTGGTCGCACGGTGAGGTGACCAAGCCAGAGACGATCAACTACCGCACGCTGAAACCCGAGCGCGATGGTCTCTTCTGTGAAAAGATTTTTGGTCCGCAGAAAGACTGGGAATGCTATTGCGGTAAATATAAGCGCGTTCGCTATAAGGGCGTTATTTGTGATAAATGTGGCGTTGAGGTGACGCGCTCTAAGGTGCGCCGTGACCGCATGGGCCATATTCAGTTGGCCTCGCCAGTTTCGCATATTTGGTTTGTGAAGGGCACTCCGAGCCGCTTGGGCTTGTTGCTCGATATTACGCCTCGCAACTTGGAGCGCGTGCTGTACTTTGCTTCCTACATCATCACGCATGTCGATGAGGAGGCCCGCGCAGAGTTACGTGCTGAGATCCAGCGCGAATGCGCCGAGAAGCGCGAGCGAATCCAGCAAGAGGCTGAGAGCAAGCGCATCGAGCTCTCGTCGCAGTTGAGCGAAGAGCTCGGCGGCATGGAAACGGCGCAGCTCTCGACACAGCGCCGCATCAACGAGGACTTCCGCACGCAACGCGAGTTGCTGACCTCCGAGGCCGAGGCCCTGCGCAGCGACTTGGAGGAGCGCACCGGCGAAATCGCGGAGGAAGATATCGTCTTCCGTGGCGTAACACTGCTGGAGGAGGGCGAGACGATCTCCGAGCGTGTGATCGACCAACTCGACGAGTTGCTGGATCAGGAGCTAGAAGCCCTTGAGCAGCGCCGCCAGCGCGATATGGGCGATGCCGAAATGCTGACCGACGCCGAGCGCGAGCGCAAGGAGTTCGAGGTCACGCAGGAGCGCGAGCGTTTGCAGGAGCGCCTGCAGCGCGAGCTCGACACGCTCGTTCGCGAGGAGAAGGAGAAGCTTGAGCTGATCGATAGCCTGAAGGTGCGCCGTATCTTGAGTGAGCCAGAGTACCGCTCGCTGCGCGAACTGGCTTACGGCGTCTTCAAGGCCGATATGGGCGCAGGCGCGATCCGCGACCTGATCGTCCGCACGGTCGATCTCGATAAGCTCGCCGAGGATCTGCAGCTCGAAGTGCAGATGACGCAGGGCCAGCGCCGCAAGAAGGCCACCAAGCGCCTGCGCGTGGTCGAGAACTTCCGCAAGAGCGGCAACCGCCCCGAGTGGATGATCCTGACGGTGCTGCCGGTGATCCCGCCGGACCTGCGCCCGATGGTGCAGCTCGACGGTGGTCGCTTCGCGACTTCGGACTTGAACGACCTGTACCGCCGCGTGATCAACCGCAACAACCGCCTCAAGCGCCTGATGGAGCTGAACGCGCCCGAGATCATCGTGCGCAACGAGAAGCGCATGCTCCAAGAGGCTGTTGACGCGCTGATCGATAACGGTCGCCGCGGTCGAGCGGTCTCCGGCAAGGGCAAGCACCGCCTGAAGAGCTTGAGCGATATGCTCAAGGGTAAGCAGGGCCGCTTCCGCCAGAACCTGCTCGGTAAGCGCGTGGACTATTCGGGTCGCTCGGTGATCGTGGTTGGCCCGAACCTGCAGCTGCACCAGTGCGGTCTGCCGAAGAAGATGGCGCTTGAGTTGTTCAAGCCGTTCGTGATGCGGCGCTTGGTCGAGAAGGGCTTTGCGCATAACATCAAGTCGGCAAAACGCATCGTCGAGCGCGTGCGACCGGAAGTGTGGGACGTGCTTGAGGAAGTCATCAAGGACTACCTCGTGCTCTTGAACCGCGCGCCGTCGCTGCACCGCTTGTCGATCCAGGCGTTCGAGGCCAAGCTGATCGAAGGCTCTGCTATCCAGTTGCACCCGTTGGTCTGTGCGGCGTTCAACGCCGACTTCGACGGCGACCAGATGGCTGTGCACGTGCCGCTCTCGCGTAAGGCGCAGGAAGAGGCACGCATGCGCATGCTCTCGAAGTACAACCTGCTCTCGCCCGCACACGGCGAGCCGATCATCACGCCAACCCAGGACATCGTGCTCGGCTGCTACTACTTGACGATGATCAAGGATGGAGCGAAGGGCTCGGGCAAGACGTTCGCTTCGATCGACGAGGCGATGCTGGCCTACGATAAGGGCGTGCTGGATATCCAGGCGCCGATCTGGGTGCGCATGACTGGCGTGGTTCAGGGCAAGAACGACCGTGGCCTGCGCCCGCTGGCTCCCGCCGAGGACGGCACGCCGCGCTTGCTTCTGGAGACGTCGATTGGCCGCATCATCTTCAACAGCGCCCTGCTGGAGCCGTTGAAGTATCGCAACCAATTGCTGGCCAAGAAGGGCTTGAAGGAGATCATCGCGGAGTGCTACAAGTACTACACCAACCCCAAGAACTTGACGGAGGAAGAGCTCGACAGCATTCGCAGCATGTACGGCGACCGCTCGCTCGACGAGTTGGCCCGCCTCTACGGCTCGGATCGTACTGCTGAGCAGGCCGACAAGATCAAGGCGTTGGGCTTCAAGTACGCCACCCGCGGTGGTATGACGGTCGGTATCAACGACGTTGAGATTCCTCCGCAGAAGGCCGAGATCTTGGCGAACTCGGATGCCCGGGTCGCCGATGTCGAGAAGCAGTTCCGCCGCGGTCTGATCACCGAGGAAGAGCAGTATCGCGAGATCGTTGATATCTGGCAGACGGCTACGCGCTTGACCTCGGATGCGGTGAAGAGCAACTTGAACCCCTTCGGCCCTGTGGCAATGATGGTGAACTCAGCTGCTCGTGGTAATCCCAACCAGTTGAGCCAGATGGCTGGTATGCGCGGTCTGATGTCTGACCCGACCGGTCGAATCATTCCGCTGCCGATCAAGTCGAACTTCCGCGAAGGTCTCTCGGTGCTCGAGTACTTCGTGTCCACCCACGGTGGTCGCAAGGGTCTGGCCGACACCGCGCTCCGCACGGCGGACGCCGGTTACCTGACTCGCCGCTTGGTGGACGTGGCACAGGACAATATCGTTACGATTGAGGACTGTGGCGTCGAGGAAGGTTTGTGGCAACACCGCGCCGACGATACCGAGATGATGGAAGAGCTCGAGGAGCGCGTGGTGGGCCGCATGCTGGCTGCACCGCTGCACAATCCGCAGACGGGCGAACTGCTGCTGGATCGCAACCAGGAAGTGACCGAGGAGATCGCGGCGCAGTTCAAGGAACTCGGCATCAACGACGTGTTTGTGCGTTCGCCGCTGGCCTGCCAGGCCGACTACGGCGTCTGCCGTATGTGCTATGGCCGCAACTTGGCGACTGGTAAGCTTGTCGATATCGGCGAGGCGGTGGGCATCATCGCAGCGCAGTCGATTGGTGAGCCGGGTACGCAGCTGACGTTGCGCACGTTCCACACTGGTGGTGTGGCTTCGGCTGATGACATCACGCAGGGTTTGCCGCGCGTGCAAGAGATCTTCGAGGCGCGCACGCCGAAAGGTAAGGCGATCCTGGCTGAGATCGACGGTATTGTGGAGATCATCCGCGAGGATGAGATCCGCAAGATCCGCGTGGTCTCCAGCGAGTTGTACACCGATGAGCACAAACTGCCGGATCACTACATCGTGCTGGTCGGGAACAATGAGGAAGTGGCCGAGGGCCAGGTGCTGGCCGAGAGCAATATCGCCGATAGCAACGAGGAGCCGATCATCGCTCGATTGTCTGGTAAGGTGCGCATCGACGCAGGCCAGATCGTGGTGGTGGCCGAGGATCGTGAGGAGCGTGAGGTGGTGATCCCGCACAGCGCTCGCTTGGCGATGGGCATTGAGAACGGCGCTCGGGTGGTGGCTGGTCAGCAGTTGACCGAAGGTTCGGCGGACCCGCAGGAGATGCTCGAACTGCAGGGCAAGGAAGCTGTACAGCGCTACTTGGTGAACGAGGCGCAGAAGGTGTACCGATCGCAGGGTGTGGATATCAACGATAAGCACATCGAGGTGATCGTGCGCCAGATGCTGCGGCGCGTGCGGATCGAGGAGCCAGGCGATGCTGGTCTGCTGCCGGGCGAATTGATCGACGCGTTCGAGTTCAAGAAGCTTAACGCCGAGATCGTCAGCCAGGGTGGCGAGCCTGCTACGGCAGCGACGGTGTTGCTGGGCATCACCAAGGCGTCGCTCACCACCGACAGCTTCTTGTCGGCGGCTTCGTTCCAGGAGACGACACGAGTGCTCACCGAGGCGGCGATCACTGGTAAGGTCGACTATCTGCGCGGCCTGAAGGAGAACGTGGTTATCGGTAAGCTCATCCCCGCCGGTACGGGTATCGAGAAGCGCCGCGCGGCGCTGGTCGAAGATATCATCGGCGAGTTGGCCAACGCGCGCAAGGAGAACGAGCGCAATGCCCAGGTGACTGGAGCCAACGGCGATGGACGACGGAGCGAGGAGTTGGTCGAGGCCAAGCCACGTTCCGAGGAAGAGGAGCGCGTGCGTCGGGCTATCGAGGCGCTGCTTGAGGGTAGCGACGACGATGACGACGATACGACCACGAACGATGGGCCTGAGCAGACGGACGACTTCGATCCGAAGGATGAGGATATCTAAGCGTTTCTGCTAGGTTGATGCAAGAGCCGGGTGCTGAAGAGCATCCGGCTTTTTGCTTGGCTGATTGGGGTTTATCCACAGATTTCACAGATTTTGTGATGCGTTTTCTGGGTCATACTCAATCCGATTGGACAGTTGTTGTTAAAAGCCGTTTTATACCAAGTCCGACGGGATAGTTGTCATTGAAAAACGGTTTTAGTGCATCGTTTTTTCACTGTTTTCACTGTCATTTCGAGCGAGCCGCTAGGCGACGCGAGAAATCTCGTCGTTCTGCATTGCCATGCGCTTTGAGATCTCTTCCCATTCGCTTCGCTCAGGGCTTCGACCGTTCGAGATGACAGTGCTTTTCGTTGAAAGGAAAGTGGCGCATCTACAATAGTGCGGTTCTGCATTGCTGCCGTAGGCTAAAACAGCTTGGATAGAGCTACTGTCCAACCGGATTTGGTATTGGCCTGCGGCAGCAAGGTACTTGCTTCTTTGTGTGATGTCGAGGCGCTGCTACGCGCAGCGCCTCGACATCACCTCTTTCTCGGATTTAGCATTAGGAAGCCGAGCAACCATTGTCAAGCCAGGACGAGATTTGCTCGCGGCTCGGCTCCGCGCTGGCGATCTGGTTGATGGTAGCGCTATCGAGATGCCAGCCAAACTGATCGAAGGGCGGCACGTTGGCGCGGCGCAGCGCGTACGAGCCGCAAAATACCTGCCAGCCCTGATCGCTGCTGTTCGCCCAAATCACGATCGGCACGTCGGCGTACAGCGAGCCAGCCGCCCCCTCCACGGTCGGCTCGCCGAGTTCGATGCTGACTTGGGTGGTGGCGGCGTAGCCCTGCGCAAACTCGGCGTAGCTCTGCCCGCTGGCTGTGCCCAACGTGTCCCACAGGGTGTAGGCAAGCGGGTAGTTGCGGTTGTTGATGGCGGTGTAGTAGGTGTTCAACACAAACCGCACCGCGTTGACCTCGTTCTCGATCGGCGCGCTGCTGCCACCCTCGGCTATCGAGGCCGATGCGATCTCCCAACCTGTCGTGCTGGTTGATGAGGGCGTGAGGTGATAGGAGCCAGTGAAATATTGGGCACGTTGTTCGTTGTTGGCCAGATTCTGCACTGCGATCAGTCTGATTGGCACATTGACCCCATCCCCCTCGGTGTTCGGCTGATCAAGCTGGATGTTGATCCCGGCGGTGTCGGCGTAGCCCTGCTGGAATTGCTCTAGCGTCTGTCCGCTGGCTGCGCCCTGATCGGCCCATAGCGCATAGGCTTGGTCATATTCGTGCTGCGAGATCGCGTTGTAGTAGGCCAGAATCGTCTCGACAGGACCGAGCGTTTCGGGGGCGGCGGGCGATTGGCTGGGTGCTGGCGCTACAGGCGTCAATACTGGTGGCGCTGCATCGGGTGATGGAGAGGGCACTGCCGGAGCGATTGTCGGCGTTGGCGAGAGCGTTGCGCTGCTACAACCTATCAGAAGTGCTACTGCGATGGTGAGCAATAGCGTGCGATGTATCATCATAATGACGTATGTGCTCCCTTCGTGACGGCGGCTCAGCAAGCCCCGTCGTATGTGCGAACTGTCAGGGTACACCATACCACGCAAAACGAAAGCTTGCTTCACATCTCCATAGCTACGACGATATAAGGATGTACATCGCACTCCTGTGTATGATACGATACAGCGGTAGCAAGCGGACAGAATAAGGAGTAGGTCATGAGTCGTGTCAGTTTTGGCATCAAAACTGCGCCGCAGCATACCAATTATGCCGATATGCTGGCGGTTTGGCAGGCTGCCGATGCGCTCGAAGTCTTTGAGCACGCTTGGCTGTTCGATCATTTTATTCCGATCGCTGGCGATGTGGATGGGCCGTGCCTTGAGGGTTGGACACTGCTGGCAGCCTTCGCCGCGCAGACGCGCCGCATCCGCGTGGGCCTGATGGTCAATGGCAACACGTATCGCCACCCCGCTGTGCTCGCCAATATGGCGGCGACTGTCGATATTATCTCGAACGGTCGGCTTGACATGGGTGTTGGGGCCGGCTGGAATGTGCTTGAGCACGAGTCGTATGGCATTGAGTTGCTGCCGCCAGGGAAGCGGATTTCGCAGTTCGAGGAGGCGTGCGAGGTCATCCGTCTGTTGTGGACCGAGCATCTCGCCGATTTCGATGGCAAATATTACCAATTGAAGCAGGCTCGCTGTGAGCCAAAGCCCATCCAAAAACCGTACCCACCGTTCGTGATCGGCGGCAGTGGCGAGAAGCGCACGCTGCGGGTGGTGGCGAAATACGCGAAGGTGTGGAACTTCGCGGGCGGCACGGTCGAGGAGTTCACTCACAAATACAATGTGCTCAAAGAGCACTGCCGCACGGTCGATCGCGACCCCGACACGATCGATCGGTCGATACAGTTGCGCTTCGACCCGAACGATCTAGGGGAACTTGTCAGCCGCACCCGCAGCTTTATGGAGGCTGGTGCCAATCACGTGATCTTCAATTTGACTTGGCCATACCCCGCAGGGATCGTGGAGCGACTGGCGAGCGAGGTGGTGCCAAATCTCCCGCACTAGGCGAGAGCAAGCACGAAGCTGTTGAGGCTCCGTTCTTGCGCCTACGAAACGCCGATATCCCAGGCTGCTTCGAGATCTTCGGAGGAGAAACGGCGGAAGGCGAGCACGGTGTTGGTGCGCTTGATGCCCGCGATCTTCGCGAGGCGGTCCGGCACGACATCGGCTAGTTGCTCGTACTCGGAGAGGCGCAAGATCACCAAAATATCGAAATCACCAGTCACGCTGTACACTTCGGCTACGTTCGGCAGGTTGGCGACGGTTTGGGCGATGCTGGCGATATGATCTGGCTCGGCCTGAATCATCACAAAGGCGGTGAGCATGGTGGTCCTCCGCTGTTGAGCATTCGAGAGTGCGTGGCAGCAGTATAATACAAGCAGCAAGCGAGCGCAACGCATTCGAGCGTTTGCGCTCGCATTTTGATGTGCCTTCTTTACGAGAAGGTGAGATGCGCTATTCGCGGGAATGCGCGTACTCACGAGCAACTCGGCTGCTGCGCAAGCCCAAAGGGCCGGTCGCGGCCCTTTGGAAACCCCGACCAGGGCTTATCGCCTCTGGACCCCAAGGAATCCGCTCTGTTATGCCTGTATCGTTTGGTTCCTCGGTATAGTCCTTGTTCGGTGGTCTGTATGCGTTTTTTGTATACTGATATCAAATCCGGTTGGACAGTGTCAATCACAAACCAGTTGTAGCCTGCGGCAGCAAGGTACTTTCCATTTTATGTGGTGTCGATGCGCTGCTACGCGCAGCGCATCGACACCACTTGCGGTGATAATGCTGGTATCTGTTGAAAGGCAGAATCGCGTTGTTTATCCAGCATCCCTCTTCGAGTAAGTGAATACTCGGATTTGGTATGAGAGGCTTTCTGAAAAGCTTTCTAATGCGGAAGAAACGAACATCAGAAGGTAATGGATGTGCTTCCTTTGCGAGAAGGTGAGATGCGCTATTCGCGGGAATGCGCGTACTCACGAGCAATTCGGCTGCTGCGCAGGTCCAAAGGGTTTCTTCTTTTTGTGATGACAAGGCGCTGCTACGCGCAGCGCCTTGTCATCACCTGTTTCGGGGATGAGGATGTCTGCCGATACTTGACATGCCCGTTTGTTCTCCGTACACTAATCGCTACAGAAGGTTAAACGAACGGGGGTGCGAGTATAGTTTTTGCGGGCACAAGGGATATGTCGATTCGCTTGTTGCCAAACGGGTAAAAGCCATGTTCGAGGATCTCACTAAACTTGAGTTTCCGTCGTGCGGGTGGGTCGAATTGCCCATAGAGACGCCCTGCGATCTGCTGTGCTGTACAGCGGCTGGCCCGGGCGGCGCGCCACTACGGGTGCTGATCGATACAGGCACCGATCCCTCGGCGATAGATGCTGGGCTTGCGCAACGCCTCGCGCTACGCACAGGCGGCAGTGGGTTGGGGCAGGGTGCTGCGAGCAATGCGGTGGCATATACCGAGGCGGTGTTGCCTTGGCTCCGCTTGGGCGACTTGGTGATCCGCGATCTATTTGCGCCGAGTGTATCGCTCAGCGGCTTGCCGTTTCAGATCGATGTGGTTCTGGGCTACAACGTGTTGCAACAGGTCTCGATGCGGATCGATTACCAACACCGCCGTCTGATCCTCGCGCACCCCGACCTTGGCATACAAGCCACGCCTAAGGCGCACACCTTCGATCTCACGTTTTTTGAGCACTTCCCCGCCATTGAGAATCTGGAGGTCGCTGGGCAGCGTCTGCCGTTGGTGACGATCGATACTGGCTCGAACGCGGCGCTGAGCGTTGGGCCGGACTTGGCCGCTAAGTTGGGGCTGGAGCCTGGCGCGCAGGGCGTCTCGGAGGGGCGCGGCGTCGGGTTCGGTGGCTGCGATACCAAGGTGCTGAGTCGGCGTTACCGCCAACTGCGGTTTGGCCCGTTCGATCTGGGCACGTTGGAGTTGGATGCGCTACACAATGGGCAGGGCGATCTAGGGCGGCCCGGTCGCGCCAATATCGGCAACCGTTTGTTGGAGCGCTTCGCGGCGGTTTCACTGGATTATCAGCGCCAGCAGATCTGTTTTGAGCGGTGAGACGAGGGGTTGGTCGCGGCCCTTCGTCGCTCAGTCTCCTAGTCGCCGAGGCTGTGTGGTTTGCCGCAAGTGAAGGCGGCGCAGCCATGCGCTGCGGAGCAGCGCGTGAAGTGCGCGCGTTGTGGCGCGAAGCGCCATCACTGTTCGAGCGCGCACACGTTGTGCACGACGTTGTTCTCCCGTAGTGATGGGCGTTGGGGTTGACGACGCGGCCTTCTTCCCAACAATAACGACTCACTCACATGACACAACAAAACAGGTTTGGTAGAGCTCTCGCCCTGCCAAACCTGTTTCGCTTTAAGATGCGCTAGAAGTAGCGGCTGAGGTTGTCGAAGATTTCGGCGATGTTGCCGGTGCTGCCCTTCACCAGGATGGTGCGCGAGAAGTCTACGATGCCTTGTAGCGTCTGGGCGGCGTCGGCTTGGTCGCGCTCGGAGCCGTAGGCCACCGGGAAGATGCTGATGCCGCTCTCGTCGAACTCGCGCCGCAGTTCTTCGAAGGTGGTGGTGCTGCCGTTCTCTAAGCCGTCGGAGAGCAGTACGATCGCTTTGATGCGGTCTTCGTCGTCGGGTGGCAGGTCGTCGAGCGCCGCTTTGCCCACCAGTAGGCTGTCGTAGATCGCGGTTTTGCCCTGCGGTCGCAGCCGTTGGATGGCGGTGTCGAGCGCGATGCGGTTCTCGGCGAGGACTTCGGGCGCGACTTCGAGCGTGGCCGTGCTCGAGAACGAGACGAGGCCCACGCGATCCTCGGGCAGGATGCGCTGCAGGAAGCTGCCCAGGCCCGCCTTCACTTGATCGAGTTTGCCGTCGTCCTGCATCGAGCCGGAGACATCGACCACTAGCATGATGTCGGCGCGCTTGCGGTTCTGCGCCCAGGTGTTTTTGGCCGCCACGATCACGTCGGCGGGCGGGATCTGCAGGGTGCTCTGCGGGCCTTGCGGCTGCACGCCATACGTCATGCTCACCGGGTCGGCCAGCGGCACGTCGGGGTTGGCCGGGCGGAAGCCGTAATCCATGGCGAGGCGCTGGCTCTCGGGCGTCATCAGGAAGTTGAAGAACTGGTCGGCGGCTAGTTGCTCTTCGCTGCTCGCGCTGGCCATCACGATGAACGGGTCGTCGTGCCAGAAGGTGCCCTCTTTGGGGTAGATGGCGACGAGCGGCGTGGGTGGGTTCTTGAATTTGTTGAAGTCGATCAGCGTGATCTCCTCCATCGGGAAGGCGGAGATGTAACTCATACCGAACTTCTGCATGTTGTCGCTGAACACCAGCGTGTTGTAGCCGTAGTGTTTGATGCTGCGGCCCAGTTCGCGGACGAACTGCTGGCTGCTTGGGCTCTGCACGTCGGCGACGGTCAAGCCTTGTTGTTTGCCCGTGGCGGCGTAGAACTCGGCGATCAACGTGGAGAGCGCCGAGGTGCTGATCTCGGGGTCGGTGTGACCCCAGCTAAAGCGGCCCCATTCGGGGTGGCCGAATTTGCCCCAACCCTGCGGGTCGTTGGTCAGTTCGAGCATGTCGCTCCAGCCGATCGGTGTGTCGGGCCAGCCCATCGCCTCGGCCATCGGCTTCCACATCGAGATCACGACGGGGGTGAGCACCAGCGGGCGGTTGGAGACGGCAATGTTCTGGTTGCCGGTCTCCTGTTTGAGCACTTCGAGCCAGGTGGAGGCGGAGGGCGACCAGATCGTGACCTTCAATTGGCCGTTTTTAATCTCGGTGCGCGCCGCGCCGCTCGATTTATTTAGGCCCTCGACGAAGATCGGGCGATCGTTCACCTTGGTGTTGCTGGCGTTGAAGGTGGCGATTCGCTCGGTGAGCCAGGGCTCTTTCTCGGGGCTGTAGGCGATGTTGATGAGGATAGCATTTGATGCTGCGGTGGGTGTGCCGTTGTTGCTGGTGTTGCCGCTTCCGGGAATGCTACAGGCCACCAACAGGCCACATAACAAAACAATCAGTAGTGTATATGAGGTGCGTCGCATAAGCTCGACTCCTTCGGTAGACCGTTCGCATTGCAAGCTCTGATGATGTATACGTACCTAGCGGCCCGTTTGTTGCCCCCACAAGCGCAACAGGGCGCTCGCCACCATCGAGTTGGGGATCTCGACACCGCCGGGCAGATCGATCTTGACGCCGAGCTGCGTCGCTGTCGGGAACTTGTTCGATGGATCGGGGTCGTTCAGCGAGATGGCGGCGTTGGCCGGGCGAAAGCCGTAGCCTAGGGCTAGGCGCTGCGCCGATTCGCCTAGCAGGAAGGTGCGGAACATGCGCGCCGCCTCTTGCTGCTCGGGCGTGATCTCGTAACCGCCTTCGAGGATCACAAACGGGTGATCGCTCAGGGTCGAGGCGCTCGGGTAGATGACTTGGTACTGGCCCCACTGTGGGGCTTGGTTGGCGCGGGCAACGGCTTGATTTTCGTAGGCGATCACGACATCGTAGGCCGAGGGGCCGCGCTGCAGGAAGTTGGTGAACAGCACGTCGCTGCTGGTTGGAAATTCGCGCACCATGCGCTCGATGTCGCCAAACCAGGTTTGGAAGGCGTTATCGTCCACGTGGCTCTGCGAGAGGCCCGAGGCGCGCTGATGGTAGGCATAGGCCAATAGCGTCAGCACATCGACGCCCGTGGTATCGCTGCGGGGCGAGGCGTGCCCGAATTTCACCGGGCCCCAGTTCGCCTGCCCGCCCAAACTCGGGTCGCCCCAGTTCGGGGCTTGCAATGCCTGGCGCAGGCGCTCCCAATCGACAACACCGTTCGGGAACAGCCGATCGGTGCGCTCCTTCCAGCCCACCAACACCAGCGGCGAGAGCGCGATCGGCTGCGGCGCGTTGATGCCCGAGGCGGCGCGCACCGAGCTCATCGAGGCGAGGACGTTGAGTTGCGTGCTACTGGTGGGGATGATCGCCACGGGGCGCAACTGATTGATGCTGGTGATCACGGCCAGGGAGCCACGTTCGTGCAACTGGATCTGAATGGGCCGACCGCGCAGCGTCGGGGATTGGGCAAGAAATTGCTGTTGAGCGGCGGTCAGCCATTCGCGTTGTTCGGAGCTATAAATGATGCTCACAACGATCGGCGGTCGTTCGGGAGCCGGGATGACATTAAACGGCGCACGAAATTCGGTTACGCCAACCAATTGGAGCACAGCAACAACTGCGATCAGCGCGATATAACCAAATGCAACATAGCGGGCGAATTGACGCATAACAACTCCAGCAGCGCAATCGAGCGATCAGCAACGAGCACATTGCGCAAGCCAGCGATGCGGGTCCCGCCAACACTTGCGCCGATTTACAACGCTCTAGCGTATAATAGCACGTTGAAGATAGGGTACACAAGCATTCTAAAGCCCTATTCTGCAATACGATTATGAGCCATAACCCGATCAGTATGTCGCTGCCGAGCACGCTCCTGGCATTCACCGATGCCGAATCAGCCAAAGCAGCCTGATCGTTGGAGGAAATCACATGAGCGTGTATCGCGTCCACGTAAGCCGCGACAACCTGATGTTCGCCGCCGCGCACTTCGTCTCATTCGATGGCGACCGGGTTGAGCCGCTGCACGGCCACAACTACCGCTTCGGCGTGCAACTCGAAGGCCCGATCGACGAGAACGCCTACGTGTTCAACTTCGTCACCCTCAAGCGCCTGATGAAGCGCATCTCCGACGAACTCGACCACCGCCTCATTCTGCCGCGCGATAGCCACCTGATCGCCGTGGAGCCGCAGGACGACGGCGGCGTGATTGTGCGAGCGCAGGGGCGCTGGTACCGCTTCCCGATGGAGGATGTGGTCATCCTGCCGATGCCGAACACCACCGTCGAAATGTTGGCGCGCCACCTGTGCAACCGTCTGCGCGAGGAGTTCCAGCACATGCCCGAGGCGCAGCACCTCACCGCCATCGAGGTCAGCATCGAGGAGACCTTCGGGCAGCAGGCCATCTACCGCGAGGAGTTGGGCTAACAGCTACAGCCTGTTTTGGTTGTGGGGTGACGTGCCAGACAAGGTGACTTGGTGACAAGGTGCGTGCTGCGCACTCCGTTCAGAATGACTCTATTTGAGAATTAGCCGTTGAATGGGCGCTAGACCAGTTTCTACCCTCTCCATCTCACCTCGCGATATCGGCATCTCAGAAACAGAAAGCAGTATCGCGCTGCAACAAGCAAAACGGCCTTCCGCACCGAGCAGAAGGCCGTCAACATAACAAAAGCTGAAACAGCTAAAACACAATCCGATGGCGGTGCATCGCCACACTCTGCAGCAAGCCAATCGCCGCAAAGGTCGTCAGCGTGAAACTACCGCCATAGGAGATAAACGGCAACGGAATACCAGTGATCGGCATAATACTCATCGTCATGCCCACATTCACCAGCAAGTGGCACATAAACATCGCGGCGATGCCCACCGCGATCAGCCGCCCGAACATATCGCGGGCCGAACTAGCGATCGAGAGCGCCTGCCAGATCATCAACGCCTCGAACAGCAACAACACCGCGCCACCGATAAAGCCAAGTTCCTCGCCAGCCACCGCGAAAATGAAGTCGGAATACTGCACCGGCAGATAGTTGTTCTGCGTCAGCAAGCCGTGCGTCCAGCCATGCCCGGTCAGACCGCCAGAGCCGATCGCCGTCAGCGATTGGATGATGTGCCAGGCACCATTCTGCATCTCGGGGTCGTAGCCGATCGGGTCGATGAAGATCTTCAAGCGCAACTGCTGGTACGGCGCCAGAACCTTCGTCCAGCCGATATAGGCCGTCGGGATCGCCATCAGAATCAGCGTCAGCAGGTGCCAGTAACGCATCCCCGCGCTCCAGGCGATCATAAACCAGACAGTCGTAAACACCATCGCGGTGCCGAAGTCGGGCTGGATAAACACCAAACCGATGGGCACACCCGCCAACAGCAGACCGCCCAACTGCACAATCGTCTCACTACCGCGCTGCTCGAAGTGCGCCCAATAGGCGGCCAACGTCAGGATCACGATCAACTTCGCGGTCTCGGAGGGCTGAAACGTGCGCAGGCCGAGGTCGAGCCAACTCTGCGCGCCCGACGACACCATACCCATCGCCAATACCACACCCAGCAGCAACACGCTACAGATGTAGAAGGGAATAATCCAAGCCTGCAGCGCGTGGTAATCGAGCGCCGTGATCAGCACCATCGCCACGCAGCCGACAATAATATTCACCAAGTGGCGCGAGAAATAGCCCGCCGTCATACCGCCCGTCATCTCATCGCGCAGGGTAGCGCTGTAGACCAACGCGATGCTGAAGCCGCACAGCACAATCACGCAGCCTAAGAGAAACAGGTTGTAATCACGAAGCCAACGGATCATGGTTTTCCAGAGTTATGAGAGAATGTCAATCATTTTCGAGGTGATTATACCACGCAGCACCTTCAACGGGCCGTAACGCACCTGATAGTTAGTTGATACGGTGTTTCTCGCAGCTTCGTCGCTAACACCATCGGAGCGCTTGACGCGGTGTTGTGCATATGTCATGATCCTCTTATTGGCCGAATATGTGATCGGAACGCCATGATACACGTCTACCCACTGCCACCGCAGTTACCCAATAATCCCTATCTCGATCAGCTGTACGGGCCACTGCACGAGGACGACATCAGCATTGAGCGGCCCCGCGCTCGCTACATCCTGCCCGCGCTGCTGCTCGGGCAGGGACGCCGTGTGCTGCACCTGCACTTCTTCGACGAGTTGCTGCAACGCCCCAGTTGGCCCGCTACAGCCTTGCGCAGCCTAGCATTCCTGGTGCTGTTGCTGCTGCTGAAACTGCGTGGGGTGCGCATCGTCTGGACGGCCCACAACATCGAGCCGCACGAGTGCTACCACACCGATTGGGCGTTCCTGATCTACCGCGTGCTGGCCCGCCGAGCCGATGCGGTGATCGTCCATAGCCACGCCGCCCACGAGATGTTGGCGCAGCGCCACGCGCCGCTCGCGCCCACCAATGTCATCCCGATCGGCAACTACATCGGGTTGTACGGGCCGCCGCTGGACCGCGCAACCTGTCGGGCGATGCTGGGCCTGCCAGCGGATGGCCCGGTGCTGCTGTGCATCGGCGCGCTGCGGCCCTACAAACACGTCGAAGCGCTGATCGACGCCTTCGCGGCCCTGCCCGAAGAGCGACGCGGCACCTTGCTGATCGCTGGGGCGGCGAAAAGCGCGGCCTACGCCGCTGAACTCCGCCAGCGCGCCGAACACGTGGCGGGGCTGCGCCTCCAGATCGGCTACATCGCCGACAGCGAGTTCCCGCGCTACCTCGCCGCCGCCGATGTAGTGGTGCTGCCCTACCGCAAAATGCTCACCTCGGCCATGCTGATGTGCGCGCTCTCCTACGGGCGGCCCGTGGTTGCGCCACATCTTGGCCCAGTGCGCGAACTGGTGCAGGAGGGACGCGAGGGCTTTCTGTTCGAGCCTGGCGATCAGGAATCGCTGAAGCAGGCGCTGGAGCGAGCGCTGGCGCACCCCGATCTCGATGCGCTCGGGCGGCAAGGGCTAGCGGCGATGCGGGCGCTCGATTGGGGCATGATCAGCGCGACCACGGCGGCCTGCTACCGACGGGTGGCACGGTAGCGTATGTTGCGCGCCAACTTCCACAAACTGATTCGCACCACGCTGGGCTATAGCCTCAGTACGCTGGTCGGGCCGATCTTCACGCTGCTGCTCACGCCGCTCTACGCTCGGATGTTGGGCGTCGAGAATTATGGCGTGGTTGGCACACTCTCGCCACTGACCACACTGCTGTTCGTGCTGGCGCTGCTCAGCATGAACGCGGTGCTGCCCGTGTTCTATTACGATCCGCAACTGCAAGGGCAAGAGAGCCAAGTGGTGTCGAGCGGGATCAGCGTGACGCTGCTCTGGGCCACACTGCTCACGCTCGGCGTGATGGTGGCCGCCGAGCCGATCACACGCTTGGCGGTGGGTGAGCAATTGCGCGACGATATGCCGAACTTGGTGCGTGTGATCGCGTTTGGCACGCCGTTCAGCGTCCTCTACAGCGTTCAGACCACGGTGCTGCGCCTGCGATTCGCGGTGTGGCGCGCCAATCTCCTGGCGCTGCTCTATATGGTCTGCACGGCGGCGAGCAACCTGATTCTGGTGGTGATGCTGGATTGGCAGGCGGCGGGCGTGATCTGGGCGGGGATGTTCACCAATGTGGCGATGGGCCTGGCGAGCCTGCTGGTGGCGCACAGCAGCATCACCACGCGGCCAAGCCTGGCCCTGATGCGCATGCTGGGACGCCACGGCTTCGCGATGGCCCCCGCGACGCTGGCGGTGTGGGTGCTGGCCTACGGCAACCGATTGTTGCTGCCCCGCAATGTCGGCTATGAGCAGATCGGCATTTACGACATCGCCAATCGCCTCGCCTCAGCCCTAGCGCTGCTGGTCGAGCCGTTCAAGTCGGCCTGGGGACCGCTGGCCCTGTCGATCCAGAGCCAAGAGAGCGCCCCGCGCACCTACAGTAAGGGCTTAACCTATTTCTGCGTGATCAGCTTAGGAATCGCCTTGGCGCTGAGTCTGTTCGCTCACGAGGCGCTCTTGATCATCACTACGGCGGCCTTCATCGAATCTGAGCGTTATGTCTGGTTATTGGCGTTCACGCCGTTGGTGGGCGGATTCATGACGATCACGGTGATCGGCTTACAGATCGAGAAGAAGTTGGGCCAAGTAGCGTGGCTCACGGCAACGTCGGCGATCCTCAATATGGTGCTGAGTCTGGTGCTGATCCCGTGGTTGGGCATCCTGGGCGCGGCGCTGGCGAGTGCGTTATCGTACGTGGCGTTGGCGCTGCTGTCGGCATTCTGGGCGCAGCGCGTGCATCCGTTCCCTTACGAGTGGCGCAAAATTCTGCTGGTGTTCGGTGTGTATGTGGGGTTGGCAGTGGCTGGTGTGGCGCTGGGCAGCCAGGTCGATGTTGTCTCGATCGCACTACGGCTGGGCTTGTGGCTGGCCTTCCCGCTGCTGTTGCTGCTGCTGCGTGTCTTTGACCTGTGGGAGGTACAACTGTTCCGGCGGGTGCTGGCCCAGCCAAGTCAGTTGCTGCGCTGGCTGAGGAGGGATGGATGAGCGTCGCATCGCATATGCCGTTGGTGTCGCTGATTGTGGTGACGTACCAGAGCGCAACGCTGATGCCGGCCTTCTTCGAGGTGCTGGCACAGACGCGCTACCCCAACTACGAAGTGTTGGTGGTCGATAACGCCTCAGGCGATGGGATTGCGGAGGTGGTGGCGCGGTTGCGTCCCGAGACGCGGGTGATCTGTAATCGGCAAAATGTGGGGTTTGGGCGGGCCTGCAACCAGGGTGCGCAGGCTGCGCAGGGCGATGTGCTAGTGTTCCTGAACGCCGATGTGCTGACGACGCCCGATTGGCTCGACAACTTGGTGGCGCAACCGGATGTGGCGGTACTCTGCCCGACCACACTCTACCCAGGCCAGACGCGCCCGAAGCCCATGGCGGCGTTTGCGGAGTCGGCGGCGGTGCCTGGCTGCGCGATGGTGATGCCCCGGTGGGCCTGGCAGGCGCTAGGAGGATTCGATGAGCGGATCTTTTTGTATTGGGAAGATACCGAGTTGTGCTGGCGGGCTTGGCTGCACGGTTGGCGCGTGCTGGTTGATCTGGAGGCCGAAGTGTACCACGAGCGGGGCGGCAGCGGCGGCGGACAGCGCTGGGATGCCGAGCAGATGAAGAATGGCATCTATACGCATTTGAAGCTGTTGCGCTGGCGAATGGTGGTGCCGTTTCTGCTGAGTTCGGCTGTCAAGACGGTGGCAAAGCGTGTGCTGCGGGGCCAGCATGGCCTGCACGAGTCATGGTGCTGGAATTGGCGTCACCTGGGCGTCACGCTGTCACAGCGACGCGCCTAAGTGCGGCGGATCGCGCCCGCCAGACTGGAACGCCTGATTCGGCAGCATCGGAGCGAGCAACGTACGCAACGCCATGTCCGCCAACGCAGCGCTACGCCCTGACGATGGTTCGCGCCGTTTCATACAAGCGCGCGCGTTTTGGCGCGAAGCGCCACAGCTGTCCGAGCGCGCGCACGTTGTGCACGACGTTGTTCGCCCGTAGCGACTGGCCTTGGGGTTGGCGACGCGCTCTTTTTCCTAATATCGAAACCATAGTGTGCTATAATCTACTGCGGTTTTAAGTTTACAGTTACTCCCCTTTATCCCTGTTTATTATCGGGAATTTTCAAAGATTATGAAAGTCGTTATTTTAGCAGGTGGTCTTGGTTCTCGCCTCACGGAGGAGACGGATGTGCGACCGAAGCCTATGGTCGAGATCGGCGGTCGCCCTATCCTCTGGCATATCCTCAAGCATTATGCCCACTATGGTTTCAAAGAATTTGTGATTGCGCTCGGCTACAAGGGCGAAGTGATCAAACGCTTTTTCCTCGATTATCAGTATGTCAACAATAGTATCAGTGTGGATCTGGCGCGTGGCACGGTGACGGTGCATCCGCAGGATTCCGAGGATTGGCTGGTGCATTTGATCGATACGGGCTTGCACACCAATACCGGCGGGCGCATCAAGCGGTTGGAGCCGTGGTTGCGCGATGGGACGTTTATGGCTACTTATGGCGATGGCGTCTCGAACGTGGATCTGCGGGCGCTGCTCGCGTTCCACAAGGCGCAAGGTCGCGCTGCGACGGTGACGGCGGTGCGCCCGCCTTCGCGGTTCGGCGGTTTGACGCTCGACGGCGACCAGATCGTGCAGTTCACCGAGAAACCGCAGATCGGCGAGGGCTGGATCAATGGCGGTTTTTTGGTGTTTGAGCCGAAGGTGTTCGACTATTTGTTGGGCGATGATGCGAGCCTCGAGAACGATGCGCTCGATCAGTTGGCGAGTGAGGGGCAGTTGTCGGCGTTTCGTCACGAGCAGTTTTGGCAGTGTATGGATACGCTGCGCGAGAAGCGGCTGCTCGAACAGTTGTGGCAGAGTGGGGCAGCGCCCTGGAAGGTGTGGTCGTGAGCGATTTCTGGCGTGACCGGCCTACATTGGTGACAGGTGCGACCGGTTTGGTCGGCGGCTGGTTGGTGCGTCGGCTGTTGGAGGCGGGGGCGCACGTGGTGTGCTTGGTGCGCGATTGGGTGCCGCAGAGCATGCTGTTCCGCGAGCAGTTGGCGCAGCGGGTGGTGTGCGTGCGGGGCGATGTGCGCGATCAGGCGTTGCTGGAGCGGGTGCTGGGCGAATACGAGATCGCTACGGTGATGCACTTGGCGGCCCAGACGATCGTGGGGATCGCGAACCGCAACCCGGTTTCGACGTTCGAGACGAATATTCAGGGCAGTTGGGCGCTGTTCGAGGCGTGCCGCCGTAGCCCGACCGTGCGCCAGGTGGTGTTCGCATCGTCGGATAAGGCGTATGGCGAGCAGACGGTGTTGCCCTACGATGAGCAGATGCCGCTGCAGGGCCGCCACCCGTACGATGTCAGTAAGTCGTGCGCCGACCTGATCGCCACCAGTTATGCCCATACGTATGGCTTGCCGGTGGCGATTACGCGCTGTGGCAATTTCTACGGCGGCGGCGATCTGAATTGGAATCGGATTGTGCCGGGCACGATTCGGTCGGCGCTGCAGGGCGAGGCTCCTGTGATCCGCTCGGATGGGCTGTTTGTCCGCGATTATTTTTACGTTGAGGATGGGGCTGCGGCGTACATGCATCTGGCGGAGGCGTTGGCGAAGGATGCGCGCTTGGCGGGGCAGGCGTTCAACTTCTCGAACGAGATTCAGATGACGGTGCTTGATCTAGTGAAGCGCCTGTTGCAGCTGATGAACGTGGAGATCGTGCCCGAGGTGCGCAACGAGGCGAGCAATGAGATTCGCCACCAGTATTTGAGCGCGGCGAAGGCACGCGAGTTGTTGGCTTGGCAGCCGCTGTTCTCGCTCGATGAGGGCTTGCAGCGCACGATCGCTTGGTATCGAGCTTTTTTTGGGCAGGGAGGCGATCATCTTCAGGGCGATGGCTCAGAGGATCGCTAACCTTCGCTCTGTTATGTGGTGCTATGACGAATGCTGTATGGAATTGCCGCTCGTGCGGCGGCTCGGTGGCGGTGCCGCTGTTGAATTTGGGCCGCACACCGCTGGCGAACGGGTTGTTGAGCGCAGAACAACTTGAACAGGCTGAGCCAACGTTTGCGTTGGAATTGGTGTTTTGTCCGCAGTGCGCTCTGGTGCAGATCACCGAGACGGTGCCGCCCGAGCAGTTGTTTCGGGAGTATGTGTATCTGTCGTCGTTCTCGGATACGATGCTGCGTCACGCTGAGGCGCTGGTGCAGCAGTTGATCGCGCAGCGCTCGTTGAACGACCAGCATTTGGTGGTGGAGATCGCTAGCAACGACGGGTATTTGCTACAATACTACCGTCAGCGCGGGATTCCGGTGCTGGGAATCGAGCCAGCTCGCAATATCGCCGCAATCGCCGAGGAGCGCGGTATCCGCACGATCCCCGAGTTCTTTGGCGAGCAGTTGGCGCGTGATCTGGTGGCCCAAGGCATCCGAGCACAGGTGGTGCACGCCAACAATGTGCTGGCGCACGTGGCCGATCTGAATGGATTTGTGGCGGGTATCGGGCTGATCCTCGCGCCGGATGGTGTGGCGGTGATCGAGGCGCCATATGTGAAGGATCTGATCGATCATGTCGAGTTCGACACGATCTACCACGAGCATTTGTGTTATTTCTCGCTGACGGCGCTGCACCATCTGTTCGAGCGGCACGGGCTGCGTATTCTCGATGTCGAGCGGGTCGCCATCCACGGCGGCACGTTGCGCGTGACGGTGGGGCACGCACAGCAGGCAGCCGAGGCTCGTGTGGCGGCGCTGCTCGCCGAGGAGGCAGCGTGGGGCGTGACGCAGCCTGCGTTTTACCAACAGTTCGCCGATAAGGTGGAGCAGTTGCGCAGCCAGTTGCGCGCGCTGTTGCACGATCTGAAGGCGCAGGGCAAGCGGATCGCGGTGTACGGCGCTTCGGCCAAGGGCAGCACGCTGCTGAACTACTGCGGCATTGGGCGCGAGACGCTCGATTATGTGGTGGACCGCAGCACCGTGAAGCAGGGGCGTTTCACTCCCGGCACGCACCTGCCGATCGTTGCGCCGGAGCGCCTGTTGAGCGATATGCCCGATTATGTGTTGTTGCTCTCCTGGAATTTCGCCGACGAGATTTTAGCGCAGCAGGATGCTTATCGTTGGCGCGGCGGGCGGTTTATCATCCCCATTCCTCGGGTAGAGATCGTGTAGTGGATTGAGATGCTATGCATTTTCGCGACACACCCTTAGCGGGGGCGTATCTGATTGAGCCTGAGCCGATCCACGATGAGCGGGGGTTTTTCGCGCGTACTTGGAGCCGCGACGAGTTCCGTGAACGCGGATTGGTGACGGATCTGGCCCAGTGCAGCGTATCGTTCAACCATCTGAGCGGTACGTTGCGCGGTATGCACTTTCAGGTGGAGCCACACGCCGAGACGAAGTTGGTGCGCTGCACGGCTGGCGCGATCTACGATGTGATCATCGATTTGCGGCCCGATTCGCCGACGTATTGCCAGTGGTACGCTGCCGAATTGAGCGCTGCCAATCGGCATATGTTGTATATTCCAGTCGGATTCGCCCACGGTTTTATCACGCTTGTCGATGCGAGCGAGGTGTTTTATCAGATCTCGGCGAACTATGCTCCGGCGTTTGCGCGAGGTGTGCGCTGGGATGATCCGACATTTGGCATTCGTTGGCCGATGCCGCCACGAGTGATCGCTGAGCGCGATCGCACGTATCCGGATTGGCGGCCATGAAACGCGTATTGCTCACCGGGGCGAGTGGTTGGATCGGAAGTCATTGTCTCCCTGTGCTGCTCGCGCACGGGTACGAAGTCCACGCGGTCGCCTCGCGTCCTCTGCCCGAATGCGACCATCTGCACGTTCACCATGTCGATCTGCTCGATACGGCTCAGACGCGGGCGCTGCTTGAGGCGGTGCAGCCAACGCACCTCCTTCATCTTGCTTGGTACACACAGCCGGGTCGCTACTGGCAGGCGCTCGAGAATCTCGATTGGTTGCAGGCGAGCATCGCGCTGCTCCGCACTTTTCAGATGCTCGGTGGCCAGCGCGTGGTGATGGCGGGCAGTTGCGCCGAGTACGATTGGGACGTAGGGGTCTGCATCGAGCAGCAGAGCGCACTCAGACCCAACACGCTGTATGGCAGCGCGAAGTTGGCGCTCGGGCAGATGCTGGAGGCCACCGCCGCGACCACGGGCTTGAGCGCCGCTTGGGGACGCGTCTTCTTCCTATACGGTCCAGGCGAACGGCCAGAGCGCCTGGTTCCTACGGTGATTCGCGCACTGCTCCGGCAACAGCCAGCCTACTGCTCATCCGGCGAGCAGATTCGCGATTACCTGCATGTCCAAGATGTCGCCGACGCGCTGGTGAAGTTGTTGGATTCGTCGGTGCGGGGGCCGTTCAACATTGCGTCGGGCGATCCAGTGTACATCAGGCAGATTATTCAGATGATAGCCGACCAACTTCAGGGCCACGAATTTGTGCAGCTTGGCGCCCGTCCAACGCCACCAAGCGAGCCGAAGTTGTTGGTTGCCAATATCAGCCGCTTACGCAACGAACTCGGTTGGGAGCCACGCTACTCGCTCGCAGACGGCATCGCGCAAAGCATCGAGTGGTGGCGCAGCCATTTAGACGCCGCCGAGCGACAGGAGTAATCAATGCGCATCACGATCGATACCAACAGCCAGACTATCTCTCACGAGCGCGATGGCGAGGTGCAGCGCCTGCCGCTCTACTCCAACGAGGGCTTTGCGCTGCTCTCGCAGCTTTGGCTGACGGTGGGTTGGAATCAGAAGTACACTTACACATTCAGTTGGATGGGCCGCCCGATCATCCAACTCCCTGATGATATGATCCGCGTTCAGGAGGTGATCTATCGCCTCAAGCCCGATGTGATCATTGAGACGGGTGTTGCGCATGGTGGCTCGCTGATCTTCTACGCTAGCCTCTGCAAGGCGATCGGCAAGGGGCGTGTGATCGGCATCGATATCAAGATCCGTCCGCACAACCGCAAGGCGATCGAAGAGCACGAGTTGTTCCCGTTCATCACGCTGATCGAAGGCAGTTCGATCGATCCTACGGTCGTTGCCGAGGTGCATCGGCTAGTGCAGCCGAACGAGACGGCGCTGATCCTGCTGGATTCGCGCCATACGCGCGATCACGTGCTAGCCGAACTCGAAGCGTACCACGATCTCGTCAGCCCAGGGTCGTATATCGTCGCCACCGATGGCATTATGCGCGATCTCGATCGGGCACCGCGCGGCCAGGCTGATTGGGGTTGGAATAACCCTGCCGAAGCGGCGCTGCAGTTTGCGCAACAACACCCCGAATTTGAGATCGAACAGCCAAGTTGGCCCTTCAACGAGAGCGAATTACGTGAGAATGTCACCCATTGGCCGCATGCTTGGCTCCGCCGCCGAGTGTAGGGAAAGCGCACTATGACCACCGATCTACCCCTTGTAAGCATTGGCCTTCCCGTCTACAACGGCGAGAAACATATCAGCGAAGCGATCGATTCACTGCTGGGGCAGGATTATCCCAACATCGAGCTGATCATCTCCGACAACGCCTCCACCGATGGGACGGCGGCGATCTGCCAAGCCTACGCGAAGCGCGATCCTCGTGTGCGCTACCACCGCAATGCGCGCAATATCGGTGCGATCAAAAACTTCAACCACGTGTTCAGCCTGGCCCGAGGCGAGTATTTTATGTGGGCCGGCGACCACGATATCCGCGCCCCGAACTACGTTTCGGCCTGCGCCAAGGTGTTGCGCGAGGACCCGAGCGTGGTGCTCTGCTACACCCAAACGGTGCGCGTCGACCCCGACGGCACGCAGTCCGAGATCATCCCGCCGCGCCTCGATACGCGAGGCTTGGCGAACACAACCCGCCTGCAACTCGTGATGTGGTCGCTCGAATACTGCTATCAAGTGTACGGCCTGCACCGTAGCGAGGCGCTCCGACGCACCAGGCTCTTCGCCGATTCCTTCGGCCCCGACACAGTGTTGCTGGCCGAGTTGGCTCTGCTCGGCAGTTTCGCCTACGTGCCGGAGTTGCTGTTTTACATGCGCCGCACACCCGATTCCAGCGATTGGGTGCGCTACGCGGCCAGGCTCAACAAACGGCTCACGCTCTGGACGGTGTTGCCGTTCTACGCGAGTATGACCATCGCGCATCTCGGCGTCGTTAATCGGCATGTCCCACAGTTGCACCGCAAGCTCATGCTGATGTTCAACGTGCTCACCTGCATTCCGATTCGGTATCGGAACGTACTGCGTGCGATGCTGAGACAAGTATGGCAGCAGCGCCGCTAGCGCAAGCTGCCGTGGCTGAGAGGAGGAGCAATGTCGCAGAATGTTATCAACGCCTTGGTTGTGCTCGTGATCCTCGTGATGGTTGGCGCGGGCTATCTGCTATTCGGCAGATCGTCGTGCGTTGAACTCCCCAATCAGCCGCCCTGTGTGCGGGTGCTGTTCATCGGCAACAGCTTCACTCACATGAACGCACTGCCCAACATAGTGCGGGAGTTGGCGCGATCGGGCGATAAGCGGCTTCAGGTGGATATGATAGCACCCGGGGGCCGCCGCCTGCGCGAGCACGCCGCCGATCCGCTCGTGCACGAGCGCCTAGCAGCCGAAGCGTGGGATTATGTGGTGCTGCAAGAGCAGAGCCAGATCCCCAGTCTCACACAGATGCGCCGAAACGAAATGCTGCCAGCGGCACAAGCTTTGGCGAAACGAATTCGTGAGCGCGATGCGCAGCCGCTCCTGTTTATGACGTGGGGGCGAAGAATGGGTTGGCCGGAGGGTGGATTCGCCGATTACAGCGCAATGCAACAGGCCATCACCAATGGGTATCGGGAGGTGTCGCGCGAGTTACGCATCCCTGTAATGCCGATCGGCGAGGCATGGCGCAGCGCACTAGCCGAGGACCTGCACCTTCAGCTTTGGGATGCCGATGGCATCCATCCCAGCAAGGCTGGCAGCTATTTGGCGGCCTGCGTGATCTATGCCAGTCTGTTCAACGAATCGCCGGAGAGGTTATCGTACCGGGCGGGGCTAGCGCCAGAGTTGGCCCAGCGGCTACAACGCATTGCGGGCGAGGTGGTGCTGCGTCAGCGATAACGGGCGTTGAGGCTAGAAGGTGATATTATCCTCACGCTCGGCAGCCTGCTGCACCTGAGGGACATCGGCAGGCGATTGTTTCGTCAACTCCGCTACCTCCGCCTGGCGCTTCTGCAACTCGCGCTGGAGCACGTGCGCCTTTTGCTCCCAGTACAGCCACTGACGCCGCGCCTGATCGCGCTCTTGCTCAAGCTGCTGCACTTTGTGCTGCAACGCCTCGATCGTTAGCGGCGTCCCCTCCTTCACCTTCATCGGGGAGGGTCTTTCGTGCGGCAACAAGTAATCAAACACAATCGAATGGCCCGTACTCATCGAGCGATTCACCTCAAGCACAGGCAAGATCTGATGCAGCGACGATGACCCCTGCAACCACTCCAAAAACGCCTCGAACACGCCCAAAAAGACATGGCACTCATTCGATTGGCCGAGACAAAACGGACATTCGGGGATACCGATGCCGATATGGCCCTTCGTCGCATAAAACTGCATCGAGACATTGCTGCGTTTTTGCAGCATATCGATGAAGGTTTTAATCCCGATCAGCGCCAACCGCTCCTTGGAGATCATCGAGCTTTTGGTGACCTTGATCGCATCAATCTTCCCGACATTCAAGCGCTCCATGATCATCGGAGCCAAGATGCGCTGCAGGCTGTAGGTATCCTGGTAGGTGGACACAGGAACCTCACCACGCCACCAGATCGCGCCGATATTGCGGGTGATAGCGGGCACTAACTGCTCGGCCTTTGCCGCAAAGATGCGGGCCATCCCTCTTTGGAACAGCGACACAAAGAAGTAATCGAGCGGCTGCAACGGCTCGGCGCTATACACGAAATAGCGGTTCAGCGGCGCAATCCACTCATTGATATCGCTTCGGCGGGGCACGATTTCCTCTGCAGCCGCCACACACCACGTCATCACCAACGAGCGCCCTTCGCTCGCCATACAGGCGCGAATGTAGCCGTTTGCGAAATACGTTGGCAACGATTTACCGTGGAGTTTGGGGTGCATCTGATAGGTAGACATAGCAGTTTTTAAGCACAGTAAAGCGCCCGATCGGGCGCTCAGGCTCACCTTGTTGTTGGAGATTTAGTACCATATTCCCGTGCGACTTCGTTTTCATGTATTGTATCACTCTGCCAGGCAGCATACTATCACTCTATAGTACTGCCTTAGGCAGTAGAGATTATAGGCCTCTTTTTGAAGAACGAATCAGCTATGACGAACATCGTACGCAAGCAGACGCGGCCCATTCAGCGATACAAACAGCAAAGCGAAGGCAACTATCCACAATGCGCATATGGAATGGCGCGTTGGCTGGGATCACGATACGCTGGCGCATCGCCAAGCCAAATAACAAGGCATGCTACAATACCTGCTGGAAGTTTGATCAAACGAGAGTATACCTGTGGAAATCGCCCTGATCGTCCCATCGCTTGATGGTACTGTCGATGCGCTGCTCGAAAGCGTGCGAAAACAGACCGTCCAACCAAACGAGATAGCCATCGTGCGGGACGTGCGCCCGAACGGTCGCGCGCGCAATCAGGGTGTGGCCGAGACGACGGCGCCGCTGCTGGTGTTCATCGATGACGACGCAGTGCTCGGCGATGAACACGCCATTGCGAACCTCGTCGCCCCGCTGCTCGATGATCCGAGCATCGGTGTCACTGGCGCCTCTAAGCTCCTGCCGCCCGATGCATCCGCCTTTCAGCGGTGGGCCGCCCGCGAAGTGCCGCGCATCATCCACCCGGTCGTCGCCGAACCGCTGGAGACCAACCCCGACCCGCCCTCGTTTTACTGCGAAATAACGACGACGTGCTGCGCCATGCGGCGCGAGGTCTTTGAGCAGAGCGGCGGCTTCAACGAGCAGTTAGTGCGCGGCGTCGATACCGAGTTTTTTGTGCGGCTACGCCGCCTCAAGCCGCGCAACTCCACGCAACACTACCGCTTTATCCTGGTGCCGCATACGTGGACCTATCACCCGGCGCCGAGCAATCTACGCGCACTCCTTCGCAAACAGTTTCTGTACGGCTACGGCCACGCCCAGGAGGTGCGCCGCGATCCGCAACGAGCACGGGGGCGCATGCTTACAACACCATGGCATGCAGCCGCCTTTCTCCTCTTTCGCACTGCGATTCTATTACCAAACGTCTTTTTGCCCTATTCCTTCGCCTCACCATCCTGGAAGCCGGGTTTTAAGCCTCTCAAAGCGCTTTGTTCTTACATAAGCGCACTTGGCTACGTATGGGGATGGTATCATGACTATTAGCCGGAAACGTGCGTTTAAGGCATCACAATGCATGATACCTACACATTGCATTAAAATACCCCTATATCATATATTTCCCAACTCTTGCTATCTATTCCTTCCCATTTCGTTATAAAATCGTATATTTAAAACCGATTAAGATTATGCTATACTACCTATGAATATGTGCGCCATGGCATATTGTTCTCGAATTTCACTCGCGTTCATATTCGTTTTGCCTCGATGCACCTTGTTGCCTCTATGCCATGTTGCCTTCTAGACTGTTTCGTTCTATCACATGTTTGTGCTGTGAATAGTGTAGAAACGAGCAACTAGTATAGCAACACATCCACGTGGATTGGATTCCTTTCACCATGCCATCTTGCCCATAGGATAATAAACGATTCATCGTTTCGACGCTTTGCTTGCACGATAGTAGGCATAGACGCCTAGTATATGCTTTTTTGCAGCGTCGGAACGAATTGTTCGTATTGTTGTTGGATTTCACACTATCACAAGGACAGAGATATCTCTGATAATACCTATGCAAGCACCACTCTACTGCCCTTTTGATCCACAACTCAACCCACATTCCGCTGTTGTCCACAAGAATATGACCAAGTGGGTTTGGGATAATCAACTGATCACGAATATTATCGCATTTAATCGTTTCTGCATGGCGAACATCGGAGAACTCGCAGGTTGGACCTACCCAACGGCCAATGAGGAGCAACTGCAAATTGTTGCCGATTGGTGTGCTTGGCTCTTCATCCTTGATGACATGTGCGACAACACCGATTTTGGACGCAATTACCAGCGGATTTCGGGCTTGCACAACCGCTTCCTCGATATTCTCACGGGCGCGAATGCTTCACCCGAGGATTCTGCTTTTGTTCATACCTTAGTCCAGTTGCGCGATCGCACACGACCGCTCGCCAAAGAGCATCAGTGGGAGCGTTTTGTTACCAAAATTGCGGCGTGTTTCGCGGGGTGCCGTTGGGAAGCCAACAACCGCATCAACAACTTGGTCCCAGATCTACACGCGTACATCGAGAATCGTCCCTATATCGGCGGCATATACGCATATATCGAACTGATTTGTATTGCCTCGCAACTCGACATTTCATTCACAACGTATCTTGATGATCCGCTCTGGAACATCACAAAACTCGCGAATCGTACTGTTTGCTGGTCCAACGATCTGCTCTCGTACTCACGAGAGCACTTACACGGGGATTATCACAACATTATCCTCATTCTTCAGCATTCAAAAACATATATCAACATGAATCCAGTCGACTACGTTATTCATTTATTCAATAACGATGTCAAACAATTCATAGATATCATCGAGCATATGACGCCGGATTGTGAGCTCGAACAATATGTTTCGATCCTTAAATCGCTCATGATCGGCCATCTCGAATGGAGTCGGCAATCTTCTCGATACAATACGAACGAGCGAATGATCCTTCAAGGGCAGAATGCTTAGCTTAAATTCGCTACTCTATGGCTAGATGTGTAACCTTGTCGCATAGTATTCGACGTATCAGCCTGCAAGTGAGGCTTTCGAATAGGTTCATCATCGTGGGTTCACAGTTTCATAAAGCGATAATATGAGACAAGGAGTTCTCTATGGACGCACACATCGATGAGAAATACAGTCAATCGACGCACGGTTTACTACAGTTCTTATCGTGGACCGCACCAATCGTGTTTGTATTTTCACTCATCTACGGTGCCCTATACATTGCGCTACAAGATATCAATATTGGCCTGATAGGTCTAATTATTTTCTTGTTTAGCTGCATCACGTGGGTTTCCAGATACAACCTTCAGAAAAACAACACAGCTCAGGCTATTGCACTTTTCAGCGCTGGACAACTTATTGCAGCGATTTGTGTGGTGATTATTCAACCTCATCTCCTCCCTGCGCTCATTTTAGTGCCGCTTTTGTCGATAGCAGCGGCATTACCGTATATCAAGGGTGAGTTTATCAAATTGCTCACGATCGCTTCCTGGATTATCCTGATCATCATCACCGCATCAGGGCTGATCCTCGGTGATCCAGCCAGCACTGCTGTCTACGATAAATATCTGCTGTTCGGCCTGATCGCTGCTACATCGGGCTTGATTATGCTGCTCCTTTGGCAGTTCAGCAATCGCCTCAACAACGCCCTCGATACGATGTACGCTGCCCGCAAGGAGTTGGCGAATAGCAATCAGGCGCTCGCCGATAATAACGCGCAGCTCGCAGAAAAGATCAACGAGCAAGAAAAGCTGTTGCAACTTGTTGCAACGCTTGAGGTGCCCGTTATTCAACTCAGCAATGGCATCCTGCTCGCTCCGTTGGTCGGCCACATCGACTCGCGCCGCGCCACACTGCTCACCAATCGGCTGCTCCAAAGGGCGAATCAGCAACACGCTGCTATGGTGATCATCGATATCACCGGTATCCCGTTAATGGATACGATGGTGGCCCAGTTGATCGTCGAACTCACCCAAGCGTTGCGCCTGCTGGGGTGCAAAATCGCGCTCTGCGGCATCAGCGCCGAGGTCGCGATCACGCTCACGAACTTGGGCATCTCGCTCAAGGATATTATGACGGTGCGTGGCCCGCAGGAAGCTATCGATCTGTATCAGCGCAGTAAGGCCGAATCGAACTCCGCATCCTACCTCATGGTTGGCCGCAACTAAAGAGCCTATGCCAAGTAGCCTGGGTATCAATACATTATGCAAACAACAGTGAACAGTTCAAGAGAATCAGCCCTGTCTCAACGCCGCGCCATTGTGATTGGCGGCAGCATCGCGGGGCTGGTCGCTGCGCGAGTCTTGGCCGATCACGTCGATCAGGTTGTGCTGATCGAGCGTGATCGTTACCCCGACACTCCCATCGGTCGCAAGGGCGCGCCGCAAGCACGCCACGTCCATCAAGTGTTGCTCCAGGGGAAGAAGATCCTTGAACAGCTTTTTCCTGGGCTCAACGCCGAATTACTCAGCCACGGCGCGCTTGAGGCCGATTTCGTGGCCGAGACGACCTGGTTCAACCCGGTCTTTGGGCGCGGTCCACGCTTCGATTCGGGCCTGCTCGTCACCATGTGCAGCCGCGATCTGCTCGAATGGGTCATCCATCGGCGGGTGGCGGCCCATCCCAAGATCAGCATCATCGATCATCACGATGTTGTTGGCCTCTGTCTAACCGCAGATCAGCAGCGGGTCAACGGGGTGCAGATCCGTTCGCGAGGCGAGGATGCGACGCTCAGCAGCCAGAGCGCCGATCTGGTGGTGGATGCCAGCGGGCGCGATACGCACGCCTCGGAATGGCTACAGGCGCATGGCTACCCCGCACCACCCGTGACGGTCGCGAACGCGTTTGTGGGATATTCAAGCCGCTACTACGAGCGCACCGATGATCCGCAGCGCGATTGGAAGTTGCTCTGGATTCTGACGATGCCTCCAACGATCCCGCGCGCGGCGATTGTGTTGCCGATCGAGGGCGACCGTTGGTTGGTGACATTGGTGGGTGCCGCCCGCGATTATCCGCCGAACGATGAGGAAGGGTTCGTTGCCTTCGCCAAGAGTTTGGCTGATCCAAGCGTCTATCAATTGGTCAGCAATGCGCGCCCGCTCTCGCCGATCAGCAGTTATCGGCGCACGGAGGGGCGTCTGCGCCACTACGAGCAACTGGAGCGCCGCCCCGAGGGGTTTGTGGCGCTCGGCGATGCGGTGTGTGGCTTCAACCCATTCTACGGCCAAGGCATCACCATGGCGGCGGCGTCGGCGGTGCTGCTGGGCGAATGTCTGGGCCAGCATCGCTCAAACGGCGCCGGACCCTACGATGGATTCGCCAAGAAGTTCCAGAAACGGCTCGCCAAGTTGAATCGCTTGCCGTGGCTGCTCGCCACCGGCATCGATAGCTTGTACCCCACTACCGAGGGCATCCAACGCGGCTTGCTGACCAGGCTGCTGCACTGGTATATGAACCCGATGTTGGTCATTTCGAGCTATAATCCCGCCGTTTACACCCGCTTCCTCAAGGTGATGCACCTGCTCGAATCGCCGCTCACGCTGCTGCATCCTCAGGTGATCAGCGCCGTGATCCGGCATGCATTTGGCGGCCAAACGAGCCGCAAACTCGTTCTGCCGCCAAACGCCGATTCTACGCTTTAGGTTGCGTTAGATTGGTTCGGATACTACCGCGACAGGTCTCACTGGCGAGCCTGTCGCGCCCACAAACTTCAACGGTGTGCAGATAAAGCTGAAGCGGTAGTGCTTGGTGGCGGCGAGTTCGGCCAGTTGCAGATTTTCGATGATGTAGATGCCGGAACGCGCCAGCAGCACCAAGTGCCCCGGCAGCATCGAGCCAACTTCCTCATCGAATAGATCGATCACATCCCAAGCCATATTGTCGGCCCCGACAGCCTGCACCTTCCGCTCAGCAAGCCATATCGAGGCGTTGCCCGCCATCCCCGGCCCCGCCAAGTAACGCTCGGGGTCCTTCCAGTGGCGTTCATTCCCCAAGTACACAAGCACCACATCTCCCGGCTCGATCGTGACGCCTTGGCGCTCGCAACAGGCTTGCAGTTCCGCAGCCGAGACCGCATAGCCTGGCGGGAGTTCCTCAACGCCGAAATGCGCGGTCATGTCGAGCAGCACGCCTGGGGCGATGATCGGCGGGATCTCCTCGACCGCATGCTGCTTGAAGCCGCGCGAGGTCTGCACTTGTGGGGTGATTTTGACATCGCCATACAGTGTCAGGTTATCTGCCTGATGGCAGAGTGCGTCGATATGCGTGCCGCTGTGCTCCTTACATACGATCAAGCCGGAAGCGCCTGTGCGTGGCCCAATCTCATCGGGGCGATAGTCGTCTTCGTGCCGCCGATGCAAAACATACGAGTAACCAGGGCGATGCGATGGGTGAACCGGCATATCCTCGGTGCGAGGTTGTTCCAAATCAAATACCCGCAAACGCCGATCCGTGGGGGGTGTATCTGTCCATGCAACCTGTACTGTAGGCATTCGAGCGCTCCTTCCAGCCTAGACGCATTTCCACCGACTAAACGAACGCGTGAACCGTGAACCCGATTGTGGGGGAGCCAAAACAGTCGCGACGGTGTCGTATCTCGGCTGCTCAGTGGCGGTATTATACGCGATCCCGTTTGTGCAGCGACTATCGGGAGCTAGCGCACGTTGTGATGTTGCAACACAAATGTGCGCTTCTTAGTTTACAAAAGTGTAAAGAATAGTTAATCGTTTGCGCATTCGATTAAATACGTTCAATATGCTAAATATTCGACTTTTACCGCATCTACGCTGGATGATAGTAATTTGACACATTTCACCCTCTCGGCTACCATAGATAGTAGCTCTACCAAGCGTTTTTTATCGAAGGGACCGTCCATGACTGCCGATCCCCGCTCCTATCAACCAGGATTTCGTGTGATCCCTGGTCTACGTCCGTTAGCAACGGAACGGCCCGATTCGACTTCCATCACCCCGAATATCGATCATATCGTGACGGAGGATGACACACCTGTGGACAATTTACTCACAGAGAAGCAACAACGTCTCATGACCGAACCCTTGTATAGTTCGTGGGCCGGACCAGGAGATAACCGTCCATTCGTCGTTGCAGCAAACGTTGGCGTGTTTAGCACCGTTCATCAGCCGCCGTTGGTACCAAATGTCTTTCTCAGCCTCGATGTTGAAGCCCCCGCCGATTTATCCCCCAAACAGCATAGGTCGTACTTTTTGTGGGAATACGGCAAGCCACCGGATGTGGTGATTGAGATCGCGTCCAATCAGCACTCACGCGCAACCACGAATCGTTCGCGTGATTATGCTCGGATTGGCGTGAGCTACTACGTGACGTTCGACCCGGAGCAAGCCGAAGAGCCGCTGCGGCTCTACGCGCTGCACACAGGCCGTTACTCGCTGATCTACGAGCGCTGGCTGCCCGAAATCGGCTTGGGCCTCACGCTCTGGCACGGCACGTTCGAGGGTATCGAGGGGCGTTGGCTGCGCTGGTGCGATCAGTACGGCGAGGTGATCCCGACGGGTGCTGAGCGCGCCGAGCAGGAACGGCTGCGCGCCGAACAGGAGAGCGCCCGCGCCGACCGTTTGGCCGCCCGTCTGCGTGCGTTGGGCGTTGACCCTGAGGATGTCCGCACGTGGGTGGTGGCGCGGCTGCTCACATCGCAGCGCCGTTACTCGCGCTGATCGACCAAATGAATGCGGTGTTCCGGGTGCACGCACCTAGAACACCGCATCGCTGATTACTCTGACCCCAAGCTGCGTTGAACCTCCGAGACGCAGCAGATTCTGTGGCGCTTCCAGGCGTTGCAGGCCGATCTACCCACGCGCTTCACAATACCGATTAGCCCACTTCGCTTAGCGATCGGCTCCGCTTATCTTCCACACCAGCCTGCGCATCAGCAACGCGCCGACCAGCATCAGAGCGGCCACGAGCACAGCGGGGATACTCGCCCACAGCCAGGGCATCGGCGGCGTGCGCCCAACTACGAACGCACCGGGAGGCGCATCGCCCTGCACCACCGCCGTATGCACCCCGTCCGCCAAGCCCTCCGCGATCGTCACCGTGTCGCTGTCCGGCGAGGGCGCGACCGTGCGAGGCGCTGCGCCATCGATCGCGACGGTCAACGACGCGGCCATGCGCCACAATGCCAGCGATGTGCCCTCGAAGCGGATCTGCCAACTGCCGTCAGGCAGGGAGCGCACCGAGGGGTGCTCCCAGGTGTGCGCACCAACGCCAGCGGGTGCATTAGCCACGTAGTTCTGCAAGGCGGTGTAGGCGGGCAGCGGCTCGAAGTCGCGGCTCATCACGGCGAAGAACTGCGTGGGATCATCGGGATTCGGCTCTTGGTAGCCGCCCCAACGCAAGAACCACAGGTTCATCACACCCAGCCACGGCCACTCTCGGCGCGCCCGCTCGATCTGGCCCACCAAATACTCGGCCTGCTGCAGTTCGCTCACCGGCTCGCCCCAACTCAGGCGCCGCTCGGGTGGGATGGTGGGCGAATCGACCACGTAGCCGAACTCGCTGACCCACACCGCCGTCTCGCTATCGCCGTTACGCTCCATCACCTCGCGCAGCAGCACCAAGCGCGACACGTCGATACGCGTATCGATCGGGCGGCCCCAGTTCCAATTGCCGCGGTTGCGCAAAAACACGTAACGGTGCTCGTCGGGCGGTTGGCCCAGCCCATACGCCTGCGCCGACATAATGTCGAAATACGCGCCGCCGCCAGCCTTATACACCCGATCCAGGTACTCAAGCTCGCTCAATGGCGCGATGCGCGGCTCCAAGCCATCGGTGGGCGAGAGGCTCGGGAACAGCACCACCGCATCAGGATTCGCCTGTTTGATCGCGGTGTAAGCCAGACCCAGCAACTCAACGAAGCGCTCCGGCTCGGGCAGCACCCAGTTCCACTCGTACGACAGATTCGGCTCGTTCCACACCTGAAAAAAGCGCAACTTGCCGCGATAGCGCTCGGCCACCGCGCCCACAAAATCGGCGTAATCCCGATAATCCTCGGGCGGCCCGGTCGAGTTGCCGTTCTCACGCAGACCAGCCTGGAAGGCAGGCGTCGCATCGGCGATCGCACGCGCCCAGCGAGGCGGGCGGTCGATCCGCACGATCAGTTCGACGCCGACTTCCTGGGCCAGATCCACGATCGTATCGTACTTGTCCCAGGCACTCTGATTGAACTTGTGATCCCAGAAATCGCCCTTGCCGCTCTGCTCGATATCTTCCCAGGGCATCTGGATGCGGACGTAGTGCGCGCCCATATCGCGGGCCGCCTCGAACGTGCGCTTCACGACAGCGGGGTCTGGCTCAAATTGAATGTTGAAGGCGTTCACACCCAGGCGCTGATCGGCCCAGGGGATCGGCTGGGGAGGGGGCGCGTAGGTGATGCCGCGATACGTGGCGTTATCGGCCCAAGCGAAGGCGGCCAGCGCCGCCAACAGCAACAACGCCACGGGGAGCAACACGCGCAAACGATGATAGATCGGTACAGATTTCACGGTGCAGAGTATAGCCTGCGCATCCCTATGCGTCAAATCGTGAATGGCTAGCTGCGATTGCCCGAGAGCCAGCGCAACACGCGCAACACGCGGCCAGCCTCGATCCGGCGCAGCAGACCTTCGAGCGCGAGAATATGCTGATCCTTCCGTGCGATGGTCTCTTCGAGTTCGCGCACGCGCTGCTGTTGCCGAGCGAGTTGTTGCTCAAGTTCCGCGTACGCTTGCTCGCGTTGCCGCGCAACCGAGGCCGTGATAGCGGTCTGCCGATCATCGGCGCTGCGTGTGAACGATTGATCCACAAACGTGAGCGGCGGCAGTTCTGTGGAGCGGATGGGCTTGCGCACCACGAATATGGAGGTCAGCACATCATCGGCGTGGGGCTGCTCCACCTCACTGGGATCAAAGGCGTATTCGATCTTCGCGGGATCGTAACTTGGCGAACCTGCCTGGCTGACTGGGCCAGTATCGAGTTTGCGATGCTTGAAATACGAGATCTCGCCGAAATGGCGACGCAGCACAAATTGCCACTGTTCGGGCGTCCAGATATTGAGGTGGTACGGATTGGCGATATTCATCGAGAAGAGGTACGCGTTGAAGATCGGCGGCACGGCCCCAATCAGCACGCCATCCGGCTTCAGCATACGCGCGGCGATGCCCAAGAACGCATCGACATCCTGAATATGCTCAAGCACGTTGGAGGAAAAGATCACATCGAACGTATCTTCGTTCGCATCTGCCAACTGACCGAGATCGTTCACCTCGTATCGGAGGTTATCGCGCTGAAAGTGCGCCTTGCTGAATACAACCGCCTTCTCGCTTATATCGATGCCGAGAACGGAAGCGGCCCCGTGCTCGGCGAGGTACGCTGACCCATAGCCGGAACCCGAACCCGCATCCAACACATGCTTGCCCCGACAATATGGCTCGGCGAAGCGATAGATCGATAAATGAGCATAGTACACTTCGTCTGGGAGCGTATGGGCAACTCGTTCGCCGCCGTCGGTCACATCATCGGATGGCTGCATATCAGTACCTACCATAGTTTTAGCACGCAAAACGGCTGCTATCTTACCGTTTGTTGCCAACCACTGTCAAATGGTGCTGAGGCTAACCGCAGCCATGTGAACCATCGAGTATAATGAAATCTACCATGAAGCAGAGATAGTGAACGTTTCTTTGACTATGAGTGATCAATTCAGCCTAGGGCTCACCTACTGGCCCCGACGCACCGCCCACAATTGGTGGGAGCAGTTTGATCGGGGCGAAGTGCAGGAGGAGCTTGAACATATCGCTACGCTCGGTTTCGATACCGTGCGATTCTGCTTACGTTGGGAAGTGTTTCACCCTCAGCGGGATCGGATTGGCAGCGCTGCGATGCGGGCGCTGGAGCATGCGCTGGATGCAGCCCAACACGCGAAATTGCGCGTGGCAGCGGTGCTGTTCCCCGCCGCGCTCGATGGCTCGATCCAGGTGCCCAGTTGGGTGAATCGCGGCAACATCATTGGCGAATTGCAGCGCGCCGCTCGGGTTGGCTCACTGCGCGTAGTGCGTCCGGCCCTCCAGCCGCCGGTGATCTACGAGCATCGCTATCACACCAACTACACGCACGATCTGTTCAACGACCGCGATATGCTCGATGCACAGCGCTACTTTGTGCGCGAGGTGGCCGGGTATTTCGATCAGCATCCGGCGCTCTGGGCCTGGCAGATCGGCGAAGGGCTTGAATACGTGCATCGGCCCGGGTCCGCCGAGGCCGTGCGCGACTGGCTTGCCACCATCTCTGAGGCGCTGCGCAACAGTGCACGCAACGCCCGCCTGCTGGGTGTCACCACGGCCCGTGGGCTCACCACACGGCCAGGGCCGCGCCCCGAGCATATCGTCGAGAGCTGCTCGATGCTGGGTGTGGCCGCCGATCCGCCCCTGCCGCTGCCAAACCTCCGACCCCTGCATGTGGCATATGTCGCCTACATGCACGCCTTGGCCGCCTCCCTCAGCGAGAAGCCTGCGTTGGTCACGAGCCTGGGGTTGCCCACCGCGCCCGACGGCCACGCCGCCTGGATCTCCGATAGCGCCTACGGCCAACCGACCCACGCCTACCTGGGCAATGAGGAAGAGCAAGCCACCTTCATCGAGCAATCGCTGACACGGCTGCAACAGGCTGGTGCACTTGGCGCTTGGCTGGCGAGCTACGCCGATTACTCCACAGAACACTGGCGCATCCCACCGTTCGACCGCGTGACGCGCACCCGCACGCTCGGCGTGGTGGCCGCCGATGGCCGCGAGAAGCCCGTGGCCGAGGTGGTGCGCAATTTCGCCGCCGCCCGTCACACGGTTGCCGCGCACCAACCCCTACGCGACCTCGACCCCGAACGCTACTGGCGCGACCCGAAGCGTGCCTTCGCGGCGTTCTGGCGCGAGTTCCAGGAGACCTAACCGACTAGCGCCGCGCCACTATCCGCACAGTCAGACTCTGCGCGCCCCAACTCTGCAGCACCGATGCTGGTCCGCTGCGCATCTGTGGGGCGCCGCTGCTGGTTTCCCCAAAGAAATCGACCTGCTCTTCGCCCCGCATCGCACCCCGCCTCACACTCTCGATCCACTCCATCCGCAAGTGCTGGAACGCGGTGGTCGGCGCATTGGTCACGAACAGGCGCACCAAACTCCTCGATTCCTGTTGACCTTCCGATAGCGAAACGGGGAACTCCAACTGATACTCACGCATCCCGCCAGGCATCAGGCGCTCGGTCGCGCCGCTGCTGGGGTAGAGCGGCGTCACCGCGAACTCGGCGCGGGAGAAATCCCACACCGAGACATGCAACGGCTCGTCGTAGCGGCTCACAAAACGCAGGCCCAGCATATCGCCCGTCTGCACTTCGGGCGCGGCCCGGTCGAGCGGCTGCCACTGGCCCTGCACGACCCGGCACAGCGTGAACTCCACATAGCGCGACAGTCGGTCCTCACTGGGGTTCGGCATGATCTTGCTGTTGAACCAGAACCGCGCGGCGTGCTCGATACGCGCGGCCAATGTTTCAAGATCGCGCGTAGCAACCGGCTTACAGATCGGCACCTGCTCGACATCGAGCGCGTGCAGTAGGCCGCCCTCGCTACGCACAATCACCTGCGCTTCATCGGGCTGCGCGGCCAAGCGCACAAAACGCGAACGCTGCGCGAACTGCTCCAGCACGCCACGCAGCGGCTCCAAGCCAGGACCATCGAGCCACACGCGGCACTCAGCCTCCGCGCCATACGCCTCGACCACCACCTGCGCCGAGATCGGCAGGACGTACGCATCGGGGCCGTTCGTCCCGGCGGGCAGCCAAGCCACGATCTTCGCCATCGCGTCGAGCGGCGTCACCCGGGCGATCTGCAAGCGCGCCAACGCCTGCTCGGGGTCGGAGCGGTCGCTGAAGGGCGGATACGCCAGCAGCAGCGAGCCAGCCGTCAACCCGTGATTCAGCCCGCCCTCGAGCGTCACCAGCGTGCCAGCCAGCGAACGAATCGTCAGCGGCGCCTGCTTGAGCAGCCGTCCAGCGGCGAACACCTTGCGGGTCAGATCGCCCTCGTAGTGCGGCTCCTGATCCTTGATCTGGCTGCGCACCCGCGCCCGCACCACCCGAAACACATCGTCGTAGGTCGTATCGGGCGGTAGGCCGCGCTGCAACTCCTCCAGCAGCATCCACGACATCAAGCCGTGCGGCTTCCCATCGGCCATCACCATCTCGCGGGCCAACTGCACATCCTGGCAGGCGCTCAACACCACGTAGCTCTGGCCCTCCGCGCCCGGGTTCAGCCAACTCTGGCGCACCTGCTGCCGACGCGCCAGATCAAACGCTGCCTGCCCGCCGTACACCTGCGCCAACGTGCGGGGCCGCAGATCAGGGTCGCGCCAGCGCCGCACCCGCACATCGCCCTCGTCGAAGCGCACACCCGAGCCGCTGTGGCACGCATCCAGGATCACCGTCACGTTCAGGCCGCGCTGCACCACGCGGTCGAGCAGATAGCCCAACTCCTTATCCAGCAGATCGAACGTGTCGCCGGTGCGGCTATCGTGAAGCACGAGCGATTCGTCCAAGCCGTCGGCCTCGATCGAGGGATCGATCGCAGGCGATTGCGAGCCGTGGCAACTAAAGTAGACCACCGCCTGATCGCCGGGCGGCGCCTGCATCAGAAACGTCTCGAAGCCCGCAATCACCTGCGCATACGTGGCTTCTTCATCGCACAATAGGCGGATCTGCGCGGGCGGCACGCCCAATTGCTCGCGCAGATACGCTGCGAACGCCTGCACATCGGGCACGCAGCCCTGCAATGGCGCGATATCCGGGTTTGCGTAGCGATTCACACCCACCAATAGCGCCCAAATCGGTGGTCGTTCGACAGCCTGCCCTGCTTGAGTCATCCCATCCTCCTGAACATATCGCCCGACACAACGATGTCCTAGTCCATTATAAAACGCACTAGCAAGCCATAAATTTCAAAATAACCACTTAAAATCAGCGAATTCTATGCTACAATCAGTGAGGATGTTGTGAAAGCATGAGCCTACGCCAGAAAGCGAAATCGCCGATGTCGCAAGCAAATAATCCCAAGCTAGCATACACGAATTTCGAGATCACCGTTCGTGGTGGGAACGTGCACGTGCAGTGCCCGTTGGTAGGAGAGGCATCCATTCCCTTCCAATCGCAGTTTAGCGCCAACGATGAACTCATTCTGCATCACTGGCTAGAAGGCTCGCTAAACTCGTATCGTGGGCTTGGGGGCGCGCCACCGCCCACACAACTGCAACTCAGCCAGCCGCAGGAGATCGGCGACAAGCTGTTCCTCACCCTCTTCCCGCCCGGCTCGAAGACCGCCGACCTGCTCAGCCGCAGCCAAGCGATCACCCGCAGCCAGGGCATTGGGTTGCGTCTGCGCCTGCATCTCGATGCCACCACCGAGCGCTGGCCGTGGGAACTGCTTCACAATCCCGATGGCGATTACCTTGTGCTCACACGAAGCACCACTGTCGTGCGCTACCTCGACACAGCCCAGCCAATTAGCTCGTTACTGGTTGATGAGCCGTTGCGCATTCTGCTGATGGCGGGGTGGCCCGGCGAACTCGATTTGGGTGCCGAGATCGCAAGTGTGCAGCAAGCGCTGGCTCCGCTCGTCGAACAGCAGTTGGTCAGCATCACCGTGCTCGAAAAGGCCAAACTCGATACCCTGCTCGATCTGCACTTCGAGAAGCCGTTCCACGCGATCCACTACCTCGGCCATAGCGAAGCGCCGACCGCTGATACGCCCGCCGAACTGCTGCTGTACGATGAATACAACCAGCGCGAGGCCGTCCCGGTCGATCATCTGTGGCGCGTGCTCAGCCAGCACGATGAATTACGCTTGATCTGGCTGAACTCGTGCAGTGGCGCGGCTGGGCAGCACAGCACACTCACCGGGCCGATGACCAGCGCCGCCGGTCGCCTGGTCGGCGCGGGACTGCCCGCAGTGCTCGCCAACCAAGTCCGCATCAGCGACAGAGCCGCCCACGATCTCTCGCGCGACTTCTACACCCGCCTCGCGAACGGCGAGCCGATCGATCAGGCGTTGAGCAGAGCGCGCATCAAGATCAGCGTCAAATCGCTCACCAGCCTGGAGTGGGCCACACCTGTGCTGTTTATGCGCGCCCCCGACGGCGTGCTGTTCGAGCGACCGGGCGCGCAGGAGAGCGCACAACCGCAAGCAGCCGCACAGCCTCAACCAGCCGCACAGCCTCAGCCCGCCACGCCAGCGCCGATCGCGCAGGATAACGAGGAGATCGCCGAAGAGATCGCGATGCTCACCGAGAAATTGCGAACCGAGAAGCGAATTTTGCACGGCTTCGAGATGCAGAAAGCCTCAATGGGCATTATGACGCCGCCGTTTATTCAAGAAGAGATTCGCAAATATACCAAGAGCATCGCTGAAACCCAGGCCAAGCTCAAGGAACTTCAGCAGAAGTAGCCCATTCGCGCATCACTCTTACAACCCGATGCCGTGGCAATCCCGTTAGCGGATCGTCACGGCATCATGCGTTCTTGCACCATCCCGCCGATTCCCAAGAACTGGCCAATCAGTTCGACCACCTCGCGGCGCGCGCCGACATCGTGGGCGAAATCGAGCTGATCCGTCTCGATCGTCAGGATCGGGCACAACTCGAAGCGGCGCAACCACTCCTCGTAGCGGCGGTTCAACTGCTCCAGATACGCCTCGGGGATGGCCTGCTCGTAGCTACGCGAGCGCCCTTGGATACGCGAAAGCAGCGTTGGGATGCTGGCCCGCAGGTAGATCAGCAACGTGGGTGGCGTCACGCTCTGCACCAACGCTTGGAACAGGCGTCGGTACGTGCGGAAGTCGCGGTGCGTCACGATGCCCTGCTCCAACAGCCCCTTCACAAACACCTCGTAATCCTCGTAGATGCTGCGATCTTGGCAGACCGAGATCGGGGTATCCGCTATCTCGAGGTGTTGTTCGTAGCGCTGCGAAAGAAACCAGATCTGCGAATGAAACCCCCACCGCTCCCGATCAGCATAATAATCGTCAAGGTACGGGTGATCAGCAACAAGTTCGTAGTACGGCTGCCAACCAAATTCCTCCGCCAAAATGCCAACCAATGTACTTTTCCCAACGCCAATGTTACCAGCAATGGTAACGTGTTGGCGGCGAGAAGGGCGAGCGGTTTCCACACGAGGCTCCTTTCGAAATGCGAACATGATTTCCAAGCGGCGTATGATAGCACAGCCCAGAAGGCGCGGCAATTTGTGAAACATTCCACATGATTGAACGTCATACTAAGCAGACTACTTGCCTCAAGCGGAAAAACGCTTCATCTTTCTTTCTGCTCGGGGTTGGCATAGCTCGTGCTGTGCTCACCCTTTGACCTTCGGGTTTCCAGAGTCTGAAAGAGGTAGCCCATGTCTCGTGTACGAACGTTTCAGCCAAGCGTACCGCTAGGGCAACCTTCGCATGCACGGCTCACCATTCGTATCGCGCCATTGGCCGTGCTTCTCGAAGCTGTTGCCTTGCTGAATATCGCCCTTGCGCCGCCCGCATTCAATCGAACGCTCGCAAACCTGCTCTTGGTGCCTGCCGTGGTGCTCTTAACGGGCGCGGCTTGGCTGTGGCCGCAGAGCACCGGTTTCTGGCGCCTGTTCACCCACTTTTGCCTCAGCATTGGCGCTCTGATCCTGCTTCCGGCGGTGCTCCTGATGTTGCAGTTCACCGCATACCTCCCTTCGCTCGGCCTGATCGCGGTTGGGGTGGCGATGCTCGGGCATGCCATCGCGATCCTGCGCACGCCCCCATGGGGCGCCGCGCACCCGTGGATGCGCGCTCTGCAGGCGGTGGCGATAGGCTTAATTGTGTTGGGTGTGGTGCTGCGCGCCATCCAAATGTTTGGCTAAATGCCCAATGAAAAAGGGCGGCGATGGAAATCCATCACCGCCCTATGCTTCCCAAAGGTGCTAACTACTCGCAGGCCCCAACGATTGCAGCACGATCTCGGCCACATCCTTGCGCGCCAACGTCTCGTCCACACCCGTATTCTTCGCGGCATCCTCGAACATCACCATACAGTACGGGCAGGCCACCGCCACCGTTTCGGGCTGCGCCTTCTGGATCTGCTCCAGCCGGATCACATTGATGTTCTTCTTGCCCCAGCCCTCCATCCAGGCATTGCCGCCGCCACCACCGCAGCACATCGCGCGCTGGCGGTTCATCTCGGGCGCCTCGACTAGCTCCACACCCGGAATGCTAGCGAGCACATTGCGCGGCTCATCGTACACATCGTTGTACCGCCCGATGTAGCAGGGATCGTGATACACGATCCGCTCGTTCACCGCCTCGGTGGGCTTCAGCTTGCCCTCGGAGATCAGGTTCGCCAAGAACTCGGTGTGGTGAACGACCTCGTAATCGACGCCTGCCTTACCGCCGAACTGCGGGTACTCGTTCTTGATCGTGTTGAAACAGTGCGCGCAGGTCGTCACGACCTTCTTGAAGGTGTACTGAGCCATCGTCTCGTTGTTGGTTTGGGCCTGCTGTTGATACAGCAACTCCTCGCCCATACGCCGCGCCGGATCGCCCGTACACGTCTCCTCGTCGCCCAGGATAGCGAAATCCACGCCAGCGCGCTGCATCAACTCGACCATAGCGCGAGCCACTCGCCGCGAGCGCTCATCGTAGCTCGGCGCACAACCGACCCAGTAGAGCACATCGACGTGTTCCTTCTCGGCCATTGTCGGCACGTCCAAACCCGCCGCCCAAGCGGTGCGATCGCGCTGCGGTAAGCGCCACGGATTGCCCTGGCGCTCGATGCCCTCCAGCACGCGCTTCACGCCGCTGGGCACCTCGCTCTGGATCATCGTCAGGTTGCGCCGCAGGTCCACGATCTGATCGACATGCTCGATCAGCGCCGGGCACTCCTCCATACACGCCCGACAGGTCGTGCAACTCCACAACTCGTTCTCGGTGAACAGACCGTGCTCGTAGAGCGGCAGATTCTCGACAACGCTCACGGCCTCCTTACCAGCGGGCAGCGGCTCGCCAGTGAAATCGCTGATCGTGCGCACCGTGCCATCGCGCATCAGGATCGGCTCGCCGCGCATCAAATCGGCCATCTTCGTGATCAGGAACTTCGGCGAAAGATCGCTCCCCGAAGCGTAGGCCGGGCACTTCGACTGGCAGCGACCGCACTGCATACAGGCATCGAAATCGAGGCGCTGCTTCCACGTGAAATCGGCCAGCGTCGCCACGCCCAACTTCGGCTCGTCCCGCTCGATCTCAGCCTCCAGTTGCGGAATAGGCCTCAGCGCGCCCTTCGGCTCCAGATCGCGGAAAAAGTTGTTGATCGGCGTGTAGAAGATATGCTTGAACTTGGAGAACGGCAGGCTCGCCACAAACAAAAACGTGACCAGCGCGTGCGTCAGCCAGAAGAAGCCGTGCAGCACCAACGCGACCGTGCTACCGTTGCCCAACCCGATCCCACGGAAGATCGTGGCGAACGTGTAGCCGACGTACGAGTTGACCGCCCAACTCTGCTCGTAGACTGGCAGATCGCCGATCAACTGATTGGCTATGCGCAGACCTTCCAGCAAAAAGCCCGTCACCGTGATGTACAGCATCGTCGCCAGCACCCACAGGTCGGTTGCGCGGTTATTCAACCGATCGGGCTTGCTCACATAGCGCCGCCACGTCGCCCAGATCAGACCAGCCAGGAACACCAGACCCATCGTATCGAGGATAAACTCGTAGCTCTGGTAGAACCAACCGACCAAAATCTGCCCACGCTGCTCGCCCATCAGAGGGATGGTGAAATCCTCCTCGACAGCGATCACATCGGTGCCGATAAACAGTGCCAGAAAGCCAAAAAAGATCAGCGCGTGCATCGAGCCAGGCCGCCGATCCCGCAACACTCGTTGCTGGCCAAACACCATCTGAATAGACTGCACCAACCGTCGTGGCACCTCACTGATCCGAAAATCAGGACGACCGCGCCGCCAGCGCTCAATATCTCGTAACACACCCCAGGTCATCACCGCCAGGGCAACAATCGCCATGGTGTAGAGGCTGATGCTCCCTAGATGTTCCCCAATATTCCAGTAAATCTGCCGGATCGCTTCTGTTTCGGTCATGTGGTCTCCTTTGGGCCACGGAGGCCGAGTTTCGGTGCTTCTGAGGCTGCAAACGAGGCATATTGATGATACCATCTGTGCTATAGCCCGTCAAACGCTTCAGCGCATTCCGAACGAGAGCACACCAGCCGCACAACTGATAGACATCGCTAGGCAGCCATGATACAATCGCCTCCACCACACACCGAAAAGTGGAATACTACAGGGAGGTAGGAAATGAGAATCGAGCGCAACCTGGGCATGGACCTAATGCGCGCCACGGAGATGGCTGCGCTGCGGGCAGGGCGTATGATGGGTCGTGGCGATAAGAATGCCGCCGACCAGGCTGCGGTCGATGCAATGCGTTATGCCTTGGACAATGTGCCAATGGACGGCGTTGTTGTGATTGGCGAGGGCGAAAAAGACGAAGCGCCTATGCTCTACACCGGCGAGCGTGTGGGCAACGGCGAAGCGCCCGAGGTTGACGTCGCAGTCGACCCAGTCGAAGGAACCACACTCCTGGCCGAAGGTATGCCCGGCGCGATCGCCGTGGTCGCGATCGCCGAACGAGGCTCACTCTACAACTGGTCGGGGCTTGCATATATGGATAAACTGGCGGTCGGCGAAGCCGCGCGCGGCTCGATCGACATCAACGCGCCAGTGGCGGAGAATATCCGCAACGTAGCGAAAGCACTCAAAAAACAACCCGAAGATGTCACCGTCGTCGTGCTCGATCGGCCCCGTCACAAAAAGCTGATCGAAGAGATCCGCGCCACCGGCGCACGCATCAAACTCATCCTGCACGGCGATGTATCAGCAGGCGTGATGACGGCCATCGAGGACCCGCCCGCCGACATCCTGATGGGCATCGGCGGCGCACCCGAAGCTGTGATCACCGCATGCGCGCTCAAATGCGTCGGCGGCGAGATCCAGTGCAAACTCTGGCCCCGCAACGATGAGGAGCGGGCGTTGGTGGCCGCCAACAACATCGACATCAACAAGGTCTTTCACACCAACGACCTTGTAAAGGGCGACAACGTCTTCTTCGCCGCCACAGGCATCACACCGGGCGAATTCCTGCGCGGCGTCTCCTACTACAGCGGCGGCGCGGCGACCCACTCCGTCGTGATGCGCTCGGCATCCGGCACGGTGCGCTATATCGAATCGCGCCACCGTTGGGACAAACTGATGCGCATCTCCGAGTTGCCCTACGCCAAAAAGTAGGTCAAGCGCAACCCCATCCACATCATCTGGGTGAAGCAACAATGAGCCGCAGGCCAATGCCTGCGGCTCACTGGTATCTTACAGCACGCCCACCGTGCTATGATCACCAAGCGTCAAGCGGTACGCCTTCGGCTTGTAGGGCGAGCGCTGAATCTCGACATAGCGCCCAATCAAGCTATCCTCAAGCCGATTCGGCAGATCGCGGATGGTGCAGTGCTCCAGCACGATCGAATGCTCGATCTCGCTGCTCTCGATCACACAATGATGATAGATCGAGCTGAACGGCCCCACGTAGCTGTTGATCACCCGCGTGTTCTCGCCGATGATTGCCGGGCCACGGATCGTGCTGTTGATGATCTCGGCGCCCTTCTCGATGATCACCTTCCCGATCAACTGCGAATCGCGATCCACATAGCCTTCCACGCTGCCGGATAGCTCCTCCAGCACCAGGCGATTCGCCTCTAGCATATCGTCCTTTTTGCCGGTATCGATCCACCAGCCCTCGTGAATGTACGGGAACACCTGCCGATCGTGCTCCACCAGCCATTGGATCGCATCGGTGATCTCCAACTCGCCGCGCCACGAAGGCTGAATCGCATCGACAGCATCCCAAATGCTCTGATCGAACAGGTAGATACCGACCAACGCCAAGTCCGAGCGAGGTTGGCGGGGCTTCTCGGTCAAGCGCAGGATGCGGCCCTGCTCGGTCAGCTCGGCCACGCCGTACTGCTGCGGGTTCGGCACGCGCTTCAACACGATCTGCGCGTTGTAGTCGCTCGCCGCAAACCGCTCGATCAACGAGGAGATACCGCCCTGAATACAGTTATCGCCCAAAAACATCACAAAGCGATCATCGCCCAAGAAATCGCGCGAAATCTTCACCGCGTGCGCCAAACCCAGCGGCTCCTGCTGAGGGATGTACTCGATGCGCACGCCCCAGCGCTGACCATCACCAACCGCAGCACGCACCTCCGAGCCAGTATCGCCGATCACAATACCGATCTCATCGATCCCGGCATCGCGGATCGACTCGATCACCCGAAACAGCACTGGCTTATTCGCCACGGGCACCAACTGTTTAGCACTTGTATATGTGATAGGCCGCAAGCGGGTGCCTTTACCACCGCTGAGGATCAGCCCCTTCATGAAGATACTCCTTTCTCGAACACAGATGGCGTGATTGTACACGAAGATCGCATGAGCAACAATGAAACACCAATGAGATGATGATCAGACAATACAAAAGCCGAGGGCCTGAGCCCTCGGCTTCCGTGCACATTTGTGGGAGATTAGCGGTTCACGCGGATAGCACCGTAGTAGTGCTGCACCCAGTAGTTCTCGTAAATGTTCGAGACCTGCACACCGTAGCGCGGCGTCATCGCGTGGATCATGCGGCCACCGCCGATGTACAACGCAACGTGGGTGATACCCTTGCCACCGCCGGTATTCACGAAGAAGACCAAGTCGCCCGGTGCCAAGTTATCCATCGAACCAACCGAAGCGCCGTAGCGAGTGCTGAACTGAGCAGCAGCGCTGTGCGGCAGGTTCACGCCAAACTGGCGATACACGTAGCTGGTGAAGCCACTGCAGTCGAAGCCGCTCGGGCTTGCGCCGCCCCACACATAGCGCGACCCAGCGAAACGCACTGCGTAGCTCGCCACATCGCCGCTAGCCGGGATATTCGCCAAATTGGCGCTCGCAGCCGATGCCGAATTGGTGCGAGTAGCCGTCACCGGCAGGGCCGGGAAGTCCTTGCTAATCGGCACGCGGCGGATCACCCGCTCGGTTGTGTTCAAGAAGTCACTGAACACCCATGCCTTCGTGCCATCGGCGCGGCGGATCTGGAACCAGTCCTTGTTCTTACCGATCAGGTCAACCTGCTCGCCAGCATTGATGGTGCCCAAGCGCTTGTGGCGCGAGTCGGGGCCAGCACGCAGGTTCACAGCGTTGTCGGTGATCGTCCCGACCAAGGCGGGGTTCGGATCGGGGATGGTCTCGGCCACCAGCAAGCGCTCGATCACACTCGGCTCAATGTTCAAGAACTCGCCCTTCACCCAGCCGTCGGTGCCACCGGGGATACCCACGTGGTACCAATCCTCGTAACGCTCCAGCAAATCGAGCTGGCTACCAGCCTGCAATTGCGTCATCGAGACATAATTGGTGCCCGGGCCGTCGCGGAGCGCTAGGCCACTCTCAGCTACAATACCGATCTTCGGCGGAGGAGGCGGCGGGATATCGGTCTCAGCAACATCGAACAAGGTGTAGATCGCGCCTTCAGGCAGCGACACCAGCTCTGCCGAGACCCAATAGGTTGGCTTATCGACCCGCTCGCGGATCTGCAACCAATCGCCGTACTTTCCAATCACCTGGATCGGTGCCCCAGCCGGCATACGAGTCACGATGTCATAATCGGTGCCAGGGCCATTTCGCAGGTTCAACCGCTCACTGACCGTCGCTTGAACCATAACAGGAGCAAGCGCTTCGCTGCGCGAAACCAACGATAACGGCACTGGAATATCGCCGTGATCATCGAGCGGAGCATCACCAACGATGCTAGGGGTATCCAAGTTCAGCGGGGCAACCGCAGCTACCAAATCACCATCACCCTGCGGCAGACTCTCTGGCTGCGCTACTGGAACCAACATGCCAGGCTGAACCTGACCAAGCGCGATTGCGATTGGCAAAATCAGAGCAATCAGGCCGTGCAGGAAGTAGCGAGCGGGAAGCTTAGAGAGAGAGGGAGTACCCAACGATGCTTGAGCTTTTTGCCAGGAGAAACCGGATAATCGTGGCGATTGCCGATGCCGTGAACGTTGGAGATTGGCGCGTCTTTGCAAGTTGTCTAGGTCTGTTAAGCTAGACATCGAGTGTTGACGACTCTGCTCGATCATGGAGCAACTCCTCATTGCTAGGCCTTCGGAACGGCGAAGCCGGTAACCGATGCCCGTTTTGGCTTAGAGATGATGGCTGAACCGACGGGCTAATTCGTGTTAGGCCATACTCTGGAATTGCGCGAGAGTGTACCATAGGTCCCCTAGATTTGCAACTATCACCCGTTTATCAGTTTCTTTTCATTGCCGACAGCGCCAGAAGCAATTTCTGAGAAACTCACATAAACAAGATGATACCCTGCAAATATTTGGAAAATAACCGTCAGTAACTATACCACACAACCGAAACCAAGCCGATCATTTTACTAATCGGATTAAGACGCTTCAAGAATGTTGCACATTTTGTAACGTCTCTTGCATGGTTAAAGGCATCTTAATACATTTCACTTCGTTTGTCAACAACGCATGGTTTTTGCCATTGTAAAGGCATATTACTACCTATTATGTAAAAGAAGAAGACGCTTTCGTAATGTTCATTTGTAAAGAAAAAACTGTCATATATAGCACTAAAGTTGTAAAGAATTATCAAGCCAGTTATGCGGTTTTTTCACAATTAATCATTCATGGCACTGCTAACCAGCATATGCCATGTAACGCACCCTAATCGATAACGTTCACGCGAAAGCTGATAAAAGCATGATGAAAGATGAGAAAAAGCTGAGAAATATCAATAGAGATATAGCTATACACCATTCCCGGGTTTCACATGAGGAAGCACATGTGGATATTTTTACGGAGAGGAAGATCCCATTAACTTCTCAACGAGGGTTTCAATCGCTCCTGGCAACGCCTGTTCTGCCCAACGATCATTCCCAACGCCAAAACTTACCATATTCTCATCTAGCACGTACAATTCGATCTGGTCTGTGCGAATATTGCGCAACGCCCAAGCGATCCCCAACATCTGATCCTCGGGGATGTCGGTGCGCACATAGTCGCGCAGCGCAAACATCACACCCTCCAGCCGCTCCAGCGACTCCAGCAGATTCTGCTCACGCAAGCTCTCCAGCAGCCCCACCAACACCTGCTGCTGCCGTCGCATGCGCGCAAAATCGCTATCGGGATGCCGAATCCGGCTATACACCAGCGCCGTCGCACCATCCATCCGCTGCACGCCCGGCAGGAAGTGAGCGACCATATAGCCGTAATCCATCGTGGGGAACTGCGGGTCGTACAGCTCACGCGGCACATCGACAATCACACCACCCGCCGCGTCGATCGCACCAATAAACCCCTCAAAATCAATGTAAATACTATAATCGATAGGAATCCCCAACAAATGCTCGACCGTCTTACGGGCCAACTCCACACCGGCACCAGGCTTCACATAGATCTCGCCCCACACGTTCGCCGCGTTAATGCGCGTATAACCGTAGCCCGGCACTTCCACCATCAGATCGCGGGGCAGCGATAACAACGCCACGCGCTTCGTCACCGGATCGATCCGCGCAACCATCACCGCATCCGTACGGGATGGCTCGCTCTCCTGCGGGCGGCGATCGCTCCCCAACAGCAAGATCGTCACCGCATCACCAGCCGCCGGCGGCTGAGGAGTTGGCGTAAACAACACAGGCGTCGGCGAAGGGGTAGCGGTCGGCGTCGCCGTGGCCGTGGGCGTATGCGTGGGCTGCTCGGTAGGCACCGAGGTTGGCGAAGGCTCAACCACCACCACCGGCTCGGGCGTCGCGCTAGGCAATGCGATCGTCGGCTCTGCGGTGGGCAAACGCATCGCGCCCGCATACTGTCGAATGTTATAGGCCGAAATCGTGGCCGGCCCCAACACCGATACCGCCAGCAACAGCACAAGACCAAGCAAGGTATATCCAATCATCCCGAGCAGATTGATCCGCGGTCGAGGAGTGGACGTAACAGCAGGCGTAGGGGCTGGCTTTGGTGTTGAAGGTTGCACACGCGGCTTCGGCGGCTCGGCGTCCGACAACAACATTCCGAGCAGCATATCCTGCATTTGGTCGCGGTACGAACGGCATTCAGCACAACGAGCGAGGTGAAAGCCCAGCGCAGCGCGCTCGGCAGAGGCAGATCCAGGGGTCACTCCCTGGGCGAGAAGGCGACGTGCCTCTTGACAATCCATAGAGTGAAAATCCTCACACGGCTAGGAATTAGCGACGAAAAACGAGTATGCCGTCTGACACTCTGTTCGATTTATTACCATGATAGTAGCACAAACGTCAATAGTACCCACCGTATTGAACGATAAAACGTAAAGAATTTCCCAAGCGATCGGCCAACACATGAAAGAAACCGACATTGCATAGTGTAAAGAGAAAGCCTGGAGCATCGTGTGAGGATGCAACCAGGCTTCCGATACTATCTATTTAGAATAGTTCTGTTAGCGTGTTAACCCATCGATCGCTCGGGGCGCATCAACGAGCTTTGTGCGTCCACCGCTCGCCAAATCCCAGAACCACAACGAACTGCTACTGCTCGCATCAACCGCTAAAGGACCACGCACACCAGTTGGGCTGCTCGCCAGGGCAACGTACGCCAAACCTCGCTCCGAGGCGATGAACGTGCCGAAGCCGCCCAAAGTATCGCCGTTCGCGATCAAACGGTTATCGCCGTCCGACGTTCGCGCAAACACCGCGTAGCTCTGCACCGCCGTGCTCGGACACAACGTCGTCATCGAATACAGCGTGCCATCGTCGCTCCAAGCCAGCGCTCGCGTCCAGTAGCCATCGCCGAGCACAGCCACCTCGGAGCCATCGCTGTTGAGCAACACCAAGTCGGCGCCGTCCTTCGTGGCACGCAGCCCTTCGATGGCCAACATCGAGCCATCCGGCGAGGCCAAAGGTCGGCCCAATGCGCGATACCGATCGCCGATCACCAAGTTCGCGCCGATATCTTCCTCGACACCTTCAGGATGATACAGGAACAGCGTGCTGCGGCCATCCTCCGCCTCGGCGGAGTACACCAAGCGATTACCAGCCAGCCACTGTGGCGCGAAACGGCTCCACTCATCGCCCTCAGGCGTCAGGCGCAGAGGCTCGCCGCTCTCGCTCGAAACCACCCAAATGCTCGTATGGGCAGGTATGCCACCACTTTCATCGACCACAAACACGATATTCTTGCCATTGGGCGAGAACGACGGCGAAGAACAGGTGCGCCCCACCGCCGCAATCTCCGTCGCATCGGAGCCATCGCCGTTCATAATCCAGAGCGTGCTCGGCGCGCGCACATCGTCGGGGGCCGCACCCGACACCGCCCGACAGAACGCTACCAGATCAACTTCGGCGTTGTACGCCATCGCCGTCTCGGCCTCCGACGAATCGGTCAGATTCGTCGCCTTGCCATCGGCATAGCGCCAAATATCGCCATCTTGCAGGTAATACAGAGGCACATCCGGCTCAGCCGAGCCAGAGGGCACCGTCAGCATATTGCTGCTCGGGCCGATCGGCGAAGTCTTCGCCACCTCGAGCACCAACTGCACGGGATCATTGGCCAACGCGATCCGGAACGGCATCGGCTGGGCCAAATCGATCGTCAACGAAGCGCCGACCACCGACTGCGGATCAACGACGTAGTTCAACTGCTTGATCACCGTTGTACCGCTGAACTCCATCGTTGGGCTAATGATCGAAGCCTCGAACGCATCGTCGTGCAGCCACCCATCCAAATCGACCACCAACGTGTGGGAACCTGTCGAGCCCTGTGACGAGATACAGCGCGCGGTGGCATACGGCACAGCCGAATCGCCGGGCACGTCCAACGCGATCGTCAGGCGCTCGAAGGCCGCCTCGACCGTTGTTGTGATCGCCGTCACCTGTGCCGAGAAGCGCCCGCCAGACACATCGCCAGCCGTTTGCGTACACAAACTGAAATTCGCCAACGCAGGATTCGGCGTAGCGGTGGGCGGCAACGGCGACGGCGTTGGAGGCAACGTTGGTGTTGGCGTTGGCGAAGGGCCAATCGTAGGAGTCGCAGTCGGGGTAGCCGTACTGGTCGGTGTAATCGTCGGCGACGGAGTCACCGACGGCGTCGAAGCCTCCAAGGTCTGGCGGCTTCGGATCTGCTCTAGCTCAGCAATCGATTGCTGTTCGCAGCCAGCCACGAACAGCAACACGAGACCGAGAGCTAGGCCAAGCACATGATGACGTCTCATTCAGTAGATATGCTACATGTCGTCAGTCATTCGCAAACCGCACACCACGATAATCGAGGTCGCCGTCGGCGAACCACAGACGCAACGCTAATCCCCCGGTAACACAACCTTGATCCACCCGCGCCGCATCGCATACACAACCGCTTGGGTACGGTCGTTCACGGCTAGCTTGCGCAGGATCGAGGAGACATGATTCTTCACAGTCTGGTTGCTGATATCGAGTTGCGCGGCGATCTCTTTATTCGTTCGGCCAGCCGCCACAAGCTCAAGCACCTGAAGCTCACGCGGCGAAAGGGGAGAGTAAATACTTTGCGTATCCTCATCCACAGCCATTTGTCGGAAGGCCGCCAACACCTGAGAGGCGACATCTGGCAACGATAACACCAGTTCATTGATCGGATAATCGCTGTTCTGTACCTGCCGCAATGTGCGGAGCAACTTCTCCCACGACACATTGCGCGGTAAATACGCCGCCACACCGGCGCGTATCGCCTTCACGACCTGCTGCCCATCCATCGACGCGCTTAGCAATACGACACCAATATGCGGATGCGTTCGCTTGATTGCCCTCGCAACCTCCAGACCATTGACACCCGGCAGATCGACCTCCATCAACACGATCGCCGGATCGGTATAGTCAACGAGTTGGATCGCCTGCTGGCCGTTGCTAGCCTCGCCGACGATCCGAAAATCGGGTAAACTCGCTAGGTTATGACGCAACCCCTCACGGAAAAGCGCGTGGGCATGAACAAGCACAATCGAGGTTGGGCTCACCAGAACCTCCTCCGACAGCACCCCTCGCTTCAACACGCGGGGCAAACCCTTTCAACAAACAAAACGCACGCACCACAACATCAAAAGGCGCACGCTGCCGCGTTCCGATGCGGGGTTTATAGCTTCAGCGCGACAGGATACAGCCATTATACTCTATGGGGAATCTTTACACAAGATGTAATCAATACAACATCAAACTGCTTAGCGCAATGTGAACAAACCGTTATCACCCAACGGGCCTCATTGATCCTTGTTTACTACCATTATGAACGTATTGCGAATAAAACTTTGTAGCGCGAATCCCCAGCAATTTCACGAACCTCACCAAAAACCGCAGCCATCTCACGTTCGTAGGGCAAGAACCGATTCGCCACCACATACAATCGACCGCCGGGCTTCAAAGCACCGAGCGCCCCAGCAATAAAACCAAGCGCGATCTCGCTCGTCTGCTGGCGGCCCAAATGAAACGGCGGATTCGTCGCGATCAGATCGAACAACACGCCAGGCACCGCCGCGTATCCATCGCCAGCACGCACCTCCGCATTCGTGATCCCATTCAACTGCAGATTCTTCTGGGCCAATCCCACCGCCACCGTGTCGCTATCGACCAGCGTTACGTGACCATCGGTGGCCAAACGCGCCATCACCATTCCGATGATGCCGCTCCCGCAGCCGAGATCCAGCGCCACATCGGAGGCCCGCACGTCCAACGCCTCGATCAGCATCCGCGAGCCATCGTCGAGCGCGCCACGGGCAAACACACCTTCATGCAACAACACCCGCAGCGACACGCCGCACAACGATACCTCGATCTGCTCGGAGACTGCAGGCGTAGCCGCAGCCCATGTCTCTGACCGAACGGCCACCAACACGTGCACGCCTTTACGGAAGCCCAGCGTATTGACCGACCCGAACAACTCGCCGAGCCGCGTCTTGATCGCCGTAATGCCCTGCGCCTTCGCGCCGACCACATACATACGGCCACCGACGCGCAGCGCATTACCAGCAGCATGCAATAGCGCAGTCAGCGCTCGACTGTTCGACTGAAACGCGCTGTTCACCAGCACCACATCGAACGAGTTTGGCGCAACATCGGCCAACTGCTCGATCGGCAACTCACGCGCCTGTGTCACGCCGTTCAGCGCCAACGTCGCCATCGCCCGATCGAGCACCGCCCGATGCACATCACTCAGCGTCACCGAACCAGCCCGAGCAGCCACCCACGTAGCTAGCACCCCAGCGCCAACCCCGAGCAGCAACACCCGATCGTTCGGCTCCACCCGTGCATACTCAGCCAACAAAGCATTCGCCGGGTCAGCGGCATCAGCGGCGCTCAGCGCACCACCCGGCAAACGCACCGTCATATCACCAATCGTCGCCGATAGCACCGAAGCAGCGGCGGAATCCTGAACAGCACGCCCTACCTGTGCCGAGCCTCGGTTCCCACGACTCGATCTCATCGTGCAGAGCCCGCCGTCTCGCGATCATAGCGGCGACCAGCACGCGCGCCGGGCACCGGCACCGCATTCAAAATATCGTTCATTACCGTCGAAGAGACCACATTTCGAATACGAGCAGCTGGGCTGATGATCAAACGGTGCCCCAACACCGGCTCGGCCAGCGCCTTCACATCATCGGGGATCACGTAATCGCGGCCATCGATTGCGGCCTTCGCCTGCGCCGTGCGGTACAACGCCAACGCGCCGCGTGTACTCGCGCCCAAGTACACATCCTCGTGATGCCGCGTCGCCGTCACCAACGCCACGATATACTCTTCGATCAACTCATCCACATACACATCCTTGATCTGCTCCTGCAGATCAAGCAATGTATCAGCCGAAACCACCTGCTTCAATGCATCGATGGGATGGTTGAGGCGTTGGCGGCGCAAAATCTTAATTTCATCCAATCGCTCAGCATAACCGAGATGAACACGCAATAAAAAGCGATCTAGCTGAGCTTCGGGTAATGGGAAGGTGCCCTCGTACTCGATAGGATTTTGAGTGGCCAACACGATAAACGGCTTCGGCAACACATGCGTCGTGCCATCGACCGTAATTTGGCGCTCCTCCATCGCCTCGAGCAACGCGCTCTGTGTCTTCGGCGTAGCGCGGTTGATCTCATCGGCCAACACGATCTGCGCGATCACAGGGCCAGGGCGAAATTCGAACTCGCGAGTTTGCTGGTTAAAGATTGAAATGCCTGTAACATCCGAAGGAAGAAGATCAGGCGTAAACTGAATGCGCTTAAACTCACAACCGATCGAACGAGCGATCGTCTTTGCTAACATCGTTTTGCCTGTCCCGGGCACGTCCTCCAGCAACACGTGACCCTTACAGAGCAACGCAATCAGCACCAGCTCGACCGCCTGACGCTTGCCCACAATCACTTCCTCGACATTCGCGATGATGTGATCGGCAACCTCTTTCATTTTCTCCATGGCGGTAGGTATCACTCTTCTTGTACACGAATCCACTTGGGCAGTATACCACATCGAATTATGAATCAAAATACATCTTAAAAACGTATCCTTGTCATCAGTTCCAGTGTTCTACTATGATAGAGTTGTCATCTAAACCAAACCATGGATAGGAACATAACGTCATCCGACACAAGGAGATTTCTATGCGCGTGTTTATTCTCCTGATGCTCACTTGCCTGTACCTGACAGCCTGTGGTGTCTCCGATAACACCACAGTTCTTGTAAATGCGCAACCCACCACGGCATCGGAGCCTCGCGCCGCACAGGACCCTTGTCAAGCAAGCGCACTCAGCAGCTATCGCAACCGCTATAGCGCACTCTACAACCGCTGGACACTTACGATGATCGAGGCTGGCAACACCAAACCAGCTGATCTCCAAATACCTATCGCCCACCTCGAAGGGCTCCTAACCGATTTGCGCGCACTCAAACCGCCTCCCTGCGCAGAAGTAGCCAATCAAGAGACCTTGCAAGCGATGCAATCCATCATCGCAAGCTATCAAAACCTGTACAATGGCAACCAAATCGGCAGTAGCCTCACCTCGGCGATCGACCAACTCGTCGTTGCCCATGATCACATCATCGCGCTACCAGGCACACCGCGGCCAACAGCCACACCACTACCCAGCCCAACCATCATACCAACCGTCACACCGATACCGACCAACACGCCCACGGCAACCCCAACACCATCGCCAACGCCCAAGCCCCGCAAAGGCGTGATCGATAACCGCAACACGCAAATGTTCGACTCACCCACGGGCATCACCCCCATCCGAACATTGGCCCAAGGGACCATTGTCGATGTATTCGAGTTGCAACGGGGGCGGCTCCACATCCGCATCGACGATACCGACGGCTGGGTCGCGCAGAACGCCGTGATCATTCAACCGTAGCCAAAAACGAGGTATCGACCTTCCGTTTGCAGCAGAAGGTCGATACCTCGTAAAAAGAACATATTGCAGGCTAAAGCGGCTTAGATCCAACTAGAGTTCGTGTCACTCCTCAAGATCACTGCCATCGTTCCCAGCCAACTCCCCAACCTGATCATCCGCCTCACTTTGGGCCACCTCCTCGATATGGTCCAGGAGCGCCAACAGCACCTGCTTCACACTCTCGCGATCAGTAGCTATACATGGCACCATTGGAACCTCCACAGGGAGTTGGAGGCGTTTTCGCAAATAACTCAGTGGCAAAGCAGCAGGATCGTCCTGTTTGTTCGCGGCGACCACAAACGGCGCGTCGGTGATGGTAGCAAACCGCTCCATGAGCCGTTGCGTCTCAAGCAGATGCCCCGGGCGGCAGCTATCGACCATCACCACATATCCGATACACCCCTCGCTCAACACTTCCCACATAAAATCGAAGCGTTCTTGACCCGGCGTACCGAACAGATACAACGTAACTTCATCTGAAACGGCGATCTTCCCAAAGTCGAGTGCAACCGTTGTTTCGCGCTTCAACAGCATCTCTTCTGGATCGGTTACCTCGTATTCCGTGGTCACTATATCGATATCGCTGATGGTTCGGATAAAGTGCGTTTTACCAGCAGCATACGCACCAGTGATCACAATTTTTAGTGCCTGCATTCCTAATTTCATCCTTACAGGCTATGAATTCGCCGACGAATAGCATGTAACAGCGTGCGACCAGGAGCTGACATTGCTCGATTCGAAGCTAAAAGTCGAGAATCCACCCTTGCTGAACGTACAGGAGGTGGCTGAGGAGTCACCTTTGGGGAAACGATCGGCTTATACGAAGTGGCGGGCTTCGACGCCGATTGAGAGACCATCTCAAGCAAACCAAGATCGACAAGTTCGCGAACTGCCTGCAAAATTTTGTCAACCGACAAACCCATTGCATAACAGATCGTCTCCAACGACTGATCGATCGCCACATGACTGAGAACACGCCACTGTTCCAAGGTCAAATGCACTTTGCTATCGATCATGCCTGGATGCGACTTCAACCGGAACTGTGACTGGAGCGTGATTGGATTGCTCGTCTCTTGCGGAGTCTGTTGGACCTCTTTCTGAAGGCGCTCGCTCTCCGCAATGAACCAATCGACATCATGCGTAATACGCGCCGTGTGATCGTGAACGGCTGGATTATGAGTAAAAACAAACGAAGCGTCGTCCCACTGAAGTAATTGGAGAACAGCTTTTTCAGCAATTGCAATGACCTCGTGCTCGTTCCGGCGAATCAAGATCGCATCGTTGAGCGCGCCATTTGCAACGTAAACTACACCTCGCTCTGTTCCACGTTCCAGCACTAGGATACCGGTCTTTGGCCCCATTTGAAACACTTGAAACAGATCAATCATTGACATGTCTTGCAAACTGCCTTCGAGGGCCATAACCAATCTCCTACACGCAATTCATTGACCCATATTGATATGCAACAAAGGGCAATGTATGGTAAAGCATTAATACAACCTGAGATCGAATCATCTCCAATAACATAGAAACATACCCATTTACTATATGCCAGAGCAAGCAATATTACTCTACTCTGGCATATAGCAGCTATTATCAGCCCAATTATGATACATGAGCATTATTTATTCAGAATCAATTACGATATTCATACTCAGAACCACCATCGCGCTCATCAAGCTTAGTGCGAATCGCTTCCAGCAATACCTTCAATGCACATTCGCACGTACTGGAAGCGAATCAGGCTCATTAACCGCCAATGTTGAGCAATCAGCCTCAATAACACCACCAAAAACAACGCCCAACGGAGGAGCTTGAACGTTTGGAACTACAGGACATTGCCGATGGCAATCGCGGCGTCGCGCGCCTCAATACGAACCATACCGAGGTTTGCACCTTGCCGTAAATTGATGGCCAGTAAGCTCTGACTGCCCGCTGGCAACACCATAAAGAGACCTTCTTTCGCTTTGATGATCGCTTCTTCTGTAGCGCCGATCTTGAGTTCGGTCGAGACACGCCGTGTCACACCGACCATCGTGGCAGCAACTGCACCAACCCGATCCGCATTAATCTCATTGGCCATACGAGATGCCAACACAATACCATCCATACTGACCGCTACCGCACCAGTGACATCAGTGCCTAAGTTCTCCATCAATCGATCAAGGTGTGCGATAACTTGTTCCTGCCGTGAAGCCATTGTAAAGTTCCTTTCCGGACTGATTAGCTTGTGTTGAATGAATGTATGAGGCAGCCTCAGCAACACTTTTCCTGAGCAAAACTCAGTGCGACTCTTATTGACATACCTTTGCTCATGAGCTGAGACGCTGGTGATCATCTTGAGATGAGATCAAGAAGTGTGAAGCGATGTGTGTGCCCTTCGAGCGTACCGACAACATCGCCTTCACAGCGAGCGATTCGAAACTAGCCAGCACCCGAAAGCAGCAGACGGGCTAAGCGCTCACCGCCAACAAGCTCCGCGAGGTGCTGGAGTTGATTATCCTCGTAGGCTTGATTAAAGATCGCGATATCAAGCGCCAACACTTTACGGAAGGCGGATAGAGCTAATTCTGGATTGGAGCTTTGTAGGGCAATTTGCTCGCCAAAGGGGATAATGACATCGAGCATTGCCAATGGATAGCGTACAGGCAAGCCAATCTTGACGTGGATTTTGCCAATTTTGAGGCGCTTCTCTGCATGTGCGGCGTCATACACCCCACTGAAAATATCCACGAACCATTCGCTCACCATCTGGTGAAGGCGTTCAATCGATGCACCTTGAAGATATTCCGCAGTATTCTCGTGAGCAAACAACCGACCGTAGAACTGTTCCAACAATTGAGGAGCTACGCTTCGTGCTTGATCCTGCAATGCACTTAACGCTTTGGCTTCCTCGGGGTCCAGTTTGGTCAGCGTAATCAATTCCTCGAGGATAGCGGTGTCTTTGACTTGCCAGCTTTGACGATCTTGAGCCATGTCTTAATCCTATCCTTTACTAAGACGAATAAACCGCTCGACGTGGCATATACAAGCACCTGTAGGGATACCTGTAGATGCAGCCGTCATCAATAAATCATTGCCCCACAAATGATTGTGTACGAGCAAGTGATCTCAGCATTTGATGATTGAGGTCACTTTTCGCTGTCCTCAACTCTTACCAGTCAATGAAAACCTGGCAACGTATATCAATTTTTGATCCACGAAATAAATATGTGTGGAAATTAAAGGATTTTACTAATTGAGGTAGCAGCATCGCGCGCCTCGATACGCACCATACCGAGGTTGGCACCCTGACGAAGAGTAACAGCTAACAGGCTCTGTTCACCGGCTGGCAATACCATGAAGAAGCCATTGTCTGCTTTAATGATCGCTTCTTCAGTGAGGCCGATTTTGAGTTCGTTGGAGACGCGCCGTGTTACACCAACCATCGTGGCAGCCACAGCGCCCACCCGATCCGCGTTTACATCGGTCGCCATTCGCGACGCTAGCACAATGCCATCCATACTGACGGCTACGGCTCCGAGCATATCGTTACCGGAGTTAACCATTAACTGTTCAAGCACTTCCAGGACTTGCTCCTGCCTCGTTGTCATAAACAATCCTTTCTATGCGTTGTTAGAAATCGTATATTTTTCGCGGAACGTATCGCTTCTGTAGACCTTTAAAGTTATTCCGTTGAGATAGTTCAGCTAGAGCATTTCTAACATTTATAGAGCACTTTATTTTTCAGTATCTGAATTATACGTTCTATCTGTCGATATGGATGGCAAAAGCCATGATACATCTAAAGTGTAGATCGTTACACATTGTACATCCATAATAAATCCATAACAACAAAATATCCATTTCATTACAAGCATAAGTACCATATTTATCTAGTACCCGTGGCGTATGGTACATATCGAGCAGCCATGCTAGAGTATGCACTATTCGAGGAATGTAACGCAACACATTGTTATTTACCAAAATTTCTATACACATTCAACCTCATACTCAAGCCATACTATCGCTTACAGTAATTAACTAAATTTATATATCATATATGATAACAATCGCCGTATCACACTGATTATCACACCTTTATGGGCGTAATTTATTTCTTAGCGATTCTTTACATTGTTCACCTACAATTCTTGACTGAAAGCATATTAGAGCACTTGATGGGGAGACCTACATCGGCTCGTACATGCATTGCAACGGCAATATGAGCTTGGCCGTGGGTGAGCCTGTCTGGAGCGAACTATGCCGAAACCAACTGTTTTGATTGTTGATGATGAAGCGCCAGTTCGACGTATCCTAGAAGATGCGCTAGAGCGAATCAATTTACAGATCGAGGTTGCGAGCACTGGGGGGATGGCGTTAAAACGCTTAGCTGAACCGGGTATCGACCTTTTATTACTCGATATTCAGCTCGGCGATATCGATGGGGTGGATGTCATGACTTTTGCCCGCCAACGCTGGCCTCAGATGCCGATCATTATGTTGACTGCGCACGGGTCGTTATCGAGCGCTATCGCAGCCGTGCGCGCGCAGGTCGCCGATTATCTGCTGAAGCCCGTCAGCATTAGCGTATTGCGCGATACTGTGCAGCGCACCTTATCGAACCACCGCCGCCAGCATATTCACGAACAGCGCTTGAAGACGCTGTACGCTCAGATGGATCTGCTCTTGCGCGACACTGAGTTTGAGACGGAGAGCTCGCTGCCGCTTACGACACCGAGGCAGGTGTACGAATCGGGGCCGCTGCTGATCGACGTCCAGCAGCATATCGCGCTGCTACACAATCAGCCGATTGCGATCACACCCAGCGAGTTCATTATTTTGCAGGAGTTGTTGCGAGAGCCAGGAACGGTGATCCCCTGTTTGCGCTTGGCCCAGGCGATCAATCAGATGATCCAGGATGAGGAGGAGGCTCGCCTGCTGATCCGACCGCATATTGGTCGTTTGCGTCGTAAGATCGAGCGGAATCCCCAAGAGCCTGTTCACCTCGTGAGTGTGCGTGGGCTTGGGTATCGTTGGGTTGCGGAGGGTTCGTAGGTTAGAAGGGTTCAGGTGGGCGCACGCGCCATGCTAACGCCATCAGCCACATCGCCAGGGTATTCCAGGCAACGTAGCCACCCATCGCGTAGACGAGCAGACGGCCCGCACGCCCCATGCGCCAGAGCGTATGTGCGGTGAGCGCAGCCCCAAATGCGACTGCCCAAAGCGCAAACATGAGCCAGCGCGTCGAGAGCGTGGAGCCGGAGAGGAACGGCAACACGGCGAAGATGGTGCCGATCACGAAGGTGCCGAGCATCAGCACAACAGCCAAGAACGTTGTGCTCTGCCAGGCGCGTTGTGTGTTTCGCAGGCGATACACCAGCAGAAGCAATCCAGCCAATGCCATTGGGATGGGGAAAAAGCCGAAGTGCATCCCGAAGCCAGCATCCCACAGGGTGCGCCACAGAATAGCTCGATCAACCGCCTCTCGGCCCGCAAGACCAGTCAAGCCTCCAGTCGCCGTGGCCTGAAGTTGCTGGAGAAACAATCCGCTGAAACTGCTGTAGACCAACAGTACGGCCAACACTTCGGCAAACACAAACGCGATGAACATCAGGCGAAAGATGTGCCAATCCACGCGCTCGCGCCACGCCAACCACAGTAAGATCGCCAGACCACCCGCCCCGAGCAGCGACATATTCATCCAAAAGCCAAAGTGACCCAGGTACACCAGCACCTGTAGCACGATCAGCACGCTCAACGGCAACACTTGCTGCGGTGGGATCAGGCGTTGCCATGTCGTTCGGCCCGGTGTCGGCGGCTGATTCAGGCGCGGCCAGAACAGGACGAGCGCCGTGAGCAGCAGCAGGTGGGCGAACTGTGTGAAGATATGCGTGCTGAAGTTCCACCACGTGGTCATGAAGCCAGCCGCGCTAAAGCTGTAGAGCCACGCAGCGCCGAGCGCGATGTTGTTCGCTGCCGATGATAGGCGTTTGTTGCGTTGCAACACGCAAGCAACCAGTGCGAAGATCAGGAGCGGGCTGAGCGCGTCGAGCAGCGCGCCACCGAGGCGCAGCAGCACGCGCTGTGGCAACCCCAAGAGCGAGAATGGCGCGAGCAGCAAATAGAAGGCGGTAGGATACGGGAATTGCACACCGCGATTGAGCGATAGCTGCAAGGCCCATCCGCTCACCAAGAAGTCGTAGCGATTGGAATGGAAGCCGATATCGCCCCGCATCGAATCGGGATAGATCTTGCCGCCGAAGCGCATAGCGAGGGTGAGCCACGCGAACAACAGGAGCCATCGCCATACGTGGGGCGCGGTTGACGGGAGCAGCCGTTGAGCGAGTGCTTGTAGGCCAGGCCGCAGGCCACCGCTCAGAATGAGGGCCGTGGCTGTCGCGCCCACGATGCTGGGCAGCGCGATCCTGCCGCTCGGAGCCGAGGTGCCGACGAGCAGGGCTAATACCACGCTTAGCACTGCAATGCCCAATCCTGCCAACACGAGTCCGTCGGCGTTGGCGTCTAGCAGGATGACGAGCAAGTAGGCGAGGCCAAGCGCGATCAGCGCGGGCGTGTAGCCCATCGCGAGGCGCGGCGGGTCGAGCAGCGCCGCTACGCCCACCAGCAGCACGACAGGCGAGAGCATCATCAGTGCATGTTTGGGGTTGAAGCCGATGCGTCGCACGGCAAGCCACGCGAGCAGGGTGGCTGCGAGCCACGCCAACATGCTGCGCCACGGTGGGATGGTGGGTCCTGCCAATGCCGCAACGGTGATGCGATCGACGGGAGAGCCGATCGAGCGTTGGTCGCCGGTTGGAATAAAGGTGGTGCTGCGAATCTCGATCAGATGATCGCCACTGCCGTCGGTCGGCGGGGGCACCAGCACGCGATACACGGCTCCGGTATACTGCACTGGCAAACGCGCGATCAGCTGATCGCTGGCCCAAAGTTCAAGCTCTCGAGGGCCTTTTTCGACGATCTCGGGGCCGATCGGAAAGACTTTCAGCGTCAGTTGAAGCGAGCGTTGACCAATCCCAGGGAGGTGAATGCTAGCCCGATCCGTGGTCCAACGAAAATCGCCGTGGATATCACGTTCCGTGGTGAAGAAGCCTGATAGCAGCGGGAGATCTCCGCCGATACCATCTTCCTGACCGACCTGAATTGTGTAGTACAAGGGCGCTTGGGTGGCGAGCAGGAGCAGCAGGGCCATTAGGCCAAGCAACAGTGCGAGCTGCCAATCGCGCAGCGCCTGGCCGATTCGACGGGCTTCGTCTATCAGCGCACGGCTGCCTTGTTCCAAAAACTGCATGGCAAACCAACGTCGTTACGATTGCTTTCGGTGGGCGATTATCGCAGCAGCGAGAGGAGTTGTCAAACCCATTGATGGTTAAAAGGGCCAATAGATTGGAGATATGTTATACCAAATCCAGTTAGGCAGTATCAATAACAAACCCGTTTTAGCCTGCGGCAGCAAGGTATGTAACGTTTTTTGTGCTGTCGATGCGCTGCTACACGCAGCGCATCGACAGCACCTTCTCTGAGGATGCTGGTATTCGTCTAAGAGGCTTTCTGAAAAGCATTCTCATGCGGAAGAAACAATATCAGATGGGTAATGGATGTGTCTCTTTTGCGAGAGCGTGGGATGCGCCATACGGCAGAAATGCGCGTACTCGCGAGCAACACGGCTGCTGCGCAAGCCCAAAGGGTCGGTCGCGGCCCTTTGGAAACTCCGACCGGGGCTCATCGCCCCTGGCCCCAAGGAATCCGCTCTGTGATGCCTGTATCATTTGGTTCCTCGGTATGGTCCATGTTCGGTGATCTGTATGCGTTTTTTGCATCCTGACACGCATCTGTCTCTGCTCACAACCTCCCGATGCTTTCAGAAATGCTCTTAGCTTAAAAAACAAAACAGGGTGAAGGATTATCCTCCACCCTGTTGAGCATCTGTTTGCATAGCTTAGCCGAAGAAGGCTTGATTCTTCTCGATATAGCTCTGCCACTGCTCGGGGACCGAGTCATCGGCAAAGATTGCTTCAACTGGGCACTCCGGCTCGCAGGCACCGCAGTCGATGCACTCGTCGGGGTTGATGTAGTATTGATCGTCGCCTTCGTAGATGCAGTCCACAGGGCAAACCGCCACACACGAGGCATCCTTGGTGCCAATGCACGGTTCCGCAATCACATATGCCATGGTCGTCTCCCTTATCATCAGTAACACTTGTGTTGGGCCTAGCATAGCAGGGAGTGAAACGGCTGTCTGTTACTTTTGTCCCACTTCACTTGTGAAATTTGGGACAGATGGAGCAATGCCTCACTGATCGATGATTCGCGCCAGACCCTCACGGTCCAGTACGATCACACGGCCCCGTTCGAGGCGCACAAGCCCCTCCTGAGCGAGTTGCCGCAGCGCGCGCCCGGCGATCTCGCGGACGGTCGCGGTGCGCTCGGCCAACTCTTGTTGGGTGAGTTCGGCAGCACCAGCGCTAGCTTCACGCAAAAGTTGGCGGGCGAGGCGTTCGCGCACGGAGCGGAAGGCGAGATCTTCGACGAGGACGACGAGTTCGCGGAGTTGCCCAGCCATCTCGCGTAAAGCAGCCAGCGCGAGATCGGGGTGTTGCTTGAGAAGGTCGAGGAGCGCAGCACGAGGCAACAACAGGCAGGCTACCGAACTCATTGCGCGGGCTGTCGTTGGGTTGGGGTGCTCATCGAACAGCGGCACTGCGTTGAAATTCTCTCCCGCGCCGACCATCGCTAACACTTGCTCGCGGCCATCGTGGGCAGTGCAGGAAAGGCGAACACGACCGCGCAGCACGAAATACATTCCGGTGGGTTGCTCATCTTCAAACAGAATGTATTCGCCAGCCCGAAAATCGCAGCGCTGCATCTGGCGCGCCACATTTGCAAGCGTTCGCTCATCGAGTGACGCGAAGAGGGGGATATTACGGAGATCGTTAGCGGTTATCACAATAGCTTGTTCTACCGAGTGGATAGTGTTACCTGTTCCACAGTGAATGTGTCATAATTCGCAGATAGCCCGTTTTGGCTTCACACAATGAACATAAAGAGCACTCATAGGCTTTGTTGCCTGCTCTGAAACCGTTGATGCCGCCTGATATGAATCCTGTTTCGCTATTTGGTGCAGTATACCACGTCGGCGCACCGGGTTTGACTGGCGACAACGGTGGCAGTTTGGCAAGATTGGGTCGGGTATAATGCCCTTCGTTCACCAAGAGAGAGAGGAGTGCTTATGCGCCAACGTGTTGTGCAAGCACTATTGATGTTGCTGATGGTGGCCTGCGGCTCGCCGCCGATCGCTGACACGCCGCCGACCGACAGCGCCAATGCGACTATTGCGCAGCCCACTGCGGCGCTCGCCACGGCTGTGATGGAGGCGTTCAACGAGCCGACCGCCGAGCCGGAGCCACTCGTGGAACCGACCGCCGAGCCTGAACCGACCGCAACGCCTGAGCCGATTCCCGAACCTACAGCGGAGCCAGAACCCACGGCGGAACCGACCGCTGAGCCTGAGGCGGAAACGACGTTCGATCTGGCGGCGCAGAGTGCGGCGCTATTGCCCGATTTTGCGGGTGATCTTCAGCGCGCCGACGATTGGAACCGTTATACTATCGATGCGAGTATTGACCCCGAGGCGCGCACCTTGGCGGGGCAACTCACGTTGGAATATCGCAACCGCGATACAGAGCCATTGCCAACGATCTTCTTCCGCCTGTACCCAAACCTTGCAGATTTTGGCGGATCGCTCACCGTGGATCGAGTGCTGGTGGATGGCCAGGAGATCGAGGTGCGCTACGCTCAGGGGATGTATCTGCTAGAGGTGGGACTACCCGAGCCGCTTGCGCCCAACAGTACTACCACAATCACAATCGCGTTCGTGACCAGGGCGCCGCTCAACGCCGCGTATATGTACGGAGCCTTCAACAAACAGGGCGGCGTGCTCGCGTTGGCCTCGTCGTATCCGTTGGTGGCGATTGTGCGGGCGGGCCAATGGGAGATCGAGGTGCCCGACGGGCGCGGCGATTTCGTCAACAGCGAGACGGCGCTCTACGACCTAACGCTGCGCGTGCCGAGCGATTGGCAGGCGATCGCAACAGGCTCGGAGATCAGCCGCACGGAACAGGATGGCCAAACCACGCTACGCTTCGTGAGCGGCCCGCAGCGCGACCTGATGATCGCAGTGGCGCAGTACGGCGTGATCAGTGCCGAGAGCGATGGCACGCGCATCAACTCGTACTATCGGCCTGGACACGAACAGGGCGGCCAGGTGGCGCTGCAGGCGGCGGTTGACGCAGTGCGAATCTTCAACGCGAGCATTGGGCGCTACCCGTTCGCCGAACTCGATATTGTCGAGGTTGATGCAACGACCTTCCTCGGTGTCGAGTATCCGGGGCTGATCCTGATGCAGAGCGATCTGTACGGCAGGCGCAGCAGCCTTGAGATCACGGTAGCGCACGAGGTGGGGCACCAGTGGTGGTACAGCATCATCGGCAACGATGTGCAGCGCGAGGCGTGGCTCGACGAGGCGCTGGCGAGCTACAGCGAGGTCATCTACCAGGAACAGATGCGAGGTGCCGAAGCCGCCCAAGCCCAACTCGAGGTGTTTCGGCAGCGCTACCGCAGCGTTCGCGATGCAGGGCGCGACGCACCCGTGGCACAGCCGACCGCCGCGTTCCGCGGCAACTACTATGGCATCGTGTACGGCAAGGCGGCGCTGTTCTTCCAGGCGCTCCGCCAACAGATCGGCGAAGAGGCGTTCTTCGCGTTTTTGCGCGACTATTATGGCCAACATCGCTACGGTTACGTGGGTCGGGCGCAGTTGCAGTTCTCCGCCGAGCAAGCCTGTAGCTGTGAACTCGGCGGCCTGTTCGAAGCGTGGATCGACACGGTAACGCCATTGCAACTCCCGTAGAATTTTGGCATCGTGCGTGCGCTCATCGTGCGGGGGGAGCGATGTGCGGTGGGCGCATGCGCGATAGTGTTGTGGTATAGTTTTGGTGATTAGAATGCGCGATATCGCAACATCTGAAGATATTAAACTGTTCGTGGATACATTCTACCAACGCGCCCTCCAGGACGCCGAGATCGGGTATCTGTTCACGGATGTGGCGCAGATGGACTTAGCAAAGCACGCGCCGCATATCTATGCGTTCTGGGAGAGTTTGCTGTTTCGGGCGCACACCTACAGCGGCAATGTGATGCAGAAACACATCGATTTGCATCACCAAGAGGCGCTCACCGAGGCGCACTTCGCCCGTTGGCTGGCGCTCTTCAACGAAACGATCGATGAACTGTTTGCAGGCCCGCGCGCCGACGAGACTAAGCGACGGGCGGCCAACATCGCGACGGCGATTCACACCCGCATCAACAAGCCACAACGTGCGACGAAACATACAATAACGCGCTAGGACTGGAGGAAACTGATGGCGCTACGACGCATCTTGCGGATCGATAATCCCGAGGACAATAAGATCTTGAAGAGTCGTTCGGAGCCTGTGCGGCTGCCGGCGCCCGAACTGCGCTCGCTGATTGAGGATATGTTTGAGACGATGCACGCTGCCGATGGTGTTGGGCTGGCCGCGCCGCAGATCGGCCTGCTGCAGCGCATCGCCGTGATCGAGATTCCGGCCAAGACCGAGCCAAAGCCCGATGGAAGCCTACGCACCGTGGTAGCGGCGCAGCGCTACGCACTGATCAACCCTGTGATCGTGAAGCGCAGCGCGACGCGAGAGACGATTATGGATGGCTGCCTGAGTTTGCCCGGCTGGTACGGCGAAGTCGAGCGCTCGGTTTGGGTGACGGTGGAATATTACGACCTGTTTGGGAAGAAGCAACGCATCCCCAAGGCGACGCGTATGCTCTCTTGGGCGTTGCAGCACGAGATCGATCACCTGAACGGCGTGTTGTTCACCGATCACATACGCAATCTGGATAGCTTCCGCTTTTATGGGACAGAGAATACGACGGCGTAGCATAGATACAATAGGTGAATAAGCGTCGAATTTGTCATTATACTGTTGTTATTACGTTCAATTCGTATTTCTAGGCTAGACTATACTAATTCATGAGAATAAAGGAACATATCGTATTGTGATACACAACTGCTGCACCAATGATGAGTTTCAATACCATCTCGCCACGGTTTCATGCCATAGCACGTATGGCTCTTTCGATTCTCATTGCGGTGCTTGCAGGTGCAATATGTTGGTGGTTTAACCCTCGCCTAGAAGGCACTCTCGTTGATATGGGTTGGGCCTTCAATGCTGCCCACGATCTTCTCAAGGGTCTCGATCCATATCGTCATCCAGCCTCCACAAACTTGGTGCCCTATCCTCTTACTGCAGCTGTGGTTGTGTTTCCTTGGGCACTATTGCCAGGTAATAGCGGCGTCGTCGCCCTGTTCGGGTTGGCGAGCGGCGCTCTAGCATACGGCCTGCTGCGAGATCATCAATATTGGCGCCTGATTGCTTTCGCTTCGCCCTGTTTTTTGATGGCGGCGAAGAGCATGCAGTGGTCGCCATTATTTATGTTGGTGCTGTTTTATCCTGCACTGGCGTTTGTATTAACAGCCAAGCCCACCCTTGCCCTACCAATCGCCCTATCGATCCGTTGGACGCCGCTGCGCATCGCAAGTGTGATCGGCGTGGGGCTGATTTCGCTGGTGCTGATGCCCGATTGGCCGTGGCGCTGGCTCGCGCAAACACGCGACTATGACGGGTTTATTCCCCTCATCAGTGTCTTCGGGCCACTCTTTTTGTTAAGCCTTGCCTTCTGGAAGAACAAACAAGCACGTTTCTTCTTCTTGATGACGATCACCCCGCAACATCGCCTCTTCTACGATCAACTACTGCTGTGGATGATCCCTCAATCGGCGCAGCAGATGCTCCTACTTACCTTCACTTCGTGGGTCGCATTCTTCTACATACGGCTTACGTTTATCACACTCTGGGTGAGCACCTCCTATTTATTATTCTTGGTCTACCTGCCCGCCTTCCTGATCGTGCTGTGGCAACAGCCTTGGATCAAGAACAAAATCCAGGAGATGCAGCAGCGCCTCACGTTCAAACGGGACGACGCGGCGGTCTAACCCGAACACCTCGCGCAACGAAACAGGCTTGCCCATGTCGTGGGCAAGCCTGTGTGCATTCCGAAGCTCATCGGCATTAACATTGGCATACCGTATGCGGCCTGGCGTACTTGGTCTTATGGCGATGATCCTTGATGCCCCGATGGCTGCGATACGCCGTCACGACGTAGTGGCAGCGTGGGCAACAGAGCACTGTAATGCCGACCAAACGCTCTAATTGTTTGTCGTTATCGTATTTCCGTAATTGGCGCTTGCCAAAGAAGTAGCAATTCAGACCTGCTCGGATTTCATCGATACCAAATTGACAGACCGCGTCGATATCGGCGGGCGAGAGGTTGCGCTGGGCCAAACGACGGCGAGCATGCTCCGAGAGAATGGGGCCGACGAAGTTCATTGGTGGCTCCTTTCATCGTAAGACGGCTCAGAACATCTTTTGCCAAATCAAACGCAAACAGCCACCACGTTTTCCTTTCAGCCCGATGACAAAACGCTCAAAATCAACTCATATCAGCACCGTCGCGCGCAGCCAGTCCGTATATGCCTCCTTCATCGGCAGATCCAGTTCGCGCCGAATGCGCCGCCGTACACCAATCTGTACATCGCCAGTCAGCGGGTTCACGCCACACTTCTCGTATTGCTCCCACAGCAGGCCCACGCCGCGCTTCTGCCAACTCGGCAGATCATTCACATTCACGCCGTATTGGAACAGCAGCTCGTTCTTCTCACTGATCGATAGGCCTTTGACGCGCTGTGTCGCCTCCTGCGCCGAGGCGCCATGCTCGCGCAACTTCCAGAAGCAGTGCGCGTTCAAGGCGTTGCGGTGCGCATCTTCGCTGCGCCAGCGGAAATAATCGCACACCAGATCGGCGTTCGGCAGCAACGACAGGCGGCAATCGAAGCTCGCCACGCCACCCAGCGCCAGCGAAAAGACGGCGCTCGCTTCGCCTGAAAGGATCGACACCCACTTGCGCTCCTTGCGCATGAAACTCTCGTCCTGCGGGTGGATCAGCAGCGAGATCTCGTCGCTCGCTGTCCAGGCGTACACCACGCGAAACCCTGTTTTCATCAGATGCTCGGTAGTATCCAGCATCAGGTCGCGCACGCGCACATCGAACGGCGGCTCGAAGGGATGCGTTTCGTGCAGGAGGCGCGTAAAGTTGCGACCATCCAACCGTGCCACCACCCACATGCCGGGCACCACACACCAGTCGTTGGAAGTCTCGTACACCCGCATTTGCGTATCGAAGCTATCAAACTGCATCTCGCCACTCCTGAACATCGAAACCATTCTGAACAAGACGCACAAAATAGAGTTTGTCGAAGCCTTCGTCGTAGCGCGGCACTACCATCCGCTTGCTCGACGCCATAATCGCTATCTCGGGCACGCGGCCCTGTTCACGCTGCGCGTTGCGGGCCAGGCAGTCCGCCAAGCGCGACTGCATGAAGTAGCCCACTACCTCAAAGCGTGCCTGCCGCGCCGCTGCGATGTACGTAGCCCGCAGTTTCGGCGTCAGATTGGTGTTATCGACCACGAAGCGCTGTTTAGCCTCGAAGCACGCCGCGATCAGCAACCGCTCACGGTGCCGCGTGCGCAGCATATCCAAGTTGATCCGCACGTGGGTGTTGTAGAAGCGCTCGCGGCAAAACGACGACTTGCCAGAGGCTTGCAATCCGATCATCAACACCATCTGCATACGCTACCCCGTTAACGCGATTGGCGCATAGAAGCGCTGCGGCGATAAGCCAAGAAACCGCCCGATCTGCCCTTTGAGCAGATCGCCCGGGCAGGCGGTGGCCAGCAGATCTTGGTGCCCGCTCAGCGTTGCGAACGCGCGGCCCCGCGCATCGGTCGCGGCGGCATCGAGGCGTAGGCCGTGCTCCTGCGCTTTGGCCGAGATCAGCGCCTCGGCGGCGAGCAGCGATGCCTCGCTCGGCGCTACGCCGCCAACCACACTGCCGCAGCTGCTGCTATCGAAGCACCCCAGCCACACGATGCCGATGGTGCCCCGATTATAGCCCAGGGTGTGCCCGGCCTCCGCTTGGTCGCCGCCCGCACGGCCCTCGTAGATCACGCCGTTTGGGTCGATCAGGTAGTGGTAGCCGATGTCGCCCCAACCCAGCGATTGCGCGTGATACGCCCAAATACTGCGCACGACTGCGGCCCAATCGGTGGCGCTGTTGGCGGTGGCGGTATGATGCAGGATGATATGCGTCACGGGGGCGTACTCTGGCGGCCAGTTTGGGCTATCCTGCCCTTCGGGGTTGCCCCACGCGCTGCGCGAGACGATCGGCAGCGTGTCGCTGCTGGGCGCGATGCGCTGCAACGCTTTGGCGGTGGTGGGACCACGGCTGCCATCGCTCACGAACAGCGTCAGGTCGCCCAGTCGCATGCCCGCGAGCGTCGCGCTCAACTGCACGTAGCGCTGCAAGCCCGTCTCGCTGCCCAACAGCAGCAGTTCACCGTGCTGCCAGCCATCGGGTGAGGCGGCATGCGGGTCGGCGTGAACGTCGTGCCACGTGCTCCAAGCGACGCCATCGGCACTGGTGCGCAGCCGCAGGTCGAGCGCGGCGTCTCCTTCGCGCTGCTCGCGCCAACGCAGGCTCACGGCGTCGAAGGGCAATGCCACGCTGATCGGCGCTGTCTCGATAGTGCCCTGCGCAATGCCCGGCTCAAGCTGCAACCATCCGTCGTCCTCAACGATGATGTTGGTGGCGCTGCCGCCGCGCAGGTGCGCTGTGCTGAGCGCTTGGGTGTGCCACCAGGTCTGTTCGGCGGTCGCGGGCGCAGCGGTGAGTGGTGCGCAGAGCAGCAGTACGATCGGTAGATAGTTCAGGTATCGTCTCACAGTGCTTCCTCCTGCCACATCATACCGTAGGATACGATGCGTGTGTGGCGCTGGCAGCCGTAGATCAGACGAGTTTGGCGGGTGACACGTTCCGCTCCAGATCCGCGAGGAGCGTGCTACAATAGGTGCACCACGAGGTTGTACCGAAAGGATGCTGTAATGACGCAGACGAATCCACCCGAATATCGCCTTTTCTTGGCGGGTGCCTGGCAGGATGGCACTCCATATACCGTCGCGTGCCCCTACGATGGCGAGCCAGTTGGTGTTGTCCATCGGGCGAACACCGAGCAACTTGAGCAGGCCATTCAGGCGTCTGTGAAGGCGTTTGAGGTGACACGACGGTTGCCCGCTCATGCACGGGCGGCGATTTTGCGCAAGGTCTCCGCGACGTTGAGCGAGCGCTCCGAGGAGTTCGCCCGCACAATCGCGCAGGAGGCCGGTAAGCCGATCAAGCAGGCCCGCGTTGAGGTTGGCCGGAGCATCACGACGTTCGCCACCGCCGCCGAGGAGGCTTCACGCTTCCACGACGAGGTGCTGCATCTCGATGCGTTGCCCGGCGGTGAGGATCGTCCGGCGATTGTGCGGCGTTTCCCGATCGGCCCGATCGCTGCGATCTCGCCTTTCAACTTCCCGCTGAATCTGGTGGCGCACAAGTTGGCTCCCGCGATTGCGGCGGGTTGCCCGGTGGTGCTCAAGCCCGCATCGCAGACGCCGATCTCGGCGCTGAAGTTGGCCGAGGTGATCGCGGAGGCGGGTTGGCCGGAGGGCGCGCTCAGCGTGTTGCCGCTCAATAGCAGCGATGCGGCGCCGCTGGTGGAGGACGAGCGCTTCAAGTTGCTGACGTTCACTGGGTCGCCGAGCGTGGGCTGGGATATGAAGCGCCGCGCAGGGCGCAAGCGTGTGACGCTAGAACTCGGCGGCAACGCTGGCGTGATCATTCACGAGGATGCGGATCTGGCGTATGCGGTGTCGCGCTGCGTGATGGGCGGCTTCACCTACGCGGGCCAGAGTTGCATCAGCGTGCAGCGCATTTTTGTTCACGATTCGCTCTACGATGCGTTCCTTGAGCAGTTTGTGCCGCAGGTGAAGGCGCTGAAGTTGGGCCACCCACTCAGCGAGGATACCGATCTCGGCTCGCTGATCAACGATGGCGAGGGCGAGCGCGTGGCGAATTGGCTCGATGAGGCCCGCAAGGCTGGCGCGGAGTGTGTGACCGGCGGCACTGTCGATGGCGGCAAGGTTGCGCCGACGGTGGTGGTGAAGGCTGGCGCTGATCTGAAGATCAACAATCAGGAGATCTTCGCGCCAGTGGTGACGGTGCAGCGCTATTCGACGTTCGAGGAGGCGCTGGAGGCGGTGAACAATAGCAACTTTGGCTTGCAGGCCGGTGTGTTCACCCGCGATGTCGGGCGGATCTTCCAGGCGTACGAGGCGCTGGAGGTCGGCGGCGTGATGGTGAACGAGGTGCCGACTTGGCGCATCGACCCGATGCCGTACGGCGGCGTGAAGCAGTCGGGCTTCGGGCGCGAGGGGCTGAAGTATGCGATCGAGGAGATGACCGAGCCGAAGTTGCTGGTGATGAATCTCTCGTATTAGCCGTTGCGTTATGGTGATGGTGAGGCGGGGTGGTTTGGTGTTGACCAAACCGCCCCGCTTCTGCGTTGTGGGGCGACGCTGGCGACGATGGGCCGCGCCTCAAGCGGCGCGCGTTTTGGCGCGAAGCGCCACAGCTGTCCGAGCGCGCACACGTTGAACACGACGTTGTTTGCCCGCAGCGACGGGCGATAGGATCGCGGTTACTTCTCTTTTCCCCAAAACGACGGTGTTAAAAAGAGGCAAGGCGTTGAGGATCGGGCAGGGCGCTGTATTGGCTATTCGCTCAGCCAGATGCGCCAATCTTCGGCTAGTTCGTCGATGGTTTTGCCCGTGATACCCTGATAATCCGAGGAGCCGTGCGCGCGCCCACGACCGCTGCTGTAGAGCGCGTCGAAGGTTTCGATGCCGTACCGCTCGATCAGGAAGTCGCAGAACGAGGCCCAGAGTTCGTAGGCGTTGTTGGCGCCGTAGTGCTCGGCGCTCAGCAGGCGCAGCGGGATGCCCGCGTCACGAAGGTGTTGGGCGCGTTCCTTCCAGGTGGTGGCTTCGTATTTTTCGAGCCAGCGTGGGCCTGTGATCCAGGTTGCGAATCCTTCGTGCAGGATGGTGTCGGCACGCCGTTGCACTTCGTGGCCGTAGCGCGCTTCTTCGAGATGGTGCGCGATCTCGTGAACCGCGACGGTGATGGCGCTGTTGATGTCCTCGTGCGCTTGATAGTAGATCTCGGCTTGCCCGCTGTCGGTGTAGGCCATGCCGCGCACGCCGCGTATGGGAGCAAGGCCGCTGCGGTAGAACGCGAGCGAGATGCGGTGTTCGAGGGTGGTGCCGAGGCGTCGTTCGCTCTCGCGCAGCAGTTGTTCGAGCAAGGGTGCGTTTGCGGCGATCTGCTCGGCGCTAAAAGTGTTGGAGCCGACGTAGAGATCGAGGCGCTGGGTTTGCGCAACGAGTGTGCCGGACATGTACGGGCCGTTGCCGGGTATGGCCGCGTGTACTTGGCCACCTTGCTGAAATATGCGTTGCCGTTTGGTGACGGCGGTTTTAAGCACGGGTTCTTGGCTGATAGATGCGACCGATTTTCCACCGCCCAGTGATACGCCCTGTTTGCTCGATGCAAGCAGGTTCTCGTATTCCGAAGGATCGAGTAGGTTCACGAGTGTTGTGGTGGGGGCGGCGATGGCGACGGTGGGTGATTTAGTTGGCAGAGGCCGTGCAGCAATGAGGCTCACGCATAAGAATAGGGCTGAGAGTAGGACAAGCGCGGGCCGAAAGATGCGTAGCAAGGCATCCCTTTCTAGGAGCGGACATCATGATCCGCACGAGGCACCTTCGAGGGTGCGCCCCAGGCAATTGGAGTTCTAGGCGAACCAAGCAATGTACGTCTTCATGTACCATATGGTTGAAATATTGTCAAACTGAGCGGGGGAGAGGTATCCACAGATTTATGGGGTTGATAAATCCACAGATTACACAGATTTCGCAGATTTGTGATTGGATTTGTTGTGGGATGTTGATTTCAATAAGGGTATGTATCAGAGGCTGTTTCAAGGTGGTTGTCGTTTTTTGTGGTATCGACCTCCTACTACGCGCAGAAGTCGATACCACGTTTTTGTGAAGGGTAAGCATCGTTTGAGACGCGCCCAATCACCTGGTCACCTTGTCAAGCCATGCCGCTGCGTTGCACATAGACGAGGTTGGTGTGGAAGGTGCTTTGGCCCGCGATGTCGCCCAGTTCGTCGGAGGTGGTCCAGTTGATGTTGCGCCCGCCAGGAGAGAGCCGCGCCCACGGGCCTTTCGGCGCGACCGCTACGCCGGGCGGCACATCGTCGGTGACGACGGCGCGTAGCTCGCACGAGCCGCGTTGATTGCCAACCACTACCATATCGCCCTCCACGACGCCCCGCTCGGCGGCGTCGGCTGGGTTGATCTCGATGAACGGTTTGCCCTCTTTGGCGATCAGGCTCGCTTGATTGGCGAAGCTGCTGGAGACGAAATGGTGCGAGGCGCTGGAGAGCAGGATCAACGGCTGCTCCTCGGGTTTACGCTTGCCCTGGCCGTTGCGGCTGGGTCGCAGTTCTTCGAAGAGCGCTGGCTCCACGTATTCGGGCAGCGGGTCGAGGCCGTGCTCGCGCATCGCTTCGCAGTACAGCTCGATCTTGCCGGACGGCGTGGGGAAGACGCCATCGGCGAAGGGCACGTCGTTGCCGGGCGCGAAGTGCAGCGGCACGGTGCCTTCGGCCTGCAGGCGCTCGAATGTGACGCCTTCGAGCAGGCTGCGAGCGCGCTCACTGCTGGCGCGGGTCGCCTCGATGATGCCGTGGATGACTTGTTCGGCACTCTCATGCAGCCACGGCTCATCGTAGCCCATCGCTGTGGCCAGCAACCGCATCACATCCCAATTGCTCTTCGATTCGCCCAGCGGCGCGATGGCGGCGTGGTTGTACTGCAGGTTGCGGTGGCCGTAGGGCTTGTGCAGGTCGATCTGCTCCAGTTGGCTGGTGGCGGGCAACACGATGTCGGCGTACTGCGCGGTGTCGGTCATAAACAGGTCGTGCACGACGGTGAACAGGTCCTCGCGCTGGAGCCCCGCCACAATGCGCCCCGAGTTCGGCGAGGAGGCGACCGGGTTGGCGCAAAACACGAACAGCGACTGAATCGGTGGGCCTTCAACTTCGCCTTCGAGCGCCGCGCCGAGCCGATTCATGTTGATGATGCGGGGTGTTGGCGGGCATTCGCTGGCGTGCCCAACCGCTTCGGAATCCCACTGTAGGTAGCCGCTGGTGCTGTAGGAGAAGCCACCGCCCCGCACGCCGTACTGACCCACCACGGCTGGCAGGCAGCAGAGCGCGCGGAAGGTCTGCCCGCCGTTGACGTGACGCTGCACGCCGTCGGCGGTCTTGAGCATCGCGGGCTTGGTGGTGGCGTAGCGGCGCGCCAACGCTACGATGGTTTCGGCGGGAACGCCCGTGATCTCGGCGGCACGCTCGGGCGGGTAGTCTGCGACACGTTCGCGCAGTTCGCGCCAACCGATGCTGTGCGCTTCGAGCCAGGCTTCGTCGTGCAGGTTTTCGCTGAAGATCACGTGCATCAAGCCCAAGGCGAGCGCGCCATCGGTGGCGGGGCGCGGCTGAATGTGCAGATCGGCGGAGCGGGCCGTGATGGTGCGGCGCGGATCGACAACGACGACATACGCGCCGTTCTTCTGCGCCTGGCGGATCAGCGGCATGGAGTGAGGGCTTGTGCTGGCCGGGTTGTGGCCCCAGATCAGGATCAACGTGCTCTGCAACAGATCGTGATTGTCGGGAGCCATGCGCGCGCCCATCGTCAAAGCAACCACTGTCTCTCCGGCGGCCCCGCAGATCGCCCGCTCAAGGCCGCTGGCGCCCATCCGATTCCACAAGCGCTCGTTGCAGACCGCCAATTGCAGCAACCCGAGCGTGCCGCTGTAGGAATAGGGCAGAATGGCGGCTGCGGTATGCTCAGCAATGATCGCCTTCCAACGCGTGGCGATCTCGTTGATGGCCTCCTCCCAGGTGATGCGCTCCCACTGGCCCGCACCCTTCGGCCCGACGCGGCGCAACGGGTGCGTGAGCCGCTCGGGGTGGTAAACGCGATCGAGGTAGGGGCGCACTTTGGCGCACAGCCAACCTTGGGTGATCGGGTGCGATTTGTCGGCGTAGAAGCGGATGGCGCGGCCATCGCGCACTTCGGTGATCGTGGCGCAGGTGTCTGGGCAATCGTGAGGGCAAGCGCCCCGCACATATCGAATATCAGCTATCTCTGTCACGATTGCTTCTCCTCTGCGAGAGATGAGCGACATGTCGCCCATCTCTCGATCTGATCATCTTGGTGAGCAAGATCCTCGTTGACCCGCCACGTTTTAAACAAAGGAACCACCGACAAACAGCATGCCTCGCCGCTCGTCGGTGGTCAACAACACGTTCCTAGTCGTTCTCAGGAGCGTTCGGCCATTCGATGGGCAATGCGGCGGGGCGCTCCATCGTACTCTCGATCATAATGTGTCGGCCCTCACGCGAGGAGTCGAGAAAGGCGTGCATCAGATCGAGGACGTGATAGGCCAGTTGGCCGGATGCCCGATGCGCCCGACCGTTGCGGATACCGTAGGCCATATCGGCCACGCCCAAGCCGCGGCTGTTTTCGGTGTAACCGTGTTCGATCGGAATCTCGCTCCACTGCTGCTCACCCATTCGGCGCAGGCGCACAGGCCCGCCGAAGGTGTTCGGATCGGGAACGCTGAGCGTGCCCTCCGAGCCGTAGATCTCGATGCGTGGCAGTTCGGCGTACCACACGTCGAACGTGGTGATGATGGTGCCGACCGCGCCGGAGGCGAAATCGAACACACCGCTGATCAGGGTGGGCGTCGTGACCTTGATGATCTCGCCTGCGTGCGGCTGGCTGTAGATGAGCCGCTCGGGGAACGAGATCTGGGCCGAGCCAGTGACGCGCTTAACCGGGCCGAGCATCGAGGTCAGCGCGGTGAGGTAGTACGGCCCCATGTCAAACATTGGGCCGGCGCCAGGCTGGTAGTAGAAGTTGGGGTTGGGGTGCCAACGCTCGACGCCACGCGACATCATAAATGCTGTCGCGCCGACGGGTGTGCCGATCGCGCCCTCATCGATCAGCTTGCGGCAGGTCTGCAAACCGCCACCCAGGAAGGTGTCGGGAGCGCAGCCCACACGCAGCCCGCGCGCCTCGGCCAGTTCGAGCAGTTGCCGCGCCTCGGCACGCTCGATCGTGAGCGGCTTCTCGTTGTAGATGTGCTTGCCTGCTTGCACCGCCGCCAACGCGATGCTCGCATGGGCTTGGGGCACCGTTAGGTTGATGATAAGTTCGACTTCGGGGTTGGCAAGCAGATCCTCGACCGAGCCAGCCCACGGCACATCGTACTTGGCGGCCTGCGCCCGTGCCCGCTCCAGATCGAGATCAGCACAACCGACGATATTGAGGATATCGAACTTCTTCCCAGCCTCAAGATAAATCCCGCTGATATTACCGCAACCGATCACGCCGACATTGACGGGGGTGTGACTCATAGTGACAACATCCTTTGCAATCACAGAGACAGACGGGAATAGCGAGGCACAGTATACCGCTAAAGCGCAAGCAACGCCACTTGACGAAGGCCGTACAATAAAGAAACAGCGGTACAAAAGTTGCAAATGCCCATTCGGAACGCAAAATGCCATTGTCGAGCCTGTCTTGCGGGCTGATACATGGCTTACTCTGTTATCGCGTATGTTTGCTCGACAAGTTGTGCTTGAAGCTAGCTCGTGGTGCTAGAATACCCAGTTCCCCACCGAACTGGGTATTGTTGGGGTTTGGAAGGGCGCACATCTTCACCATCCACCCAATTCCGCACAATGTTCAAACTCACCCCTCTTGGATCGTTTCGAGATACTAGAGACCATGTTTGTTGTCCTGAATAAGCCTTTGAGTTGCACTCATGAATTATAGAAGACGTCTCCCAATACAGGTGGCTGGTGAGATCGAGCCACCACTGGCGCGCCCGCTGTACAATCTGCGCGATGAACGACTCAGCCGAGCGCTCACGCGGGTCAGCAACGCGCCACTGCGCTACGGTAACGCCTTGGCGCTCCTGCAGGACGGCGCGGCCACCTACGAGGATTGGCTGGCGGCGATCAGCCGAGCCGAGCGCTGGATCCACCTCGAAAACTACATCTTCAAGAACGACACAATCGGGCAGCGCTTCGCGGAGGCGCTTGCCGAGCGCGCGGCGGCTGGTGTGCGCGTGCGCGTGCTCTACGACTGGTTCGGCTCGCTCGATGTGCCGAACTCGTTCTGGCGACGCCTACGCCGCGCTGGAGTCGATGTGCGGGTGGTGAACCCGCTGTGGGATGGCGCTCCGCTCGATATCTTCCAGCGCGACCATCGCAAACTGCTGGCCGTCGATGGCGTCTACGCCTCAATCGGCGGTGTCTGTATCGCCGATGCGTGGCTGGCCTTCTCGCCCGTGACGGGGTTGCCCTATCGCGACACGGCGGTGCGCGTCACGGGGCCAGCAATCGCCGACCTGGAGCGGGCGTTCGCCGATATTTGGGATAGCCAGGGCACGCCGCTGCCACCCGACGAGGTGCCCGACATCGCCACGATTCCACCGGCAGGCGAGATCGAAGCGCGGGTGATCGTGCAGGAGCCGGGGCGACTACGAATGCTGCGCACACTGCAGGTGCTACTGGCGGGTGTCGAGGAGCGCATCTGGATCGCCGATGCGTACTTCTTGGCCACGCCGATCCTGCGCGAGGCGATTATGGCCGCCGCGCGCGATGGCGTCGATGTGCGCATTCTGCTGCCTTCCACCAACGATGTGCTATTGGTCGGGCCGCTTTCGCGCTACGGGTATCGGCCACTGCTGCAATCGGGCGTGCGGATCTGGGAGTACGCTGGCCCGATGATGCACGCCAAGACGATCGTGGCCGATGGTTGGTGGGCGCGGGTCGGTTCCACAAATATGAACATCACAGGGCTGATGACCAACTGGGAGATCGACCTGGTGGCTGAGGATCGGCGGTTCGCGGCAGCGATGGAGGCGATGTACGAGGAAGACTTGGAGAATGCTCGCGAGATCCTCGGTGGGCAACGGGGGCCACACCCTACACGGCCCGAAAGCCGCGCCGAACGTGTGGCGCGTCAGCATCACCCGCGTGTGCGCATGCCGAGCGCCCGCATGGCTCGTGTGAGTGCCACGTTGCAGGCGGTCAGTAGCACATCGCTGCAGCGCAACGAACGCACCGTGGGCGCCACGATCGGCGCGCTGCTGCTGAGCGTCTCGTTGCTGAGTGCGCGCTTCCCGAAGGTGTTGGCTTGGCCGTTGGCGATCATCGGCGCGCTGATCGGCGCGGTCAGTTTGATACGCGCCGCCAACCCTGAGGATGAGGACGAATGACGTACCTACAACTCCTGGTGGCTTCGTGCTTCAATGCCACTTAATAAGTAGGACTTAGGATTCATTGACAGTTACGCTGCTTCTGATATACTAGCGTTGTAGTCGAATCAGCTTAGTCTTAAAACATCGTTTTTTCCGATAGTAAAGGAGGATTTATGCCTTATGTCGATTGTTGTAATAAGGAATCGATATTCTATTGCTGCTGACTCGACTATCCCCACAATCGCTACGCAAACCTTGCGGTCGGCTAACCGCACCCTCGCGGCCACCCGAACGTCGGGCACCTCGCGCTAACGGTATTGTTTCTGATAGTTGAGCAGTGGCAGAGTTCGGAATCGCTCTGTTGTGTTATATGCCCAACTATTTGAGGAATTCCCACATCATGAGGCTAAAAAAAACATACTTTCTCGACGATGACGGCTACGACTTTGATGATGAGGACGAGCCGACGTTTCAGCGTCTCAGGAAACACGTTGGTAAGGACATGTCGCTCAACGAAGATCGCCGTCAGGCAAATAAGGAATTTGGTAAGCGCGTTAACAAGTTCCACAAAGAACGGCGTCGCAACGGCGACTATCACAAGCCTTAATTAGGTCGGTCATCGTTCGAGGAGTTTCTATAATCGGGGTGTAATCCCTTGTTTAAGGCACTCCCGAAAACGGATTTCGCTGTTTGGTCCAATAAGGCGCCTTGTTCGCAGGGCGCCTTGTTTGGCATTGTGTGGAAGACGGGGATGCAACCCCAGGAGGCCAAAAAACCAGTTTTCGCCTGAGAACCAGAATCACGCTATTACACTCAAGTGCTACTTTTGTACATCATCCTCGGTTTTGATATCACCGATCATTATTGTCGCTATTGTTTATCCCCTCTACCTACACTACCATACAATTACACGCCAAAATTAAGACTTATATTCACAAAAAAAGGGTAGACTTCGGATAAGGCTGCTGAATAACCCTCACAATACTGGGAGACAAACAAATGCCAGCAATCAGCGACCTCGATACGCTGTTGGCGCGGATGGAGCCGAAACTCAACCCCGGTCGTTTCGCCTTTGCTTCGCTGCCAGATGATGTGCAGCTTGATCCGAACACGATCGTCGCCTCGATTCGCGAGCCGGAAGGGCTCTCGGTGATTCTTCCCGAGCAGCAAGCCATTGAGCTTGGCCTGCCGATCGCGTTTGTAGCGGCGTGGATTACGCTCACAGTGCACTCCGATCTGGCGGCGATCGGCTTGACAGCCGCGTTCTCCAAGGCGCTCGCGCAAGTCGGCGTGAGCTGCAATGTGGTGGCGGGTGTGTACCACGATCACATTTTTGTGCCCGTCGAACAAGCGGAACAGGCGATGGATGCACTGCGCGCATTGCAACGCTAGCAAGCGCAAACACGTGATTGCAATCGCAAGCGCAAACCGCTCATCAACCACCATTGTCCAACGCGAGTTGGCCCAACCCCATCCCACGAGATACATCAAAAGTCGGAGTTCGAAAAAAAGGACAGGCGTGCTATACTATCCGAGTCGCACCCGCTACTGATTGACGCTATTTGTCGTCACCCCCTACATCCTCACGGCTACTTCGAGGAGGCGAAAACTCATGGAACAACTGCGTCACCTGCTGCCTTTTCTCAGGCAGTACCGCAGGTATTTGCTGTTGGGCTTGTTCTGCGCGATCTGCACCTCCGCACTCACAGCCACGATTCCGATGATTGTCCGGCAAATAGTCAACGATCTCCATAGCCACGGCGTCGTCGCCGAAGAACTGCTGCGCTATGGGCTGCTGATGCTGCTGATCGCTCTGTTCGACACACTGTTTCGCTTTGGCCAACGCATCTTCGTGATGAGCACGTCGTACCGGATCGAGTTCGACCTGCGCAAGGCCATCTTCGAACACTTACTGAAGCTCGAACAGCAGTTTTACAGTTCGATGCACACTGGCGACCTGATGGCGCGCGTCACCAACGATCTCTCGGCCATCCGCCAATTCCTCGGCCCGGGCATCAACTCCTGCCTCTCGGCGGGATTGTTGATCAGCGCCGCTGCCGTGCTGATGTTTACGACAAACGTCACGCTCACGCTGATCGTACTGCTGCTGATGCCGATTGTCACCGTGATGTTCGCGGTCGTCGGCAGGCGCATGCAGCGGATCTTCCGACGCGTTCAAGATCAGTTTGGCGATATCACCACGCGCGCCCAAGAGAACTTCAGCGGCATCCGCACCATCAAGGCCTACGCGCAAGAGGATGCTGAGCTTGAGGTCTTTCGCGAAGCGAACGAGACGTATCGCCGCCTCAACCTGCGCTACGTGCTGATGAGCGGCGCGCTGTGGCCCGCCATCACCGTATTGCTGAGCAGCATCGGCGCGCTGGTGTTACTGGTGGGTGGGCAGATGGTCGCCAATGGCACGCTCAGCCTCGGCGATCTGGTGTTGTTCAACACCTATTTGGCCCTGCTGTCCTGGCCGATGATCTCCCTGGGATGGACCGTCAACCTCTATCAGCAGGCCTCCGCCTCGATGGGACGCATCGCCGAGGTGCTGCACCGGGTGCCACGCATCGCCACACCACCCGACGCGCCCGCCGACTTCGAGGTCATGGGCGATATCGAGTTCCGCAACGTGGGCGTGCGCTTCGATGTCAGCCCTGCCCACGATTCACAAACCGCATTATCGAGCCAATCGCAGCCCACCACAAAGCCTCACTCGCTCCCCAACGATGGTTGGGCGCTGCGCCATATCTCGTTCCGCATACCCAAGGGTAGCTCGCTGGCGATCGTGGGTGCGACGGGCGCGGGCAAAACCACACTGATCAATCTGCTGGCGCGGGTGCGCGACCCCGATGAGGGCACGGTCCTGATCGATGGGCACGATATTCGCACCCTGCCGCTTGATCGGTTGCGCCAAGGCTTGGGCTACGTGCCGCAGGACACCTTCCTGTTCAGCGTGCCGCTGCGCGAGAACGTCACGTTCGGCAGGCCCAACAGCTCGCAGGAGGCCATCGATCGCGCTGCGAGCATCGCGCAACTGAGCAACGACCTGTCGCAGTTCCCGCAGGGGCTCGACACGATGATCGGCGAACGCGGTGTGACGCTCTCTGGTGGGCAGAAACAGCGCACCGCTATCGCACGGGCCGTGCTGCGCGAGCCGCGTGTGCTCATCCTCGACGATGCACTTTCGAGCGTCGATACGCACACCGCCGCCGAGATCTTGGCTGGCCTGCGCGAGGTGATGCACGGGCGCACCAGCATCATCATCGCGCAGCGCATCGCTACCGTGAAGGATGCCGACCGCGCGATCGTGCTGCACGATGGTCAGATCGTCGAGCAAGGCACGCATCGTGAACTGATCCAAGCTGGCGGACGCTACGCTGCAATGTATCGGCGCGAACTTCTTGAGGCGGAACTACAAGGCGAGTAGCTTCACTCTAAGGCGAGGAGCTCCATCTGTACGCATATCGCTCTCCCTGGCTGAAGCATACCGAGGAGGATAACTGTGGCCGCACAACAAGCAGAAGAAGACGAGATTCTCGGCAAGGCCTACGATGGTCGGCTCATGAAGCGGCTGCTTATGTTTGTCAAGCCCTATTGGCGGCGTGTCTTGCTTGCGCTGTTGTTGCTTTTCACGAGCGCGCTGATCGACCTCACGCCTGCGTATCTGCTGCGCCAAGCCGTCGATGGGCCACTCGCGCGTGGGGATGCTGCGGGTGTATGGCCGCTGTTCTGGATGTTGATCGGCGCGCTGCTGCTCACCTTTGTCCTGCGCTACAGCCAAACCTACCTGATGCAGTCGATCGGCCAACGGGTGATGGTCGATATCCGCATGCGCATTTTTGGCCATATCCAGCGCATGAGTCTGGCCTTCTTCGACCGCAACCCGGTCGGCAGGCTGCTGACCCGTCTCACCAACGATGTCGATACGCTCAACGAGTTCCTTTCGCAGGGTATGGTCACACTGCTGGGTGATAGTGCTCGGTTGCTGTTTATCGTTAGCTTTATGCTGCTGCTGAACTGGCGCTTGGCCCTGATCAGCCTGATGATGTTGCCAGTGGTGTTGGGCGCCACGCTCTTCTTCCAGCGAGTGATGCGCGCGGCCTTCCGCAAGGTGCGCCAGAGTTTAGCGCGTATCAACGCCTATCTCAACGAGCAGATCACCGGCATCCTGATCACGCAGCTCTTTAGCCGCGAGGAGCGCAGCCGCATACGGTTCGATGAACTAAGCAAGGATTATCGGGCCGCCCAGTTTCAATCGATGCTAGCCGTCTCGATCTTCTTCCCGACGGTGAGCTTTCTCGCTGTTGTCGCGAGCGCGCTGCTGCTCAACTTGGGTGGCCAAGTTGTGCTGGGTGGATTAGCCACGCTCGGCACACTGATCGCCTTCATCCAATACACCGATCAAACGTTCCAGCCCATCCGCAACCTCGCCGAGAATTACAACACGCTCCAGAGCGCTATGGCCTCCTCAGAGCGCATCTTCCGCATTCTAGATACCGAGCCGGAGGTGCGCGACCCCGAGCAGCCGCAAGCGCTACCGCAGCCTGTGCGCGGCGATATCGCCTTCAAGGATGTGTGGTTCAGCTACACGCCGGAACCCACCGAGCAGGATTGGGTGCTGCGCGGCATCTCGTTCACCATTCCGGCAGGGCAATCGGTGGCCGTGGTGGGTGCTACGGGCGCGGGGAAATCGAGCTTGGTGGGCTTATTGGCGCGCTTCTACGACATCCAGTGCGGCTCTATCACGCTCGATGGTGTTGATATTCGTCAGTTGCCGCAAAACACGCTGCGCCATCACATCGCCGCCGTGCCGCAGGACCCGGTCTGCTTCAGTGGCACCATCGCCTCGAACATCCGTCTGCACGATGAGACGATCAGCGATGAGCAACTGCGCGAGGCGGCCAAGATCGCCAACGCTGCGCCGTTTATCGAGCGGTTGCCGGGAGGCTACGAGTATGTGGTGCGCGAACGCGGCTCGAACCTATCGGTCGGTCAGCGCCAGTTGTTGGCCTTCGCCCGCGCGATCGCCTTCAACCCCGAGGTGCTGCTGATCCTCGACGAGGCGACATCGAGCGTCGATACCGAGACGGAGGCGCTGATCCAAGAGGCGCTCGAAAAGCTGTTGAAGGGGCGCACGTCGATTGTGATCGCCCATCGCCTCTCGACGATTCGGCACGTGGATCGCATCATCGTGCTGCACAAGGGCCAAGTGGTCGAGGACGGCTCGCACGACGAGTTGCTGGCGAAGGGAGGCTACTACCATCGGCTGTATCAACTCCAGTTCGCCGAGCCAATCAACACGCAGGGGCAGGTATCCACAGATTTCACAGATTGCATCAAATAGGAGCAAATCCGGAGGATCACTAACAGAGGCAGCATATTCCTGCGGCGTTAAATTGATGTCGGCCATATCTCGGCAAGCGATATGGATGCGCCGCACAACAAGGAAAGTGATATGGACCTTCTGTCGTGTGCAGAAGGTCCATATCACAAACAACACATTCCCCATGAAGCGATCTACGGCTTGAGAATGACCTTAATCGCCTCCAGCGTGCCTTTCGCCAGATCGTGCACCAACTGCGGGCCATCCTCCAGCGGCGCGACCAACTCAACCAGTTGCGAAACATCGAAGCCATCGCTGCGGCTTATCCACTGGATCGCCCGCCCGAACTCCTGATCGAAGCAGTACGCGCCCCGCAGCGTCAGTTCGCGAGTCACGATCTGCTGCATATTCACCTCGACCTCGGGGGCCGAGTTGCCGATCCAGGTCACATCGCCGCCGTTGCGCGCCACCAACAGCGATTGCTTGACCGCCGGAGTGGAGCCGACCGCCTCGATCACGGAATCGGCGCCCAAGCCGCCCGTCACCTCCATCACCGCCTCGACCGGATCGCGCTCGGCGATGTTCACCGTTACATCGGCACCCAGTTGCCGCGCCCGCGCCAAGCGGTGCTCGCTGCGGTCCGTCACGATGATTGTGCCAGCGCCCCGCTTCCGCGCGCAGACCAGCGCCAGCAACCCAATCGTGCCCGCGCCAATGATCACCAGCGTGTCCATAAGCGTGATCGGCGTGATGTTCACGGCGTGCATCGAGACGGCCAGCGGTTCGACCAATGCGCCCTGTTCCCACGTCATCGAATCGGGTATTTTGTAGAGCATCTGCTGGGGAACCCGCACAGCTTCGGCAAACGCACCGTTCATCGTGATGCCCAAGCCCTTGCGATTCACGCAGATGTTTGGCCGACCGCCACGGCAGGCCGGACAAACGCCACAGGTTTGCAGGGGATGGACCGCCACCCGCTCGCCAAGTTGGAAGCCAGTCACCTGTTCGCCCAGCGCCGAGATGGTGCCACTGAACTCGTGACCCATCACAATCGGCGGCTTGCGACGACCAGTTGTGCCCATAAAGCCATGTACGTCCGATCCACACACTCCAACGGCCTGTACTTCGACAACAACGTCGTTCGGACCTGGTGTCGGCGCCTCCAGCTGGCGCATCGGCATCTGCCAAGCCCCTTCATAGACCAGTGCTCGCATCAGAAAACCCCTTAGCTTTCAAGAGAATGGCGAAAACGAGCGTGTAACCTTCCTGCGTGGATGAATCGATGCTCCAACAACCCGATAGGACAAGAGGCTGGTTGAGCAAGCGCCCACCAGCCTCCATCCGCTCCACAAAGCGCTCAGTGCGCGATTACACCGCGACGATGGTGTTGCGCAACACGCCGATCTGATCGATCTCGGCCTCGACCACATCACCGTCCTTCAGATAGTTCGGTGGCGTCATGCCCATGCCCACGCCGCTCGGCGTGCCGGTCGAGATGATCGTGCCAGCCTCAACCGTCTGACCCTGCGACAGCACCGCCAGCGTGGTGGGGATGTCGAAGATCAGGTCGCTCACGCTCGAATCCTGGCGAGTCTCGCCGTTCACGCGCAAGCGCAGGCCCAACACGGTCGGATCGGGCAACTCGTCAGCCGTGACGATGCAGGGGCCCATCGGCGCGCTGCCGTCCAAGCTCTTGCCCTTGAAGAACTGCAAGTGCCGATCCTGAATATCGCGGGCCGAGAAGTCGTTGAGGATGGTGTAGCCGAACACGTAGCTGTAGCCGTCGGCCTTGTCGATATTCTTGGCATCGCGCCACACGATGTAGGCCAACTCCACCTCGTAATCGAAGGCCGAGGTCAGGTTGGTGTAGAGCGGCACATTGTCGCCTGGGTTTGCTACGGCAGTCACGGCCTTGGTGAAGAACACCGGGTGCTGCGGCAACTTCGGCTCGCGGCCCTTGGCGATCTCGGACTCGTAGGCGTGAGCCACGTAGTTCATGCCCAAGCAGATGATGTTCTGGCGTGGGCGCGGGATCGGGGCAAGCAACTTCACTTCGCTCAACGGGCGAGCGTTCGCGCCGGCCTCCAGCACGGTCTTCGCGGCTGCCAAGCCCTCGGGGCCTTGCAGGATCAGCGAGATCATGTCGGGGGCGACACTATCTAGAGGCACGACTTGATCGCCATTGAGCGCACCAATATGCGAACCGCTCTCGTCGCGGTACGTGACAAGACGCATGATAAAACTCCTTCGCGTGACTACCAAATAAGATGCGACGATAGTACCACAACTTCCAAAAAAAGCTGCAACGGATACGGGGAGATTTCGATCCGCATCCACAGCCATGTTTAGAGGAAGTGATTGGGTAAGATGATTGCGAAGGGGGAGGAATGACAATATGGAGCATTCCAACAACGAAAACTGCTTTTATCTCCACGTCTACCAAATCCGAATGATTACTGACACAAATGGTACACGAATGTTATGGCGTAATGCTGGTTCTCAACTGATACCCACATCTCCTGAGAAAGAGGTGATGTCGAGGCGCTGCGCGTAGCAGCGCCTCGACATCACAAAAAGAAGAAAGTTCCTTGCTGCCGCAGGCTAAAACTGGCTATATCCTGACACTATCCAACTGATTTGGTATTAAAACATCAATCGAACAACGCAATATTCTCTCGCCTACAGTTTTGAGCGCACAGCAAAGCGCGCTGAAATAGCGCTTTGCAATGTCGTGATTGAATGTGAAACGTTACGCCTTGCGAATCTTTAGGAACTGCGCCAACCGTTCGGGCTGCCGTGCCAACAGCGAGAACGAAGGGATCTGAGGGAGATCGCGAATCATCGAGCGCCAACGATCAACAGGGGTCGTTTCCGGCGTCAAATGCGCGTTCAGATATGACATCGTGGTGGAATAGCCAACATCAATCAATTCTTTCGAATGATCAAAATCGGAGTACGAGCGAGGGCGCCCCACTTCTAACTGAATATTGTGGATGGTAACGCCACGCCGACGCAGCATCCCCACTAGACGATGTTCCTGCTCATCCTGCCTGCTCAACATCGCGTTCAGCGCGTACGACAGCGTCTCGGCCAACGAGCCATTTGGCGCAGAAGCGCGCTCAACAATCTTCAGGGCGTAGATCGTGAGTGCGCCGCAGTTCACCGCCTCCTGCAGCGGCAGATTCGCCACCACCGCGCCATCCACCAAAAGTTCATCTTTATAGCGATAGGGCGGGAAAAAGGGCGGAATGGCCGTGCTCGCCATAATCGCATCGACCACCGATTCCTGCGGGTCGTTGCCGAACAAACGCAACTGCCCGCTGCTCAGCACCGTGGATGTGACTTTGCAGGGCACGCGCAACTCACCGAAACGCTCCACATGCCCCATCATCATCGAGGAAACAAACCGCTGAAACGAATCTTGAGGATGCAGGCTGCCGCCGCCGCATAGCAAGCGCCAACCTACCGTGAAAGGGTTGCCGGGGAAGATATCGTGCCGACGCACCCTACGCCAACTTTCAGCGATCCAATGCGCACCATCGAGTGTGGGGTTTGTGGCGAATGCCACGCCATTGAGGGCACCGACAGAGGTTCCAACGATCAGATCAGGGCGAATATTCCGCTCGAGAAGAGCGAGCAATGCGCCTGCTTGCACTGCACCACGGCAGCCACCACCACTTAAAACAAAAGCAATCATCATTGTGCTCCTTCCAGACCACTCCGTTGTGACGAAGGGACACAAGGCCCTGCACCACAGAGATGCAGGGCCCTTTTCGCAAGATCTTCCTTATGAAAAATCATACCATGTGGCCTGCGTAGAATCAAGGTGATTGGAATATTTCAACGAACGTTATATCTACCTTGAAGAAGCATCTATTAGGCCAAGAAAATGAAAAAAAGCCCCCCATTCTGTGAAATAACGAAGGGCTTTGCGATGCTAATTCCGCACGCGCAGTAACACGAGGTTGTTGGAGGGATCGCGCACCGCCCAACCTTCCGCCTGCTCCTCAAGCGGGATATTGGCGGCGTGCAGGTTATCGCGCACCGCATCCAGCGCCGCGCGTGACGGCAGCAGAATCTCGTAGCTCAGCAATCGCGCGGCGCTCTCGGGCGGATTCGGCACACCCACGCCAGCCCAAGTGTTCATGCCGATGTGATGATGGTAGCCACCCGCCGCGATAAAACTGGCCGAAGGCATCTGGAACATATGCTCAAAGCCCATACCGTTGATGTAGAAGCGATTGGCCTCGGCCAAGTTCGAAACCTGCAAGTGGATATGACCCATATCGGTGCCATCGGGCAGGCCAGTCCAGGGCGCCTCATTCTCTGTTAACTCGCCCAAGATCGAGCGGATGTCGAGCGGCTCGGTGACCATCTGCATCGCGCCCTGTGCATCGTACCACCCGGAGCGCGGGCGGTCGCGGTACACCTCGATGCCGTGGCCGTCGGGGTCGGAGAGATAGAGCGCCTCGCTGACCAGATGGTCGGATGCGCCGCCAATCGGCGTGCGAACCTCGGCGAAGTGCTGGATCACGCGGGCGAGGTCGTGGCGGGTCGGCACACGGATCGCAAAGTGGTACAGGCCAGTCGCACGACGCACAACCCGAGCGCCGGGCTGCTCGTGCAACCGAAGCAGCGGCAGATTGCCAACGCCCAAAGTGGCCACATCGCCCTCGCGCGAGAACAACTTCAGGCCGATATGATGCTCGTAATACGCGATCGAACGGTTTAGATCACCCACGCTGAGCGATACAACACCGATTGCTAGTTCGGGATCAAGAGGATTGGTCACAATATACCTCCAATATTCTGCCAAATAGTAATGTTAAGACGTTTCTTCTCTGTTTGAGCGTATCTTACAGGGCACCTGTCCCTTCGTTCGTCCCCTGCGATACGGGGACAGTCTTGACCTCTTTCATCTGTGTAATCTGTGGATTAGCTTCCTCTTTACGTTCAACGAAACACACTGTTATCTCGAACGGTCGAAGCCCTAAGCGAAGCGAATAGGGAGTGATCTCAAAGCACAATACAATGTAAAGCAATGCGATTCCTCATGTTGCCTAGCGGCTCGTTACTCAGAAACTGGCCGTTGAATGAGTCGAGTAGAACGCGCCCCAAACGCTCAAGACTGTAAGAGACGAAGAGATTCTTCACTTCGTGCTGCATACTCCGTTCAGAATGACTCTATTTGAGAACTGCTCGTTGAATAGGCGCGCAAGACTAGTTACCGCCACTCTCTCTATCGCCCGCGATATCAGCATCTCGGAATGACAATGAGAACTCCCAACAACCCATAAGACCATACAACGAATGCAGCAACCAAAACACGCCTCATTTGCCCTTTTCAATCTGTGAAATCTGTGAAATCTGTGGATTACCCTCCGATTGAAAAATGCCGATCGCTGGCGTATCATTGCCGCATGAGTACGATTCAGCTGAAATTGCTTGGCGTCCCACAGCTGTTGCGCGATGATCAGGTCGTGGTGTTGCGCCGCGCCAAAGCCACCGCACTGCTGGTGTACCTTGCGGCGGTGCGTGTCGCACAACCGCGCGAGCGCGTGCTGGATCTGCTCTGGCCCGAAAGCAAGCCACAGGCGGCCCGCAAGAATATGCGTAATACGCTGTGGGAGATCAGCGAGGCGCTCGGCCACGATGTGCTTGAGCAGCAGGGCCAAGCCCTCCGCATCGCGCCGGAAGTCGTTATCGACCTGCACCAATTCGAGGATGGCCTGCTGCTGCTCGAAAGCGGCACGGTCACCGCGCTTGAACAGTTGGTGGCGCTCTACCGCGGACCGCTCGCCGATGGCCTGGTGGTGAACCAAGCCGTCGAGTTCGAGCTATGGCTGGAAGCCGAGCGCGAACGCCTCACCGCGCTGTACCTGCGCCTGCTGGAACGTATTGTGGCGCTGCGGCGCAGCATGGGCGATTGGCAGGCCGTGGCGGATCAAGCGCGACGGGCGCTCGCCGCCGACCCACTGCACGAATCGATGCACATAGCGCTGATCGAGGCGCTGCTCCACTTGGGCCAGCGCGCCCAAGCCATGCAGCAGTACGCCTCGCTGACCGAGTTGCTGTGGCGCGAACTGGCGGTGACGCCGCTGCCCGAAACAGCTGCCCACTACGAGGCGTTGCTCAGCAACCTTCCGCAACCGACAGCGCCACCGCCCGCCCCGCCAACGGCGCCGCAGCCAGAGCCATTGCCGCCGCTGGTTGGTCGCACCGCCGAGCTTGCGCTGCTCGATGCCGAACTAGCGCGGGTGCGCCAAGGTTCCGCCCGTGTCGTGCTGATCACAGGCGAGTTGGGGGTTGGCAAAACGCACCTGTGGCAACAGTGGACGAGCGCTCAACAAGCCACGGTGCTGAGCACCTACGCCCTCGAGATCGGTGAGCCGCTGCCGTTCGGACCGTTGCTCACACTCTTTCGGCGGCCAGGCCCAGCGCAGCAGATCGTGCGGTCGCCCTCGCCGCTCGCGCCGATCTGGCTGGCGGAATTGGCCCGTCTGCTGCCCGAAATCGCGCAGGACGACCTGCCAGTGCGCCCCGATGTCTCATCCGCCGAGGAACGGGCGCGGCTCTTCCAAGCCTTGGCCGAGGCGATCCGCCTGCTGATCGGCCCGCTGGCCATCTTGGTGATCGACGACCTGCATTGGGCCGACGCCACCACGCTCGACTTCCTGCTCTACCTCAGCGACTATCTGCGGGAACAACCGCTCCTGCTGATCGGCTGCTTCCGCCCGCCGGAGGCCAACGAGCGACTATTGGCCCTGCAAGCCACGTGGCTGCGTCGCGGCGTGTTGCAAGCGCTCTCGCTCTCACGGCTCAGCACCGCCGAGGCGCAGACGCTGCTCAACACGTGGGGCACAACAGCATCCGCTCAACAACAGGCCCATTGGATCGAGCAGAGCGGCGGGAATCCCTACTTTCTGCGCGAATTGTGGTACGCCAACGCCAGCGAGCCGCCCGATGATCTGATCGCGTTGGTGCGGGCACGGCTACAGGCCAGCATTCCCGCCTGGGCCAACCAAACCCTGCAGGCGGTGGCGATCCTGGGTGGCGATGCCGATTTCGCGGTCATCAAGGCGACCTGTGGGCGCAGCGAGGATGGGACGATCAACGCGCTCGATGCGCTGGTTGATGCTGGCGTGCTGGTGTTGCAGGGCGAGCGCTACCAATTCGCGCATCCGCTCGTCGCCACGATCGTGCGGCAGGAGTTAGCTCCGGCCCGACGCGCCTTTCTGCATCGACGGGCCGCCCAAGCGCTCGAACGCTCAAGCATCGCCACGCCGGGCCGCTTGGTGGAGCACTACGCTGCCGCTGGCGATGCCCATAGCGCGGCGCAATACGCCGAACAAGCCTCGCAACAGGCCCTCGCGCTCGGCGCGTTCGCAGAGGCGGTGCGCTACGGTCAACTCACTGTCGGGTGGGAGGCCACCGCCGAACGACAGTTGCTGCTGGGCGAGGCGCTGATGTCGGTCGGCGAGGTGAGTACCGCCCAACAGCAGTTCCGCGATGTGTTGGAACGCTCCGAACAGCGCGGCGATCTGGTTGGGGCAGCACGGGCCTGCCTGATGCTGACGCAGATCGCGATCATCCAAAACGAGCCGCAGCACGCCCAAGCTTGGCTGGAGCGCGCGCCCATCGAGCAGATCCAAGACAGCGAGCCAGCCGTGAGCGTGCAACTCCACCTGATGCGGGCTGCCGTGGCGCGCCAAACCCGCGACTATGCTCACTCCGCCGCACAACTCGACGTGGCCGAACAGCTCGCGCTCCAGCATCAGTTCGCGCTGCAAATGCAGCCGATCCTGTTTGAGCGTGGCAATCTGCAGGCCGACCAAGGGCTGCGCGCCGAGGCGATCACCATCTTCGAGCGCGTCTTGCAGCTTGCGCAGGCCGCCAACACCCCCGTCTATCAAGTGCTGGCAGGCAACAACCTGGCCTACAACGCCCTACTGAACGATCAACTTGCGCTAGCCAGCGCGCAGATCGAGCGCACCATCGCAATCGCCAAGGACTACGCCTTAGGCTTCCTCTGGCAATACGTGCAGAGCACCGCAGGCGAGATCGCATTGGCGCAGGGCCAGTTCGCGGAGGCGGCGCAGGCCTTCGAGGACGCGTTCACGGCGGCGCAGGCGTGGGACAATCACATTCACATGGCGAATGTGCGCACCAACCAGGCGCAACTCGCCATCCGCCAGGGCGACACCGCGCAGGCCCGCACGCTGCTCGCGGAGGCGCGTCAGCACCTCGGCACAGCCATCAATCCCCATATCCAAGGCAGAATCGAGCAGTTGGCCGAACAACTCGCCGATCAGCGATAAATCGCCGACGCGCTCGATCAAACTGCGCGCCCATGGTTGCGGGAATGGCTCGTGTATGTGGTACTGTATCAGCACGTTTGATCACAACATTACGCTGATCGTTACGATATTGGGGAAACGATGCGCCTCTACATTCCAGCACCCCACCATCGCCTCGTCGCGCTCGCAGCGCTGATGCTTCTGCTCATCGTGTCGCTGCCGAGCGCTGCTCAGTCGGCGCAACCCGCAGCCTGCCTGCCCGGCCAAGGTTGGCAGTGGGCCTACGGCGACGAACAGCCAGCCGTTGCGCAACGGCTTCGGCGGCAACTCCAGCAACTCGGCCTACAGGCCAACGTCACCGCCCGCAGCTTCGGCGAACGCGACTCGTGCGGCGCGTTCCACCAGCATGCCGTCGATCTGAGCGTCAAACTCGCCGTTCCCGTACCCAGCGCCGCAGCCCAAACGCAACTCTATCAGCAGATCGAGCAGCAGGCCGAGCGCGCCGTCGAGCGACTAGGCAGGCTCGATATTTCGTTCGCCATGGGTGAGCCACTGCGCCGCCCGCAGCAACCCACCGTCGCCGCGCACACCGCCGCCACACCCAGCACCGCAACGTACCAGCGCAACGTCTACGTCGTCACCTACGACCCGCTGCTCAGCAACGGCAAACTGCTCAACGAACACCTCGGTTGGAGCAACCACACCACCATCACCACCGAAACCGTGGCGTTCTTCCGCGAAGCCTCGCACAACCGCCTCGAATACATCATCGCCGCAACCACGGTGATCACGGATGGCTGGCCCGTCAAGATCGACGGTTTTCGCTACACCGAAGCCGAATACCTCGACCTGTACAACGACCCCAGCAAAGGCCACGAACCCGATAACGTCGATTACAACGCCATCGTCAACGACCCACGCCTCGACATCTGCGGCAAAGCCAACCGCAACGAGATCGACGAAGTGTGGATCTACAACGGCCCCTGGTTCGGCTTCTACGAATCGACGCTCGTTGGACCCGACGGCTACTGGTTCAACAGCCCGCCCGTGCCCGAGCCGCACAACTGTCAGCGGATCATCCCGATCATGGGGCCGTCGCTCGAACGCTCCTCCCAAGAGGCCATTCACAACTTCGGCCACCGCACCGAGTCCGTCATGCGGCACATCTTCGGCAGTTGGGAGCAAAACCGCACCGCTCACGACTGGGAACGCTTCGCACTGCTCAAACACGCCTCGCCCAACTACAGCTACAGCGGCTGCGGTAACGTCCATTTTCCGCCCAACTCCACCATCGATTATATCTTCGACGACCCAGCCGTTGTGCCCTCCAACTGCACCGATTTCGTCAACTACCCGAACTTGGGCGACCCGCAGAGCGTCGTCAAACCCACCACCTGCAGCGATTGGGGCTGCGACGAGATCGGCTTCTACACCTACTGGTTCGGCAATCTGCCCCGCAACCAGGAGTGTATCGCCACCAACTTCGGTAGCGACTGGTGGGCCTACATCCTCAAGCCCGAACTCGCCAATCAGCCCACCAAAGCCTGCCTCCAACACGCCACCTACGCCCCACTGATCGGACGATAACGAAAAGAGGGATGCCGTTTGTGCGGCATCCCTCATCATCCACAAACGATCAAGCGTAGCTACAAGCCAACCTGAGTTGGGAACGGGTTGCGCTCCTTGCTGCCCAACTGGTGCCAGTACGGGTACGGCGGCCAAACCGCGCTCGCCGCATCGAGCCGCGCGATCTGCTCATCGCTCAAGCTCCAGCCCACCGCCCCCAGGTTCTGCAACAACTGCTGCTCGTTGCGCGCCCCGATGATCACCGACGACACCGAAGGCCGCTGCATCACCCAGTTCAGCGCCACCTGCGCCACCGTCTTATCGACCTCCTGCGCAATCTCCTCCAGCACATCGACCACCTTGTAAATGTACTCGGCGTCGATGCGATGCTGTTCGGCGGCCTTCGTCGAGAGGCGCGAATCCTGGGGCAACGGCTGGCCGCGCCGCATCTTGCCGGACAAGCGCCCGCCCGCCAGCGGACTCCACACCAGCGTACCCACCCGCTGATCGAGCGCCAGCGGCATCAACTCCCACTCGAAATCGCGGCCCACCAGCGAATAGAACGCCTGATGCGACACATAGCGTTCCAAGCCGTACTTCTCCGAGATAGCCAGCGACTTCATCAAGTGCCAGCCCGAAAAATTCGAGCAACCGATGTAGCGCACCTTGCCGCTGCGCACCAGATCGTCGAGCGTGCGCAACACCTCCTCGATCGGCGTCTGCGCATCGAAGCCGTGCAACTGATAAATATCGATGTAATCGGTGCCCAGACGCCGCAAACTCGCCTCGCAGGCCCGGATCAGATGGTGCCGCGAGGAGCCCAAGCCATTCGCGCCCGGCTCGGTGCGCCCGTTCGCCTTCGTCGCGATCAACACCTGATCGCGGCGCGAACCGATCGCCTTGCCCAGAATCTCCTCCGACAAGCCCGCCGAATACGTATCGGCGGTGTCGAACAACGTCACGCCTGCATCCAGCGCCACATCGATCAGACGGGTCGCCTCGGCCACCTGCGTGCTGCCCCACCCGCGAAAAAACTCATTCCCACCGCCAAAAGTCGCCGTTCCCAAGCTCAACACGGGCACCTTCAAGCCCGAGCCACCTAACAAACGATACTCCACGGCTCACGTCCATTCAGCGCTGCGCCACACCAGCACAGCGCACTACAACAGAACCCATCAGCACAATACCACCACTCATCCCCGATCTCAAGAGACAATTTGGCGCATCAGCATAAAACAAGACACGAACCACTACCAATCGAAATCTTTTCTTTTAGGAAGAAACAGCGCCGCCGCCTCGTCAACGCCCGTTGTCACGGCGCGCCGCCACAAACGCACCGCACAATCAGGCTGACGCCCTGGTCATCGCAAGCAGCAGCGATCCTGCCACCGCGCAGCTATCCGACGGCGCCGCAACCCACCGAGCATTGCTCTACCACAAAAATAAGCTACAATACCATCAACACAGGTTGTTGGAATCGCAACGACATCGCAAATCCAAACAGAGGCATCATGTACGCTGTTACCGCAACCCCAGGGCATTACGAGCCACACCTTCGGCAATGGGTGCCGCTCGCGCAGCAAACCCACACCATCACCGCGAAACGGCTCACCATCGCGATGCTGAACGTGTGGAACGTGTATCACCACTTCGAACAGCGCTGCCAAGCCATCCTCGATCTGCTAGCAGCATCGCAGCCCGACCTGATCGCCCTGCAAGAAGTCACGCCAGCATTCCACCAACAGATCCTCAACACGCCTTGGATACAGGACTCCTATCAACTGTCCGACATCTATGCGGAGAGCGTCGATCCCTATGGCGTGCTGCTGTTCAGCCGCTACCCCGCATCATTCGAGCTGATGCCGCTGCCTAGCGCCCACGGGCGTTGCCTGCACACCGCGCAACTCACCATCAACCAGCACACCACCACCTTCTCCGGCGTGCACCTGGAGAGCACCATCGACGCCGCGCCAACTCGCGCGAAACAGCTCACGCAGATATTCCCGCAGTTGGCCGCCGCGCCGCACGCCATGCTCGTCGGCGATTTCAACTTCTGCTCCAGTTGGGAGGAAAATGCGCAACTGCCATCGGACTACCAAGACGTATGGGCTACGCTGCGGCCTCACGATCCTGGCTACACCGTCGATACCACCATCAACACCATGCGCCTCGAAGTGATGGGCAAGCCGAAACACGTGCGCTTCGACCGCATTCTGCTGCGCTCGCAACAGCCCGGTTGGCAGGCCGAAAGCATCGAACTGCTCGGCACCGATGCGCTAGAAGGCACATCGCCAGCCGTCTTTCCATCCGATCACTTTGGCCTGATCAGCACACTCATCTGGCGCGAGAACTAACCAGCGCAGAGCAAAGGGGGAGCGTGCTACTTCACGCTAGCATTCAGGAGGTCTGGGGCCTTGGCGACCGCCTATGAACTTATTGACGGCGACTTGCTCACGCAGCTAGTCGAAGTGATTGTAAACCCCTGGAATACCAACCGCGTGCCGTGGTGGTTACTACTGCCGCACGGTGTTTCGGGGGCAATCAAGCGCCGAGCGGGCACCGCACCGTTTCGCGAACTCCAAGCGCTCGGGCCGCTGGCGCTCGGGCAAGCAGTGCTCACTCAAGCAGGCAACCTCAACTACAAGGCGATCATCCACGTCGCATCGATCACGCTGTGGGGCCGTTCGCGCCCCGACATTGTGCGCGCCGCGCTCACCAACGCCCTCGCACTGGCCCAACGTCACTCGTTTGCGTCGCTGGCCTGCCCATTGCTCGGCAGCGGCAGCGGCGGCCTCGACGAGGACACAGCGCTCGCAACGATGCTCGACGCCTTGACCCACACCTCATACAACGGCAAACTGCTGCTGGTGCGCTACACAAACAGCGCCCACACATCAAGCCGCTAGCCCATAGAAACCCCGAAAAACAGCACAATCACGTGTCACTTGTCGCTGATGTCTGCTTCGCAATCGATACCACAAAAAGAGAAAATACCTTGCTGCCGCAGGCTAAAACAGCCTTGTAATCACCAATGTCCGATGTAGCATCATAAAATCAATCTGTGTAATTTATGTAATCTGTGGATACAAACAACAAGGGCGACCCGAAGGCCGCCCCGCATCGCCAAGCGCAAAACCGCTACGCAGCACGCAACGTGTGCAACACCTGCACCTGTCGCAGCAACTCCTTGAACATCGGCTCAGTCGAATTGCGAATCATCTCGTTCGGCACGAAGCGACCCTGCTCATTGAAGAACTGCGTAAACATCGGGATCACCACGCCCTCATTGAGCGGCGTCATCTTCAGCGCCGACACGATCGGCTTGATCGCCTGCACTGCACGCAGACCACCGGCAACCCCACCGTAGCTCACAAACGCTACGGGCTTGTACGCCCATTCCTGATGCAGAAAATCGATCGCATTCTTCAGCGGCGCGTTAATGCTATGATTGTACTCGGGCATCACAAAGATAAACGCATCGGCGGCATCGACACGCGCACTCCACGCCTTGGTGTGCTCGTGCACATACTGGCGCAACCGAGGGTGATTCGGCTCATCGAAAAACGGCAGATTGATCTCCGCCAGATCAAGCACCTCAACCTCGAACTGACCATTTGCGCGAGCCTCTTCGGCAATCCACTCACCAATCGCTAAACCACGACGACCAGGACGAGTGCTGGCGATCACCACCGCCAACGTAGGCTTAGTAGACGACATGATACCTGTTTGACCTCTAGTTTCCATAGTTGACAAGTCATCGTAGGATGGCTATCATGAAGATAAACAACATTCGTTGTCTATCATACACATATTGCCTACAATGACTGTTGTTCGTTTTGTACGAATATATTATAGTGCAACACTCGTTGATTAGCCAACAGGTGTTGAGGAAGTGGTCAATGGCAAGCGTAACAGTAGAGATTTGGTCGGATATCGTCTGCCCGTGGTGCTACATTGGCGAACACCGATTCGAAGCGGCCCTCGCAGAATTTCCGCACCGCGATGATGTTCAAATCATCCACCGCAGCTTTCAACTCGACCCCACCACGCCGCGCGACAGCCGCGAGCGCACGCTCGACATGCTCAGCAAAAAGTACGGCGTGAGCATGGCCGAGGCCACCGCGATGGAGCGCCGCGTATCGAGCTTGGCCCAAGCCGATGGCTTGCCAATGCGCTCGGACCGTTACACCGCCAACACCTTCGATGCCCACCGACTGGTGCATTTCGCCGCCAAGTACGGCAAGCAAGACGAGATGTTGAAGGTGCTGTTCGCAGGGCACTTCGCCAACCAGAAGCTGGTCGGCGACCACGAAACATTGGTGGAATTGGCGGTCGAGGTTGGTCTCGACGCCGAGGAGACCCGCCAGGTGCTCGCTAGCGATGCCTACGCCGCTGAGGTGGAGGCCGATCTGCGCCGCGCCGCGATGTTCGGCATCCGTGGCGTGCCGTTCTTCGTGCTGAACGAGCAATTCGGCGTATCGGGTGGGCAGGCCAAAGAGGTGTTTGCGCAGGCCCTTGAGCAGGCATGGACTGCCGCCAACCCCCTGAAGATGGTCTCGACCGCCGGCAGCGACGCCACTTGCGAGGACGGCAGTTGCGCGGTCTAACAGCACTCACAAGCCATCAAAAACGAGGCAGGGGCAACACGCCACCTGCCTCGTTCGATTCTCCAGCGCCTTACTTCTTGCGCCACTCGGCGTAGCCAGCCTCGTCGAGCGCCTTGAAATCCTCGTTGCTCAACACCAGGCTGGCAGCCGCCACATTCTCCTCCAAATGCGCGATGCTGCTGGTGCCCGGGATCGGCAGCATCACAGGGCTGCGCTTCAGCACCCACGCCAGCGCCACCTGCGCAGGCGTCGCGCCCAAGCGCTTCGCCACATCGTCCAGCACGCTGCCCTCGCGCGCCAAGTTGCCCGCCGCCAGCGGGAACCACGGGATGAACGCGATGCCCTGCTGCTCACAGTACTCAAGCACCGCCTCGCTCTGGCGCTGCACCAAGTTGTACATATTCTGCACACTCGCGACCGGGAAGTACTGCTGCGCGGCCTTCACCTCATCCACGCTCACCTCGCTCAGACCCACGTGCCGAATCAGACCCTCGCGCTGCATATCGGCGATCACACCAAACTGCTCTTCGTGGCTAACCTTCGGGTCGATGCGATGCAGTTGCCAGAGATCGATGCGCTCCACGCCGAGCTTGCGCAAGCTCATCAACACTTCCTGGCGCAGATACTCGGCTCGGCCAAGCGGAATCCACTTACCGGGGCCGTTGCGCGCCTGCCCGGCCTTGGTCGCCACGATAATGCCGTTGTAGGGGTGCAGCGCCTCGCGGATCAACTGCTCGCTGACATCCGGCCCGTAGGAGTCGGCGGTGTCGATGAAGTTAATGTCGAGTTCCGGCAGGCGGCGCAGCAGCCGCAGCGCGCCTTCGCGATCGGCCGGCTCGCCCCAGACACCAGGGCCAGTAATCCGCATTGCGCCAAAGCCCAACCGATTGACGGTCATATCGCCGCCAATGGTGATAGTGCCACCGGGTTTTACAGAGAGAGTCGTCATGACTTAGCTTCCTTCCGAATATCTTGGCGTTTCTGTAGCCGATCAGCCCACACACAGGCTTCACCCAAACTTCCAAAAGAATAACGCCAAATCACGTTGCGGCCTATCATACCAGAAGAGGGCAAGCCATCATTCCTGCTGTTTGCTAGTCACCACCCACACGCCGATAAACACGAGCGCAGCGCCCAATACAAACCACTCGTTCAGGCGTTCGCCCAGCAGTGCCCAGGCCACCAATACACCCGCGAGAGGCTGCAGATACATCGTGATGGCGACCTGTGCCGCCTGCACCCGACTATACGCCCAGAACAGCGTCAGGAAGCCCACCACCGTCACGAGCAAGCCCGTATACGCCACCGCGCCTAGGCCCGCCCACGTCCACTGCACGGTTGCGCCCGCCAGCAGCTCGCCCGCTGCGAACGGCACCAAGCAAAACGTGCCCACAAGTCCGGCAGCGGTCGTCGTGACCAGCGGGGCGTAGCGCCTCATCATCCGCTTGCCCATCACGTTGTAGAAGGCCCAGGTGAAGCCATTGGCTAGGAAGATGAGGTCGCCCAGCAGGCGTTGGCCCAGCGCAACATTGGCCTGTTCCTGCGGCCAAAGGATCAGCGCCAAACCCACGATCGCAAAGGCGAAGCCCAGCCACACGCGCTTGGAGATGTGTTCGCCAAGCCAAAGCCCAGCCATCAACGCGATCCACAGCGGCGAGGCCACCGAAAGCAGCGAGATATCCGAGGCCGGGCTGAGTTTCAGCGCGAGGGTTTGCGCCAACTGCGCCACACAAAAGCCCATCAAGCCCATTAGGGCGAGCCACCAGCGGTCGGGGCCGCGCAGCAGTGCGATCGCCTCGCGCCCAGCCAAGGGCAGCAATATCGCCATGGCGAAGCCGAAGCGCAACAGGGCGAACAAAAAGGGTGGGATCGTCTCAAGCGCGGGCTTGGTGATCGGGAAGGCGACGCCCCAGATGATGTTGACGCCTGCCATGGCGAGCAACGGCAAATAGAGGCGCGATGCGGTTGTGGTAGGTTGCTGGTCGGTCATGTCCACAGGGAGGCTCCTCAATGCAAAATAAGAGACCAGGTGGCGCGTATTGGTGGGATGCAGAGACGACACAGTATACCACCGAGCCTACCTGGCGCCTGTTTGCTTGATACTACGCTAAGTCTCCCTCCCACGAGCAGATGCTGAAGCCAAGCAATACCAAATCCGAATGATTATGTATACAAACGGCACGTGAATGGTATGGCGTGATGCTGGTTTTCAACTGATACTCACATCTCCCGAAACCAGTAATGTCGAGGCGCTACGCATAGCAGCGCCTCGACATCACAAAAAGAAGGAAGTACCTTGCTGCCGCAGGCGAAAACAGCTTTTCATATTACCTGTCCAAGCAGATTTAGTAGAACAAGGAATGGTATAATCGCCGAGCGTATCCGCTCTTCGTCTAGAAGGAACCAATAATGGCTTATCATGCAACGCTGGCCGATAAACTTGTGCCCGCGCGTCTGACTCGTTCGTGGCAGGGCAATGTCGTGTTGGTTGTGCTATTCAGCGCCTTGATCGCGCTGACTGCGCAGATTCGGGTGTATTTGCCGTTCACTCCGGTGCCCGTCACCGGGCAGACCCTGGGTGTGTTGCTGGCTGGCGCACTGCTCGGCGCGCGCCGAGGCGGTGCCGCAACCCTGCTCTATGTGCTGGCTGGCGCGGCTGGCCTGCCGATCTTCACCACCGCATCACTGTTTGGGCCAACTGGCGGCTATCTGCTGGCCTTCCCGATTGCGGCGGCCTGCGCTGGCCTGCTGATCGAGCGCGGCTGGGATCGCACGGTCGGTGGCGCGCTGGTGGCCATGCTGCTCGCCACGCTGATCATCTACACGCTCGGCACGCTCTGGCTGAGTTGGTACGTCGGCAGCCTGTCGGTGGCGTTCGCCAAGGGCGTGCTGCCCTTCTTGGTCGGCGACGCGGTGAAGATCGGCTTGTGCGCGCTGGTGCTGCCAAGCGGCTGGGCACTGCTGCGCCGCTGATCCCTCGGTCTTTCTGCCGATTGCGAGCACGTTGGCATCGTGCTATAATTGCATAAGAACTGCGATGGAGACGACGTAGGGCGTTTTTCGCTTTCAGAGAGCCGCCGGGTGGTGCGAGGCGGTAGTCGGAAACGTACCGAATCCCCTCCTGAGTTGCAAGGGAAAACACCACGCTCCGCTTGGTGATCTAACCTTCCGCCGGGGACGCCCGTTATAGCGTTGCTGTAGTGTTTGCTATGGCTATTCGAGGCCGCCATTCTGTGGTGGTGAACGAAGGTGGTACCACGGGAGCTTTGCCTCTCGTCCTTCTGGGACGAGAGGTTTTTTGTTTGCGTATGGACTATCGGCGTACCAAGGGGGCATTGTGAAACAGATCGAGCAGGCCGTTCTTGGCAGGGTGTATGGGTTTGCAATCGCGGTACGGCGCCTGATGTGGCTCACGCTGCGCCCCAAGGGCGTGGGAGTGCGCACCTTGGTGATCCACAACGACCAAGTGCTGCTGATCCGGCATCGAGCAGGCGCAACACCCTGGGGATTGCCGGGAGGCGGTATCTCGCGCTACGAACGCATGATCGAGGCGGCCCGTCGCGAAGTGCTGGAGGAGACGGGCGTCGCGGTGACGATGGAGTATTTGCTGGGCCTGTACGATAACTTCCACGATGGCTTCAGCAACTACATCGCGGTCTATGTGGCGAAGCCCCACAACGAGCCGCGCCTCCCGCGCTCGCTGGAGATCGCCGAGGTGCGCTACTTCCCGCTCGACGCGACGCCCGATACGCTCGACCCTGGCTCGCGCCGCCGCATCGACGAGTATATGGCTGGGAAACGAGGAATCTCGGCGTTATGGTAACGTTTGGGGCCAAACTTGTGATTAAACCCTTAGATTGTGGTAGGTATGGCGTTTGCCCAAAAGGGCGGTGATCGGCTACCATCAGTGGGAGCTAAACACGTTTCAATGACACAATGGAGAGCCCGATGCCCGCATATACACCCATTATCGGAACACTTGGCTACGTCATGTCGCCTGATGGGAAGTCGGTGTTGCTGATTCACCGCAACACACGACCAGAGGATCTGCACTACGGTAAGTATAACGGTTTAGGCGGCAAGCTCGAAGCTGGTGAAGATGTCGTGGCAGGCATCTGCCGCGAGATCCGCGAGGAGGCTGGCATCGAGGTCGAGGAACTGACTCTGCGCGGCACGATCAGTTGGCCGGGCTTCGGCAAAAATGAGGAGGATTGGTTCGGGTTTATCTTCCGCATCGACCGCTGGAGCGGCATGCCACTCGCGGGCAACCACGAGGGCACCCTGGAGTGGATTCCGCTGGAAGAGTTGCCCAATCTGAATATGTGGGAGAGCGACCGCCTGTGGTTGCCGATGGTGTTTGAGCGGACCCAACGCACGTTCCATGGCATTATGCCGTATAAAAATGGCCGTATGGTCTCGTGGGCCTATACGCTACTCTAAAACAAGGAGATTGCGATGGAAGCTCCGATGGACGGAAATTGGCTATTGCCCGCAGTGATTGCGATTGTGGTTGCGGTGGGAGTGGTGGTGTTTCTGTTGAGCCGAATCCGGGGGTCCGCCTCTGGTTCGCGCGGTTCGTCACCGACCCTAACATCGTACAACCCAGTGGATGGCTCGTTCAGTTCATCGGTGGTATCCACGCCCACGCCAACACCAGCGCCTGTGGCCCACACGCACCCTCGCCGCGAGGGCGATTCGAAGGAGACGTGGGTGCAGATCTCGCATCCTATGATCCTGCGAGCGGCTCGGCAAGCCCTTGAGCGTGGCGATGAGAAGATCCAGCGATTTGTGGTGCAGGAAGGTGATAAGTTCTATTTTTCGTTCGATTCGATCAGCGATCCTGTCGAACGTCAGCGAGCATATGACTTGATGAGCCGCTTTGAGGCGGGGGAAGTCAACAATATTCGAGATTTTCTCCAACTTGTGCAACGCATGGTTCGCTAACACGACGCTCATTATCTCGATCCTTAAAGGGGAAAGGACAATTGTATGCTTGATATTAAACTGATACGCGAGCAACCTGATTTTGTAAAGGCACAACTGGCGCGCCGTGATGCGGATCTGAGCCAAGTCGATGAAGTACTCGCGCTCGATGAGCAGCGCCGCACGTTGTTGCAGCAGGTCGAGACGCTGAAAGCCACTCGTAACACGGTGTCGAAGGCGATCAGCAAGATGAAGGACCCCGAGGAGCGCAACGCCAAAATCGCCGAGATGCGCGAGGTTGGCGACCAGATCACCGCGCTCGATCGACAGCTCGCCGAGGTTGAGGCTCGCCAAAAGCAGGTGATGCTGGAGTTGCCGAACTTGCCGCATCCCGATGTGCCCTACGGCACCAGCGAGCACGACAACATCGTGGTGCGCGTCGAGGGCGAGCAGCGCACTTTCGACTTCACGCCCAAGCCGCACTGGGAGCTGGGTGAGCAACTCGGCATCATCGACTTCGAGCGGGGCGTTAAGCTGGCTGGCTCGCGCTTCTTCGTGCTGAAAGGCTTGGGCTCGCGCTTGCAGCGGGCGCTGATCACCTGGATGCTCGATATGCACCTGGAGAAGCACGGCTACACCGAGATCACGCCGCCCTACGTGGTGCGCGAGGAGATCTTGGTGGGCACCGGCAACCTGCCCAAGTTCGGCGAGAACCTGTTCCGCGTGCAGGATATCGATCTGACGCTGATCCCAACCGCCGAGGTGCCCGTCACCAACCTCTACCGCGATGAGATTATCGAAGCGGGCAAGTTGCCGATCTACCATGTGGCATACACGCCCTGCTGGCGCAACGAGCAGATGAGCGCTGGCCGCGATGTGCGCGGCATCAAGCGCGTCTACCAGTTCGACAAAGTCGAGATGGTCAAGTTCTGCGAGCCGGAGCGCAGCGATGCCGAGTTGGAGACGCTGATCGACAACGCCGAGGATATCTGCAAGGCCTTGCAGATCCCGTACCGCCTCTTACAGCTCTGCACCGCCGACTTGGGTGTGGCGACGATGAAGTACGACCTGGAGATGTGGGCGCCGGGCGTCGGCGAGTGGCTCGAAGTCAGCTCGTGCGCGAACTTCGGCGATTACCAGGCGCGACGGGCCAACATCCGCTATCGGCCATCGCCGGGCGCGCGCCCCGAGTTTGTGCACACGCTCAACGGCTCGGGCTTGGCGCTGCCCCGCGTGATGATCGCCATTATGGAGAACTACCAGCAGGCCGATGGCTCGATCGTGGTGCCCGAAGTGCTGCGGCCCTACATGGGTGGCCGCGAGGTGATCACAGCAGCCTAAACGAATCGTCCACCACAGAAAGCGCGCCTACCATGAACGGCAGGCGCGCTTTTGTATGCCACATGACCGACGAACTGCAAGCTAATCGCCCGAATCAGCAGAATTGCTGTCGGCGGAACTCTCGCTCTCCGATGCGCTCTCCGACTCGTCCTTGTCCTTCGGCTCGGTATCGGTCTGATTCTGCTTCGAGCGCGACGAACCGCTCCCCTCGGGGTGCGCCACCGACCAGGGGATCGGCACCACACCCGAGCGCTCGGCGATCTCGTTCGCCCACAACTGGCGGCGGTGGTTGAGGATCATAAACAGGATGCTGCCGAGGAACAGCACCAGGCTCATCACCTGGGCGATGCGCCACGTGCCCGCACAATCGCCGCCCGTGCCCACCACGCACAAGCTATCGATGCGCAAACCCTCGATCCAGAAACGGCCCGCGCCGTACACAATCGCGTACATCAGGGCCGAATCGCCGGTGCGCCACCACCCCTTCAAGCGCTTCTCCAACCAAATGATCAACCCGAAACCAGCGATATTCCAGATCGATTCGTAGAGAAACGTGGCGTGGAACAGTGTCTCTGGCGGGTACTGCTGCATATCGCGAAACGGATCTTGGCGATACTGCTCCTCGATCTGTACGCCAAACGGCAGCGTGGTTGGACGACCATACGCCTCTTGGTTAAAGAAATTGCCCCAACGCCCGATCGACTGACCGATCAGCATCGTCGGCAGACATATATCGATCCACTCGATCAAGGGCAACTTCTGGATGCGCGTGTAGATGACCGTCGCTATCACCGCGCCAATGATCGCGCCGTGAATAGCCAAACCGCCGCCCTGCGGATTGATGATCTCCAGGAACGGTCGGCCAGCATACAACTCCCACTGGAACGCGACGTAGTAGATGCGGGCGCACAAAATGCCCAGAACCAAGCCAAGCAGCAACAGGTTCCAGACATCCTCGGGGTTATAGCCGCGTCGATCCGCGCGTTTGGAAGCGACCCAAGCGGCGATCATCGCGCCGCCAATAATCAGCACACCGTACCAACGCACTTCAAGCGGAAAACCGAAGATCGAGGTCTTGATAAGAAAAGGACCTGTTGGAGGCACAATCGGAAACATGGATTCCTCTCTATCTCGTTGGGCCATCGCTGCCCGGTAGTTTGAAGAGGCGAGTTGGAAGCGAGCGTATTGTACGTGGTGATGGGAGGTGTGTCAACGAGTGGCGAGCGGGCCAAGCCCAGTTCGACGGCCCTGAATCGCTAGGCTGCCACACTCAACTCCTGCTGCGCCACAGCGGGCAGCGTGAAGTAGAAGGTGCTGCCAGGCTCTGGGTCGTTGTTTTCGGCCCAGATCGAGCCACCGTGGACTTGCACAATCTCTTTGCAGATCGCCAGGCCCAAGCCAGTGCCACGAATGCTGAGGCGCGCATCCTCTTGAATGCGAAAGAAACGCTCGAAGATCAACTCCAACGCATCGTTCGGCACGCCCAAACCTCGATCATTCACCGAAATGCACACCCACACAGGATGCTCGATGCTCGCATCGCGCCCGCCGTGGTCCCACACCTCCGCGCTGATGTGCACCGGGCCGCCGTTCGGGGAATATTTGATGGCATTGCTGATGAGATTGGAGAGCACCTGATCGAAACGCTCGGCATCGGCCAGCACCATCGGCAGATCCTCGGGCAGCGCAACGGTGATCGGGTGCGTCGCGCTCGTCTCCGAGAAACGCTCGAGCATCAGCGCACAATGTTCGGGCACCTGCAGTGGCCGGATCGTATAGTGCATATTGCCAGCCTGAATGCTGGACATATCGAGGAAATCCTCCATGATCTGCACCAATCGCTTCGTCTCGCGGCGGATCGTCTCCAAAAACTCGCGCCGCTCGGTCGATGTTTCGTGGACCAGCAACGCGCCGCTGTAGCCCAAGATCGCCGTGAGCGGTGTGCGCAACTCGTGTTGCAAGGTGCGGATCACATCAGCCTTGAAGTTGTTCAATTTCTGCAACATCGCCACCTCGGCCCGCGATGCCAGCAACGCCTCCTGGTGGGTGATATCGCGCAGCAGCAGCACCGCGCCGCGCATCAATTTGCGCCGATCGAAGATCGGGCTGCACGCCACGCTCAGGCTGCGGTCGTTATCGGCGATCCGCACGGTCTGCGGCTGCTGATCGAGCGGTAAGGCCACCGCGTTCAGGATCAAACTCGGCAGCGGGGCGTTTTTCACCAAATCGGGGAGCAACTTGGTCGCAGCGGGGTTGAAGGATTGCACACGTAACTGTTCATCGATCACGATAAAGCCATCGGACATATGCTGCAACGCCAGGTCGCTGCCGACCGTCGTGCGCGAAAACAGCCGATAGCGCAGCAGCAAGTGGCCACAGATGATCAAGCGCACCGCCAGCGCCGCACTCACGATCGCCCCCGCTACGCTGGCGTTATCCAGCGTCGAGAACCAGGCGAAGCGGGCGAACCCCGATGTGAGAATGCTGAACGCCAATAGGACGAGCGCGGTATGCCGCTCGATATGGGTACGACTCCGCACCGCGCGCGGCACCAGCAGCGCCAGCATCGCGATCTCCAAGCAGACGTTGTAGGCGCGCCGCACAACTTGGTCGAACGGCCCCGCGATCAGCACTTGGAACGGCGTATCGGTCGAGCCAGCCATAAACGCTGCAAAACGGCCACTGTTCACCACATACACGCAGAGGAACATAAACAGCACCGTCGCGATCACGATCGGCGTGATGAGCATACTGCGGTAGAACAGACGATGCCGACGCCGCAAGCCCGACCAATCGAGCATGATCAGCAGCGCGATGAAAGCAGTGGGAGCGAACAGATAGAGCACGCCATACAGCAGCAACAGCAACCAGGCATACACCGGAGGGGAGAGTGGTTCGCGCAACACCAGGGGGAGGGCTAGACCGAACAGACAGGTCGCAGCAAAACGCACAAACGCACGATTCACCGCGCCTCGGCGGTTATGCCGCCACACCGCAACTGCGCAAACGGTGGTCGCTACGATCAAAGCAATTAAAAGCGTGCTTAACACGGTAGTGGTTCGTTCGAGTAAGGCGAACGCATCCGGGAGGTAAAAGTACGAACGTGTATTGAGCAATTATTGGTATATTGTGAGTATACCACAACGAACACGCGACCGGAAACGCTACCCGCACGCGAGAGGCATGGTACAATATGCTTGAACCGTTGTTCTAGCGGCTTTTGTGACAAACACACAACATGTGGGCCACCCAACAAGGTATCTTGGCTGCTCCGCATCGTGTTTCTTCGGTGGACCATGGCGATCTACGACAAATACGCGCCATTTTACGATGGTAGCGGTCAGATTCGTTTTGCTGTGCTGACAAGCCAGTATCTCAGCGAAGTGCTTGAGCGCCACCGCATCGAGGGTAGTAACGTGCTCGACCTCGCTTGTGGCACAGGGACGCTCGCCTGTATTTTGGCGGATGCTGGCTGGGATGTCATCGGCCTTGATCAATCCGAAGCAATGCTCGCACTAGCCCGTGAACGCATCAGTGAGGAACTTACCGGTCAACTCCGGTTTATCAAAGGTGATCTGCGAACGTTGCCTACATCCTACGAAGCATGCCAGGCACAATGGCCCGAACTCGCCGATATATGGTCGTTCGATCTGATCACCTGTTGCTATGATAGCTTGAACTACCTCCTTTCCGAAGCCGATTTAGCGCGGTGTTTTGCTGGCGTAGCCTGGGCGCTTGCGCCGGGTGGCCTCTTTTATGCCGATATGAACACGCGCTACTTTCTCGAGTACGATTGGCCCGCCGCAGAAGTGCTTGAGCGCTCAGGATTTGTTCAGATCAGCCAAAGTTGGTTCGACACGACCAACGATTGCTCAACGATGGTGTTAACTGGGTTTGTGGGGAACGATGCACAAGGCTATCGTCGGTTCGACGAGATCCATATCGAGCGAGCCTACCCCGCCGAACGAGTCGCCGCGTTGCTCGAAAGCGCAGGGTTGGTGCTCGAAGCCGCCTACGACTGCTTCACATTTCAGCCTGTGCATGATCGAACGCAACGCATTGCCTGGATCGCACGTAAACCTGTGGTAGAACACCCACATTCGGCGTCACATGCCATCGCTTGCGCTTGATCAGATTGTTGACCACTGCATCTGTATTCAGAGGAGCAGATCTTTGAACAAAGTAGTGATTATCACCACTGGCGGAACAATCGCCATGAAGCGCAATAGCCCGATGGTCGGTGGCGCGGTGCCGATGCTCAAAGGCGAAGATTTCCTCGCACAATTGCCGCGATTAAATGTGAGCCTTGCCTTCGAGGAGTTTACAAACATCCCGAGCAGCCACATCACACCCGCACAGGTGCTCGAACTCGGCCAACGCATCGCAGTCGTGCTGCAGGACCCCGAGGTGAGCGGTGTGGTCGTGACGCACGGCACCGATACGCTCGAGGAGAGCGCGTACCTGATCGACCTGACGGTGCGCACCTCCAAGCCGATCGTCTTTACTGGAGCGATGCGCACAGCCACCATGGTCGGCTACGATGGGATGCTCAACCTGGCAGCCGCGATTCGCGTCGCCGCCGCGCCCGAATCGCGCGATATGGGCACACTGGTGGTATTCAACGAAACGATCTTCGCCGCCTCCGAGGTGCAGAAAATCCATAGCCAAGCGGCCAATGCCTTCGGCGCACCCGGCAGCGGCCCGCTTGGCCGTGTGGAAGGCGACCGCGTCTTCTACTTCCATCGTTTGGCCCAGCGGCTCACCATCCCATGCGTGCGGCTGGAGGAGATGGTCGATCTGATCAAGATCGGCCAAGGCGCCGAGGATCGGATGCTGCGCCACTCGATCGAAGACGGCGTGGCCGGGATCGTGATCGAAGCCTTCGGCAGTGGGCGCGTGCCACCGTGGTGGCTGCCGCCGCTCTCCGAGGCGATCGCGCAACGGACGGTGGTGGTGATCGCTACGCGCTGCGGCGCTGGCTCACTGAGCGACGAGTACGGCTACGTTGGCGCCTATCACGATCTGCAGCGCTTGGGGGTGCTGTTCGCCCACAACCTCAGCGGTGTGAAGGCGCGCATCAAATTGATGGTTGCGCTCGGCGCGGCGCGCAAGCCTGGCGAACTCAAAGCCTGGTTCGCCTAGAAGTTCAAGGGCTATGCTGTTAACGATTGATATTGGAAACACAAACATCAAACTAGGCGTCTATCAAGGCGACGAGTTGAAGGCCAATTGGCGTATCGCAACCGAGCGTCTCAAACTGGCCGATGAGTACGCAGTGCTGATCAGCAACCTGTTCCGGCTCTCGCACCTCGACATGGCAGAAGTTCACGGCTGTGCCATCTCGTGCGTGGTGCCGCCGCTCACAAGCCAGTTCAGCCGCATTAGCCGCGATTATTTGGGTGTCGATCCGGTGATACTGGGGCCAGGCATCGAGACTGGTCTCACCTACGAGATCGATACACCGCACGAACTCGGCGCAGATCGTGTGGCCAACTCAGTAGCCGCCTACAAAAAGTACGGCGGCCCCGTGATCTCGGTGGCATTCGGCACCGCAACCGCCTTCGATGTCATCGTCGAAGGGGGCAAATACATCGGCGGCGCGATCGCCCCCGGCATCGGCATCTCCGCCGATGCGCTGTTCCGCCTGGCGGCGCGGCTCTACCAAGTCGAGATCGTGCGACCACCCAAAGTGATCGGCAAAAACACCGTTCATTACATGCAATCGGGTCTGCTGTTGGGTTACGCTGGCCTGGTCGAGGGATTGGTGCAGCGCATGCACGAAGAACTCGGCACGACCTGCCCTGTGGTGGCGACCGGCGGCCTTGCCGAGGTCATCGCGAACGAAACCAAGGCCATTAGCGCAGTCGAGCCGTATCTGACCTTAGAAGGCATTCGGCATATTTATCAGATGAATCGCTGACGCACACGATCTGCGATTAGATATTGGATCATAGACTATGTCTGTTCTACCCCCAATCGAAGAAAAAGCCGCCTACGTTGAGCGGATGTTCACACGGATCGCCCCCGGCTACGACCGGATGAATCGCATTATGACCGGCGGGCTCGACATCGGCTGGCGCAAGTACACGGTGGAGCGCGTGGCACCACCCGCCAAGGGCCTCGCCCTCGATGTCGGCACCGGCACGGGCGATATGCTGCTCGACTTGGCGGAGTGGATGCCGGATGGCCGCGTGATCGGCGTCGACTTCACTGTCACAATGATGAAGGAAGGTCTCTCGAAGATCGCGCCGCTGGGCGACAAGGCGAGTTTTGTGGGCGGCGATGCGATGCGTCTGCCGTTCCCCGACAACACCTTCGACGCAATCACCACTGGCTTCACCATGCGCAACGTGGTCGATATCTCGGTGGCGTTCAAGGAGTTCTGGCGCGTCGCCAAGCCAGGCTGCGCGTTCGCCTGCCTCGAAGTGGCCCGCCCCCGCAACCCGTTGTTCCGGCTCGGCCACCACATCTACTTCCAGCGCATCGTGCCGATCTTGGCGCGCTTGCTGGGTGCCGATGAAACCGCCTACACCTACCTGCCTCAATCGGCGCGCAACTTCCCGCAGCCCGATGCTCTGGCACGCATGATGCAGGAAGCAGGTTGGCGCGATGTTTCGTATCGTCTCCTTGGGCTTGGTGCAGTCGCTGTTCACTACGGCATCAAATAACGCCCAACCGTGTACCGAGGGATCGTTGGCATGTCTGATTTTGATGCATACGATGACAACCGAACACAACGACGCCTTCGCGCTGAGTCATCGCGTCAACACCGCTTGCCGCGGCGTTTCACTGAGGACGAGGACGAATGGGCGGACGACCCAGAACCACCTCGTCGCTCATCATCGCGCTCGGCTCAGCCATCGCGCAACAATGACGACTGGGATGATTCTGAGGACGCATGGCGCTCGGAGGTACGAGCGCGCCGCGCCGAAGAACGCCGCAATTCGCTGATGAGCCAACGCCTGCGCGTCGCCCGAGGCGAAGAGATCGACGACGACGACGATTATGAGGATCGGCTTCCCGCGCGACGCTACCTGCGACGCGAGCCGCTCTACACGCCCTCGTATGCAAGCACGGGCACAGGCTGCGGAGCTTCGATCCTGTACCTGTTGCTCGGCATTATCGCAGTCTCTGTGCTGCTCCTGTTGGTGGGCCGCCAGATGCTCGGCTCGATTATGCCGAACATCCCCGAGCGGATTACGACGATCGTGGCTACACCCACCACCACCGTGTTCGATCGGGGCGGAGCCATCAAGCAGATCCAAAGCCTGAATCGCCTGGAGACGAACAGTTTCTCGATCGAGCGTGTGATCGAAGCCAACGTCCAACGGGGCGACCTGCTCGATAGCATCCTGGGTGAGCGATTGCTGCTGATCGCAAGCGGTAATGTGGTGGCGGGCGTGGATATGAGCAAGCTGCGCGAGAGCAACGTGAATATCAGCGCCGATGGCAAACGCATCACGCTGACGCTGCCACCCTCGGAGATCTTTTCGAGTTCGCTCGACAACGAGCGTACGCACGTCTACGATCGCCAGACACGCATTTTTACACAAATCATCGGTGGAGAGAATAAGGACCTTGAGAGCCAAGCCCGCCGCGAGGCCGAGCGCGCTATCCTTCAAGCGGCCTGCGAAGGCGGCATTATGCAGAAGGCCGCCGACGAGGCGCAACGTTCACTCGAACAGTTCTTACGGCTGCTCCAATTTGAAGAAGTAAACGTGATTAGCACTGCTGGGCCATGTCTTGCACCTTCGCAGCCGAGCAGTACAATCACTCCATAATGAGAGATAACAGCGATACTGCACGGTGGGCCGCCCACGCGGTTCATCGTGCATATGCTTAGAGAAACTATGATTACACTATCGTTTGACCCCGATGCGGGAACACTATACTGGTATTTCACCGAAATTGTTGAGGGCAGCACTGTCGAGGAGGCGGAATGCGCCACCTCCCTTTTGCTTGATGCCAACGGCCAAGTGATCGGTGTGGAGTTGGAGCTCGACAGCCAGATCAAGCGCAAACACCTCGCGCTGGCGCTCGCGCACCCGCAAGCCACGTACGACACAACCGAATACGTCCTGACTGTCAATCTCGCCGATGAGCCGCCCGCCGAAGTGCAGCCGCTCCACGAAACCGCCATCCTCGACTTCGATGGCGCTGGCCGCCTACAAGGCTGCGAGGTATTGCCCTCCAAAGAGTTCGGCCTCGCCGATCGCCTTGAGCGCGTCGCTCCCTTCCTCGTCGATCTCGAAGATGCACCACCGCCACCCTTCGAAGACGAAGACGATGAGGACGAGGAATACGACGACGAGGGCGTTGAGGACGAGGACTTCGATGAGGACGACGAGGACTACGACGAAGACGAAGATTTCGACGACGATGAAGATGAGGACGATGAGGGTATAGCGCCTGTCGGGCCACCCGTATTCGAGCGCATCGTTGTCGATGAGAACTTCCGCACCGGCTTTGTCGCGCTGGTCGGCAAGCCGAACGTGGGCAAATCGACCCTGCTGAACGCAATTCTGGGCCAGAAGGTCGCGATCGTCTCGCCGAAGCCGCAGACCACCCGCATGGCGTTGCGTGGCATCCTCACGCGTCCCGATGCGCAGATTATTTTCGTCGATACGCCCGGCATCCACGATGCCCGCACCAAACTCGGCTCGTTTATGGTCGAGCAGGCGCGCCGCTCCATCCCCGATGCGGATGTGGTCTGCTTCCTGGTCGATATTACGCATCCACCAACAAAACTGGATATCCGCATCGCCGAATTGGTACAGCGCAGTCGCGTGGCGCGGATCTTGGTGTTGAACAAGATCGACCGACCAAATCCGCAGGGCCAGGCTAATCTTGAAGCGTATCGCGCGCTCGGCCAATGGGATATGGAAGTCGCGATCTCTGGCTTGCGCCGAGAGGGCATTGAGGCACTGCTCGATGAAATCGTGAAGCGCCTGCCCTTCGGACCACCGCACTATCCAACCGATCAGTACACCGACCAGACGACGCGCGAACAAGTCGCCGAGCTGGTACGGGAGCAGATCCTACGACACACCGGCCAAGAGGTGCCACACGGCACGGCTGTCGAGATCGAGGAGTGGGAGGAGAAAGAGAACGCTACCTACATTCGCGTCACCATCTACGTCGAGAAGGAATCGCAGAAGGGCATTCTGATCGGCGCCCGTGGCGCGAAGTTGAAGCAAATTGGCAGTAGCGCTCGCGCAGGCGTGGAGGCTCTGTTAGGCCGCAAGACGTTTTTAGACCTATGGGTCAAGCCTCGCTTGAATTGGCGCGATGACCCAGCATCGTTGCACTGGCTGGGATACGATTAGGCTTTCGGGCATAATATGTAGTATTCGGTGGAGTTACGGGTAGTGGCATACTTCGGCAGCGAAAATTATCGCATCGCAATGCGGTGAGTGAAACGATAGGTGGTAGTACCCTTACGAAGTGGGATGATTCACCTATGGACGCAGCCCGGATGATTTGCTATACTGAACCTGTCCGCTTCAACCAATTCTAGAGCGGCGCCGTATACAAGGTAAGGAGAAACCGAATGTTGGCTTTGTTAGTGTTTACCGTGCTCCTGATGATGACGGCGCTGGTGTTGATCGGGGCCGCAAAAAAGCGACAAGTCGTACGGGTTCCAGTGACGATCCGTCAACGCTCGGTCCGACGCCGCAACTATTAACGAGATCGGTTCCTTGCTTCGGCAAGGTGGATATAGTGTACGATAACGAGGACGGTCTTCCGTCCTCGTTATCTTTACGTTTTTATTTTTGATCTTTCGATGTGGATGGCGAGGCGGTAGCCCAACGTCCATCCTAATCGGTGCAATAGGCCGAAACGATGCACGGTTGCCCGAGCGACGGACGTTGAGGCGGCGGTTGCATCATCTGAACAAAAACTATCGTGCCTACGAGTGAGATGCGCTTTAGAAATGATTTTCATCTCATTGAGAGCGTTTTTTAATGAGATCTCGCATCCCTATGCTATAATACCCTTATGAAGTCACAAGAACAGCCGAACCTCTACGATCTCTCGTTGCCCGCGTTAGAGCAGCTACTCAAAGATTGGGGCCAACCAGCCTACCGCGCACGCCAGATCTACCGCCAACTGTATGTAAACGCAGTCACACATCCCTCCGAGATGACCGACCTGCCGCTTGCGTTGCGCGAACGGCTCGCTGCTGAGACGCGCCTTAGCACGCTTGAGCAGTTGCGGCTTCAGACTGCGGATGGCGGCCTGACGCGCAAGGCGCTCTTTCGGTTGCCTGGCCCGCGCGAGGCGGTGGCCGAGAGTGTATTGATGGTCTACCCCGACCGCACCACGGTCTGCGTTTCGACTCAGGCGGGCTGCGCGATGGGCTGCGTGTTCTGCGCTACGGGGCGGCTGGGCTTGCTGCGCAATCTGACGCCTGGCGAGGTGATCGAGCAGGTGATGTGGGCGGTGCGCGAGTTGCGCGCGTTGCACGCGGAGGCGCCCGAGGGGTTGCCGAACCGTGGGAAGACGCAGCACCTCACCAATATCGTGTTTATGGGCATGGGCGAGCCGTTCGCGAATTACGATCGCTGGTGGCAGGCGGTGGAGCGCTTGCACGATCCGCAGGGCTTCAATATGGGCGCCCGCAGCATGACGGTCTCGACGGTCGGCCTAGTGCCGGGCATCCGCCGATTGGCGAACGAGGCGCTGCCGATCAACCTTGCGATCTCGCTGCACGCTCCCGACGATGAGTTGCGCTCGGAGATGATGCCGATCAATAAGCGCTACCCGATCACCGAGCTGATGGAGGCGACCCAGGAGTATATCGCTCGGACCAAGCGGCGCGTTTCGTTTGAGTATGTCTTGTTGCAGGGCAAGAACGATCGGCCCGAGCAGGCCGAGGCGCTTGCTGATCTGATTCGGCGCCAAGCTCCGGTTACGCAGGGCGGGGCGCTGTTGTATCACGTTAATCTCATTCCCTGGAATCCGGTCCCTGGTGCTCCGCTCAGTCGCTCGAACCGCGAGCGCGTCCAACGATTCCAGCAGATTTTGTTGGATCGCGGCGTGTCGTGTACGGTGCGAATCGAGCGCGGCGTGGCGATCGCGGCGGCCTGCGGCCAACTTGCAGGTATGCCGACCTCATCCCCGATCACTCTGGAGGTGAAGGAAGCACTAACCTCGTAACTACCCCTTTCAATTAAAAGATGCGGACGCTCTCAACGTTTTCTTACTTCGTTGCTAGCGAATGACATTCCAGGTAACAATGTCGTTTGCTTGGGAGTAGGTTATGTTCCGTCAGAACACACCGTTGCTAGCGCTGGGCTCTTTGCTGCTGATCCTCTGTTTATCTCTCCAAGCCTGCGCATCGAACTCACTACCCGTTATCGTAGAAGTCACCCGCCCTCCCCTCCCAACAAGTTCGCCAACAGCTCCTCCCACCGCCACCCCTGAACCGATCGAGATACTGCCAACTGCCGCACCTTTCGCAGATCCGTTCCTCCTACAGTGCCAGTTTGAGGCTGGTCGGGCGCTGCAAATTGCCTCGTACTGCATGGATGTGCAACTCGACCCCGAGCATAAAGAAGTGAAAGGCGTGGCGCAGATCACCTATTTGCACGCGTCGCTGAATGCGCTCAACGAGGTGTGGCTGCACCTGTATCTGCGGGCCTTCCGCGACAGGGATTCGGTTTGGATGCGCGAGGCGGGCGGGCGGCATCGAGGGCATCAGCTGAGTCCCAAAGAGCTTGGTGATATCACGGTGCATGCGCTCACGCTGGAGGATGGCACCGATCTGTTAGCCAGCAGCACCATCTCCGATACGCTGATGCGCGTGCCACTGCCGAAGCCGTTGCGCCCCGGCGAGAGGTTGGTGCTGGAGGTGCATTGGACAAGCAAGTTGCCTCGTGTGTTTGCGCGAACTGGCTATGGTGGGCGTAACGACACGTTTTTAATGGTCGGCCAGTGGTATCCCAAGATGGCGGTGTACGATCGTGGGCGCTGGGATACAGAGCCTTGGCATACGAATGCCGAGTTCTTCCACGATTTCGGCAGCTACGACGTGTCGATCTCTGCACCCGCCGAATATCGGATTGCCGCTACGGGCAGGCCGATCGGCGATCTGATCGTGAACGGCGCGATGCTCACGCAGCGCTACAGGGCCAGCGACGTGAACGACTTCGCGTTTGCGGCGTCGCCCGATTTCCAAACCGAGACGGTGGATGTCGATGGCACGGAGGTGGTGCTGTTCTACTTGCCCGAGCACGAGTCGGTGGTGAGCGATTATCTGGCGAGTGCGAGCGAGTCGTTGCGCTATTTCAACGATTGGTTCGGCAAATACCCGCATCCGCGCCTCACGATCGTCGATGTGCCGAATGACGCCTCCGGCGCGGGTGGAATGGAATACCCAACCCTGGTGACGGTTGGCACGTTCGGCTTGACGAAGAACAGCGGGTTCGTGCCGATGGTGACGGCCCACGAAATCGCGCATCAGTGGTGGCCGATGCAGGTGGCCACGCACGAGGGCCGCGAGCCGTGGCTCGATGAGGGCCTTGCCGAATATGCGAGCATGCGCTTCCTTGCCGAAACCGGGCGGCACGTCGATCTGTACGGCCAGAACCTTGATGCTGAGTTGTTCGAGCGGCGACAGTACAATGGCGCTCGGCTGCCTGCCAATCTGCCAGCGTGGGAGTACAGTAGCCAAGATTACGGCGTGGCGGTCTACTTCAAAACGGCGGTGGGCTTGTGGACGCTCGAATCGCTGGTGGGTCGTGAGCGCCTCCACGAAGCGATGGCAACCTATGTGGAGCGTCAGCGGTTCAAGCATCCGACGAGTGCCGAGTTCCGTAATACGCTGGAACAGCATTTGGGTGATCTGAGTTGGTTTTTTGATGATTACATCGGCACCGATGGCGTGATCGAGTTTGTGGCCGGGCCGATCGAAAATGGCGAAGAGGACAGCGTGGCGTATGTGCAGCGCGTGGGAGCCGTTCGCGTGCCCGTAGAGGTGCGCGTGACGTTCAAGGATGGCTCGCAGCGCATCGAGACATGGGATGCGCAGGATGAACGTATCGGCTTTCACTACGCGCAGCCCGTTCAGCGCATCGAAGTTGATCCGGAAGAAAAATTAGTGGCCGAAATGGTGCGCAGCAACAACAGTGCTCGAGCGCCGTAATAACACCTTTTGGCACGACATATGGTATGATACTGACGCACAACTGCTATGGAATGAGGCGTTTATGAGCAATAAGCCGCAAAATATTAAAGGCATGCGAGATCATCTGCCCGAGGCGATGATCCTGCGTCAGTATATTCTGAACACGTTAACGAAGGTGTTTGAACGCTACGGTTTTGAGCCGTTGCAAACACCGATCGTTGAATACGCCCAAACGCTCGAAGGTAAAATCGGCGACGATGAGAAGCTGATCTACCGTTTCGAGACGCACGGCGGCGATAAAGTTGCGCTGCGTTACGATCAAACGGTGCCGCTGGCCCGCGTGGTGGCGCAATACCAAGGCCAGTTGGTGTTACCCTGGCGGCGCTACGCGATCGGCCAATCGTACCGTGGCGAGCGCCCGGCCCGTGGGCGCTACCGCGAGTTCTGGCAGGCCGATGTCGATATCGTCGGCTCGGCGTCGCCGCTGGCGGATGCCGAACTGATCGCCCTGCTGAGCGATGCACTGAGCGAGTTGGGCTTTACCGGCTTCACCACGCTGCTCAACCACCGCCAGATTTTGGGCGGCGTCGGGCGGATGGTCGGGCTCGACGATCAGGCCGCTGGCAGCATCTACCGCGTGATCGATAAGCTCGATAAAATCGGCGTCGACGGCGTGCGCGCCGAGTTGCTCAAGAGCGGCATCAGCGAGGAGGCTACGCAGCGCATCCTCGATCTGATGGTGCTGCAAGGCTCGACGGATGAGGTGCTCACGGCGCTGTCCGAGGCGCTAGCGGGCGACGAAGCGGCGCAGGCTGCTATCGAGAATCTCCGCCAGATCACCGGGCATCTGCGGGGCATGGGCGTGCCGGAAGAGCGCTTCACGGTGGCGCCGCGCTTGGCCCGTGGGCTTTCGTACTACACTGGCGCCGTGTTCGAGTGCGTGATCGAGAACCCGCCGATGGGCTCGCTGCTCGGCGGTGGCCGCTACGACGAGATGATCGGCATCTTCGCGGGCCACTCGATCCCGACCGTCGGATTGGCCTTCGGCGTCGAGCGCATTTTTGACCTGATGACCGAGTTGAAGCTTGGCCCACAGGTGCGCACCGTCTCCGAGGTGTTTGTCACGATCTTTAACGAGAGCCTCGTGAACGAGAGCTTGGAGCTTGCCCGTGAGCTGCGCCAGGCCGGGCTGAAAGTTGAGACCGCGCTGGAGACACGCGATAAATTGGGCAAGCAGTTTAAATATGCGGACCGCAAGGGCATCCCGTTTGCCGTGGTGCTTGGGCCAGATGAGTTAGCCCGTGGCGAGGTGGTCGTGAAAGATCTCCGCTCAGGTGAGCAGCGTACCGTCGCGCGCGCGGCTATCGTCGAAGCTCTGCGCCAAGGCAACTAACAGAGCCACTGGCTCACAGTCTCGGCTCGGTGAGCATAATGAGGTGATCGAATGTCCGAGCATATTTTAGATCAGCCGATCAAGCAGTTTCTTGGCGATTTGGCTAGCAAAGCACCCACACCGGGCGGCGGCTCGGTGGCGGCGCTGAGCGGCGCAATGGCGGCTGGCCTGCTCACCATGGTCTGCGACCTGACGATCGGCAAGAAGCAGTACGCCGACTTCGAGGAGGAGGCGCAATCGCTGCGCGCCCGTGCCGAGGAGCAGCGCGCCGAGCTTGAGCAGTTGGCGCAGGCCGATATCGATGTGTTCAATAAGTTGATGGCGGCCTACAAGTTGCCGCGCACCACCGATGCCGATGCGGCCACCCGCCGCGCGGCGATCCAGAAGGTGACGCGTCAGGCGACTGAGGTACCCCTGCGAGTGGCGCGGGCCACCGTGGCCCTGCTGCCGTTGTGTACGCCGTTGGCTCGCCACGGCGCCCGCAACGCGGTGAGCGATGTGGGCGTGGCTGCGCTGCTGATCCAGGCCGCCGTGCCCGCCGCCTTGTTGAACGTCGAAATCAACCTGGCGATACTGGAGGATCAGCTGTACGTCAACGAGACCCGCGCTCAGGTCGAGGACCTCTCATTGGGCATCAACGAGGAAGTTGCGGCGGTGATGCAGTTGGTGCACGAGCGAATAGCGAGTTAGTATGCACGATACAGTGCGGCTCGAAGAATTGGGGATGAACGTCTGGCCTGCATTGCATCAGCAGTTGTGCAACGGTTGGGTGATTCGCCTCTCCAATGGCTACACTAAACGCGCCAATTCCGCCAGCCCACTGTATCACACCGACGCGCCGCTCGAAGCGCAGATCGCCAGGTGCGAGCAGTTCTACAGCGCACAGCACCTGCCAACCGTTATCAAGCTCACCTCGACGCATGCGCCCGCTGGCCTCGATCAACTGTTGGAGCAGCGAGGCTATCACGTCCTCGATCTGTCGTCGCTCATGACGTGCGATCTGCGGCACGCCTCGTTCGAGCAGGCCGAGCCGAGCGCGCTGCGCCTCGATCTGAAGATTGAGGATTGGTTGGCCTGTTACGAGCGCCTCAACCAAATCTCGTCGGCGCATCGCAGTGCACACCGCGCGATCCTCGATAACATCCTCGGGCAGCGCACGTTCTGCGCGTGGGAACAGGATGGTGCGGTGGTTGGTTGTGGGCTGTTGGTGCGCGAGGGGGAGTGGGTCTGCTTATCGGATGTCGCGGTTGAGCCGCAGTTGCGCGGCCAAGGCATCGGCACGCGGATGCTGGCCACCATCATGCAGTTGGGCCGCGAACAAGGCGCGACGTATGCCTTCTTACAGGTGATAGCGAACAATGCGCCTGCGCAACACATCTACTCGCGGTTCGGCTTCCGCGAGGCCTACAGATACTGGTATCGCGTAGCACCGTTCAAGCAAACATAAAAGCGTGATCCCGCTCAGTGGGGATCACGCTTTTTCTTCGCAGAGGACGTTGTTTAACGCTCGATACTCAATGCGGCACATCAGGGCTGTGCACAACACGTCTATCAACTCTCAATTCAACTCGGCTACTACCCTGCAGTTGGCGTTTCATCGCGGCGACGCGGCAACCAAGTGATCTGGACACCGTTTGTCTCGGACCAAGGGCCTTCCTCTGGCTCGGGTTCTTCGATCATCACCGGGCCGAGATCGTGAGTCCAAGCGATCAATTGGTCGATTGAGAACCAACCAGTGTTGTACAGATCCTGATCGACTGGGTTGAGCCAGAAGCGGATTTCGCCATCCATCCATTGCCAACGCTCCAACGAGTGCCATTCCTTGTGCTGATCGCGCAGCGTTGCTTTCACTTCATCGAGCAGTTGGAGGAGTTCGGGGAGTCGTAGACCTTGAGTGCGCCGTAACGAGAGGATTCGACGATTGCAGGCGTCCCGTAGGGCTTCCAACTCCTCTATTTCCAAGCTATCTATATCGAACATAGAGGGCCTCTTTCTAGCAGTTTTGTTCAGGCATACGCGGCCTTGTTGTTCTCGTGTAGCTATTCTTTAAAACGTTAATAGGTCGATAAAAGATATGCCATCAGAGATATGCCACGATTTGACCTGCTTTGGTATCTGCAAGAACGTACATTGTTCTTTGGGTGGTGCAATCAATGCCACCTATGTTAATAATACGCGTGAGGATCGCTGAGGGATGCATGGGCAGGGGAGAGAGGAGGAGCGCCTTCAAGACTCATATCGACTTGAAGGCGCTCGACCGAGATGGAGGCGACGACCGGATTCGAACCGGTGAATGGGGGTTTTGCAGACCCCTGCCTTACCACTTGGCTACGTCGCCGCAAGACCGATTGTAGCATACTCATTTAGTGCTGTCAAAGGATGTTTATCAAGTTATCGTGCAATCTGCAGGAAGGTTTGGGCGCTCTGTGCAGCAAGCGGTTGATCAACAGTGACATATGGCTTTCGGACTATAATCATTGGCGTTCGAGCGGCGACTATGTGCGTATACAGCCGTTTGCGGAGCACTAGCCCAGATTGGCCCACCTCTTGAGGAATCGTTCAAGCATCCACAGTGCTGATTAGCGAGAGTAGCATGGAGATTTTTTTAGGAGTTGATGGCGGCGCGAACAAGACGTTTGCGCTGGCGACCGATCGTGCTGGACGGGTGATTGGGTTTGGGCAAGCCGGCTGCGCAAACCACCAAGTCACAGGGCTGGAGGCGGCGATTGGCGAGATTGAGAAGGCGTGCCGCGCTGCCTTGGGCGATCGGCGAGCGACCTACGCGAGTTTTTGCTTGGCGGGGGCCGATATCGCTGTCGATTTTGCGATGCTGCGACCAGCCATCGAGGGCTTGAGGGTGGCATCGACGTTTGATCTGCGCAACGACACCTGGGCCGCGATGCGCGCTGGCACCACAGCGCCGTGGGGCGTGGTGGTGATCTGCGGGAGCGGCCTCAACGCGGCGGTGCGCGCGCCCGATGGCCGCGAGTTCATCCTGCCGAATTTGGGTTGGCCCTCCGGCGATCACGGCGGCGGCGGCGACATATCGCGCTTGGCGATCGGCGCGATCGCACGGGAGTGGGACGGGCGCGGGCCTGCGACGATGCTCACCGAGCGCATCCTGAAGCACTTCGACTACCCCAATTACGAGACGCTCCTAGAGGCGATCTACACCCGAAAGCTCCCGAACCAACGCATCTACGAAGTGGCGCGCTTGGTATTCGAGGCGGCCTTCGAGGGCGATGCGGTGGCGCAAGACTTGGTGATGCGAACAGGTACCGAGATCGGCCATGTGGCAGGGTCGCTGCTACAACGGATGCAGATGCACCGCGAGGCGTGCAATGTTGTGACGGGCGGCAGCATCTTCAAGGCGGTCGGCCCGCTGCTGATGGACTCCGCGAACCTGGCGCTGCACCGCATCGCGCCGCTCGCGCGCTTCACGCGGGCGCGCGTTGAGCCGGTGGTGGGCGCGTTGATGCTCGCCTACGATCTGCACGGCTATTCCGTCGATGAGGCCGCGGTGTATGCGGAGTTGCCCAAGCAGTTGCATATTGACGCCGAGGGCGAGATGTAAATCGAGAGCGCTGAAAACCGCAAATGTCCTTCAAACAGAGACTGCCCCCCGTAGTTTGTAGCTACGAGGGGCAGTACTCTAGCCCGCAAATGTAATATAGCAAAACTCGCTGAACATCAGATGAAGGTGCTAGTTGCGTTTATGAATGTTTCTTTACCATTTACTCATCCGAGATCGTACGATATCGGATAAAACCGTTGGACATATCAAATACTGTGATGAATGTTTCATCACCTGCGCTGATCGGGCGGCTCACCCGTGATGGTCTGCGAGATGGTCTTCCAAAGATCCTGCACTGTGGTTTGCACAGTTGCGATGGTTTGGCGCAGCGGATCGGGCGAGAGGCGCGCATCAAGGCGCGTGCGTGCATCGGCAATGACTTCGTTGAGGAGTTCGTGCGCGAAGTGACCATGTAACCGAGCAAGTTCCTCGGTGTAGACCTCGATCAGCATATCGTGATTCGCGTGGTTCGGCGCTTCTTCAAGCATACGCGCCAGCAACAGGCGTGTTTCAGCGCGAAAGTCTTCGATTGACATAGGCATTCCTTTCGGCGAACAAGTGCACTCGCCGTAGGTATGACGCTGTGTCTGCGCGAGATGTTGCGATGCGCTTGTTGCCTGGGTCTTCGAGTTCCTTAGCGGCGCGGGTTATTGGCAAGCGTTTGTGTTTTGTATTTGCAGTAATCGCAATAGCTCACACGGTAGCCAGCAAGTACGGCGTGTTGCAGTGGGCGGCCACAGTTCGGGCAGGCTGGCACTTGACGGAACGAGGCTTGGAATGCCTGAGCGGCTGAGGATGGTACGGTTTGCGCCTGAACAGGGACAGGTTGCGGCACGGCTGGCCTGGCCGCGACTTGGGCAACCGCAGGCGCGGGTTGCGGCACACGCCGTGGCGTTGGGCGAAAGTTGAATAGTTCACTCACCCGCTCGACCAGGTGCGCGTAATCGGCGGCGCCACGCGAACGTGGATCATATTCGTAGATCGTGCGACCGTCGGTGGGCGCTTCGGAGAGGCGCACGTTGACGCGCACAGGGTCGGTCACTAACGACCCGTAGCGCGAGCGCAGTTCTTCGAGCAGTTGGCCCGATTGGCGCATACGCGGATCGAACATTGTGGGGATGATCATGCGGATGCCGCCACTGTGGCCCTTGATGCGCACCACTTGCTCGAACAGCATCTCGATGCTTTTGAGCGAGAAGTGCTCGACGGCGGTGGGCACGAAGATATCGGAGGCGCATACCAAGGCGTTGGTGTTGAGCATCGTTAGCGAGCCACCCGAGTCGATCAGCACGAAGTCGTAGGAGTTGATGATCGGTCGTAGGCTCTGTTCAAGCACACGGCTCCAGTCGGGCCGCCGAGCGATCAGCGGCTGGACATTGAGGAGGGTGTGGTCTGCCGCGATCAGATCGAGGTTGGGGCGTGCTTGATGAATACAATCGGCGGCGGGGACACCGTCGATCAGCATCTCGTAGAGCGTTCGGCGGGGGCGCACGCCGAGCGCAAGAGCCAGGTTGCCTTGTGCGTCTACATCGACAAGGAGGACGCGGGCACCTTTGAGCGCAAGGCCGGCACCTAGGTTTACAACCGTGGTTGTTTTGCCAATACCGCCTTTTAGGTTTGAGATCGCGATGACATGGCTCATATGTTTACTTTGAGTGCCATTAAAACGATACTGAACTAAGTGTAGCACAGTTTAGGATGAACATACAATGCAGTTGCGAACCAGATTAATTGCGGAATGCGCCCATAGGGGTATACCAGGGGGAGGTATTTGATCTGGAAATGATCATCCGATATAATGGACCTGGCCTTCGTATATGATTTATGTATTTTTACTTTTAAGTCGAGGTTTGACGGTATGTCTGCTACAACGATCAAAATTTATGGGACGAGCTGGTGCGGTGATTGTCGGCGTGCGCTGCGGGTGCTCGATCAGCACCAGGCTGCGTACACATATATCGATATCGAGAGCGATGATCAGGCGCGCAGTTATGTGGAGCAGGTGAATCAGGGGAATCGCAGCGTGCCGACGATTGTGTTCCCGGATGGTTCGATTTTGGTGGAGCCTTCGTCGGCGGTGCTGGCCGAGAAGATTACGGCACTGAGCGGCAATTAGTTCTTTCTTAAAGGAACAGATACCTTTTGTTCAGCCTTCTGCTTGCGCGGGAGGCTGTATCTTTTGAGCTAGTGCTTTGCCATGATGTCGAGGCGCTGCTATGCGCAGTGTTCGCGCTGTAATGGCACTGTGCGACCGCGCCAGAAGCGGCGCGCGTTGCGGCGCGCAGCGCCATAACTGTCCGAGCGCGCACACGTTGTGCACGACGTTGTTTACCCGTAGCGACGGATGTTGGGGCGCTGGCCGCACCTCTTTCTTCCAACAAATGACGGCCAGCGCATGTTCGAGGCGTTGAGGGTTAGAACAGATCTTTGAGGACGATGGTTTGCTCGCGACCTGGCCCCACGGAGACGATGCCGATGCGCGCGCCGATCAGCTCGCAGAGCCGCGCCACGTACGATTGAGCGGCGGAGGGCAGGTCCTCGAAGGAGCGCACGTCGGAGGTGGGGGTTTGCCAGCCTGGATGCTCTTCGTAGATCGGCTCGACCCGCGCCAGAGTGGCGATGTTCGAGGGTGGGTAGTTGAGTTCGGTATCGTGCAGACGGTAGCCGACGCAGATTTTGATGCTGGGTAGTTCGTCGAGCACATCGAGTTTGGTGATGGTGACGGTGTCGATGCCGTTGATTTGGGCGGCGTAGCGCGCGAGCACGGCATCGAACCAGCCGACGCGGCGCAGGCGACCCGTGGTGGTGCCGACCTCGGCCCAAGGTTTGCCCAACTGGCGCAGGACGTCGGCTTCTTCGCCAAAGGCTTCGGTTGGGAACGGGCCTTCGCCCACACGGGTGGCGTAGGCTTTGTAGACGCCAACGACGGAGTCGATGCGCGTGGGTGCGATGCCGGAGCCTTGGCAGGCACCCGCTGTGCCGGGCGGCGACGATGTGACGTAGGGGTAGGTGCCTTGATCGATATCGAGCAGAACGCCTTGCGCGCCTTCGAGCAGGATGGGCCAATCGGTGTCGAGCGCACGTTCGACGATCGGGTAGATGTCGATCACGTGATCGGCCAGTTGGCGGCCATAGTCGAGGTAGCGCAGGTAGGTTTCGTGCAGCGAGATCGGTGGCTGGTTGTAGATTTGGGTGAGTAGTTTATTTTTGACTTCGAGCACTTGGCGCAGACGGCTGAGCAACGTCTCCTCGTGCAGAAGATCGCCCATGCGTATGCCGATCCGCAGCATTTTGTCGGCAAAGGCGGGGCCGATGCCTCGGCCTGTGGTGCCTATTTTGCCGTCGCCGCGCATCGCTTCGTCGGCTTGGTCTTGGATGATGTGGTAGGGCATGACCACATGGGCTCGTTCGCTAATAAACAGTTTGGAGGTACTGATCGATTTAGCGCGAAGGTCGGCGAGTTCTTGGATCAGCACGGCAGGGTCGATCATGACTCCATGACCGATCACGTTGACGGTGCTCGGGTCGAAGATACCGGAGGGGACGGTATGCAATTTGAACTCACCATATTCGTTTAGAACGGTATGACCTGCGTTATTGCCTCCGCCATAGCGAATCACAAGACGCGCCTTTTCGGCCAGCAGATCGACAATATGGCCCTTGCCTTCGTCGCCCCATTGGGCGCCGATCACTGCTACGACCGGCATAGTGTGCCCCTTCTATACAGTAGTTGGTGTTCGGATTCTATTATAGCGTAAGTACTGTATTTTCTGTGCATAACAAAAGTCCTACTTTTTGCTTGGAGAGGTTGACAGCCTTGCACAACAGACTACAATACACCACGAGGCTTCTTACTCGGCTTTGTTCGGCGTTTGGTAGCGATGTGCGTTGTTCTGGTCACTTGTACTACCTATGCTGGTAATTCCATCTTCAACCGAGGCTACGCTTCCGACATTTTCGGCGATTGCGCGTTTGTTGAGCAGCGAGCGTTCGTTCGCAACACGCATCGCTGATTTGTTTGTGCTGCTGCGAACAGTGGTGCGTTTTCAGGATGCGCGGTTGGTGTGTTGGCTTCAACCCGAGTACCCCGATGGTCCTCGCGAGCAGTACGCGACGCCCGATGGTTGGTCGCAGCCGTGGAACGATGAGTTGGTGGCGCTGGTGGCCGAGCGCGATGCTCCGGTGCGCTTGAATGCGCCGCTGCGCGTGATGATTGACGGTGTGATGCAGAAGGCGGCGGGCGAGGCGGTGTACTACGGCGCGCCGATCCGTTGGGATGGGCGGCTGTGGGGCGTGCTGGAGTTGCGAACGCTGGGGGCCGATGCCTTCAACGAGGCCGAGCAGGCGTTCCTGACGGCCTTGCTGCCGCTGTTGGCTTCGGCAATCGCGGTGGAGGGCAGCGGGCAGCGCCTGCCGATGCTGGCGCCGCGCCCAGGCGAGCTGACGGTGCGGCAGGAGCAGTATTTGGCGTCGCTGCGGGACGAGATGGAGGAGCCGCTTTCGCTGGATGCCTTGATCAATTTACTGCTGCGCTGGGCGCTCGATTCAACCGGCGTCGAGGCGGGTATGCTGTGCTTGGTCGATGCCGAGCGGGGCGAGGTGATCATGCAGGCGCACGAGGGCTACGGGCGGCATCTGCCAAGCCCGCAGTTGCTGGGTGAGCCACGCCGCCGCTGGAGCTGGAATTCGAGCGTGGCTGGCAAAGTGGCCCGTACTGGTCGCTCGGTGTTGCTGCGCGATGTCTCGCAGGACCCCGATTATGTCTCGAACAGTCCGGCGGTGCGCGCTGAGTTGGTGGTGCCGATCACGCACGAGTCGCAGGTGCTGGCGGTGTTGCAACTCGATAGTCCCCGTTCGCATGCGTTCGGCGATACCGAGGTGGCGCTGATCCACACGCTCTGCACGTATGCGGCTCAGCCGTTGCGCCGCGCGTTGCGCTACCAGGAGTTGTTGGAATCGAGCACGCAGCTCGGCCAGGTGTTTTCGAGCATCCCGAGCGGCTTGGCGTTGCTCGACAATCAAGGCCATGTGCTGCGCTACAATTCCGCCTGGCTGAGTGTGTGGGGGTTGGGGCCGATCGAGTTACCCGCCGATTTCCATATGCCGTGGGACCTGGTGCCGATGCTGCTGGCGCGGTTGAAGGACCCGCTGGCGCTCACCGATTTCTGCGCGGAAGGCCAGACGAAGCCGGCTGAGATACAGCGTATGATCATCGTGCTGCACGACCCGCATCAAGAGTTGGAGGCGCTCTCGGCCCCGACTCGCGACAGCCAGGGACGCCTGACTGGCCGCCTGTGGGTGGTGAACGATGTGACTCGCGAGCGCCAGGCCGACCGTTTGAAGAACGAGTTTATCTCGGTGGTGTCGCACGAATTGCGCACACCGCTCACATCGATTTTGGGCTATTCCGAGCTATTGATGGCCCGCGACTTCGCGCCAGACGAGCAGCGCGAATTTGTGAAAACGATTTACAACGAGGCGAATCACCTCTCGCAGATCGTCGAGGATCTGTTGGGCATGTCGCGCTTGGAATCGGGCACTGTCAAGCTGAATCAGTGGGTGGTGTCGTTGCGCCAGCTGATCGGCGAGTTGACGGCGCAGATCACGATGCAGTTGACGAGCAACCATCGGCTGGTGCTCGATATTCCGCAGCAGTTGCCGCCAGCGTATGTGGATCGCGATAAAGTCAAGCAGATTCTGTTCAACCTGCTGACGAACGCGACCAAATATTCGCCGCAGGGTGGCGAGATCGTGCTGAAGATCGAGGAGGCGACGCAGTTGCCCAAGGATCACCCGCCGGGGCGCTTCTTGCTGCTGAGCGTGAGCGATCAGGGCATCGGCATCGGGCCGGAGGATCTGCCGAAGATCTGGGAGCGCTTCTACCGCGTCGATAACTCGAACACGCGCCGGATCGGCGGCACGGGCCTGGGCTTGTCGATCACGCGGTCGCTGGTGGAGTTGCACGGCGGGCGCATCTGGGTCGAGAGCGAGCTCAACAAAGGCTCAACATTTTCGTGTACACTACCGATCGCCACCGAGATGGTGCGACACTAGTGGCACACGCACGTAACCAATGACAGGGGAATGTCGCCCCTGGGTCTGTAGGATATAATGGCTAAAACATCGAAACCAAAGTCGGCGAATGCAGCACGACAACGCGATATTCATCTCCCCTCATCTCTCAAAGAACGACTAGCACAGGGCCACCCGTGGGTGTATCGCAACCACCTACCGCCCGACCTGCGTATGCCAACGGGCAGTTGGGTGCGGGCACATTGCGGCAATTGGAGCGGCTTCGGCCTGTGGGACGAGCACGGGCCGATCGCGCTGCGGATCTTCTCCGAGCGACGCCTGCCGGATGCCGCTTGGCTGCGCACGCGGGTGCAGGCGGCCTGGGATCTGCGAACGCCGCTGCGCGCCACCAACACCACGGCGTATCGGCTGCTGTTCGGCGAGGGCGATGGCCTACCCGGGCTGACCGTCGATCTGTACGGCGAGTGGGCCGTGATTCAGACCTACGCCGCCAGCGTTGAGCATCTGATCGATTGGCTGGTGTCCGCCCTACGCGACATCGTGCCGTTGAAGGGCATCCTACACAAACGCCGCGCCGCCGATAGCGATCCCACCGAGTTGCGCGAGGAGGATACCGAGGAAGGGCGCATTTCGAGCCGTTTGGTGCTGCTGTGGGGCGCGCCGCCCCCGCGCAACCTGGTGATCTCGGAGTACGGGCTGTTGTTCAATGTGGACCTGAACGCAGGGCAGAAAACCGGCCTGTTCCTGGATCAGCGCGAGAACCGCCGCTATGTAGAAGGGTTGAGCGCGGGCCGCACGTTGCTGAACTGCTTCTCGTACACAGGCGCGTTCTCGCTGTACGCGTTGCGCGGCGGCGCGAAGTCGGTGGTGAGCGTCGATATCGGCAAGGGCTTGGCCGAGGCGGCGGAAGCGAACATCGCGCTGAACGACCTGGACGCCAAGCGACACCAGTTTGTGACCGCCGATTGCTTCGAGGTGCTATCGCGCTACCTGGAGGAAGGGCGGCGCTTCGACATCATCATCCTCGACCCGCCGAGCTTCGCCAAGAGCCAGCGCAACCGCTTCGCGGCCATTCGCGCTTACACCAAGCTGAACGCGGTGGCGCTGCGCTGCGTGAGTCCCGGAGGCCTGCTGATCAGCTCAAGCTGCACGAGCCAGGTGGGGCCGGAGGCGTTCAAGGAGATGTTGGCGGCGGCGGGCGCGAGCGTGAACAAGCGCTTCCAGATCATCCACGAGGCCGGGCAACCGCTCGATCACCCGGTTCCGGCGGGCTTCCCCGAGGGCCGCTACCTGAAATTCGTGGTCGGGCGCGTCAGCGATCGCCCGTAGTCCACGCGCGGCAGCAAGCCGGTGTTCGCGATGACGAACACCGACTTTGTGATTCTCACCACGTTCGAGCAAATGCGCTACCCAACAGAGCTGTTTATGTTGGGAAAAAGGGCGCGTCGTCAACCCCAACGCCCGTCGCTACGGGATGACTCCGTCGTGTTCAACGTTTGCGCGCTCGGGCAGAATGGCGCTGCGCGCCAAAACGCGCGCTTCGCCGTAGCCAAGCGTTGCCTCGCATCGCTACCCGAAGATATACGCGTCGATGAAGCTGTTGCGGAACACGCCGCGCGGATCGTAGCGGTTGATCAGCGCTCGGAACGCATCGAGCTGAGTGTAGTGGCGCTGCACATCCGCGGGCGAGAGCGTGAACAGCTTGCCCCAATGCGGGCGCACCTCGAACGGCGCAAGCACCGCCTCGATCCGCGGAAGCAGTTGCTGAACCGCAGGCCAATCGCGCTTCCACGTGAAGTGAAGGCCCACGACATCCTGCTGATAGCTGGGACTCATCCAGAACGTGTCGGCGGCTACCGTGCGGATCTCGGAGATGAGCAGGAGCGGCGCGATCTGCGAGTGCAGTTGCGCCACAGCCCGTATCGCAGCCACGGCGTGGCGGCGCGGCACGAAGTACTCGCTCTGCAACTCAGCGCCGTTGCTCGGCGTCTTGCCGATGCGGAAGTGCGGCAAGCGATCGTACCACGGCCCGGGCTGGCCCATCTGCGGCGTGCAGGGATCGGCAGGAAGTTCGGTGATCGGGTGGCGGTGCGTGGGTGCGAGCCGCGCGCCGAAGAACGTCGGCTCCAGTGGCCGCGCATTGGCGTCGGCGAGTTTATCCTTGAGCCAGACCTGGTTGATCCAATCGGGACGCCAATCGGTGAACAGACTGACGCTGTAGGCCGCACCGCTGATCTGATCGAACGATTCGTCGATGTGGTGCCAGGGCAGTTCTTCGTAGACAGCCTGCTGCGCCAAGAAGGTCGGCTCCACCTTCAGCGTGAGCTTTGTGACCACACCCAGTGCGCCGAGGCCAACCACCGCGCCAAAGAACGTATCGTCGGCATCGTCGCGGCTGAGTTGCACCACATCGCCATCGGCGGTGAGCAGTTCGAGCGCGACGACGCTGGTTGCCAGGTTGCCGTTGGCGTTGCCCGAACCGTGCGTGGCGGTGGCGCAGGCCCCTGCTACCGAGATGTGCGGCAGCGAGGCGAGATTGTGCAGCGCAAAGCCCGCCTCGTGCAGGGCTGGAGCGATTTGGCTGTAGGTCGCGCCACCTTCGATCGTAGCTGTGCCGCGCTCGGGATCGATCTCAAGGATGCGGTTGAAGTGTTCGAGCGAAATCTGATCACCGCTGGTATCGGCGATCGGGTTGAACGAGTGGCGCGAGCCTAGCACGCGTAGCTTCGTGCTGCCAGTGACAATGCTTCGTAACTCATCAAACGTAGTAGGAGAGTGGACACGGGCGGCTTGGTAGACATAGTTGCCACCCCAATTCGTGCGCGAATCGCCCATAACAATGCTCCTTAGTTTGTGGGAAGGCAGCACGTATTATAGCATTGTTATGGGCAAAACACGCGATAAGCACAGAGCAACAGCGCTCTTTTTGTGGTTTTCCAAACATCACGGACACAAGCGAAGTGATGAGCAGCGTTATGCGCCGCAGCCAACCACCAAGGCGGCCCGCATCGTTCCATCCGCCACCGTGTAGACCTCAGTTGTGCCGCCCTCGTAGTAATGGCTTTCGATCACGATCTCCAGCACACCATCGCCATCCAAATCGAGCAGCGCCAGCAAGCTGAAGGAATTCGGCGCGGCAAACTCGCTCGCCCTCGGGTACAGTTCCGAGGCCACCTCGCGCAACGTGCCTTTGTCCTTATTCCAAAGCAGGATCGCCGAATAATCGCCCGCATTTGCCGAAACACCAAACGACTCGGTGGCCGTGTAGCGCGTGGCGGTGATCAGCGTCTCCACGCTACCGTCATCCTCAAGATCGATCTCAACAACCTGGTTGATCTCAACCTCCGGCTGAGCAATACCCTGCTCGACCAGCCAATCGGCCACCAGCGTTTCGATCTCCGATGAAGCGGAGACAATGACAGGCGTGCGCGGCTGTGCATCCCAATCGCTCACCAAGGCGATCGTGCGCTCCGATGGTTCGGGCGTCAGCGCAATGGTGAAGACATCCTCGCACGGGCCATCACCAATCGTCTCAGGCAGCGCGCCAGTCGCCGTGCCCACCTGCCCCATCAGGCTGTACAAGCGATAGTTTTCGCCACCAGCGAGATGCCTCACAGTCTCCTGTGGCTCGTGCCAGGTGCCATTACCACTGCTCCCCAACAAGAAGCCCGTGAGCGTATCGACAACCGGATACAGGGGCGCATAGGCAACGGCGTCGCTGCGAAATAGCTTCTCGCCAGTCAGCGGACCGACGATCCCATCAGCGTCTAGATCATTGGCCTGTTGGAACGCTATCACGGCTCGTTCGGTCTGCGGCCCAAAGATCCCATCGACTACACCAACTTGCGAATAGCCAAGATCGAGCAAGCGTTGCTGCACGGCAGCGACATCATCGCCCTCCAGCGGCGGATTCTGCAGCAGGAGCGTGCGCGAGAGTTGCACAGCCGTCGGCACCTCGGAAGCTGGCTGTGTCGTCGGAGGCACCTCGGTGGCAGGCTCCGCAGTCGGCGGCAGCTGCGCTTGCACAGTTGGGCTTGGCTCGATCACCACCGTTGCGGAAGGCTGCGCGGTTGGGGCAAGCACAGGCTGTTGCGATGGCTCAGCGGAGCAGGACACCAAAAAACTGCTTATGAGCAAAGACACAATCCACATTCGTTGTTGAGGGAATCGTAGCATCATCACTCCTTTATTCAAGAAAACAATCAATTGCTCTATTAAACGACAATATTCGGTGAAAGTGCGCCTTCTGAAAGTGCTGAAAGATTGAACAATACGAACATATGTATTACAATGCAGTGGCTCGTGCAGAAAGGAGCTGTCGATGAACGCACAGGCTTTCCGTCAATTGTACGATTATCACTTCAACGAGAACCGCGCCACCTGGGACAAGTACATTGCTCCCCTACCACCCGAATCATTCACGCAGCACATCAACTACTCGATCGGCTCGGTGCGCAACCATATTGTGCACCTATTTGAAGTTGACGATGCGTGGTTTAGCGAGTTGCAAGGGATCGAACCGCTGGCTCCGTTGCCAGCCGACACCAATGATCTCGATGCGATTCGGGCGTATGGGAATGCGGTGGAACAGCGAATGCGGGCGTACCTCGCAAACCTGCAGGACGAAACACTACTCACCACGCCGATTACTGAGCCCGAGGAGGATCGCCACCTGACTGTGTGGCAAGTGTTAATCCACGTGGTCAACCACGGCACCGATCACCGCGCGCAGTTCTTGCGCATCCTCCACGATTTCGGCGTCGATACCAGGTCGCAAGATTTTGTGTTTCACCTCTACCCGTAGGAATCACCAATTGAGCGCGAGATATATTGACACACTCGCGCTCAACGCTAACACTTGCAGTATACTTGCTATACTCGCTGCGAGAATTCGAAAAAGCGCTACCAACAGTGGAGCTTTCTTTTTTGACTCATCGCATCGGCCAACGAGCTAAAATAACGATGCTTCTTCTCGCTATCATATCTGCCACATAGCAGAGACGAACATTGTGTAACGCACGCTCACAATTTGAAGAAAAGGAACGATCAACTATGCCTCGTTCTTGGGTCGCGGAGGCTATTCGGCAGATCGAGCGCGATGCCCAGCGCTCCGCAGATACACACCTGATTCGGCTTTATCTTCCGCAACTTCCCGGCATCGACCTCTACCTGAAGGACGAATCGACACACCCCACGGGCAGCCTCAAACATCGCCTGGCCCGCTCGCTCTTTCTCTACGCACTCTGCAACGGCTGGATCAACGAGAACACCACGATCATCGAGGCATCATCGGGCAGCACCGCCGTCTCGGAGGCGTACTTCGCCCAGATGCTCGGCCTGCCCTTCGTCGCCGTTGTGCCGGAGCGCACCTCGGCGGCTAAAATCGAGCAGATCGCCTTCTATGGCGGGCGCTGCCACTTTGTGCCGCAAGCCTCCGATATGGACCCGGAAGCCCGCCGCCTTGCCGCTGAATGCAATGGGCACTACATGGACCAATTCACCTACGCGGAGCGGGCCACCGATTGGCGCGGCAACAACAACATCGCCGAATCGATCTTTGCGCAGATGAGCAGCGAGCCGCACCCCGAGCCGCGCTGGATCGTGGTGGGCGCTGGCACAGGCGGCACCTCGGCCACCATCGGGCGCTACGTGCGCTATCGCGGCTACGCCACCAAGCTCTGCGTGGTCGATCCCGAATACTCCGCCTTCTACGACTACTGGAGAACGCGCGACGCCACGCAGGCAGCCACTCAATCGTCGCGGATCGAGGGCATTGGGCGGCCAAGGCCCGAACTGTCGTTCCTGCCCGAAATTGTCGATCACATGATCCGCGTGCCGGATGCCGCCTCGCTGGCAGCGATACGCGTGCTCGCGCGGTTGGTTGGCCGACGCTACGGCGGCTCAACAGGCACGAACTTCTATGGAGCGTTGCAGATCGCGGCGGAGATGGCGGCGCGTGGCGAGCACGGCTCGATCGTCACCCTGGCCTGCGATCCTGGGGACCGCTACATCGGCACCTACTACGATGATGCCTGGGTCGCTGCGCAGGGCTACGATCTCGAACCGTACCAGTCTCAGCTAGAGCATTGTATCGCCACAGGGCAGTGGAAGTAGGAGAGAGGTTCAAGCAACCGACGGGGAACCGTTACCTGAGTGGGAGCTATGGCAGCGCGCCGTAATCGAGCGGATTAACGTTCACGCCGTCTTTCCAGATGTGGTAGTGCAGGTGCGGGCCGCTCGACTGCCCCGTCGAGCCCACGTAACCGATCAACTGACCGCGCTCCACCACTTGGCCATCCTCGACAGCGAACGCCTTGAGGTGGCCGTAGCCTGTTTTATAGGTCTGCCCCTGCACCCAAATGTGGTTTCCTGCGGGCCAGCTATTGTGCTCGAGCTTGACGACGCCGCTATGCGTGGCATACACTGGAGCGCCGAACGTGCCCTTCGGATCGGCTTGGCCGTCGCCGTCGCCGTCGAGCGCGAGGTCGATGCCGCCCCACGTCTCGGCGGGTGCGTGCGAGCCAACGCCATAGCCCTGCGTCAGCACCGTGCGGTCGGATTGCAGTGGATTGCCGCTCGGTACATCGTTGCCGATCGGGCCGCGACCAGCCAGCGCAGTGCCAGTCAACGGTTGAGGGCCACTGTTGGAACTAGCAAAGGCTCCTATCACGGATGCGCTCGATCCAGCGGAGAGAGAATTGCCGTTCCACGTACTGATGTGAGTGGTTGAATTCTGGCTTTGGAACAAGAAATACACAAAGCCGCCCAGCACCAGCAGCAGCAACACAGTTTGAGAACGCGACAACGTTGGCAAACCACCACTGATCATCTCGATACTCCGTTTTGCCGCCAATTCTCAACCATCGTTACAACGGCATTGATATAGGCATCGACATTATTCTCGAAGGCCGGAGCATAGATCGGGACGATCTGCTCAACGGTATGCGCTGAACGACCGTTGATGTACTCTCGCGAGATCAGTTTGTACCAATCCTCGATGCCAGTTTTCCAATCGGGATAATCGCGGAATCGGCCATAGCACGTCGGATACCCCGCGCAGATGATATTCCCGATATTATGGGTGGTGGTACCGCCAGATTTCATACCAGCCCAACCCGGGTTGGTGCCCGCGCTCGATTCGTGAATGAAAAAGGCCAGCGCGTAGGCTGGATCAATACCATATTGGATGCCGAGGTCGATCCAGAGCTGCCCCGTACCGACTGCCGGAGAACCGAACTGGCGCAGAACCGTCTCAACATCCTCTGCGGTGATCGTTGGAGGACCGATCACAGTATGTTCACCTGGTGGTGTTTGCGGGGCAACTGGCGGTGCAACCACAGCTGCAGGGCTGTTGTTGCTGATGCCAACGCGGCCCGGGTACGTGCTAAACGTCGTCTTCGTAGGCTGAGAGGCCACCAAAAAGATCACCAAACATACGGCACCAATCAACAACACCAACCATGGGTTGCCCAGCAGCGAGCCGAGCAAGGAAGGTTGGTCAGCGCCGGTTGGCACAACGGGGCGCAACGGCATCGGCTGCGAAGCTAACAACTTCGCCCGATCAAGGTCCACCATTGAAGCGCGAGTAGGAGGCACATACGAGGACTGTAGCTCCTGTTCGGCGCGCAACATCGGGCGCGGCACTGCAGGGCTAGGGCGGTGGGCACCCTGCGTGCGGGGGCGCCGTAGTTGCGTTTCGGCGAGATCCTCATCCAGATACGAGATCGGCTTAAGCTTCGGCGGAGTAGGAGGTGGCGCATCGCGCACCTCAATAAGTGGCGCACGTTGTTGTTGTGATGTATGTTTTTGGCGGCGCTTGTAATCGGCGTCGCTCATTTAGGGGCTCCCTTGTCTGATCTGAGCGTCTTCTTCGGGGGTGGGCAAACGAAATGCGCCATCCTTATTGAGATATACGATTTGCTCTCGACGCACATCGAGCAGGAGATCGGCAGAGCCGTCGCCATCGATATCTTTCAAGCTCAAAAATACCGGCGTTAAATGCTCATCGGCACCAAACAGGTACGGGCCAGGCAATGTACGCACTTGAGAAGGATCGCCACCCGGAAGCTCAACCACCACGACTTGGCGATTCAAGTTGATCGCCATCAGATGCGTAGGTAACCCCGTTGTTTCTCCATGGCCAACAAATTCGGTAAGTTGCGTGGTGCGTGGGCGGCCATAGCGAATGTCATCGATCAGCACTTGGACTTTACTCATAACCATGCCCATCACAGCGTACAGCGCCAACGCTGCAAACAGCAGTGTGACGCCATACGCAGCTACGTGAAGGTGATTCGGCATCGTCGCGGGTTGGTATGAGCGTGTTCGAGAAACCGAACGTAATTGTCTGCTGGTGACTGCCATCGCTATTGTCCTCCTCATCACATCTGATAGTGAGCAGTACGCAAGACGCAAAACAGAAGCGGCATATGCCACCTGCTTTTGTTGCTGAACACTATCAGCCAGTTCACCTGGAAGTTCGAGCCATCTCGACTTGGATGAGGATATTATATAGAACATGCGTTCTATTGTCAATAGCGTGAGCATTCGATTCGCTTACCGATTGTAAGTGTGCTAGAGCCGTAAGCATATCTCACCTTGCATTATAAGAACGAAACGTCGAGGATGCAAAGTATGAGTTTGCAAAAGCATTACACTCCCAAGAGCGGTTAAGCCACTTCTGCCCGTTCTAATGAGTTATTCGCCAATGCTGGATGCAAGCGAATCGCAGCGAGCCACCCCTCCACAGCGGCCACTGGCAGAATGCCCTGTTCGGTCACGATTCCAGTGAGTTCGTTCAATGGTGTCCACTCAAAATAGCGATTCGAAACAGTGATGCCAGAAGGTGCATCGGACCAAACCTCGGCGGCTGGCCAATCTTGCTGTTCGGGAGTGCAATAGCCCAGCGGCAAGAACTTCTCGCCGCCGCACAAGGCGTAGATGGGGACTCCCAGCTTCTGCGCGGCCAACGCGAGCGAGCGCGTCCCGATCTTGTTGATGATACCGCGGTTGCTCAGCAAGTCGGCGCCAACGAGCACTAACTGCGCCTTCTCGACGGCAGCAGCAGCGGCGGCGTCCACCACAATCTTCACAGGAATATCGGCGCTAGCGAGCGCAGCAGCCGATTCGCGACCTTCGTAGGCAGGGCGAGATTCGAGGCAAATCACCGAGAAGCGGCGGCCAGCGCGCCGAGCGTGTAAGAGGGCCTGCTCGACGGTACCGCTATGGGCCAGCGTCACGATCGTGCCGCCGTCGGGGATCAGATCCAGCGCGCCTTCGGCCACCCGTAAGGCGTTCTGGCGAAGTTGACGTTTAAAATCATCTGTGGCTTGCGCAACAGCCAAGCGTAACTCACTTGGATGTTCGCGTTCCTCAAGCTTCCAAACGACCGCATTCACAAGGTTGACAAGCGGGGCCATGATCGGTTGTGCCCGGATCAACGCCCAACCAGTGGCGAGCAACTCCTGCCGGAACGCGTCGGGCGAAGATGCCTCGCCAGTACCCGCACGTCGCAACAGAATATCGGCAGCACGTTCGGCGATCTGTGCAGCACCCGAACGATTATCAGCAGCTATTTCGGCAATCGCTTGTGAGAACAATGGGTTCAAGACCGACCTCCTCCCTAGACGACCCCTCTCCTTTGTGGGATGGTAGGTCAGGCCATTCTGACGCAGGATTGACAAGAAATCAAAGTATCGTACATATGGCACCGTTGCACATTATCGAGCGTTGCACCTCATCCGTAGAACTTGGCTATCTTTAGGCAGAGCTCATTGGACGGCGAGCCAATAGTTCACGTACAACCGCTTCGAGGCGCTCAAGCGTAAATGGCTTCGCAATCGATGGATTACCGCTTTGAGCGATGCGGGCTTGCGTTGCCGCGCTCATCGTATCGCCAGTGACAAACACAAACCGCGTCGCAAGCTCTGCATCACGCTGCTTCACCTGTTGATGCAACTCAAAGCCGCTCATGCCTGGCATTTTAACATCTGTTAGGATGAGATCAAATGTATCGTTGGCCAGCATTGTGAGTGCTTCGTTGCCGCTATGAACGACAATTGGCTGATGCCCTAAATCGCGCAACAGCCGCGCCAGTAAATGGCTGACAGGCTCTTCATCGTCTACCACAAGAATGCGACAACTCGGTAAACTCTCGGCCTCAACAGCGGTGGGATTCACACTGTCGTCCGGTTGTGTATCGACGGTTTGCAGCAATGGAAGTTCGATGGTCACCGTTGTGCCAACTCCCATCTCGCTTTCGGCCCAAATGCGTCCGCCGTGCTCCTTTACGATACCATAACATATCGACAAGCCCAACCCGGTGCCCTGACCGACCGGCTTGGTGGTATAGAAAGGATCAAAGATTTTATTCAGCGCACGCTCGGGGATACCCACACCAGTATCAGATATTGAGAAGAACAGGTGAGGGGTTTGACGCGTCATGGAGCCATTTTGAGCCGAACTCAGGCCAGTTCGCAACGTAATCCTCCCCGACTTCCCACGTTCAGTTATTGCATGGTGGGCATTGTTGATCAGGTTCAGAATCACCTGTTGCATCTGGTATGGATCAACAACCGTCATTGGCAAGTTCGGATCCAACTCGGGTTTAACGTCGATGTTATCAACCCGCAATTGATACGCACGCAGGGCCAATGTGTTGCGGATCACTTCGTTGAAGTTCGTCAGTGAGCGCTCGGCTTTATGCTCACGGGCGAACACTAGAAGATTCTGAACGATCCGTGCAGCGCGCTCGGCTTGCGTATGGATATGCTTGAGATCATCGCGTATCTGATCGGGGATGGAGGTTTCGCGCAGCAACAACTGCGTGTAGCCCGAAACGCTTGTCAGCGGATTGTTCAGTTCGTGGGCTACTCCAGCCACCAATTGCCCGATGGCAGATAACTTCTCGGCGTGGATCAGCTGCTCCTCTAGGCGGCGGCGCTCGGTGAGGTTACGGGCAATACAGTGGATCTCGCGCGTTTGAGCGCTATTCTGAATGAGGCGAGCGCTCACTTCGAGCACCACAAGCTCCTCGTCTTTGCGGCGCAGTTGCAGCTCGAAGGGCTGAATAGCGCGGCCCATCAACAACTCACCAAAGGTTTGCTCGGCGTTGTCCCACGTCTCCGGCGCGCTGATCTCACGCAGCAGGCGGCCACGCAACTCGTCCTCGGTATACCCCGTCAACGAGGGGCCAACCTTGTTGATGCTGAGAATGCGCAGATGCTGATCGAGCGTGAAGATCATATCGTAGGCGTTCGCAAAGAGATCGCGGTAACGCGCCTCGCTGTCCTTGGTTTGCTGGTACAGCCGAGCGTTCTCGATCGCAATCGCCGCGTAATCGGCCAATGCCGAGAGGAGGTACTGATCGTTCTCGCTAAAGGTGCGTTCGGATTGCTGGTTATCTACGGCGAGCACACCAATCGCGGTATTGCCCACGATCAGCGGCACCTGTAGGATCGCCCGAACCAAAAAGCCAGTCTTCACCTTCAGCGGCGAGCCCTGTTTGCTCTTATCGAGGCGGATCGGCTTGCCGGTACGGATCACCTGCCCGGCCAGCGTATCGTCGATCGGCATGCGCATGCGTTGGGCACGCGCCTCGCCGAGGTTCTTCGCCGCCCGCAGGTACAACTCCTCGGCATCGGCGTCGCGCAGCAGCAAGAAGCCTTCCTCAGCGCGAGTGATATAGACGCCCGCCTCAACGATGCGCACCAACAGTTCTTCCAGATCAAGCAAAGCGCTCACCGATTTGCCGATCGAATACAGCACGGTGAGCTCTTGCACACGCTGTTGGAGGTTCTGCGTGAGTTGCTCTTTCTCGCGGTTCAGGCGACGTTCACGCAGCGCCGAGTCGATCGCAACACGCGCCTCGGATTCGCTGAACGGTTTGATCAGATAATTCCGCGCGCCGAGCCGGAACGCCTCGACCGCCACGCCCTCGGAGCCGTGCGCAGTCATCAGAATGACGGGCACGTCGTAGCCTTCCTGAGCAATCAGACGGAGCAGATCGAGGCCGCTGATATCAGGAAGCTGAAGATCGAGCAGAATAAGGTCGGGGAGGCGTTGACGTAGCCGATAGAGACCCTGACGCCCAGTATTCGCGATCGCTGACCGATAGCCGAGTTCTGGCAACACATAGTCGGCTAACATGGAACAGATCTGCTGGCTATCGTCGATAATGAGGATCTCTTCCATAAATTGCTTCGTTACATCGAGGGCCGCCACTATCTAAAGGCATCGTGCCCACTGAGACTATGGTCGGCGCTGCGATACCGTGTACTACACCAAGGATGAGTTCTATATCGGTGTCAAACGGGACAAGTTTTTGGGCAGTAAATGGTAATAAATACTGGGCCACAAGGGAATAAACATAAGGCCACTTCGTGTTCTCCCTATTATACCGCAGTACAGCAAGCTATGCCAAATTATCATTGATAGGGTGTTTATGAGCTATGTACATTATTTGTTACCAAACTGTAGTTTTTTGCGTCTTGTTGCTGAATCTTCTTGTTCAATAGGCGCACACTCCTCGGCTGAAAGGGGCCGATTCGCACATTCGCAACGCGTTGCCGATCGTCATTGGAGAGGAACAACGCTCACATTCACCAAGCACTGTTAGGAGGATAAAGCGAGCAAAAAACTTTATCTATTGCTTATGTTTGACTTACCTTTGGTTCAATTTCTGTCGCTATCATACAACTAGCGAGCTTGTAACGGCCTATCACAGAGCGGGCCGAACAGCAAGACAAATGAACGTTTTTTACCTCGTTTATATATAAGGAGATCGCAATGGAACGCAAAACCAAAATAGGTATTGGGGTTGCGCTAACGCTGGTGCTGTTGGTGGGCACACTCTTTGGTGGGCTTGTTGGCGGCAGCTTCGGCTACTACCTAGCGCGGCAAACCAGTCCAGCGCCAACGTCGGTTCCTATTGCGCAACCAATCGCAAATATAACGCAGCACGAAGCAATCGCACAGCCACAAAGTGGCAATTCCGTGGTGGAAGCGGTGAAAAAGGTGGCTCCTGCGGTGGTGACGGTGATCAACACGCAAACGATCAGCGTACGCACTAGCCCCTTCCAAACGATCCCCAGCCGACAGCAGCAGCGCTCCAGCGGCTCGGGTGTGATCATCAGCGAGGAGGGCTACATCATCACCAACCATCACGTGATCGAGGGTCAGCAGTCCTTAACAGTCATCTATGCCGATGGCTCACGCCACGAGGCCACGTTAATCGGCAGCGACCCGCTGCAGGATTTGGCTGTGATCAAGGTGTCCGATCCTGTGCCTGCCACTGCAACGCTCGGCGATTCGAGCGCGCTGCAACCGGGCGAGACGCTGATCGCGATCGGCAGCCCGCTCGGCGATTTCAAGAACACCGTGACGACAGGCGTGGTGAGCGCGCTTAACCGCTCGGTGCCGGGCAGCTCGATGGAGGGCTTGATCCAGACCGATGCCGCCATCAATCATGGCAATAGCGGCGGCCCGCTGGTCAATGTGAAGGGTGAAGTGATCGGCATCAACACCTTGGTGGTGCGCGGCAATGGCAATAGCTTCGATCAAGCCGAGGGCTTGGGCTTCGCAGTGCCGAGCAATATCGTCAAGACGGTCAGCGAGGCGTTGATCGCAAACGGCAAGATCGAATATGCGTACTTGGGCGTCAGCTACGGTATGATCGACCCCGATATCGCGGTGGAGAATAACCTGCCCGTGCAGAACGGCGCGCTGATCAGCCAGGTGGTGCCGGGTCAACCCGCAGCCAAGGCCGGCCTGAAGGAAGGCGATATCATCACGGCAGTCAACGGCAATCAACTCGGCAGCGAAACGTCGCTCCGCGGCGTGCTGTTGCAGCAAAAGCCGGGCGACACCATTACGCTGGAGGTACTGCGCGATAACGAAACCCTCACGTTTGAGGTGACGCTCGCGACACGGCCATCCGATTTGTAGACCATCTCCCATATCAGCGTAACAACGGGCGAGTGGCAATGGGGCCATTCGTCCGTTGTTTTATGTTACCGACATGGAATTTGAGCAAACGCTTGATTGTGCTGCGCCGCGATCTCAAACGGATCGACGGAGATACTGCCGGTGGCGTACAGTTCGTTGGCCCCCAAATCGGCGCTGGCGAGCGGATCACCCCGATCGCCGATGCGCAGCAGGATCGGCATGTCGTACCAGGTTTCCGGCGTGTCGCCGAGCGGCGGCAGGGCGATGCACAGGTTCAAGGCTAGCACGCCTCGCTGGCGCCAATGCTGCAGGATGATGCCGAGCGCCTCGCCGAGCTTGTGCATCGTTTGCTCGGGCGTGGCAGGGTCGCCGAGCAGCACAATCTCGCGATTGCGCAGCGGTGTGAGGTGCACGAATCCGGCAACGCCGTTCGGCAGGGCCAAGCCCAGACCCAGCGCGTTGTGAATGGCGTGCAGATCAGCGATGTAGGAGCGCTGATGCTCCGCGTGGTATGCCGCCATCGCGCGGCGCCACAACTCGATGCGAGCGTAGTGCATGCCGCTGCCAAGCGTGAGCTGAATATGGCCGTGCATCTGCGAGGCGCCCGCTTTGGGCAGGCAATTCCAAAAAATGAGCGGGTATTGGGCCTGCGGATCCTCGGCATGGGCGGCCTGAAACCAGCGCAGCGCGGTGGCAAAACAGTCGCTCAGATGCTCGCCGTTGATGCGCAGCGGATGCGGCTCGTTGAAGATCAGCAGGCCGTGCCAGCCGTCGAACTTGGCCACGTTCGAGGCGCTGATGCAGTGTTGGCCCACAACGCGCCCAAACACATCAGCAGTGGTGTTGAGCAACGGCTCGCGGAAGATGTCGTGTTCGGCGAGCGCCGCGTGGATCTGCGCCTCTAACTCGGCGTCGCCGCCGTGCACTGCCAGCGGACGACGCACCCGCAGCGGATTGAACAACGCGGCCTCCAACGTGAGGCGGTTAACGACCCGCACGATGGTTTGGTTGCGCACCGCATCGAGCGAGCCAAACTGCTGTTCGACCCACGGCCACATACTCGGCGGAGGCTCGGCGCGACCGCGCAACACCGCAACATCAAACAGCGCAGCGCAGATCTGCTGCTGCTCCGGGGGCAGCGCCGCGATCCGTTCAGGCAACGTGACTATCATCAGCCTTCCTCCCTCGAGAATTTTGGGAATGATACCATACCAACGCTTGACGCCTCGGCAATAATCGGTCACACTTAGCGTATTCCACCCATTGCAGGATTCCGTAAGACATGGAGGCAGCGAAGCAGTCATGGACATCAAGGAACAGTTCCAGGCCATTCGCCCACGCTACGAGGAATTGCGTGGTAAAGTCGCGATTGTCACAGGGTCGAGTCGAGGGATCGGAAAAGGAATCGCGTTGCGATTGGCCCGGGAAGGGATGAAGGTGGTGATCACCAGCAATGTCCCCGAACAGGTCGCGGAGACAGCCGCCGAGTTTCGCGAGATCGGCGCCGAAATCCTCGAAATCACCCTAGATTTGGGCGAACCGAACGCGATGCGACAGTTGATCGATGCTACAGTTCAGGCATTCGGCGGCATCGATCTGTTGGTCAACAACGCCGCATTGTTGTCGCGCAAAAACGTGTTCGATGTGGACGAAGCGCTGTTAGATGCGCATATCGCGGTGAACATCCGCGCGCCGTACTTGGGCACGCAGTACGCCGCCGAGGTGATGCGCGATCGGGGCGTGAGGGGCAGCATCATCCAGATCAGCTCGGTTGGCGGCTTGCGCTCACACTGGCGCGCCCTCCCGTACGATGTCGATAAGGGCGCGATCGATGCGATCACCCGCGCGATGGCCACTGAGTTAGCGCCATACGGCATCCGTGTCAACGCGATCGGCCCAGGTGCGATCGACAATGGGTGGGTCAAGCGGGTCGGCCTCGAAAACATCGGCGATCTGGTCGAGCGCATCCCGCTCCAGCGCATCGGCACGCCGCAAGATATTGCGGGCATGGTGGCGTTCCTCGCCTCCGACGATGCGAGCTATATCACCGGACAGATCATCTACGTCGATGGCGGCATCACCACACAGCTCAGCCCGAAGAACGCGCCGCTCTAATCGACCGCGTCGCGCTGGTGTTGGTGGATCATTTCCGCCCACATCAGCGCGCCAACCAGAGCAGAATGCAACGATTCAAGGCCGTCGCACGTATATCCAAACGACTGTTGATCCGTGCTAGCATCCATGTCTCACCACTCCAGGGAGTCACGTCATGTCGAACAAATTCGCAGCACTACGCGAAGAATACGAAACCCAAGGGCTGAGCGAAGCTGATGTCGCAGCAGATCCGTTCACCCAATTTCAGCGCTGGTTCGATCAAGCAGTCAACGCCAACCTCAACCAACCCAATGCGATGACCGTCGCAACCGTCGGCGACGATTATCGCCCCTCCGCCCGCATGGTCTTGCTGAAAGACTTCGACTCGCGAGGCTTCGTGTTCTACACCAATTACGAGAGCCGCAAGGGCCACGAGTTAGCGAAGCACCCGTGGGCCGCATTGCTGTTTTACTGGGGCGAACTGCACCGCCAAGTGCGCATCGAAGGCCCCGTGAGCGTCGTCAGCGCCGCCGAATCGGACGCGTACTTCGCCAGCCGCCCACTCGGCAGCCAGATCGGCGCGTCGGCCTCGCCGCAGAGCCAGGTGATCGCAAATCGTGAGGAGCTCGACGCACGAGTTCGTGAACTGGAAGCCTTATATCGCGACCAACCACCGCCGCGCCCGAGCAATTGGGGCGGGTATCGCGTAGCGCCCATCTCGTTTGAATTTTGGCAGGGGCGCGTCAACCGCCTCCACGATCGGCTGCGCTACCGCAAAACAGAACAGGGCGACTGGATCATCGAGCGCCTCGCACCGTAGTTGGAATAAAAGTTGCTATATCATATTCTCTATCAATACTGCATCAACAAGAAACATGCTGCAACTGCAGTTAAAGGAGCAGAAATAATTCGATGACAACGCCTCCAGGAACCAAAAACCTGTTTGGTCTTTTCAGTCGGCGTCAAATGCTATCCGAGCGCCAAAACGCACTGCTCGAACAAGTGCGTAGCGTGTTGCAGAACCTCCAAACCTCGCTTGAGCGCTTCGGTGCCGATACCGCGCCCAGCGACACGCGCACACTCAGCGACACCATTGCTCATCTCGATGAGCTGTTTCTGCTGGTGATCGCAGGCGAGTTCAACTCGGGCAAATCGAGCTTTATCAACGCGTTGTTGGGCGATAAGGTAGTGAAGGAGGGCGTGACGCCCACCACAGACCAAATCACGCTGCTGCGCTACGGCGAAACCATTCACGAAGAACAGCTTGAGGAGTTCCTGCTCGCCCGATACGTGCCCGCCGAGGTGCTGCGGCAACTGGTGATCGTCGATACGCCCGGCACCAACGCGATCATTCGTCGCCACGAGGAGTTGACGCGCGAGTTCATTCCGCGCTCGGATTTGGTGCTGTTCATCACCTCCGCCGACCGCCCCTTCACCGAGAGCGAGCGTTCGTTCCTTTCGGCCATCCAAGAATGGGGCAAGAAGATCGTGATCGTATTAAACAAGGCCGATCTGCTTGAGCCGGACGAATTGGAGCAAGTTGTCACCTTTATCCGCGACAACGCCCGCGATCTGCTGGGCATGACGCCGGAGATCTTCCCGATCTCGGCGCGCCAAGCCCAACGCGCCCGCACCAACGACGATCCAGCCCAGCGCGAAAGCAGCCGCTTCGATACTGTCGAGCGCTACATCCTCGAAACGCTCGATGCCGAGGAGCGCGTGCGCCTCAAACTGCTCTCGCCGCTCGGAGTTGCGCAGCATCTCGACAATAAATACTTGGCTGTGGCGGAAGGACGCTTGTCGACTCTGCAAGAGGATTTGTCCACGCTCGAGAATATCGACCGCCAACTTGAGGTGTTCCGCGAAGATCTGCAATCGGATTTTAAACATCATCTGACAGAAGTCCAGAATATTTTGCACGAGTTCGAGTTGCGCGGTATGCAGTTCTTCGACGATACTATTCAACTCTCGAATATCTGGCAGTTGCGCAATAGCCAATGGCTTCGCGAAGCCTTTGAACGCGAAGTAGTGGGCGATCTGCCCCAACAGATCGAAGGGCGGCTGAGTGCGCTGATCGATTGGATGATCGACAAAAACCTGCGGCTGTGGCAATCGGTGATGGATTACCTGCAGCGCAAGCGCGTGCCCGAACACCGCGAGGGCCTGATCGGCGATGTGGGAGGCACCTTCGATTACAACCGCAGCGCGCTGATCGATTCCGTCGCACGCAAGGCGCAGCAGGTCGTGGCGACCTACGATCGCGAAGCCGAGGCGCAGATGCTCAGCGAGGATATCCGCAGCGCGATTATGACCACTGGGCTCGTTCAGGCTGGCGCGCTCGGCATCGGCGGCCTGATCCTGGCGGCCACCACCGTCGCCTGGATCGATCTGACAGGTATCCTGGCGGCGGGTTTGATCTCGGTGGCGGGCCTATTCGTGTTGCCGGCCAAGCGCCGCCAACTGAAGAAGGACTTCCACGACAAGATCGTCGATATGCGCGAGCGGCTAATCGAAACGATGCAGCATCAGTTCGATGTTGAGTTGGAGCAGATGCTAGCGCGCATCCGTGAGGCGATCGGCCCATACACGCGCTTCATCCGAGCGCAGCGCGAGCAGCTCAGCACAATTCAACGCGAGTTGTCGGATATCGATGTGGAGATCGGGCGGTTGCGCGCCGATATCGGCGGATGATGCGGTTCTAAAGAACGTTGTTTCTCGAATGCAATCGAGGTTCTGTTGAGGCAGAATCTCGATTGCACGTTTTTGTGGGGGATTGCGCTAACTCGGCTTGGTATCGAGCGAATTTCGGATCGGCGGTAGCTTGTGCGGCGCGTCGACAGCCTCGGGCACTGGCACATCCGAAGAATCGGTCGTCGATGGCGATTGTGGTGGCTTCGGCGCGTGCGTCATCAGCCAGCGATAGCAGACAATCGCGATCGGCGCGAGCAACCAAAAGTTCAACATACGGAAGATCACGGCTGCAACGTAGGCCTGCGGCCCAACACCCAAGCGCGATAGCGTCAGCACCAGCATCGCCTCGACCGTGCCGCCGCCGCCGGGCAATACATTGAACGTGCTGGTGATGAGCGCGATCCCGAAGGCGGCCAGCACCACAAAGAACGACGTGGATACGCCCAGGCTGTAGAGCACCACCAGCATCGCGAGGCTGTGCGTTGCGAGCGAGGCGAGCTGGATCAGCACCAACACCATCACTTCACTGCGGCGGCAGGCGATCATCTCGCGGCCCCAGATGATCTCATCGACCAACTTCGTGATCGGCTCGTCGCTCCAGCAGCGGCGCAGCAGACGCGCCACACGATCTTTGATGCCCAGCATCCAGCGCAACAGCACCGCGCGCTCGCGGGTCAGCACAAACACGGCTAAGCTGATCAGAAGGATCGCCACTCCGGCAGCCAGTAAGCTCGCAAGGGAGCTCTGGGCGATCTTGAAGCCGATGCGCATCATCAAATAGATCAGGCTGAAGGCGAACACCAGCAGCATCGCGCAGACGTAGCTCAGCACTTCCAGCGAGGCCATCAGGGTGGCATGCCCCGCCGAGACGCCGCGCCGCCGAAACGTTTGAATGAGGAAGGCGTAACTGGCGACGCCACCCGCCGGAATCGATTGGCTGAGCATAATCGCCACGAGCGCGATGCCCCACAGCCGCAAGCGCCCGAAATGGTAGCCGAGCGACGTGAGCACGCGATGATAGACCTGCGAAGCGCAGAAGAAGCCTAACAACTCTAGGGCAAACGCAAGCAAAAGCCATTCGGGGCGAGCCTCGCCCAACGATGAAAATGCTTCGACGATTTCCCCACGATTGAGGTAGGCCACGATCAGCACGACAATCGAGAGGAACGCGCTTATGAGGTATTGCCATCGTGGAACCCGCATATCCGAATCCTTTCCAACCGCATCTACATTTGCTGTGGAACAGACGGCATCTCATCAAAGAAAGTTGCACACGCCTATCGGGCAGGAGAGGGTAAGCGCACGCGCAACAGTCCTATCCATAAAACGATAAACGAGTACAGCGAAGCCGTTTTACCGCTCTTCGAAGGGTAAAACGTGCTCTTCGAGCAAGCCAGAGGCAAAACGCTGTGGGGGTGATAGAGCAACAAGCGTGCCGCATGTCGGCGGCGCAGATCAGGTCTCGTGGACGATCCCATCCCGCACCTCGGCGCGGGTCACGTATGTGGGTTTGAAGAGGCTCTCGTGGTAGATGCGAATGATCATCTCGGCCAGCAGGCCCAGCACCAAGAACTGAATGCCGACCAACGCCAGCAGCACTGCCAACAGCAGTAACGGACGCTCGCCGATGTTGAAGCCCAAGCCGAACTTCACAAACAGCAGGTACAGGCTGAGCAGCGTGCCAATGAACAACATCAGGCCGCCAAACAAGCCGAAGCTCTGCATTGGCCGCACGCCGTAGCCCAGCAAAAAGCGGATGGTGATGAGATCGAGCAGCACACGCGGACCGCGCCACCACGCGCCGCGCCGAGGTTTGCCAGTGCCAGGTTGCCCCTGCACTTCCACCTCGGTGATGCGCACGCCCTGCCAACTCGCGATCGCGGGCAGGAAGCGGTACAGGTCGCCGTACAGTGTCAGTTCTTGTACCACATCGGCGCGAAAGGCTTTCAGCGGGCTGCCGTAGTCGTGCAAACGAACGCCCGTCACCAGCGAGATCAGCCAGTTGCCGAAGGCGATCTGCGGGGGCGATTGGCTACTGCGCCGCCAACTGCTCACGAAGTCGTAGCCCTGTTCGAGCGGCGCGAGCAGACGGGGGATGTCGGCGGGGGAGGTCTGACGGTTGGCGTCGAACGTGACGATGTAGAAGCCGCGCGCCCGGTCGAACCCAGCCATTAGCGCAGCCGAGCGCCCGAACGCACGCCGTAAGCGCACCACGCGCAGCAGCGGATCCGCGGCGGCCAGTTGGCGCAGCGCCTCGAAGCTGCCATCGCGGCTGCCATCATCGACGGCGATGATTTCATCGGTGGGGGCCAGCACCGCGCGCAGCTCGCGGTAGAGCGCGGGGATCTGATCGCCGTGGTTGTGGATTAGCAGGACCAGGCTCACCCGTGGTGCTGCTTGCGCCACAGGCGGTGTGGGTGATGGAGGCGCAGGCTGGGCTTGACCAGCACCTGCATCGATTGAAGGATCGTTCTGAGCCATGCCGCCTCCGCAGGGGCGATGCGGCTAGCGCCACGGATCGCCCAGATCGCGTGTTTACTTCGAGGTGGCCGTATCCGACTGCTGCGGCTGCGCTGCGTTAAAGTCGGCGCCACCAAACAACACCACGAGGCCACCCAGGATACTGATCACCAAGCGCACTGCGAAGATCATAAATGCCAACGCGAGTGCCATGTCTGATTGTACCCCAATTTGCGCCAAATAGTTAGTGAACACCCATTCGCGAGCGCCCAAGTTGTTCACGAAGATCGGCGCGAGGCCCAGGATGTCGGTGACGGGCGCCATAATCGCGTAGAGCAGAAAAGGCGCGTCGATGCCCAATGCGAGGCCACAGACGAGGTGAATAACGATCCAGAGCAGTTGAAAGAGCACCGAGAGAGCCATCACCAGCACCAGCAGGCCGCCGCGCGGCGTATACTCCGTCAGTGCCACGCTCAGCTTGTTGAGCGGGCGGCGCACCACCGTGGGCAGGCGCGGGCCGATCCACTGATCGATCTGCACGGCCACAAACGAAACAGCCATACCAGCCAGCGCCACCGCCGTGAAGCCCAGCGTGAGCCACTGCATAAACGCCGAGGTGACCAGTGGCGTGCCGGTGATCTGGAACAGGCTCGCCACGATCGCCAGGGTTGCCAGCACGCTCAGCGCCACAAAGCCCGTCAGGCGCTCGACAAACACAGAAGCGCTCGACTCGCTGTAACTGCCGATGCGTCGGCCCAACTGCGCGATGCGCAACGCATCGCCGCCCACAGTAGTCGGCAAGAAGTTGTTGGCGAACTGACCCGCCAGGTACGCGCCCAACAGCCACTTGAACGATTCGTTGTGGCCGCGCGCGCGCAACAGCACCCACCACTTGGCGGCGCTCAGCGCCACGCCTGCGAACTGCAACAGCAGCGCGAAGGCGATTAAACCGAGGTGCGCACCGCGCCAACTATCCCAGATCGCAATCGGATCGGATTGCCAAATCAGGTAGGTTAACAGGCCGCCACTGACCAGGATACGGAGCGCAAGGAGGAGCGAACGCCACTTCATAGTATCTCCAAAAGTCGCTATTTTAGCGTAGGGATGCGGTAAATCAATAACAACGAAGCAACAAAAGCGCAATTATAGCACAGAACATGTTGTTGAACATACCATTTTTCGCTTATGCCAAACTTGGTTAAATAGTGTCAGTAACAAACCCGTTTTAGCCTGCGGCAGCAAGGTATTTGACATTTCTTGTGGTATCGATGCGCTACACGTAGCAGCGCATCGACACCACCTTCCCCTATAATGCTGGTATCAGTCTAACAATGATTAATCTCTTTACAGCACAAAGCCCACTAGCACTTCTGCAGTGCCAGTGGGCTTGCGATTAGTCAACCGTTATTCGCCTTTAACGGCGGTCCACAGGTCGTCGAACGCCACGGTTTCGTCGTTGCGCTCGATCCACTCAAGGCGCTTCATCGTCTCCTCGTCGGGCGCGAAGCCTTCCTTGAACAACTCCTGCAACTCGGCGGGCAACAACTTCTCGGCCTCGGCGTTCGGCGTGATGCCCAGGATGTACTCCTCGTTCTTGGCGGCTACTTCGGGGCGCAACAAGTAGTTGATGAACACGTGCGCAGTGTACTTGTTGGGCGAATCGGCCAGGATAGCGAGGTTATCCTGCCAAATCGTGCCACCCTCCTTGGGGACGAAGTAGCGGATGTTCTCGTTGCCCGGGTAGCCATCGTCGCCCTCAAGGCCCATGCGAGCCTGCAGCGCGTTGTTGTTGTAGATATTGGCCAACACGATCGCGCCACTGGCGAGGTTGCGGCTAGCGTTGCTGCTGTCGTAGCTTGCCAGCATCGGCGAAGCCTTCTGCTGCTTGAGGATCTGCTCAACCTGCTTCAACGCCTCGGGGTCGGTATCGTTGAGCGAGCGACCGATGTAGCGCAGCGCAGCACCCGGCACCTCGCGCGAGTCGTCGAGCATGCTGAACTGACCCTTGAGTGTCGCGACCTGCTCGGGATCGAACACGATCGCCCAGCTATCGGGCGGCGTGTCGAACTGCGAAGCATCGTAGGCAATGCCCGAAGTGCCGGTGTTGTACGGCACCGAATAGACGTTGCCCTTATCATAGTACAGATCCAACAGCTCGGGCTTGAGGTTGCCGAAGTTGGTCAGCAACGACTTGTCGAGCGGCTCCAGCAAGTTCTCGCGCACCATGATGTCCACGGCGTAGTCCGAGGGCACCACAACATCGTAGCCCGAACCACCGGGGCGCACCTTACCGATCATATCCTCGTTGCTGTCGTAGACATCAACAATCACCTTGACGCCGTACTCCTGCTCGAAGTCCGTCAAGATCTCGGGATTGATATAATCGGCCCAGTTGTAGAGGTTCAACTGCGCCGATAACTTCGAGCGATCGACACCATCGGCACTTGTCTCGCCACCTGTCTCGCCAGAGGTCACAGCTGTTGGGGAATCTGTCGATGCCGCTGGAGCGGTCGGAGCCGACTGCGATGCTGACGAACCACAGGCAGCCAACACCAACAATACCACCAAGAGTGGTATCACTACTTTCAAGCGGTTCATAATGGTCTCCTTATACAAGCAACTCGTCTACCCACACATCGATTCCGCAGGCCCAATGCCTACGGAGCCACACCCTACCGTTGCTGACGCTGAATGAACTGCGAAATGCCCACCAGCGTCATCGAAATGACAAGCATAATGGTAGAGATCGCGTTGATCTTCGGCGTGACTGAACGTTTAACGGAGGCATACACCTCAATAGGAAGCAACGACGAGCCGGGGCCTGTCGTAAAGAAACTGATGATGAAATCGTCGAGCGAGAGCGTGAAGGCCAACAGAGCACCGCCCACGATACCAGGCAGGATCAGCGGGAAGGTGATGCGCCAGAACGTCTGCCATTCGTTCGCGCCCAAGTCGTGGGCCGCCTCCTCCAGGCGATAATCGAAGCCGCGCAGGCTCGCACGCACCACCACCACCACGAACGATAGGCTAAACGCGATATGCGCGATCGTCACGGTTGTCAGGCTCAACCGCACTCGTATCGATGTCAGAAACTCGATTATATCAAACGAGAACGAAAAGAATGCCAGCAACGAGAGTGCCATGACGACTTCGGGGATGACGATCGGCAGATACAGCAGCGCATCGACCGCACCCTTGTTGCGGAAGCGATAGCGCTCCATCGCCAGGGCCGTCAGCGTACCCAATACTGTCGACACCAGTGTCGAGATCAGCGCCACCTGAAGCGTATTCAAGGCCGCCTGCATCAATCGGGCATCTTCGAGGAGGCGCTGATACCACTGCAGCGTGAAGCCAGTCATACGCACGCCGAAGCTATCGGTCGTGAACGAGAACAGCACCAGCACAATGATCGGCGCATACAAAAAGAAGTAGATCAGCCAGGCGTGCACCCCGAGCAGAATGCTCCCAAATGAACGGCGCTTCTCATCGGGCGGAGGCGCGGTTCGTACAGACGAGGATGTGTCGATCATCGATCCTCCTCAGTAGTGACACGGAAATACACGATCACAAGCACCGTCAGGACGAACATAAACACGATCGCCATCGCCGAGCCGAGCGGCCAATTGGGCGGATTCGCACGAGTGAACAGGCGCTGGAGCAGGTTCCCGAGCAGATCGACCTTCGCGCCACCCAACAAGTCGGAGACGACAAACTGGCCAACGGTCGGGATGAACACCAGCACCGAGCCAGCCGCCACGCCGGGCATGGTGAGCGGCAGCATCACGCGCAAGAACGACTTAAAGCGGTTTGCGCCAAGGTCCGAGGCGGCTTCGAGCAGCGTGAAATCGAAGCGATCGAGCGAGGCGTACAACGGCAGGATCATAAACGGTAGTTCGCCGTACACCAGGCCGATCAGCACCGCAGTAGTGGTGTTGAGCAGCGATACACGCGGCAAGCCGATCATTGTCAGGAAGGAGTTGATCAGACCGTTGTTGTTCAGGATGATCATCCAAGCGTAGGTACGCACCAGGAAGTTCGTCCAAAACGGGATAAGCACCAGGAACAACAAGATACCCCGCCAGCGTGGCGAGGCGCGTACGATAAACAGCGCAAGCGGGTAGCCTACCACCAGGCAGATCAGCGTGGTGACTAGACCCATCCAGAGCGACCGCCAATACGCGTTCAGATACAAACTCTCGGTGAACAGACGGGCGTAGTTACCAAGGGAGAACTGCCAGATGACATTCCCGGTCGGGCCAGGGGTCAAAAAGCTATAGAGCACAATAACCAGGAGCGGAGCGGCGAAAAAGAGTAACAGCCAAAAAAGACCGGGAGAGAGCAACAACCACAGACCAGTTTTTGGGTTGTGCCGCAGTTTATCGATCAGTGAAAGTTTGTTCGTAGCAGTCGGAAATGGTTCGGCGGCCATAGTACCCCTTACGTAGTGTTGACGCTATGCGCAGGGCAGGCCATACAGCAGATCGCCAACAACACATTTGGCTAATCCGTCAATACCAATGCGTTCTCGATCGGCCACGAAAGATAGCCGCTCTCGCCTTGTTGCCAATAGGCATCGCGATCGACTGTCGAGCGTGTGTTCTGTTCCCACACGTTAAACAGCAGATCGGAGCCGTTGCGCACAAGGATACGCGTATCACTGCCGATATACGAAACGCGCTCAACGGTGACAGGGAACACGTTGGGCGTGCCAGGGGCAGGCTCTTGCGATGTAAGGATGGCCTTCTCGGGGCGAACCGACAAGACCGCCTCTGAGCCGACCGACACAGCCGCTGGGCATTGTCCGTGCAACTCCCCGACATTCGTCAAGATTGTGGCGCTCTCGCCATTCACAGCAGTGACTTTACCTGGCACAAAGTTCGATTCGCCAATGAAATCGGCCACGAATCGGCAATTCGGTCGCTCGTAGATCTCGGTGGGCGTGCCGATCTGCAGCACCTTACCGCCGTTCATCACGGCGATGCGGTCGCTCATGGTCAGCGCTTCTTCCTGATCGTGGGTCACATAGATGAAAGTGATACCAACCCGCTCTTGTAAGCCCTTTAATTCCACCTGCATTTCTTTGCGCAGCTTGAGATCGAGCGCACCAAGCGGCTCATCGAGCAAGAGCACATCGGGATGGTTGACGAGGGCACGGGCCAACGCGACACGCTGTTGCTGACCACCAGAGAGTTGGCGTGGGCGGCGATCGGCGAACTTCGAGAGACGCACCATATCGAGCGCCTCCGCAACACGCTTCGTGATCTCCGATTGAGGTACACGCTTCATCTCGAGGCCAAAAGCCACATTTTTGGCAACCGTCATATGGGGGAACAGCGCATAGGATTGGAAAACCGTGTTCACATTCCGCTGAAATGCCGGCGTCCGACCAATTGGCTTCCCATTCAGTAGAATCTCACCCGAGCTGGGATACTCGAAACCAGCGATCATCCGTAAGCTCGTGGTCTTGCCACAGCCCGACGGTCCCAACATGGAGAAAAACTCGCCGTCACGAATACGCATACTGACGTGGTCTACTGCAATGACCTCGCCAAAACGTTTGACGACGTCGCGCATTTCAATGGCGATGTCATCCTTCACAGGGCCTCCTCAAGCAGATTTTCAGTGGAGCGTTACCGCTCGCTAGCACGGGCAGCACGTGCTCTTGCACGTAAAACGCCGCATACAGTTGCGCTGATCTGGGGCACCGTGCCCATAGGACTAGGGGATGATTAAGGATTATACCACAGAAACAATTTAACACCTTTTCAATGTTAGCGTAGGGTCTGACCCTATGGTATAATAGTATGCGGTCTGGTTCTTACAGCACATTTGTTACTACTGCAGGACCTGACCTCAATAGGCAACTTGTTGCTCATACACTATTTTGAATTGCTGGAGTAGCTGAAATGGCTGAGAAGAAATCAAAGACCAACGTGACCTCGCGCGATAAGAATGGCCGCGCAACCGATCATATTTGTGTGAACTGCAACCAGCAGATTATGAACGACCGCGAGATGCTCGTTGTGATGGATGGTCGCCGCCGCAACAAGACCTACCACCACCGCGCTTGCTTCCAGAAGCTCATCGCCTAATGTTTCGGCATTGGCCAAAACCGAAATAACGAGACACCTTTGTTCTGCAAAGGTGTCTTATCTTTTTCACACGCTCGCGCCATCTCCCCTCCACCTTCTCACCCCGCCCAACAACTACGTGTCACGCTCCACCAATAGGCCACCGATGGTATGGCATATGCTGATTGGGAGTAACTCGTCATCATAGCCAAACTGCATACATATTGGGCAAAACAACGATCACCTTGATGCAGATGCTAGCGTTTCTCTAGTAAAGGAGGAGTTAGTGAGTCTTGATCAAGTGTATGACGTTGAACGGAGTAAGTGGGACGCCATCGCGGCAGAGGCTATGCCGCAACTACGCGAACTCGCGCCCGAATCGACCTTTGCTTCGCATTTGCGTAACAGCCTCATCACCCATGGCATCGCCGAGTTCTTGGGCGATGTGCGGGGAAAAAAGGTGCTTGAGTATGGCTGTGGATTAGGCCTGATCTCGACACTGCTGGCCAAGAGCGGTGCGCACGTGGTAAGTTTCGATCTGAGCCCCGCCAGTGTTGCGGTGGCCCGACAGCGTGCTGCCCTCAACCACGTGGAGGTTGAACTAGCGGTCGCAGCGGGTGAGCACCTGCCCTACGCCGATGAAAGCTTCGATATCATTTTTGGGAAGGCGATCTTGCACCATCTCGATGTGAATATAGCGGTCTCTGATCTGTATCGTGTGCTGAAGAAGGGCGGTAAGGCGGCCTTCGCCGAGCCAATGGGCATGAATCCCATCCTCAATTTCGTGCGCGATGGAGTGTGGTACCCCCACAAGCATCCCCGTGGCGCCGATAAACCGCTCACCTACGATGAGATCGCAGCTTGGGGCAAGCAATTTAGCTCGTTCACCTTCCGCGAGGTGCAGTTGCTCAGTATGCTGGAGCGTGGCTTGGGCTTCGGCAAACGACTCAAGGCCCTGCGCCGCGCCGACGATTGGCTGCTTGAGCGTTTCCCCAGCTTACGGCGCTACTGCCGCTATGTGGTGATGTTGATGGAAAAATAGACGTAAACGTTGTGCTCTATTGGTCAAGAACTAAGCGTATACGTGCATCGACCTTCTGAGCGGACAGAAGGTCGATGTTGCGTTTTGAGAGGATAAGAATAGGCTTGTGATTGTGCGGCTGCGTTGAAGGTGTTGTGACTCTGCTATACTAGCGCCTCACCGACACATCTCACGGGGATCGCGAGCGGCATGGCTACGGCAGTGGCTCGAAGGAGCGCACCTGCAGTACCCATTAGTGAACTCGCCACGGCTGGGCTTGTGTGGCTACGGTGGGCCAGCCGAGCCACCGTATGTGTAAAACGTATTCGTTGGATCGATCGGCGTTCAGCGCTAGGCGTCCGTTCGCAGCATTACCACATCCGTAATCGTTTCACAGCCTTGTTCTATTATATACGCGATTACGAACCAATCGGCATTGTGGTAGCGACAGCACGGCTCTTCGAACTAGATCAAGCTTGCCTCAAACAGCTTGTCTTCCTATCTGCATCGCGTCTATGCCCGTTGTGCGGCGTGTGCCACCATGCAGGTGTGATACAATCATGCATATGGCTGCTAATCATCTTGGAACGCTTGGCTCGCCGAACACGTTGTTCGATCTGAGGCTGCTACGCGTCGGATGCTCCTTAAGCAACTAAGATGAGCATGCCTGAGTTGTTATAATACTAAGCGGTTTCCAGTAGATAGGGCTCAAAACGGATGACAATAGGAAAGCAAATGACAATTGCTCAACAACGCGCCGCACTTCAACGCCAAATCTGGCAGATTGCCAACGAAGTAAGAGGCTCTGTCGATGGCTGGGATTTTAAGCAATATGTGCTCGGCACGCTTTTTTACCGCTTTATTAGCGAAAACTTCGCCAGTTATATTGAGGGTGGTGACGATAGTATCAACTACGCCGAACTTGACGATGAAATCATCACTCCTGATATCAAAGACGACGCCATTAAAACCAAGGGTTACTTTATCTACCCCAGCCAACTCTTTTCCAATGTCGTCAAAAATGCTCAAACCAACGAAAAATTAAATACCGATCTTGCCGCCATCTTTACATCTATTGAAAGTTCCGCCAACGGCTACCCTTCCGAGGCGGCTATCAAAGGCTTGTTCGCCGATTTCGATACTACCAGCAACCGTCTTGGTACTACCGTCAAGGAGAAAAATCAGCGGTTGGCTGCTGTACTCAAAGGCATAGCCGGACTGGATTTTGGTGATTTTGAAGGTAGCCATATCGACCTGTTTGGCGATGCCTACGAGTATCTTATCTCCAACTATGCCGCCAATGCAGGTAAATCCGGCGGCGAGTTTTTCACCCCTCAACCTGTGTCTCGGTTGATTGCCAAGCTTGCCATGCACAAGCAAACCAGCGTCAATAAAATCTACGACCCTGCCGCTGGTTCCGGCTCGCTGTTGCTGCAAGCCAAAAAGCAATTCGATGCCCATATTATTGAAGATGGCTTTTGGGGTCAGGAGATCAACCACACCACCTATAACCTTGCCCGTATGAATATGTTCTTGCACAACATCAACTACGACAAGTTCAATATCCAACTGGGCAATACGCTGACCGACCCGCACTTTATGGATGACAGACCCTTTGATGCCATCGTTTCGAACCCGCCATATTCACTAAAGTGGATCGGCTCAGATGACCCAACGCTAATCAACGACGAGCGCTTTGCGCCAGCAGGTGTCTTAGCGCCTAAGTCCAAAGCTGACTTCGCCTTTGTATTGCATGCGCTCAGTTATCTTTCCAGTAAAGGCCGCGCCGCGATTGTCTGTTTCCCCGGTATTTTTTACCGTGGCGGTGCCGAACAGAAAATCCGTCAATATTTGGTTGATAACAACTTTGTGGAAACGGTGATTGCACTCGCGCCCAATCTGTTTTATGGTACTACCATTGCGGTAAACATTCTGGTGCTGTCCAAGCACAAAACCGACACCACTACCCAGTTTATTGATGCCAGCGGTTTATATAAAAAAGAAACCAACAACAATATACTCACCGATGCACATATCGAACAGATCATGCAGGTGTTCGATAGTAAGGAGAATGTGAAACACTTTGCTCAATCGGTGCCGTATGAAACTATCGTTGCCCACGAGTACAACCTCTCGGTCAGCACCTATGTGGAAGCGAAAGATAATCGCGAAGTAGTTGATATTGCCCAACTCAATGCCGAGTTAAAAACTACGGTTGCCAGGATCGACCAACTGCGTAAGGAGATTGATGCGATTATTGCCGAGATTGAAGGTGAAGAGGTTGAGGCATGAGCGAAGTCATCATCTACACTACTTTAGGCGTAGGTTATGGCTTATTCCCCTCCTTTGGAGGGGTCTAAAGGATGAGGCAGTGTATGAGATCGACAGCGAAATACAAATCCTTACCCTTCAACCCCAGCTTAAAAACAAGAGCAAAGGAATTGCGCAAAGCCGGTATGTTGCATGAAGTGTTGCTCTGGCAAGAATTAAAATCAAAAAAGCTGAATGGATTGGATTTTGATCGCCAAAAAATCATTGGTAATTATATTGTCGATTTTTTCTGCCCTGAAAAAGGCGTGGTCATTGAAGTGGATGGTAGCTCGCACGACGGAAAGCAAGAGGACGATGCAAAGCGCGATGAATATTTACGGAGCCTTGGTTTGGAAGTAATTCGTTTGCAGGTGAGAGATGTGTTTCACAATAGAGCGGGTGTAGTGAGTTATTTAAGGAACCACCCCGCCCTAGCGGGCACCCCTCCAGAGGAAGGGAATGAGATCGGGCCACCTTAGCCCACAATTCTCCCTACGGAGAAGCGGAATGAGACCACCCCGCCCTAACGGGCACCCCTCCAGAGGAGGGGAATGAGTTTGGGCCGCCGTAGCGCACAATTCCCCTCCAACCGTGGGGAATGAGTTTGGGCCACAATTCCCCTCCAACGGAGGGGTGGCAGGCGCAGCCTGACGGGGTGGTAGCGACCTATAACTAGTCTACGTTTCAGAGGAGCGGAATGAGTTTGGGCCACCGTAGCGCACAATTCCCATCCAACCGTGGGGAATGAGTTTGGGCCACCTTAGCCCACAATTCTCCCTACGGAGAAGCGGAATGAGACCACCCCGCCCTAACGGGCACCCCTCCGTTGGAGGGGAATGAGTTTGGGCCACAATTCCCCTCCAACGGAGGGGTGGCAGGCGCAGCCTGACGGGGTGGTATAGGTTGTTGGTTGAAAAAACGAATTGTAGAGGTTGAGGCATGAGCAGAATGAGCTATATGGAAAAGCTGCTAGATGGCGTTAAAGTAGAGTGGACAACTTTAGGTGATGAAATCTTTGTTGAAATAGCCAATAGCAGAAGAAAACCAGTAGAATCATCGTTACGTATATCCGGGAAAGTGCCTTACTACGGCGCAAATAATATTCAAGATTATGTCGAAGGATATACGCATGATGGCGACTTTGTGCTAATCGCAGAGGATGGTTCAGCAAGCGTTGAAAACTACTCAATTCAATATGCAAATGGCAAGTTCTGGGCAAATAATCATGTACATGTTGTACGTGGCAAATCGGGCCTATATACTAGATTTCTATATCATTATTTGCAAACTGTTAATTTCAAGCCGTATTTAATGGGTAGTGGTAGAGCAAAACTGACAAAAGGAAAGATGCTAGAAATACCCATCCCCATCCCCTGCCCTGAAAACCCAGCAAAATCGCTGGAAATCCAAGGCGAAATCGTTCGCATTTTGGACGCCTTTACAGAGCTGACCGCCGAGTTGACCGCCGAGCTAACCGCCCGCAAAAAACAATACAGCTACTATCGCGACCAGTTGTTGCGTTTTGAAAAAGGGGAAGTGGAGTGGAAGACGTTGGGGGAAGTGGCCTTGGATTTTGGCCGAGGAAAGTCCAAGCATCGCCCTAGAAATGATGAGAGATTGTATGGCGGAGACATACCTTTCATACAAACAGGTGATATTAGGAATGCATCGCATGTCATCTTAAAATATAACCAAACCTATAGCGAGTTTGGGCTACAGCAAAGTAAATTATGGCCTAAGGGCACGTTGTGTATTACTATTGCAGCCAATATTGCTGAAACATCCATTTTGGGATTTGATGCATGTTTCCCTGATAGCGTAATTGGCTTTGTTGCTAATCCAGAGAAAACCAGCTCAAGTTATGTTGAATATCTTTTATCGTCAGTTAAAACCAAATTAGAAGAGAAGGGTCAGGGTAGTGCTCAAAGCAATATAAATTTAGGTACTTTCGAAAATCTAAAACTACCTTTTCCTCCGCTTGCAGAACAAGAACGCATTGTTGCCATCCTCGACAAATTTGAGGCCTTAACCAACTCGATCAGCGAGGGCCTGCCCCGCGAAATCGCCTTGCGCCAACAGCAATACGAGTACTACCGCGATCTGCTGTTTAGTTTCCCAAAACCAGAACAGGCAGAGGCATAAGATGAGCATGACACTAACTGAAATAGCCCAGCAACTCAAAGCAGCCAATAAAAAAGTACAGTTGATCTATGCCTTCAACGGCGTCGGTAAAACTCGCCTATCGCGGGAGTTTAAGCAGCTAATTGCACCAAAAAAAGACATCGACGAGGGTGATGATGCAGGTGGACCAGAGTCGTCGCGCACAAAAATCCTGTATTACAATGCCTTCACCGAAGACCTGTTCTACTGGGATAATGATCTAGAACTTGATGCCGAGCCCAAGCTAAAAATTCAGCCTAATTCATTTACAGATTGGATTCTTCGGGATCAAGGGCAAGATATGAACATTATCACCAATTTTCAACGCTATACCAATAACAAGTTAACACCGCGATTCAATGAAGAATATACATACAAAGACAAAAATGGCAACGAAATCACTGTGCGAGCTTTTTCGGAGGTGACATTCTCCCTTGAGAGCGGCGATGATGAGCATTCAGGCAATCTGAAAATTTCCAAAGGCGAAGAAAGCTATTTTATCTGGAGTGTTTTTTACACCCTACTGGATCAGGTTATTAGTATCCTCAATGTTGCCGAACCTACTGATCGCGAAACCAATCAGTTTGACCGACTAGAGTACATATTTATTGACGACCCAGTCAGTTCTCTGGATGAGAACCATTTAATTCAATTAGCTGTAGATCTAGCTCAACTTATTAAGTCAAACAATTCCGAAGTGAAATTTATCATTACCACGCATAATCCACTTTTTTATAATGTTTTGTATAATGAGTTCAATAGGAAAAACTATTTCGAAAAATACAGACTGGAAAAGCAAGAGGATGGAACATATCAATTAGTTGTTCATCCCAACGATTCGCCATTTTCATATCATCTTCACCTCATGGTCGAAATCGAAAGAGCAGTTAGCACAGGGCAGGTGCATAAGTACCATTTTAATTTTCTTCGCAATATATTAGAAAAAACCTCTACATTTCTCGGTTATACAAACTGGGGCGAACTATTACCAAGAACCGATAATGGCAAACATAATCCGTATGAGACCCGAATTATCAATATTTCTAGTCACTCAAAACATGCTGGCGAAGAAGTAGTAGCACTCACCGACGATGACAAACGCGTTTTAAGCTATTTGATAAAGCAGATTAAGGACATGTATCGCTTTAAATAGAACAAAGTGTAAACCAAAGGCAATACAATGACAGATTATAAAACCATCATCGAATCAAACACCTTTATCGTCCTCGATCAATATACCAGGACTTGGAAGGTAGCTGAAAGTTACCAGAGCGAAGATGCTTTGGAACGGGAGTTTATTCGGGATTTGCAAAGTCAGGGGTATGAATACCTGCCTGAATTAAACACCCCTCAAGCCCTGTTGGAGAATGTACGCGAACAGTTGCAAACGCTGAACAACGTACAATTTACAGACGGCGAGTGGCAGCGTTTTGTTGAAACCTATCTGGATAAACCCAGCGACGGCATTATAGAAAAAACTCGCAAAATTCACGATGACTATATTCATGACTTCGTATTTGATGATGGCCATATTCAAAACATCTACCTGCTCGATAAGCGCACTATTGCCCGCAATAAACTGCAGGTGATCAGGCAGTTTGAACAAACTGGCAGCCACGCCAACCGCTATGATGTAACCATTTTGGTGAACGGTTTACCGTTGGTACAAGTCGAACTGAAAAAACGCGGCGTAGCGATTCGCGAAGCCTTTAACCAAATACACCGCTACAGCAAGGAAAGCTTTAATATTGAACACTCCCTGTTTAAGTACTTGCAAATATTCGTGATCTCCAACGGCACCGACACCCGCTACTTTGCCAATACAGTAACACGCGATAAACACAGTTTTGATTTCACCATGAACTGGGCAAAAGCCGACAACACCCTGCTCAAAGATCTGAAAGACTTTACTGCCACCTTCTTCCAGAAAAATACCCTGTTGAATATATTGCTGCGGTATTCGGTATTTGATACAAACAACACCTTGCTGATCATGCGCCCGTATCAGATAGCAGCTACGGAGCGTATTCTGCAAAAAATCAAAAGCTCATACCAGGCCAAAAAGTGGAGTACCACAGAAAGCGGCGGTTATATCTGGCATACCACTGGCTCTGGTAAAACCCTCACCAGTTTTAAAGCGGCGCGGCTGGCAACTGAACTTGAGTTCATCGACAAAGTATTTTTTGTGGTAGATCGAAAAGACCTCGACTACCAAACCATGAAGGAATACCAGCGTTTTTCGCCCGATAGTGTGAACGGCTCCGAAAGCACCGCTGGACTCAAACGCAATCTGGATAAAGACGACAACAGGATTATTGTCACTACTATCCAGAAGCTCAATAACCTGATGAAAACCGAAAACGACTTGCCTATTTACAACAAGCAGGTGGTCTTTATTTTTGATGAATGTCATCGCAGCCAGTTTGGCGAAGCACAGAAAAATCTGAAGAAAAGATTCAAAAAATTCTATCAGTTTGGCTTCACCGGCACGCCGATCTTCCCTCAAAACGCCCTAGGTGCCGACACCACCGCCAGCGTTTTTGGCCGTGAATTGCATGCATATGTGATCACCGATGCCATTCGCGATGAAAAGGTGTTGAAGTTCAAGGTAGATTACAACAATGTGCGTCCGCGATTTAAAACTATTGAAACCGAAACGGACCTGCGAAAACTCAGCGCCGCCGAAAACAAACAGGCACTGCTTCATCCTGACCGTATTCGAGAAATCTCGACTTATATTCTGAATAACTTTCGGCAAAAAACCCACCGTCTACATGTGGGCAGCAAAGGCTTTAATGCCATGTTCGCCGTCAGCAGCGTCGATGCCGCGAAAGCCTATTACGAAACTTTGAATAAGTTACAGAATGATCCCGAGTATACAAAAAAGCATACGCCACTGAAAATCGCGACAATATTTTCATTCGCCGCCAATGAAGAGCAAGATGCCGTTGGGGAAATTCCCGACGAAAGTTTTGATGTCACAGCTATGAATAGTAGCGCCAAAGAGTTTTTAAGCGCTGCTATTGCTGATTACAACGCGTTCTTTAAGACAAACTTTAGTGTGGATGGCAACGGCTTCCAAAACTATTACCGTGATTTGGCGAAGCGTGTTATATCCAAAGAAATCGACCTGCTGATTGTAGTGGGCATGTTCTTAACTGGCTTTGATGCCCCGACGCTCAATACTCTGTTTGTTGATAAAAACCTGCGCTATCACGGCTTGCTGCAGGCCTATTCGCGCACTAACCGCATCTACGATGCTACCAAAACCTTCGGCAATATCGTCACGTTTCGAGATCTCGAACAAGCGACGATTGATGCCATTACTTTATTTGGCGATAAAAATACCAAAAACGTGGTGCTTGAAAAAAGCTACAAGGAATACATGCAAGGCTTCACCGATGTACTTACTGGTGAAGCAAGACGCGGATTTATCGAGGTGGTTACCGAGTTAGAAGAGCGCTTTCCGAATCCTGATGCGATTTTTCTAGAAAAAGACAAGAAGGACTTCGCAAAACTATTTGGTGAGTATTTGCGCATCGAGAACATACTGCAAAACTACGATGAGTTTGCCAGCCTGAAAGCCTTGCAGACCATTGATAGAAATGACCCGCAAGCGCTCGAAGCGTTCAAGGCTGAGCATTATCTAAGTGATGCTGACTTGGCCGAACTGCAAGCCATCCACATCCCAAGCGAACGGAAGCTTCAGGATTACCGATCAACGTATAACGATATTCGTGATTGGCTGCGTCGCGAAAAGTCCGCAGAAGAAAAAGACAAATCCACTGTTGATTGGAACGATGTGGTGTTTGAAGTGGATTTGCTTAAATCGCAGGAGATTAACCTTGATTACATACTTAAGTTGATTTTCGAGCACAACAAGAAGAACAAAACTAAGGTCGAGTTAATTGAAGAAGTGCGTCGGTTGATTCGTGCAAGCCTTGGCAACCGTGCGAAAGAAAGCCTGATTGTTGATTTCATCAATCAGACTAACCTCGACGCTATTGCTGACGAAGCGTCGATTATTGACGAGTTCTTTACATTCGCTCAGGCAGAGCAGGCCCGCGAAGCAGAAGAGCTGATTCGGTCAGAGGGCTTGAATGAAGATGCTGCTAAGCGCTATATCGCCATCTCGCTGAAACGGGAATACGCTAGCGAGAACGGCACGGATCTCAACGCTACATTGCCAAGAATGAGCCCGCTTAATCCACAGTACAAGATCAAAAAACAGCGCGTTTTTCAAAAAATCTCCGCCTTTGTAGAAAAATTCAAAGGTGTGGGTGGGCAGATTTAAGCAATGCCTATACGCTAATCAAGTGGCGCTAAGCTATGAATCTGAGGCGCGCCCCATCCCAACTCCCCACCCAAAGAACGAGCCAATACTTGCACATCCATGCTATAATATCCGCACATCCGTTTCACGTGAGGAGGGTGTGCGATGGCGACAGCGCTGATCTTCGAGCCAGATATCCAGCAAAAAATGCAGATATTGAGTGGCGAGGCCGAAGATGAAATCACCGAAGTGCCAGCCACGCAGAGCATCCAAGAGGGCGTAAAACACGCCACGGGCTTTCTCTACAATGCCAAGCGCGAGGGCGGCGGCACCACACGGCTGTTCAAGGTCTTGCAGACCAACGCCTGTCGCTACTCCTGCAAATACTGCTTCACCTCCTGCGCGATCAAGCGCAAACGCACCACCTTCAAGCCCGATGAGCTAGCCACAACCTTCATTTCCCTCAACCAGCAGAAGCGCGTGGAGGGGCTGTTCCTCTCATCCGGCATTGTGCCCGACCCCAACACCACGATGGAGAAGATGCTGGCGACGGTGGAGCGGCTGCGCCTGAAGGAGGGCTACACGGGCTACATCCACCTCAAGCTCATCCCTGGCACGTCGTTCGAGTATGTCGAGCGGGCCGTGGAGCTGGCCGACCGCGTATCGCTGAACTTGGAGGCGCCCAATCAGGCGCGCCTGAACGAGCTCGCGCCCGACAAGGAGTTCGCCAGCAGTATGTGGGGGCGGCTGGCTTGGGCCGCCGAGCTGATGCGCCGCGCCCGCGCCGAGGGGCGCAAAGCCGCCCGCAGCCTGACCACGCAGTTCGTGGTGGGCGCAGCAGGCGAGAGCGACCGCGAACTGCTCGAAACCGTCAGCCGAGCGCACCGTGAGCTAGACCTGCGCCGCGCCTATTTCTCGGCCTTCCACCCCATCGAGCGCTCGCCGTTCGCCGATATGCCCTCCGAGGACCCCATCCGAGCCGCGCGGCTCTACCAGGCCGATTTTATGCTGCGCGACTACGGCTTCAGCGCCGACGAGCTGCCCTTCGACGAGAACGGCCTATTGCCCCGCGACCGCACGCCCAAGCAAGCTTGGGCCGAGCGCAACTTGCACGAGCCAATCGAAGTCAACCGCGCTAGCCGCGAGATGCTGCTGAAAGTGCCGGGCATCGGGCCGCGCAGCGTCGATCGCATCATCGCCGCTCGCCGCCAAACCACCTTGCGCGACCTCAGCCAGTTGCGGGCGCTGGGTGTCACCACCAACTGGGCCGCGCCGTATGTGCTGCTGGATGGCAAGCGCTCAGCAGTGCAGATGGCGCTGTGGTAGCAATCACTCCCTCTCAACCTTGTAGCTGACTACTTCGTACCCGATATCGGTGGCTTGAAAGCCAATTCCAGCGCGCTCGCAACAGCCGAAAGCCGAATCGATGATTGATCAGGGCGCACAACGCGCATAGCCACAAAAGGGGTTTTATGAACAACGAGACAGAAGTGCTGACGCAGTTTTTCGCTGCGCTCAATCGCAACGACATACAGGGCATCACACAGTATCTCGACCCGCAGATCGAGCGCATCGAGCCAGAGGACTTTCCTTCTGCCGGTACGTATCGCGGTATCGCGGAAGTCCGTGAGCATATCGCAAAAGGACGCGCAACATGGGCCGAGGGGACCTGCGAGCCAGAGGAGTTCTTCACCAAGGATAATAAAGTCGTTGCGTATCTGCACGTGCACGTCCGCCTCAAGGACTCGCACAATTGGATCGACGGACGCTTCGCCGATGGTTTTGTGGTTCACAACGGCAAAATCACCCAATATCTCACCTTTGGAGAACGAGCCGATGCCCTGAAGTGGGCGGGGATCGCATAACGAAGCACGCAGCGGCGAACAACAGCCAGCAGATGCGGTTTAACAGGTTGGTGAAGGGTCTCTTGGGGCAAAGGATAAAGGATTCCTTATGAACATCGATCAACAAATCGACGACTATATCGCCACGCAACCCGAACCGAAACGCAGCGAAATGCACGATTTGCACCGTCTCATTCTGGACCTGATGCCAGAGTGTAAGTTGTGGTTCCTAGATGGCAAAGACGAGAATGGTCGAACGGTTTCCAACCCGAATATCGGCTATGGCGAGCGAACTGTGAAATATGCCGATGGGAAAACCAAGTCGTTCTATCAAATTGGCATCAGCGCCAACACCACCGGAATATCGGTCTATATTCTCGGCTTAGATGATAAAAAGTATTTAGCCGAAACATATGGAAAGAAGCTCGGCAAAGCAAGCGTATCGGGGTATTGCATCAAGTTCAAGACGCTTAAAGATGTCGATATCGATGTTCTTCAAACCGCAATCCAACATGGGGTTGAGCAGACCAGCATTTAACATATTGCATCGTTTTTAAAGCTTTCATTGTGCTCATTGTCATTTCGAACGAGCCGCTAGGCGACGTGAGAAATCTCATTGCTCCGCATTGTAGTGCGCGTTGAGATCTCTCTCATTCGTTCGAGATGACAGTGCTTTTCGTTGAAATCGGAAAGTGTGAAAACTACCAAAACAGAGCAATATACTTGGCAGCCGCAGATGGCAATGGGTTTTCACCGCTATCCAACCAGATGTGGTCACGCATCGGGAACGTGAGCAATCTCGCGGTAAGGATTGAATAATGAGCCAGCATGACACGAAGCGCCTGTATCTGATGGAAGTTGGGTCGATGCCGGAGTACCAGATTCCGATCGTGTGCTACCTGGTGCAGACGGAGGATGGCAGGAATATTCTGATCGATACAGGTCTGCCAAAAGTGATACCGGAAGATTCGTCGGAGTTCGAGAATGGGCACGATGTGATCGAGCAGTTGGCGAACATCGGCTTGCAGCCCGATGATATCGATACCATCATTTCGACGCATTACGATGGCGATCACGCTGGTAGACACGCATCGTTCACGAGGGCGCAGTATATCGTGCAGCGTGCGCATCATCTGGATGCGCCCAGCAAGCCGCGCTACGCCTCCATTCGCTCCGAGTGGGATCAGCCGATGGAGCGCATTCGGCTAATCGACGGCGACACAGAGCTGCTGCCCGGGCTGGAGTTGATCGAGACGAGCGGGCATGTGCTGGGGCATCAATCGGTGCTGGTGCGGCTGCCCAAGACGGGGCCGATCCTGCTGACGGTGGACGCGGTGCCATTCGCCGAGGGCTTCACCCGCGGCCAACAGGTCGATAGCGATGATCCCGAGGCCCAGGCGACCTACGCCAGTACGCTCAAACTGCTTGATCTGGTCGAACGTGAAGGTATCGAGCTGGTGATCTTTGGCCATGATCCCGAGCAGTGGAAAACGCTCAAAAAAGCGCCGGAGTTTTACGAGTGAGGCAGTCGTTGTCTCTGCGAAAGGAGTGCTCACATGGCCGAAGTCCTGTTGTTCCATCACGCGCAAGGACTCACGCCCGGTGTCATCGCATTTGCCGATGTACTGCGCCAGGCCGGGCATACGGTCCACACTCCCGATCTGTTCGGTGGTCGCACCTTCGACAGCATCGAGGCGGGCATCGCGTTCGTCAAGGAACGCGGCTTTGACGACCTGATGGATCGTAGCGCGCAGATAGCGGAGGCGCTGCCCAACGAACTGGTCTACGGTGGCTTCTCGCTCGGCGTGCTCTCGGCGCAGATGCTGGCCCAGACCCGCGCGGGCGCACGGGGCGCGCTGCTCTTCTATTCCTGCGTGCCCGTCTCCGAGTTCGGGCCAGCCTGGCCGAAGGGCGTACCAGTACAAATACACGGGATGGACGCCGACCCATTCTTCGTTGATGAGGGCGACATCGACGCCGCGCGGGCGCTGGTTGCCGAGGCCGACGAGGGAGAGTTGTTCCTGTACCCTGGCGATCAGCACTATTTCGCCGATAGCTCACTGCCATCGTACGATCCACGGGCTGCGGCGCTCCTGACACAGCGCGTGCTCGATTTTCTTGCGAAGCGGTAGAGTGCCTCATCGCTCAAGGAGGTTTGGCATTATGCGACCCCTGCGTTATTCCATCAACGTAACGTTGGATGGCTGCTGCGATCATCAGGAGATTTTCCCAGACGAAGAGTTGCACCATCACGCCACCAAGAACTTTGCCCAAGCCGATGCCCTGCTGTTTGGCCGCGTGACGTATGAGCTGATGGAGACAGGCTGGCGACCATTCGCGCAGACCGGGGTCAAGCCTGATTGGATGCAACCCTGGATGGAATCCTTCGCCTACATGATCGACGCGGCAAAAAAGTACGTCGTATCGAGCACCCTGGAGCGGGTGGACTGGAATGCCGAACTCGTGCGCGGCGATCTGGAACAGGCGATAGTGCAACTCAAGCAGCAGTCAGGCAACGGGCTGTTTGTGGGAGGTGTGCAACTCCCGATGGCATTGGCGGAACTGGGATTGATTGACGAATATGAGTTCGTGGTGCAACCCTGGCTCGCGGGTCACGGGCCATCACTATTCTCGGCGCTATCGAAACATATCGATCTAAAGCTTGTCAATCGGTTGGAGTTCGCCTCGGGCGCGGTGGCATTGCAATATAAGCCGAGAAGGTAGCATTCGCGACGATCACGCTGACAGCGTATTGCAACAGTGCGCCGTCAAGCAGAAAACACGAGGATTAGGATGAGAACTATCAAAGTCATCGAACATATCTCGTTAGATGGCGTGATCCAAGTATCCAACGACGATGGCACCTTCCCTTACAACGATTGGACTGCGCCCTATCGGACCGCCGAAGGGCGAGACGCAATCTTGAAGGCGCACGGCGAGAGCTTCGATCTGCTACTTGGCCGCCGCACCTACGATGCGTGGTCGGGCTATTGGCCGAAAGCTCCCAGTAGCCCCATAGCGGATCGGCTCAACGCGGCGACGAAATATGTCGCTACTCACCATCCAGAGAGCCTTGAGTGGGGGCCTTTCGCAAGCCTTGGGACCGACATCGTCGAAAGCATTCGCCGCCTGAAAGGGCAGGAAGGACCGGACCTTGTTCTCTCGGGAAGCATTTCCGTGGCAACGACAACACTTGAGCATGGATTGGTGGATGAAATTGTGCTACCCGTGTATCCAGTCGTATTAGGCGTGGGTAAACGTTTGTTTGCAGATGGAACGCCAGCCCGTTCATTAGAACTCATCAGCACACAAGCAATGCCCTCCGGCATTATGTTCAGCACGTACAAGGTCGTCGGCCCGCTGAGAACGGAGTAGTTCGGCGAATCGGCATCGCCCGCAAAGGAGTCACTGATGGCCGAGAACAAAACCAAACCCACCGATGCGAGTGTCGATGCGTACCTCGCCTCCCGCGCGAGTCCCGAGCAACTCGCGGATTGCAAGGCCATCATGGCTATGTGTGAGCGTGTCACAAATCAACCGCCGAAGATGTGGGGGCCGAGCATCGTAGGGTATGGCTCGTACACCTACACGTATGAAAGCGGTCGTTCGGGCCAAGCAAGCCTGGCTGGCTTTGCGATCCGTGGCAAGGAGTTGGTCGTTTACCTCAGCACCGAGAGCCCCGAGCAAACCGAGCGCCTGAGCAAACTCGGCAAACACAAGATGGGCAAATCGTGCCTCTACATCAAACGCTTGAGCGACATCGATGCCACCGTGCTTGAAGCGTTGATCGCCGGGTCGGTCGCAGAGATCAAGCGCCGTTATCCCAACACCAGCGACTCCTGAGCACTCCTGCCGCGCCACAAGCGTTGCGCATCACACATAAGAACGACCTTCAACTACACGCTGAAGGTCGTTCCCGTATAACGAGCAAAAACACGTTTTACAGCGGCACCACAACAAAGCGTCCGTACGCCACAAACAGCGCCAAGAACATCAGCACGGCGTTAAGACCGATCGCAGGCCACTCCTTGCGCGAGGCATGAAAGATGGCGGCCAAGAGCATGACCAAGGCCAGCGCAGCCGCCACTGGCGTTAACTAAGGCAGTATACCCGTCAGCGCTGGCAGCATAAGGCCGAGACCGCCGAGCAATTCCGACACCCCGATAAACGTGGTCAACTCGCGCGGCACATCCTTCACCCACGGCAGGCTCGCCCGAGCAGACTCATAGCGAAACGCCTTGAGCAGCCCTGCACCGCTAAACATAATCCCCAACAACACCTGCACGACCCAGATTGCGATATTCATACAGCTCTCCCTTTTCCCTCAACAAGACAACACGAAGCGAAGGAACGAGATGGCTCGTTCCTATACCAACAACGTTGAAGAATCAAGTACCATCAGGTATGCTAAACATATGTTATCTAAACAACAATTGTTGTTTAATAGTAGCGATAGAGTGAGTGCACGTCAACCATCAAAATCGTTGTTTTGTTGTCTAGACAACAAAGGGGAAAAAAATGTTGTCAAATGAAGGGAAGCTCGATCCGCGTGTTATCCGCACACGCAAGCTATTAATGGAATCGTTTCTGCAGCTTCAATATGAGAAAGACTTCAACGACATCACCATCCAAGATATCGCGGATCGAGCGACCGTCAATCGCGCGACGTTTTACGCCCATTTTCAAGACAAGTATGCCTTGCTCGACAACATCATCCACGATGGTTTTCAGATAACTCTTCAGAAGCGACTCTGTGAGCCATCGAACAGCCCGCAAGCGTATCTGCGGCAACTCTTTCTCGCTGTGACCGACCATCTGGGGGATATCCAGAGCCGATGTCAACGCTCGCTACGCACGTTCGGTTCGTTGGTGGAGGCCCAGATCAAGGCCCAACTGCGCGAAGCTCTGCTAAGCTACTTCGCCAGCGAGGCCACTCTGCGTGCAGTGCCCAAACCGCGCCAGGAACTCGTGGCGACAATGATCAGCTGGTCGATCTATGGCGCAGCGCTGGAGTGGCAGCACCAAGCGCATCTGCGCTCCGCCGAGTCGTTCGCCGAGGAAGCGCTGCCGTTCATTGTTGCGATGATGAGCGAACTGCGCGCCTAAACGCTCAGAGGAAACGTAGAGAACGGGCCAACGCAAAACCGCACCGTCTGGATAAACAGACAAGTGCGGTTTCCTGCAAATCGCAACGCAATCACTGTCCAACCGGACTTGGCACCATTGGGTGAAGGAGCACCACCGGAATATCGCGAGTGGTGCGTTGCTGGTATTTCTCGTAGCCCGGCGCGATCTTGACGGCGTGCGACCAGAGCTTCTCCTTTTTAGCAGGATCAGCGATCTCGGCCTGCACCTTGAACGTCGAGCGACCGATCTGAACGGTTGCTGTGGGATTACTTTTGATATTGTGGAACCAAGCGGGATGTTTGGGTTGGCCCGAATTGGACGCTATCACAATGTAGGAGTTGTTGTCTTTGATGTAGGCCACCGGCACCGTGCGTTGCTTACCCGATTTGCGGCCCGTCGTCGTGAGCAGAAGCACGGGCAACACCCTCATTCTGCCGCCGATTGCGCCACCAGTGAGCCTGTACACGAAAATAAAGAGCGGGATGAGCACCTTGAGCATCAGCCTGAACATAGACCCACCTCCTTTTCCATATTTGGACTTATCGGTCCAAAATAACCAAAGAAAAACGCCGCGTTCGGCTAATCGAGGGTCGTCATCATAACTGCCACGGTATCGTCGAGCCGCGCCATGTCCGAGCGAGCACGCACCATCACCAGAAGCCCTTGGAGACTCACGGTCAAGAAGCGCGCCAACTTCTGTGGGTCGTCGCGATTGGCGATCGAGCCTTCGGCTTGGCCACGAGCGATCGCCTGGGCGAACAGATCCTCAACAGCTTGAAAATCGGCGGCGACGAGCTTTTGCACATCCACATCGTGAGGGCCAAGTTCGACAGCTTCGTTCGCCGTCATACAGCCGCACGTGTCGGTTGCTACCATACCTTGAGCGATGCTCTGCCGAAAGAACCGCTCGATGGCCTGACGAGCCGGCAGTTCGTTGTTGAGCATACGTTCCAAGTACGCTAGGCGTTCCTTGCGGTAGGCATCGAACGCCGTGAGAAAGAGCGACCGCTTATCGCCGAAAGTCGCGTAAAGGCTACTTTTGCTCAGACCAGTCGCTCGCAGGATATCGGCGAGAGACGTGCCCTCGTAGCCTTTGCTCCAGAACACGTGCATAGCGCGCCGCAGAGCTTCGGTTGTATCAAATTCCTGTGGTCGCCCCATCTCAAGCTCCTTGGGGGAAGTATACCGTATATGGACCGAAAAGTCCAAAATGGTGAGAATCATCCCCAAAGGCAGCAAAAAAGGGCAAGACAACCCGCCCCTTTGTTCTCACATCCGCCAGAGAGAACTACTCTACGACCTGTAGCACGATCTTTCCCTGTGCATGCCCTGCCGCAAACAGCTCGTGTGCGCGGCGTGCCTCGGCCAACGGAAGTACTGCGGATACAACTGGTTTTACTTCACCAGAATCAATCAAACGTGCGATTTCGGCCAGTTCAGCTGGGTTTGGCTGTGTGAGCATAAACGTAGCGCGCACGCCCTGCTTGGCCGCTGCTTCCGGATCGGGTTGCCCCGCCGAGGTCACATAGATGCCACCTGGCTTCAACACTTTGAGGGAGCGTTCCACTAAA